>Ga0164294_10003665_pt1 | contig 13635 bp, 9 predicted proteins | sample GEODES005metaG_FD_111479 | JGI IMG/M metagenome (GOLD analysis project Ga0164294, IMG submission 111479) | Oligotrophic lake water microbial communities from Sparkling Lake, Wisconsin, USA - GEODES005 metaG | ecosystem: Environmental > Aquatic > Freshwater > Lake | place: USA: Sparkling Lake... | reverse complement strand
GTGCCATCACGACCGCTGACGTCGTGCTGAGCATCAGGTTACCGAGCACGGTAGAAACGTCAAACACCCAGACCGAAATGACCAGGGTCGCCACGTTGACGGGTATGGCGACCCGCGCCGGGAAAAACCAGCCGCGCGCAGCGCCAATCCCGTAAGCCGTGCCGCCCCAGGCTGTGAAACACGACGCCAGCACCATCCACACCAGTTCAGCCTCGAGGTGGCTGTACTTAGGGCCCAGGATCCACAGCAAGATCTGCGGGCACAGCGCCGCCAGCGCGAACAGCAGCAGCGTGAGCAGGCCGAAGAATCCATTGACCGCGATGAAGCCCCTGGCCATGTCACGCGCGTGCTCGAAGCGCGCAAAGTAGGGTTGCACTACCGCCACAAACACCGACCCGATGATGGTGAAGAACACCGCCAATCGACCCAAGGCCCCCACCTCGGCCAGCTTGTCTGCAGAGCCGAGCACGCTGATGAGCCAGATCGTCAACTGACCGCTGACGCTTTGATAAATCCCCAGCGGGGCCTGCTGCCTGACCATGCGGGCGAGCGTCCCGGAAAACTCGCCACTGCTTTCGACCGGCGGACCGATGTCGGCCACCAAGTGGCGCTTCAACATCCACCATGCCAGGCCCGCTGCCATCGCGTTGATGAAGATGGCCACGGGCGCAGTGAGAAGCACCGTGGAAGCCACCGCCACCATCAACAGCTTGATGAGGTTGACCCCCACGTCCAGTCTTTGCAGCATCTGAACATCGCCGCGCAATCGAACGATCGCCAGCGATCTGTTGCTGCTCAACTGCAAGGCCGTCACGGCCACCACCAGCAGCACCAAGACGACAGCTGATGCGGCGCTCAAGCCCTGGTGCAGCAACATGAACATGAATGCCGGCAGCAGCAATAACGCAGACCAAGCCAGCCGGCGTTGCAGGCGCTCGGCGTCTGCCAGAACGCACCGCAGTTGCCCAGGATTCGAATGCCACGGACCACCGGCTGCGCCGACGGCGGTCATCAAGCCCAGATCAAGCAGTGCCGTGGCCAGCCCGATCATGGTCAGCACCAGGGTGTAGTGCCCGTAGTCGGCCTGGGTCATTGAGCGCAGGATCAACAAGCCCGCGGCAAACCCCAATGCCTGAACGAGAACCTGAGCCGAAGCAAAGCGGGTCAGCTTGCCCAACCTCGCCATGCTTCTGGGGCTGAGGGACAAGGCCACAGCTACTGCGGCTTCTCGAGCAGCTTGGCATCAACCAGCATGCGAAACCACAGCACCTGGAAGAACGCATAGAAAAAGCCGGCGCGGCCGTCAAGAAAACCGCCTTGCAACACGTAGCGGTAGATGAAGAGCAGAAATACGCGCAGCACCGGTGGTGCCTTGTAGTACTGGCCCTTGTACAAACGGCGCCGCTCGCGCGGGTCGTTCGACAGCCGGGCCTGGATCTGGCCGGCGACCACGCCGTGCGGGCGCAGCAGCTCGGCGGCTTCCATGTCGCTCCAGCGGTTGTGGCGCGCGGTCCATTCGGTCAGGCTGCCCACGTTCATGTCGTGCAGCACGCCGCGCAGCCGAACACCGGGGCGATCGGACACGAAGTGCTGGTCGTACAACCGGTCTTCGCAGCGCGCGGTGCCGGTCTTGAACAAGCGCAAATGGAAGTTGTCGTTGCCGCCAAAGCGCAGCGCCTTTCCCATGAAGTAGGTGCGCCGGCGAAAGATGAACCCGGTGGCTTCGCCCGGCGCGGCCAACACGCGGCGGATCTCGGCGATGGCCACCTCGTCGAGCACCTCGTCGGCGTCAAGGTGCAGTTGCCAGTCGCTGCGCGCGCCGAACTCGTCGATGGCCCAGTTGCGCTGATCGGCGTAGTGCTTGAACGGGCGGTTCACCACCTCGCAGCCCAAACACGTGGCGATGGCCACGGTCTCGTCGCTCGAGCCCGAATCAACGATGAACACCGATCGGCTGACCTCGCGCGCGGCACGCAAGGTGCGCTCGATCACGCTCGCCGAATTGAAGGTGAGCACGATCACGCCCAGCGACGTCGTTGAGGGCGGCACGTTCGACATGGGCTCGGTGGACGACATCACGCAGCGATCAACCCAGGATCAATTGACGGAAATACGCGATGGTCGGCGCCAGCCCGTCTTCGAGCGAGACCTTCGGCTCCCAGCCGAGCTTGCTTTTTGCGATCGAAATGTCGGGGCGGCGCTGTTTGGGGTCATCACTGGGCAAGGGCTTGAAGATGAGCTTGGACTTGCTTTGCGTCAGGCGCAGAACAGTCTCGGCCAACTGCAGCATCGAATACTCGCCGGGGTTGCCGATGTTGACCGGGCCGGTCAGATCGGCATCGCTGGCCATCATGCGCACGATCACCTCCACCAGGTCATCGACGTAACAGAAACTGCGCGTTTGCTCGCCGCTGCCGAAGATGGTGATGTCTTCGCCACGCAGCGCCTGCACGATGAAGTTGGACACCACGCGGCCGTCGTTGGGGTGCATGCGCGGGCCATAGGTGTTGAAGATGCGCACCACCTTGATTTCGAGCGCGTGCTGGCGGTGGTAGTCGAAGAACAGCGTTTCGGCGCAGCGCTTGCCTTCGTCGTAGCAGGCACGAATGCCGATCGGGTTGACGTTGCCCCAGTAGTCCTCGGTCTGCGGGTGGATGGCCGGATCGCCATAGACCTCGCTGGTCGAGGCCTGCAAGATGCGCGCGCCCACCCGCTTGGCCAGGCCCAGCATGTTGATCGCGCCATGCACGCTGGTCTTGGTGGTTTGCACCGGATCGTGCTGGTAATGCACCGGCGATGCAGGGCAAGCCAGGTTGTAGATCTGCCCCACTTCCACGTACAGCGGAAAGGTCACGTCATGCCGCTGGAACTCGAAGTACTCCGAACCCAGCAGATGGCGAATGTTGTTTCGGCTGCCGGTGTACAGGTTGTCGATGCACAGCACATCGCGCTGGTCCTTGACCAGGCGATCGCACAGGTGCGAACCAAGGAAGCCGGCGCCGCCGGTCACCATCACGGTGTCGTTCATGGGGTTGCTTTCTGCAGGGTTGCTAAGAAGGAGAGGATCGGCGTGGAAGTCATGAGGGTGACATGTTCAGCCGCACCAGCGGTTGACGGCTCGTGCGCACCGGACGGACCGAAGATCGGCGCACGGGCGCCGTGGCCAGATTCGACGGCATTCTTGTGCCGCGCTGGCCACGGGGCATGCCCGCTTCACGCGCAGCGGCAATGCACAAGCCCGTGAACAGCCAGGCATAGGCATTGATGGTGCCGTTGCCCGTGATCTGCCCCGCGAAGATCGTGACGCCTGCATAGGCGTAGAGCATCACCGGCAGCGGGTCGGCACTGCGCCGCGTGGCCTTGAGTGCTTCAAGTCCGAGCCACACGACGAAGGCCATGCGAAACACGATGTAGCCCATCCCGAAGATCGGTCCGAGGTCGACCATCTGGCGCGACAGGTCGGCCTCGACCAGCCAACCCACCTGGATGCCGTCGACCTCGGCCTTGAGGATGATGCTGGCGTTGCCACCGTAGCCGATGCCGTAGCCCAGGATAGGCACTTCGTCGAGAAGCCGCACGAAGTCGACCATGCCCCGGAGCGCGCGAAACAGGATGCCTGCATCGCCGCCCTCAGCGCCGGCGGCCGCATTCCAGCGCGACATGAAGGTGGCAAAGCCGTCCGGAAAAATGATTGGGTACAGGATCCCCGCTGCGACGACCAGACCTGCAGGCAGAAACACCGCCTTGGCCTTGAGCGCGGCGTTCTTCGACACCAGCGCCACGCTGATGGCTGCCAGGCCGACGATGGCGCAATGGACCATCGCCCCGCGGCTGCCGCTGAGCGCCAGGCAGGTCAGCACGCCGCAGGCCGTCACCGCAAAGAAGACCACGCCCGATTGCTTTCTGGGCAGCAGCAGCATGGCCAGCAGCAGCGCGAACGCACTTGCGATGAACTGCTGCTGTCCGGCTGGCGACGTGAAGGTGCCGGTGGTGCGGATGCGTTCGACCGTGATGCCCACGCTCTTGAACTGCAGGGCCTGATCTTCGGCCACGCCCACGTTGATGGGGGCGTTGGGTGGCGACGCAAACTGCGCCAGCACCAGAACACCGATGGGAACCGCCAGCAGCAGCGTGACGCGCGCGAACAGCAGCAGATCGGCGCGACGGAACTGCGCGCCCATCAGGAAGGCGAGTGGCACGTAAAAAAAGTAAGCACGCCAGCCATAGACACCCAGCAGCAGCCGGATGTTGTCCACGCCGAACGCGCCTATTTGCATGAAAAGCAGCAGCACGCCCAACACGCACATGAACAAACTGAGCGTGAAGAACCCCCGGTTGGGGGGCCACAGCGCGAACCGCGTGGCAAGGACGTAGACGTAGATCAGGAACGGGTCGCGAATGAAGAAGATGTACTGGCCGAACTGCGGCGCGATGTACTTGCGGATCGCGCCTTCGAAGATGGCCAGCAGATAGATCGCGAGCACCGCCCAGACCAGGCGCTGTCGGGCGCGCTCGCGCGCCGGGCTCATCAAGGCCGCATCGCCCGTCGGGGCGAAGGTGGCCGAGGCCACGCGCCTGTCAGACAGCTCGCGGGGCGCTCTGCGGGGTGCTGCTTCGGCAAGCATCGGCCAGGACTTGAAGGTAATCGCGAGCCACCCGGTCGCGGGTGTGGCGCTGGAGGTGGATGGCGCTGGCAGCGCGCAAGCGATTGAGCAGCGCGGTGTCGTCGAGCAGTTCTTCGATGGCCTGGGCCAGCGCCTGGCTGTCGCCCTGCTCGAACACCACGCCGGCTGCCCCAGCCGCATCAGGCAGGCCGCCGCTGCGCGAGACCAGCGGCACGCAGCCGCAGGCCATGGCTTCGAGCGCCACCACGCCAAACGGCTCTTGCCAGACCGACGGGACCACCAGCACCTGGTGCTCGTTCAAGGCAGCCACCAGATCGCCACCCGTTCGCCGGCCGGCAAAATGAACCTGGCTGCTGATGCCCAAAGCGTCGACCTGACGGCGCAGCGCCGGCAGCTCAGGCCCCTCGCCAATCACGGTAAGTCCCACCCGCCGGCCTCGCGTGGCCAGCACGCCCAAGGCGTCGAGCAACACATCGACGCCCTTGTCGCTGACCAGTCGGCCCACGAACACCAGTTCGCGCGAGCGCCCCAAGCCTTCGACGCGAACGAATACATCGTCGGCATAAGGGTTGGGCACGATGGTGCAGTCGACCGGCAGGCTCTCGGCCACGGCGTGGCTCACGGCGATGTTGCTGGCGTGTCGTACCGCCCAACGCTTGAGTCCAGCGGCCATGCCGGTGGAGGGGATCCAGGTGTGGTGCGCCACCACCCAGGGCCGGCGCAGCAGCAGTTGCGGCCAGGCGAACTTCAAGCTGATGTTGTTGTGGAACACCACTTGAGCCCAGCGCACCAGCTCGAACATCCGCGCGGCTGAGGGTTGGCGCACCAACTCGAAACCCTCGGCGTCGGGTCCGGCATGAGGCGTTTGCGTCACCACAATCACATGGTGTCCCATGCGGTGAAAGCACTCGGCCAGCAGCGCTGACACGGTCTCGATGCCGCCGACCGATGGGCAAAAGGGGACCGAACACAAGAGGATGTTCATGCGGTCAAACCGGTCCGCTCCTGGTGGGTCCACTCTCGCGTTCATCGACTGCGGTCAAACCCGTATTGGTGATCGGAACCGGAAAATGTAGCCAGCGAATGTTTCGGTAGCGAGTCAGGGCCACGCCTTGAGGCCTGCGCGAGGCGCTCGAGAGCGGTCATAAAGCGGCCATAGGATTATTTGCATGACACCACGAGACACCCCACGAACGGTCGTGGTCAACTTCAATTCACCCGAGCTCAATCAGCTGGCGTTGGCGTTGGTCAAGGAAGACGCGCTGGCCGCCCATGTTCGCCCCTATGTCAACAAGGGCCGAACCTGGGAGCGCATGGTCAGTGCCTTGCCGCTGGCCGGCAACCTTTACAAGAGCACGCTCGGGCGGCGCGCGGTGGCCGACCCGCGGCTGGCTGCCCTCACCCATGAAGCCGGCGTGCTGCCAGACATCTTGGCGGCAGCCGTCGGGCGCATCAAGCTGCTGCCGCCCGACGTGCGGCACCGCTGGGCCAACCGGCTGTACATGTCGTTGCGCAACGGGGTGACGCGTGAGTCTTGCCGGCACCTCGGCAACGCGCAGTGTCTGGTGGGCTACGAGGGCTTTGCCCTGCCCGCGTTCGAGGCGGCCCGCGCGCGTGGCCACTGTCGGCTGGTGCTGAACTACCCCGTGGCCCATCACCGCCAGCGGCGCCGCGTGCGCCTTGAAGAGATCGCGCGTGAACCCGAGTTCGCCGTCACCTGGCCCGACTTTGACGACTGGCCGGCTGGCCATGAGGAACGTCTCGACGAGGAAATTCGCCTGGCCGATGCGGTGCTGGTGGGCTCGACCTACGCGGCCGACAGCTTCGTGGCCGAGGGCGTGCCCCGCTCGAAGATGCATGTGGTGCCTTACGGCGTGGATCTGCAGACCTTCACGCCCGGACCCTCGCTGCGCGCGGCCGACGACACCACCTTCAGGGCCATTTACGCCGGCCAACTCACGCAGCGCAAGGGCATCGCACAGCTGCTGCGTGGCTACCAGCAGTTTGCGCGCAGCGACACGCAGCTCACGCTGGTGGGCAGCATCGTGGGCAGCGATGCGCCGCTGCAGCCGTTTGCCGATTTGTTCGAGCACGTGCCGCACCAGACCCGCCCAGCGCTGGCGCAGCGCTATCGATCGTCGGATGTGTTCGTCTTTCCCACGCTGATCGAGGGCATGCCGCTGGTAGTGTTGGAAGCCATGGCCTGCGGGCTGCCGGTGATCGTGACGGCCAACGGCCCGGGCGATCTGGTGCGTGACGGCATCGACGGCTTCGTCATTCCCGAGCGCGACCCGCAAGCGGTGTGCGACGCACTGGATCGCCTCTACCGCGACCCGGAATTGCGCCGGCAAATGGCGCGCAGTGCCGCGGCCAGAGCGCTGGAATTCAGCTGGGACGCCTACGCCACCAAAGCGCTGCGGGTGCTGGCGGGGGGCGACTGATGCGCGGCGTTGCCCGGCGCTGGTTCAGGCGGGCGCTGCTGATCGCCCTGCCCTGTCTGGTGCTTGGCGCCTTGGCGGTTTCGCCAGCGGCCGCTGCCTCCGGCGAAACCCCCGCCGCGCGAGCGACCACCTGGACCTTCACCCTGCCACGCCAGGCCACCACCAGCGCGGGCATCTACGACCTGAAGGGGCGCTTGCTGCGCACGCTGTGGCGTGCAGAAGCTTTGCCTGCGGGCGTGCACCGACAAATGTGGGATGGCCGTGACGATTTGGGCCAGCCGGTCGCTGACGCCGACGTCGAATTCAGGCTCATCCACCACCGCATCAGCCACGTCTGGGAAGGCGTGATCGGCAACAGCAGCACCGGCTCGGGCGTCAATTTGCACAAGGCATTTCTTCTGCCCACCAGCTTGTCGATGCAAGCAGGCCGGGGCTTTTATTCGGTCGGCTACAACGAGCAGCAACAGGGCATCCACGGCTTCGAGCTGTCGGCCCCAGGCCGCAACACACGGCCCATTGCCTGGAAAGACCCGTTCACCGGGATGGCCATGATTGCCGCCGATGGAAACCGCCTCTATTGGGCCAACGGGGGCGGACTTTCCAAGACCAGCTTTGTGGGCGCGTTCGAAATCGACTCGGGCCGGCATGCCGCGTTCGCCGCAGGCAAACCGGTCTGCCTGAATGTGCGCGCACCGAGCACCGTGTGTTACGAAGACCAGAACTATCCCAGCGTGATCGATCTTGAAAGCAGCGCCACCGAAGCGCCCAGCGGGTTGGCAGTGCAGCGCCAAGGCCGGCTGCTGGCCGTGGCCCACCCAGGGCTGAACAAGGTCCGGCTGTTCGACAAAACCAGCGGCGCGTGGCTCAAGGAGTTCCCGGTGGCGCTGACCCCCGGCGCGCTCAATCAACTGGCGATGTCCCAGGCGGGTGATCTGTGGGTGATCTCAGGCTCGAAGGTGCTGCGTTACACGGACCTGTCGGGAACGCCGAGGCTGGCCGCCACCCTCTCTGATCTGGACAAGCCCTTGGCCATTGCCACAGCCGAAAGCGGCGCTGAAGACATCTGGGTAGCCGATGGCCGTGCCAGTCAGCAAGTGCTCAGGTTCGACCGTGACGGAAAACAGCTCGCTGCCATTGGCATCAAGGGCGGCTACGACAACGACCCACGTGTCGCGCCAGACCGCCTGTGTTTTCGCTCTGCCGAAGGCAAGGAACAGACCGCTCTGGGCGTGGCTGCCGACGGCTCGGTCTGGGTGGTCGATCGCTGCCACAACCGCATGCTGCGCTTTCCGCCCGGCGCAGCCACCCCAGCGCAGAGCGACGCACAGATCGCGTACCTGCCGGCTGTCTACACCGCCACCGTCGACCACGGCAATCCGCAGCGGGTGTTTGCCAACTTTCTGGAGTTCGAGGTCGAGCGACATGCGCCTTTGGTGGCGGGCAAGTCATGGAAACTGGTGCGCAACTGGCTGATCGGAATGCCGGCGTCGCTGCGTGATGACCGAGCCGTCAATGGCGGCTTCGGTGGTTTCACCTCGGTGGAAACGCTTGCCAACGGCCGCACCTACGGTCTGATAAGCGCTCAATCGCGCCAGGTCATCGTCGAACTGCCCGCCTCGGGGCCCTTACGGGTGGTCAAGACCCTGGCCCAGCCCATGCCCGGAGCCACGGCCAAGGTGCTTTACGAGAACGGCGACCTTGGCTACTCGCTCAGCGGGCCGAACAGTCAGACCGTGTTACGACAGCCCATCAAGGGCTTTGACACGTCGGGCGATCCGGTGTGGTCCAGCGAGCCGGTGAAGCTGGCCAGCGTACCCAAGCTGGAAGGCTCGCCGCACTACCGAAATGCCTTCAGCGGGATGCCGCCGCGCTTCCCAATCACCGAGTCGGGCCACGTGGTGTTTTTCGATCAGTCGGTGGTGGGCAACGAAGGCTTTCACCTCGGCGCGGCCAAGGCGGGATCGGACCAGTGGTTGTGGCAGGCCAGCCCCACCGGCGCGCTCGATGGCAAGGGCAGCTTTCAGACCAAGCAGATCGACAAGTCGCTGCAGTACGGCGGCAATGCGGTGTGGGCGAGCGGCCGCCACATCATCTATGGCTACCACGGCGAGTTCTACAAGGACATGAAAACCGGCGGCGTCGGCCAGGCCAACCAGTTCATGCACTTCGATGAGAGCGGGCTGTTCATCGGGCAGTTCGGTCAGCCCTCGACCAGGCCTGCGCCGGCCAATCTGGCCGGGCTGAGCGGCAACGCCTTCAGCCCCACGCTGGTTCGCGACGGGCCGCGCCTGTACCTGTATCACAACGATGAGTCGACCCATGGCGGCGTGCACCGCTGGCGCATCGACGGCTGGGACGACATCGGCGAAGTGCGAGAGCGCATTTCGGTCGGCCAGACCGCGGGCAAGGCCACATCGATGGCGCTAGCCCCAATCAGATAACAGGACAGGTATTCACACAACCCAGCGTCTGATGCCAAGTGGGGTCAAGCAGGGTTCGTTGGCGCCAACGGGTGGCGGCGCCTTCGCAGCATCCGCGCCGGCGCGCCGGCGTAGACCGTCCACGGCTGCAGATCGCGGGTGGCCACGCTGGCCAAGCCCAGCACCGCGCCCTCACCCACAGTCACACCGGCGCAGACCACAGCACGCGCGCAGATCCATGCATACGGACCGATGGTGATGGGCGAGCTGATCATCGGGAACGACGGGTCATCGATGTCGTGCGTGGCGCCGCACAAGTAAGCGTCTTGTGACACCACGCAGTGCGACCCCAGCCGGATCGGCGCCGGGTTGTAGATGACCGCGCCATCGGCAATGCCGACCGCGTCTTCGCAGATCAGGTTCCACGGCGCCCAGATGATGGCGCCGGCATACACATGACAGTCGGGGCCCAAGGTGGCGCCGCACAGTCGCAACACCATCGCGCGCCACGCATGACAGGGGCGCGGCGAATAGCTCACCAGCATCAGGTTCACCACGCCCCACAGCGCGCGCGCCAGCCGGTTGCGCAGAGGCAGGCTGGGTCCCAGATAGGGATCGGCGGGGGGCAAGGGGGCAGTCATGGGGAGCGTTTCGAACCATATGTCACCAATGTGTCGGGGCATTGACATGGGGTGTCATCGGAACCTGGGCGTGTGCGGCAGCAGCAGCTGTGCGCCTCAGGGCGATGTCGATGTCACAAAGGCCCGCTAGCCTCGCTCATCCCTTTCATCGGCTTGCGCCCCACCTGCATGACCACTGCCACAGCCCAGCCCGTGCCACCGGTGTGGCGAGTTCCCGCTGCACAGTGGGTGGTCGCCGCGATCGTGGCAGCCGCGCTGATCGCCGCGTTCTTCCCCGGCCTGGAATTCATGGTGGCCAACTGGGAGCAGGTCGAGGAATACAGCTACGGCTATTTCATTCCGGTGATCTCGGCCTTTCTCATATGGCAGCGCAGCGACCGCTTGCGCGAGACCGAATTGCGCGGCTCCTGGACGGGTCTGATTGCTGTCGTGCTGGGCATGTTGATGGGTGTGGTGGGCGATGTCAGCGCCATTCGCATCATTGGCCAGTACGGTTTCGTCATCGCGCTGGTCGGCCTGGCGGTGGGCTTCATCGGTTGGCGCGGCGTGCGCATCATCGCGATGCCGCTGTTGGTGCTGCTGTTCATGATCCCGATGCCGCAGTTCCTGCTGCGCGAGCTGTCACAGCAACTGCAGCTGGTGTCGTCGCAGATCGGCGTCGAGCTCATCCGCATGTTCGGCATCAGCGTGTTCCTTGAAGGCAACGTGATCGACCTTGGCGCTTACAAGCTGCAGGTGGTCGATGCCTGCAGCGGACTGCGCTACCTGTTTCCCTTGATGGTGCTGGGCTTTTTGGCAGCCTGCTTCTTTCAGGGCGCCTTGTGGAAGCGGGCCGTGATCCTGATTTCGACGATTCCGCTGACCATCGTGATCAACAGCCTTCGCATCGGGCTCATCGGTGTGACCGTCGAGTACTGGGGGCCGGCCATGGCCGAGGGCCTGCTGCACGACTTCGAAGGCTGGTTCATGTTCATGGTGTGCATCGCGCTGCTCATCGGCGAGATGAGCCTGCTCGCACGCATGGGTGGCGCGCCGCAGTCTCTGCGTGCGGTGTTCGGCCTGGAATACCCCGAGCCCGTGCCGGTGGGCACGCCCATTCGCTACAACCGCTTCCCGATGCCGATGGTGGCCGGTGGCTTGCTGCTGCTGGCCGTCGCTGCCACCACGCTGTGGGGTCCGCTGAACAAGCAGATCAAGCCGCAACGCACGCAGTACACGCAGTTTCCGCTGCAGCTGCCAGGGGGCTGGGCAGGTCGCCAGGACAACATCGACAAGCAAATCCTGCTCACGCTGGCCGTCGACGATTACTTCATTGCCAACTACACCCGCGGCAACAGCCCCTGGGTCAACTTCTACAGCGCCTATTACGACAGCCAGAGCAGTGGTGCCTCGTCGCATTCGCCGCGCACCTGCATCCCGGGCGGCGGCTGGAAGCTCGATCGCATCGAGGAACACACGGTGGACATCGCCGCGGCCAATGGAAATCCTGCGAGCAGCCTCAAGGTCAACCGCACGGTGATCCAGAAAGGCGAAGACCGCCAGCTGGTGTACTACTGGTTCGACCAGCGCGGACGCAACCTCACCGACGAGCTCGAGGTCAAGTGGTACATCCTGCACGACGCCATCACGCGCAGCCGCACTGACGGCGCGCTGATGCGCCTGGTCACCGCGGTCTCGCCGCATGAAGACATCGCCGACGCCGATCGGCGCCTGGCGGACTTCATCGGCGAGGTCTCTCCCCTGCTGCCGGAGTACGTTCCCCGATGAAACATTCGTCCACACGTGAAGGCCCCATCTACGTGGCAGGCCATCGCGGCCTGGTCGGCTCGGCGGTCATGCGCCATTTGCGCTCGCTCGGGTACACCGACATCGTCACCGCATCGAGCCGCGAGGTTGACCTGACCAAGCGCGACGACGTGGAAAACTTCTTCAGGCGGCACCGGCCTTCGCAGGTGGTGCTGGCCGCGGCCAAGGTCGGTGGCATCCTGGCCAATGCCGAGCGGCCGGCCGATTTTATCCGCGAGAACCTGGCCATTCAAAGCCACGTGATCGACGCGTGCCACCGGCGTGGCGTGCGCAAGCTGGTGTTCCTGGGTTCGAGCTGCATTTACCCCAAGTTCGCCCCGCAGCCCATTGCCGAAAGCTCGCTGCTCAGCGGCCTGCTCGAGCCCACCAACGAGGCCTATGCGATCGCCAAGATCGCCGGCATCAAGATGTGCTCAGCCTACAACCGGCAGTACGGCACCAACTTTCTGAGCCTGATGCCCACCAACTTGTACGGGCCCGGCGACAACTACGACCCTCGCAAGTCGCACGTGCTGCCAGCGCTGATCCGCAAGGTGCATGAAGCCAAGGTCGAAGGCCGAGACGAAATCGTCGTGTGGGGCACCGGAACGCCGCGGCGCGAATTGATGCACGCAGACGATCTCGCTTCGGCGTGCGTGTTCGCGCTCGACAAGCTCAATGCCAGCGACATCGGTGAATGCATCAACGTGGGCACCGGCATCGACCACACCATCCGCGAGATCGCCGAAATCGTGATGCGCGTGGCGGGCTACACGGGCCGCATCGCCTACGACACCGACAAGCCCGACGGCACGCCGCGCAAGGTGCTCGATGTGTCCGCCCTGCGCGATCTGGGCTGGAGCGCGCAGATTCCGCTCGAACAAGGCATCGCCGACGCCTACCGAGATTTCCTTGATCGCCATGGCGACCAGGACAAAAAAGCCACCTAGAACCTGAGCCCCATTCCATGACCCTGAACCATGCTCTGAAAACCACGGCGGTGTGCCTCGCGCTGTCGTGCCTCGTCGCTTGCACCAGCAAGGCAGACCGTCTGCAGCAAAGCCTTGAGAAAGGCTCGCTCTACGTCAAGCAAGCCGAGTGGGACAAGGCCAACGTCGAAGTGCGCAATGCGCTGCAGATCGACCCGAAAAATGCCGAGGCTTACTACATCTCGGGCCAGGTGGCCGAGGCCAAGCGCGATATCCAGCGCGCCTACGGCAGCTTTTCCAAGGCGGTCGAACTAAAGCCCGACTTCCTAGATGCCAAGGTGGCGCTCGGACGCATCTACCTGCTGGCCGGCGACACCGAAAAAGCCGACAAGGAAATCTCGGCCGTGCTTGCCGCCAACGGCACGCACGTGGGCGCGCTCACCATCAAGGCCGCCCTCACCGCACGCCAGGGCGACGTGCCTGGCGCCATCGAGATGGCGCGCAAACTGCTCACCGGCGCCAAGCCGGTGCCCACCGACGTCAGCATGCTGCTCGCAGGCCTGTACAACAGCCAAGGTCGCGCAGCCGAGGCGCTCAACGTGATCGATGCGGCGCTGGCCGACACCCCCAAGAACCTGGGCCTGCTTGAAGTCGCCGCGCAGATCACGGCGTCTGATGCCGATCCCGCCGTGCAAGCCAAGGCCGCGGGCTACTTCCGTCGTGCCACCGAAGTCGCGCCCAAGAACAACCAGCTGTGGAACGCGTGGGCCGTCTATCAGGTGCGCCGCAAGGAC
>Ga0164294_10003664_pt1 | contig 13636 bp, 9 predicted proteins | sample GEODES005metaG_FD_111479 | JGI IMG/M metagenome (GOLD analysis project Ga0164294, IMG submission 111479) | Oligotrophic lake water microbial communities from Sparkling Lake, Wisconsin, USA - GEODES005 metaG | ecosystem: Environmental > Aquatic > Freshwater > Lake | place: USA: Sparkling Lake... | reverse complement strand
GAGCGCGGGCGCCGGCGAGGCGGCCCCGGTGGAGCACGAGGCCTCCACCCCGTCGATCTGCTCGTGGGGGACCACGACCTCGACGAGGTCGGGCACGCTGTCCGTGGTGCCGTCACTCACGACGAGCGAGTAGCGCAGCGTTCCCGCGGCCTCGACCAGAAAGCGGGGCTGCGCCGTGTCTCCCTGCTGGAGTTGCGTAGGCGGGCCGCCCACTTGCGACCACGTGTAGGTCAGCGTGTCGGCCTCGGGGTCGGACGACGCGGAGCCGTCCAGGATGACGGTGTCCCCCACGTAGGCGATGAGGCCGAGCCCGGCCTCGGCGACCGGGGCATCCCCCGCGGCGAGCGCGGGAGACAGGGAGGACACGAGCAGGACGGTGACGAAGAAAAGCACGCGCGACGTTAACATGGGGCAAGGTCCAGCGTTATGCGGGGCCCGGCTGCGGATCCAGGAACGGCACGCGGGCAGAGGAGCGTCCATGGGTTTCTTCGATCGAATCGGCAATCTCTGGAAGGGCTTCTGGAGCCTGTGGATCTCCGACGTCGAAAACAAGAACCCGGAGATCGTCTACGAGCAGGCGATCGACAACCGCATCAAGCGCCACCGTGACCTGAAGAAGGCTGTCGGCGGCATCGTGTACCTCCGGAACAAGCTCACCACCGAGCTCGAGACGAAGGAGCGCGAGCTGCGCGAGGTCAACGCCCAGCTCCCCGTCGCGGTCGAGAGCGGAGACGACGAGGTCGCTCTCCTCCTCCTCCAGAAGAAGAACGAGCTCGACACCGCCGTGGCCTCCCTTCAGGTCGAGCTCGGCAAGGTCAGCAAGCAGGCGGAAGAGGCCAAGGAGTCGCTCGTCGCCTTCCAGGGCGAGATCGAGAAGCTCCGCCGCGAACGCGACGAGATGCTCGCCAAGAAGGCCACGGCCGAGGCGCGCATCCAGATCCAGGAGACGCTGGATGGCCTCTCCACCGACAGCGACATCAAGGCGCTCGAGGGCGTGCGCGAGAACATCCACAAGACCCAGGCCCAGGCCGACGTCGGGACCGAGATCAAGGGCGACTCGCTGGACGCGCGCCTGAAGAAGATCAAGGAGAAGACCGGCGATGTGACCGCGCGGTCGCAGCTCGACGAGCTCAAGCGGCAGATGGCGGCGCGGCAAGGCGCCGCCGAGGGCGCTGGCGTAAAGAAGACCATGTGATCGGGGGCGCGCGTGCGTGAGCAGTTCGGTCAGCTCCGCGGGCGCGTGGCGGACGTATGGATGGCCCGGTCACCGGAGGAGCGCACCCAGCTCTTCGTCGTGATGCTGTGCGCCGTGCTCTACCTTGGGCACTTCCTCGTCTTTTCGTGGCCCCAGCCCTTCTACATCGAGGACAGCGCGATCTCCTTCGCGTACGCCCGCAACCTCGCGGACGGCGAGGGTCTCGTCGCCTACCCGGGCGGCGAGCGCGTGGAGGGCTACTCGAACGCGTCGTGGACCTTCCTCCTCGCCGCCCTCTACAAGGTCGGCGTCCCGGTCTGGACCTCCGCCAAGCTCATGGGCGGCGTCTTCGGCGTCGTGACCCTCTTTTTCGTGTGGGGCCTCGCGCGCCGCGCCCGCCCCGACGCGAAGGACCCCGTCGCCGTCGCGGCGCCGCTGCTGCTGGCCTGCTCCACCCAGTTCGTGTTGTGGAACGCGTCGGGCCTCGAGAACTCGCTGTTCAACGTGCTCCTGGCCGGCGGGATGTGGAGCCTCGTCCGCGAGATCCAGGACGATCGCCGCACCCCGTGGAGCGCGCTCTACTTCTTCGGCCTGACCATGACCCGGCCGGACGGCCTCGCCTACGCCGCGATCGGCCTGTTCGCCCGCGCCCTCGGCACCCTCGCCCGCCGTCAGTGGGCGGCGCTCCCCCTCTGGCTCGTGACCTTCCTCGTGCCCTACGCCGCCTACAACGCGTGGCGCTACGACTACTTCGCCTGGTGGTTCCCCAACACCTACTACGCGAAGGAGAAGGTGTTCAAGCCCTTCGGCTGGACCCAGGGCGGCTGGAAGCAGTTCAAGGAGTACACCACCCAGTACGGCATCGTGTACGCCGCGCCGCTCGTCGTCGTCGCGCTCACGGGGCTCTCGACGTGGCGCCGGTGGATCGGCCTCGTGGTGCTTGCGTTCCTCGCCACGTTCCTGCTGTGGGACGGCCGCACCGGCATCCCCGCCGCCTGGACCGGCGAGTGGTCGCGCGTCCTGTCGCGCAACTGGAGCGACGCCCGCATCTGGTTCCTGCTCGGCGGCAGCGCGCTCCTCGGCCTCGTGACCTTCGGCCGCCGCGGCTGGGAGGCCCGGGGCCTCCTCTGGGCGTCGTTCTGCGCGGGTGTTTTCTTCTGCGTGTGGTCCGGCGGTGACTGGATGAAGGGCCTGCGCTGGTTCGCGATGACCAGCGTTCCGCTCTTCACCCTCCTCGGGATCGGCGTCGGGGCCCTCGCCGCCCGCCTCCCCTTCGCGGGCCGGCTCGTGGCCGGCTGGCTCCCGGTGCGGACGCTCTGGGCCACCCCGATCGTGATCGCGCTCGCGGCGCCGAACGTGAACGGCTCGTGGACCTTCGCGAACAACCCCGAGACCTCCCCGCGAGACGTGCACAAGCGCGTCAAGTACATGACCTGGGTGCAGAAGCGGCTCGGCCTCGACGCCGTGACGCTCCTCGACGTCGACATGGGCGCCCACATGTGGTGGTCGGGCTGGGACATCGTGGACATCGCCGGCCTGGTCGACATGCCGATGGCCCACCACCGCAAGTACAACAAGAAGTTCGTCACCGAGTACGTGTTCGAGGAGCGCAAGCCGGACTTCGCGCACGTCCACGGCTCGTGGGCCCGGACCAGCAAGATCCACCTCAACGAGCGCTGGGCCGAAGACTACGTCGAGATCCCCGGCTACCCCTCCGGCCGCCGGTCGCTCCACGTCGGCAACCACGTCCGGAAGGAGCACCTCGTCGCCAAGAAGTGGGCCGGCCCGAAGGACCGCACGGCGTCGTTCGCGGGCGGCGTCACCCTCGAGGGCTGGGATGTCCCGTCCCCCGAGATCGCCCCGGGCGGCAGGCTCTACGTCTCGACCGCGTGGCGCGCGCGCTTCCGGGAGGACGGCATCCGCGTGGTCGCGTTCCTCATCGGCGCGAACGGCGCGGTCCACTCGGCCGAGGTCGCCCCCGGGTACGACTGGTACCCCGCCGACAAGTGGCAGCCGAACGAGCTCGTCCGCGGCGACTGGAGCATCCCGGTCCCCGAGTCGCTCCCGAAGGGCAGCTACGAGCTCGGCTTCGTCGTCCTCGACGAGAAGACCGGCGCGGTCCTGCCCTTTGTGCCGCCGGGCGCCGTGTCGGACCTCGGTGCGCCCGGGCTCACGGCGGACGACGGTGCGGTTCCGCCCGGCGCCGCGCCCGTTCCCGCCGACGCCGCACCCGCGGCCGACGCCGCCCCCCCCACGCCGCCCGCGCGCTTCATGGCCGGCGAGTGGATCGCGCCGGTGAAGGTCCAAATCAGCAGCCCGGACACCGTCATGGCCGCCGCGGACGCCGGCTACGACGCCGCGATGGCCAAGGCCGCCGCCGGAGATTGCGACGGCGCCGCCGAGACCTTCGAGAACGCCCGCCGGCACATCGCCCGCAACGACCGCTGGTATCTCACGCACGTAGGCGAGCTCACGACGGCCCAGGTGGACTGCCTGGTCGACCGCGCCGGCGCCCTCACCAACCCGCACGAGCAGGCCCGCATCCTCGCCGAGGCCCGCGGCCTCAACCACCGGCACGCCCGCCTCGTAGCGATGGCCGAGCCCCTCGCGCAGAAGCTGGTCGCCGAGGGGGACACCGCCCGCGCCGCCGAGGACTGGGAGCGGGCCTACCGCGCCTACGCCGCAGCCCTCTCGATCGACGCGCGCCTGTCCTGGACCCGCCGCGCCGCCGAAGAGGTCCGTGACCTCCGCCTAGGGATCGACCCCGAGAAGGCGGACCCCGTCGTCCCCGCGAAGAAGCCGCCGGTCACGACGAAGAAAAGCCCCGTGAAGGCCATCCCGGGGAAGGCCGCGCCCCGCGCGGGCAAGGCCGAGCCCGAGGTCGTGGGCGACGCGCCGGCCGAAGACGAAGAGCCCGAGGCGCGCGGCGGGGACTGAGTCCGGCGGGGCGGCGGCCGTCCTCCGCGCGGCGAACCGCCTACTTCACGCTGCGGAGCGCCCGGTAGTCCTCGCCCACGACGCCGCCGAAGCGGACGGTCTCGCGGAGGCGGCTGAAGACGCGGTCGCCAAGGCGGTCGGAGAGCTGCTCGAGCGCGCCGTGCGCGAGCGAGGCGCCGCCGCGCTCCCGGGCCTGCTGGATCTGGCGGAGCTCCTCCGGGCGGTAGGGCCGAAAGAGGAAGTTGGTCGTGGCGAGCAGGACGCCGCCGGCGTTGTAGCGGCGGGTCACGATCTCGTCGATGATCGTGAGCTCCCAGTCGGTCTTGCGGCCCTTGCCGAGCTCGTCGATCGCGAGCACCGGCACCTTGACCAGCGGAGTGAGCGTGGTGGCATCGCTGTCGCCGCGGTCCATCCCCTCGCGGATGCGGCTCAACAGGTGCGTGAACTCGATGAAGCGGACCTCGACCCCGTGGCGGAAGATGAGCTCGCGCACGACTGCGACCATGAGGTGCGTCTTGCCGCGGCCGGGCTCGCCGGAGAGGACGAGCCCCTGGCCCTCCTGGTCGGGGCGGAAGCGGTCGAGCCAGCTCTTCGCGGTGTCCCAGCCGGGCTTGGCGCCGGGGAGCGACTGGTCGAAGCTCTCCAGCGAACACTTCGCGTGGCGCGCGGGGATGCCCGCCACGTTGAAGAGGGCGACACGGTCGACCACGCGCTGGCAGCGGCACTTCCCGGCCCGCTTGACGCCGTTGAGCACGATTTCGCGCCGGCCGACGCCGCCGCAGAACGCGCAGGTGGGCGTGGGGAGGAGCTCCGCCTTCGCGAGGCCGGTGGAGGGGTCCGCCACGATGCGCCAGCCTTCAAACCATTCCAAGCCCGAACTCCTCCCACACACGGGTGGCCGACAACGTAGGGTAGCGCGCCCGGACGCGATCGCGCGCGTGCTCCTCACAGGCGCGCGCGAAGCCCTCCTCGCCGAGGAGGGGGGCGAGATCGACGAGGTCGGCCTCGGCGTCCGTCAGGAGGGCGGCGCGCTCGTCGCCGAGGGCGTCCCACACGTCCGCGTGAAAGGCCCGGAGCAAGGCGCAGGCCTGACGCGCGCGCTCGGGAGCCTCGCCTTCGAGCGCGGCGAGCTGCACCAGGACGCCGTCCACCCGCGGATCGGCGCCGGGGCCTCCGGGGGCGGGCGCGAGTGCGCTCCGGAGGTCGGTCGGGACACGCCATGCCGCCGCGCGCTTTGACAGCTTCTCGACCGTGCCGCGGCAGCTCACGAGGGTGAAGGGTGTCCGCGTGCGCTTCGCGCGCCGCCGCTCCGCCACGACCTCGATCCCGTGGAGGATCGTCAGCACCGGGATCCGCGCCTCGAGCCAGTCGGCGAGGAGCTTTCCGTCCGCCGCCGAGAGAAACGGCGCCCCGCCGCGGAGCTGCACGAGCCACGCGCGCACCTCTTCGGCGCACGCCGCCGCCTCCGCATCCACGGTCGATCCCTGCATACCCCTCCCCGCTTTCCCCGCCCGGCGACTCGCGCCTGCCCGCGCCCGACGCGAAGCCGACGCACTCCAGTGCCACACAGGCGTCGCGCCCGTCGCCCGTCTGTATTATCCTCCGCGCCCGTCTTCCGGAGACTGTATGCGTCGTCTTCTTGGTCTCTCCCTCCTCGCGCTGTTCGCCGCGGGCCCCGCGTTCGCCGCGCCCAAGGACAAGGAGAAAAAAGAGGAAGAGGAGGACTATTCGGACGACCCGACCCCGAACGAGGACGACTTCAAGGAGGAGGGCGACGACGACGCCCCCCCGCCCGCGCGCCTCGAAGAGGACGACAAGGTCGATCCCGAAGGCGAACCGGAGGACCTCGACTTCACGGACGAAGAGGACAAGCCCCTCGAATTCCGCGACGAGGAGGACCAGGAGACGGTCAAGCCCCGCGGCCCCGGCGAGGACACCGCTCAGATCTACCGCGACACGCAGAAGAAGCTCTCCGAGGCCACGCCCGACGAGGAGCTCATCGCGTGGGAGGCCTACCTCAAGAAGTACCCGAAGTCCCTCTTCAAGGAGCGGATCGACGAGCGCACCGAGACCCTCTCCGCCGAGCTCTTCGGCGAGCGCGTGCCCGGCAGCGACAAGGGCGCCCGCCGCGAAGACGCCGCCAACCGCGAGCTCAACTTCACCTCGCCGCTCCAGTTCACCTCGGCCGACCCGCGCTCCCGCATCGGCGCCACCGCCGAGCTCGGCATCCCGAACTGGTTCGCCCCCCACCTCGACGCCGAGTTCCAGCTCCTCCGGCAGCTCTCCGTCCACGCGGGGCTCGACCAGGACGTCGGCGGCAGCTCCATCGTCCTCGGCGGCAAGTACGGCATCGTGAAGTCCGCCCGCACGAACACCGTGATCTCCGGCGCGCTCGACTTCAAGCTGAACACGGGCCCCACCTACCCGCTGCTCCGCCCCTCCATCCTCGCGGGCCAGAAGCTCCCCGTGCTCGAGGGCCTGTACCTCCAGGCCGAGCTCGGCATCGACGCCGAGCTGCGGGACCCCGCCGGCCTCCGCCTCTTCTACGGCTTCAACGCCGAGCTCCGCGCGAACCAGGTCGTCTACGCCTACCTGGAGACCACGGGCACGTTCAAGTACCTGGGCGCCCAGGACTTCGACACCTTCCAGTTCCTCGTCGCGAGCTTCGGCATGAAGTTCGTCCCGAGCAAGGGCGGCTTCCCGACCCTCCTCGCGAACAAGGGCAACAGCCCCTTCATCCTGCACGACAAGAAGCCCATCGTGATCGTGCTCGGCGCGAACATCCCCTACAGCGCGCGCTACTGGGGCTTCTACCGCGGCTCGGTCACCGTCGGCGCCGAGTGGTACCTGTAGGCCCCGAACGCGCTCCTGGGCGCGCTCCGCGGGCCTTTCGTGCGTCTACAGGTTCCGGTACAGGCAGCGGACCTGATCGGCGTCGCTGAGGCGCTCCCATACGGTGTCGATCGCCCAGCCCGAGAAGCGCTGCATGACCTCGAGGTCCTCCGGGCCGACGCCGAGGCCGAAGCGCACCCGATCGGCGACCTCCGCGGCGTCCTCCAGCCCGTGCACCTCGACCGGCGAGAGCTGCGCCAGCACCGGCGCGGCGCGGCGGGCGAGCCCGGCGGCGTCCTCCCCGGCGCGGGGGAACACCCCGGCGTCCCCCATGGCGATCTCCACCAGCCGCCAGCCCTGCTCGATGCGCGTGGTCGGGGGCACGCTCCAGAGCGGCTCCTTGAGGTGGCGGACGAGGAACAGGCGTTTGAGCGGGCGATACCCGATCAGCAGGCCGAGGATGGCGAGGAGCAGGAGCGTGAGGAGCGTGCAGATCGTGCTCGCCGCCTTCTGCCCGGCCTCCGCCGCCTTCTCCCCCATCTTCTGGAGGCCCTCCCGGATGCGGCGCATCAGCTCGCTCTCCTCCTCCGGGGGCTGCTCCTGCGGGGCCTCGCCCGTCTGCTCCGTCGGCTCGCCGTAGCCCTCACCCTCGCGGTCCCCGGGCTCACCCGTGCGCCAGAGGTAGGGCGCCACGAGCGCGGTGCCGACGGTGAGGAAGAGGGCCATCGCGCCGAGGAGCACGACGGAAAGGACCGTGAGGCGCGGGCGGGCGGCGCCCTTCTCGCGGAGGCTGGGCGCGAGCGGCGCGGTGGGGCCCCGGCGCCAGAGGGCCAGCCGGTGGGTCTCGCGCGTGACGAGGTAGAGCAGCAGCAGCGCGACGGTGGTGCCGAGCATCGCGACGCTCACGATGTCCCACACCGCCCACTTCTCGCCCTCGAACCAGGCCGCCACGGTGCCGCGGGACTCCGTCCAGATGAGCACGGCGGCGGTCGCGAAGAGGAGCGGCAACCACGAGGACCACAACGCGCGGTGGGTCTCGAGGCTCCAGAGCCCCCCGCTGAGCGCGATCGGGAAGAGCCAGAGCGCGAGGGCGACGATCGCGCCGAAGGTGCCGAGGCCCGCCACGCCGGCCATCGCCATCGCGAAGGAAGCGAGCCAGCACCCCGCGCCGAGGAGGAGGACGATCCAGGTGCGGACGCGCAGGAACGCCAGGACCTGCCCGGCGAGGATCCCCGTGAACACGGTGACAGCGAGGCCGATCAACAAGAGGATCGCACCGCCGTCGATCCCCGAAGAGACGAGGCTCGCCGCCGTGAACGACAGATAGGCGACGAGCGCGCACGCGTGGTACGCGAGCACGGGCACGGCGGCCTCCTTCATCGCCTGCCAGACGGAGAGGGACGAGGCGGTGGCGTGCGGGCGGAAGGTCGACTTCACGGCGTCCTCCGCCCGCTGTTCCCGGAGGAGAGCCCGATCAGGCGGTGCGCGCCGACGCCAGGCTCGAGCCGATACACGGCGTCCCCGCGCGCCACGAGGGCCGCCACGGTGCGCGCCCCGTTCTGCTTCGCGACCTCGCGCAGCCGCGCGCGCGCCGCGAGCCGCCCCATGTGGAACGACACCGTGCGGACCTGCGCGGTGAGCGCGTTCTCGTCGCTCCCCGCGAGGTACGGCAACCGGAAGAGCCACGACGCCGCGTTCACCTCGGTGCCCGCGAGCACCTGCAGGAGCGTGGGGTCCTTGTCGCCGAGGGCCTCGTGCGGCGGCAGGTAGATCCAGGTCATCTCCTGCCCCGCGCCCAGGGCCGGCGGCGGCGCCTGGAAGCGGCTCGACACGATGACGCCGTGCACCCCCGGCCCGACCGCCTCGAGCAGCTCCGGGAGGTCGTGGTGGCCTTGCCAGACGGCGCGCGCGCCGAGGTCCTGCCAGCGCGCGTGGCCGCCCTTGGACGCCGGGAGCGTCTCGATCGCGAGCCCGCCGCCCTCGGGGCGCCGCGCCACCGTCACGAGCGTGACCTTGTCGCCGCGCTGGACGAGCTCCTTCGCCAGCGAGAGGAAGGTCTCGACGAGGCGATCGAGCACCTCCTCCACCCCCACGGCGTCCTCCAGCATGCGGCCCGCCGGGAGGAACGAGTCGAGCGCGAGGACGATGGTGCGCGTGCTCACCTCGCGCGTCTCCGGCTGGCGGAGCGTGAGATGCCCCGAGCGGATGGAGAGCTTCCAGTGGATGCGACGCGTGTCGTCCCCGGAGGCGTACTCCCGGAAGCGGAAGTGGTCCTCGGTGGCGAAGCGGTGCGGGCGCGTGAGCACGTCCGGCGACTGCTGGCGGCTGCGGGGCGGCTCGCGGATGTCGAGGGCGCGGAAGCGGGGCAGCACCTTGAGCTCGGCGACCGCGAGGCTCGCGAGGCTGATGCGGGTGAGCCCGAGGATGTCCTGGTAGTAGATCTCGGCGGGGCCGAGCTGGTAGAGGCCGCGCGGCGTGACGCGGAGGCGCCCGCCCACCGTGAGCTCGTCCCGCCGGGCCCCCGCGCCGACGGCGTAGCGGCTCGTGGTGCCGAGGCGGGCGGGGAGGTTGTCCTCGACCAAGAGGTAGAAGCCGGGCGGCACCGGCACGCGGCGGAAGGTGAAGCGCTCCTCGGCGGGCTCCCCCGCGAGGATCACGGCGGGGACCATCTCGCGGGAGATCGACCCGCGCCGCTTCACGCCGCCCTCGAAGGAGCCGACGAGGAAGGTGGAGAGGAACGAGGTGCCGCCGACCGTCGCGTAGAAGAGCAACAACGCGAGCACGGCGAGCACGGAGAGGCTGGCCCACTGGGCGCCTAGGGCGCACACGATGAAGGAGAGCCCGGTCACGAGCACCGCCCACCCGCGCGGCGTCACGATGCGGACGTGCCGGTGCAGGGCGGCGATGCCGCTCTCGGCGTCGAGCCGGCCGGCGGCGCGCAACAAGCGCGCTTCGCGGCTGACCTTCAGCGACACGCCGAGCAGTTGGAACAGGAAGGCCGGGGCGATGACGAGCCCGGCGAGCGCGAGCATCACCCACAGGGTCTCGGCGACCTCGCTCACCTCGAAGAAGAGCGCGGCGAGAAAACCCAGGACGAACGGCAGGACGAACATCCCGCCGAGGTGCCAGGCGATGCCGAGGACGTGGCGGATCACAAGAGCGGCACCTTCTCGAGCACGCTCTGGACGTAGCCGACGCCCACCTCGTCCCCGCTCACGATCATGCGGTGCGCGAGGACCTCGGGGGCGAGGGCGCGCACGTCTTCCGGCGTGGCAAAGTCGCGGCCCTGGGTGAGCGCGTGCGCCTGTGACACACGCGCCAGCATGATCATCGCGCGGGGCGAGGGCGGTGCCAACACCCGCGAGTCCGAACGCATCGCGCCCGCGAGGTTCACGAGGTAGCGCTTCATCTCGGTGGAGAGGAACACGCGGGTGACCAGCTCCTGCCACTGGAGGAAGGTGTCACGGTCGATGATGGCGCTGAGCTCCTCGACCGGGGGGCGCCCGCCGAGGTGCACGTCGAGCATCGCCATCTCGGCGTCCGGGCTGGGGAAGCCCATGGAGAGCTGCATCGTGAAGCGGTCGAGCTGCGCGGCCGGCAGCGCGTAGGTGCCGTCGTGGTCGAGCGGGTTCATCGTCGCGATGGTGAGGAAGGGCGGCGGGAGCTTGTGTGTCACGCCCTCGACCGTACATTGCCCCTCTGCCATGACCTCGAGGAGCGCCGATTGGGTCTTCGGGGTGGCGCGGTTCAGCTCGTCCGCCAGCAGCAGGTGGGTGAACACCGGGCCTGGCTGGAACGTGAACTGCTTCTGCCGCAGGTCGAAGACGTTGGTGCCGGTGATGTCCATCGGCAACAGATCCGGCGTGAACTGGATGCGGCGGAAGTCGCACGCGAGGGTGGCGGCGATGGCGCGCGCGAGCATCGTCTTTCCGGTGCCGGGCACGTCCTTCAGCAGGATGTGCCCCTTCGCGATCATCACGAGGAGGACCTTGAAGATGACGTCGTCCTTCCCCAGGATCACCTTGCCGATGTTGGCGCGGGCAGCGGCGAATTGCTCGACGAAGCGCGCGGTCGCGTCGGCGAGGGCGGGGTCGCGGGTGGGCGGGGCGTGCAGCACGGGGGCTCCGGAGCCGGACGCCCTATCGCAGAAGCGGCGGGTCGGCCGGAGGCAACGGCGCTTCTCCCGGACCCCGCTACCGCACGAGCAGCCGCCGGAACGCGCGCCCGAGCTCGGCCATCGCGCTGGTGTCGTGCTGCGCGGTCTTCTTCAGCGGCACGTTCCAGGCCCGCGCGTACTCCCCGAGCACGCGCAGCTCGCTGCCGTCGGCCTCGTGGTCGCACAGGGCCAGCCGCCGCATCGCCTCGAGCACCGCCGCCGGGTCGGCCACCGGACCCAACTCGTTGGGGCGCCACACGCGGAGGTCCTCTTCGGGGAGCGGGGGCGCGCCGAGGCGCTGGAGCGCGGCGTCGAGAAAACGTTTCTCCGCCGGTCGGATCTGGCCGTCGGCCAACATCACGCTGGCGAGGGCGCGGCCGATGTCCCGGGGGTCGGCCACGGGCGCACGAGCGGGCGTTGGTGCAGGTTCCGGCTCCATCTTCCTGGGACGGGGCGCTGCCCCGTAACGCCCCGCCAGGGGGGTGCCCCCTGGACCCCCGGGGAGGACCTCACCGCCCGGGCCCCCGCCCACGCGCAGCCCCGGCGCCACCTCCTCGTCGCCCGCGCGCCCGCCCTGCATCGCCGGGAACAACCACGCGATCACGTCGAAGCCGGTCTCGACCCTCTCTCCCGCGAGCACCCCGCGCGCGATGGACGCGGGGTCCCGCCCGTTGAAGTTGGCGACCGCGAACACGTGCACGTCCCGCTCGGCCTCCTCGGCCGCCCAACGCGTGAGCGCCTCGATCACCTCGGCCTCGTCCACGAAGGGTTGGCCGAAGCGCACGACCTCGCCGAGCTCGGTGGTGTACCCACACAAGCGGCACCGCCCCTCCAGCGCCACGCCGACACGTTCACTTGGGTCGAGCAGCTCGACCACGGCAGACTCCACCAAACAGTGGGGGCAGTCGGACAGGACCTGGGTTGCGCCGCGCATGTTCAACGCCCCTTGCCGTGCGCCTGGCGGACCCGCGCCGACTTGGCAGCCGCCGCCGGGGGGCGTTGGTACACCTTCGTGCCCTCCAGCCACGTTTGTGTCACCCGGACGTCGGACAGATCCGCCGCGGCGACCTCCATCGGATCGCTGAGCAACACGATGAAGTCGGCGCGCTTCCCCACCTCCAACGAGCCGCTGAACTCCTCGGAGAAGGAGGCGCGGGCGCCCTCGGAGGTGTAGGCGCGGATCGCGGTCTCTACGCTCACCACCGAGTCGGGCGTGAGCACCGGGCCGCGGTCCGAGTAGGGGTTCTGGCGTGTCACCGCGGCCTCGATGGCCTCGAAGGGGTTCTGCGAGGTCACCGACCAATCGGAGCCGCCGACGTAGGTGCCACCGGCCTCGACCACGGGCCCGATGGGGTACAACCACTCCGACCGCTCCTCGCCGATCGCGGGCCAGGTCAAGTCTTGGATGTAACTGTCGGGCCACGCCCACACCGCCTGGAAGTCGGCGTACACACCGAGCTCCGCGAAGCGGGGGATGTCGGCCGGATCGATCACCTCGAGGTGGGCGGCGAGGGGGCGGCGGTCGCGGGCGCCGTTCTCGAGCTCGACGGCGGCGATGGCGTCGAGGAACTGGCGCACCGCGCCGTCTCCGATCGCGTGCGCGTGGAGCTGGAAGCCCGCGGCGTCCAGCTCGGCGCCGAGCCGCTGGAGGTCGGCGTCGGTGTAGTACGGGGTGGCATTAGTGCCGTCCTCGTAGGGCTCCAACATCACGGCCGTCTGCGACTCGATGATGCCGTCGAGGTACAACTTGGCCGCGTTGACCGCCACCCGCGGCGAGCCGTACTCGACCTCCCACGCGGCGAGCTGGGCGGCGGCGCCGGTCGCGCCCGGGCTCACCTCGACCGCGCCGAAGACCCGCACGGTGAGCTCTCCCTTGGCGTCGGCGCGCGCGTAGCCGGCGAGCATCCAGTCATCCACGTTGGCGTCCACCACGCTCACGAGCCCGAAGCTGTTCGCCTCTTCCTGCGCGTTCTTCAGGCCCTGGTCGACCGTGCTCTCCGCGTAGGGCGGGAGGAGGCTGTCGACCAGCGTCATCGCGCCCTCGAGCAGGATCCCGGTGGGAACGCCGTCGGCGTCACGCTCGATGGTGCCGTCGCTCGGGTCGGGCGTGTCGGCCGTGATGCCGGCCTCGGCGAGCGCGAGCGTGTTGGCGAGCCCGATGTGCGCGTCCGCCGAGTAGACGTAGGCGGGGCGGTCGGACACCACGGCGTCGAGCGTGGCCGCCGTGATCGTGCCGTAGAACGTGGAGGTATCCCACCCGCCGCCCTGCACCCAGGCCTCGTCGGGGTGCGCGTCCGCCCACTCCCGCACCGTCGCCTGGAGGGACTCGACCGTGAGGGCCGAGTAGAGGTCCACCATCAGGAGGTCGGCCCCGCTCCAGAGGAGGTGGGTGTGCGCGTCGTGAAAGGCCGGCAGCACGGTGAGCCCGCCGAGCTCGACCACCTCGGTGTCGGGGCCGACGTACCGCGACGCGTCCTCCCCCAGGTAGACAATCACCCCGTCGGTCACCGCCATCG
>Ga0164294_10003663_pt1 | contig 13637 bp, 11 predicted proteins | sample GEODES005metaG_FD_111479 | JGI IMG/M metagenome (GOLD analysis project Ga0164294, IMG submission 111479) | Oligotrophic lake water microbial communities from Sparkling Lake, Wisconsin, USA - GEODES005 metaG | ecosystem: Environmental > Aquatic > Freshwater > Lake | place: USA: Sparkling Lake... | reverse complement strand
GTTTATGATTTGGTTCAAAAAATTCAAGCAAAAATCACGACCAAATTACCCTATTTGATGATTGCAACCTCTGAAAGTGTTTTGTATCCGGCTGAATCTTTAGTTGAAGCTGGAATCGTTGATGGTACTACAGTAGATGCAATTCCTAGATCCATTTATAGCTTAGAACCTTTTCATAATATGGAGCTTGCATTGAAACGCAAAAATGACATTGTTGGTGTTGAGCAAAATCAAGCAAAAATGAACGCTTATATTACTAAATTGACTGCAAAAATGCGCAAATTCAATTCGAAAGAAATTGAACAAGTAATCGATCAATTAAAAGATAATGATTTGTATACATTTTATAACATTATTAAAGATGAACCTATTGAAATTTCCGGACCTTTGATTGAAATTTCAGATAATTTATTAAGAAATGTTCATTGGATTGATTCACCTTTATTTGGTGTAAAGGATCCTAGAGTTGCAGAATTATTGATTACCAAAGGTATAAATCCCAATGATTTTGACGATTATGGAGCGTCACCATTACATTATGTAACTAGCGCTAAAGTAGCAAAAGTTTTATTGGACCACGGTGCTAAAATAAACGCACAAGATGATATTGGTAATACTGTTTTGCATAATGCAAAAACTTTAGAAATGGCCAAGTTTTTAGTGTCTCGCGGTGCGGATGTCGATGCATTGAACGATTACGGTGACAAACCAGTGGATAAAATTAAAAAAAATCATCTTGACCAAGAGCTGATTGATTTTATGGAAGCGGTGTCACCGGATTTTGATGAAATGGAACAATTTGCAAGTATGAAATGTCCTCTTAGTATGTCTGTATATCGAGATCCTGTTGTTGCTTCCGATGGATTCACCTATCAAAGTCAATATTTTAATAATCTAATTCTAAATAGTATGCATAATGGAACTCCACTCGTTTCCCCAATGACTCGTGAACCATTAAACGATACCTATTTTCCCAATCGAGTGTTAAAAACAATTGTACAGGAACTAAAGCAAAAAAAGACTCGGCAGTTACGGCAAAGAGCAACTTAAATAATACTCGATTTTGCCTTTCCAAATTGTGGTAAAATAGGTGAAATTGCTTCATCGCTTAAGTCAAGTTTTCGTATTGATTGGGAAACCAATTTTTTAAAATCTTCAATCGTCAATACTTTATAATCCGAATTAATGACAATCGGAATACCGTGTGCTCTCATATAAATCGTTAGGAAGAATCGACTACATCTTCCATTTCCATCTTCCAAGGGATGAATCCATTCCAAAATGAAATGATAATATTTGAATAATTGGATAAAAAGATTGGGCTCATTGACCGAAAATAGCTCTTCCATCGCACAATCAATTTCTTCAAAAGGAAGAAAAATTCGATAAGTATAATTATTAATGGTACCAATTACCGCTTGTTTTCGATTAGGCATTCCAATTAATAATTCAACAACCCTATAAAACAGTTCAGTTGGTGGTAGACAATGCGTTATCAAATCATTAATTTGTTTTAATAAGAATCGATAACTCACATCTGGATGTATTCCTGTCATTTCGAAAATGTCAAACGATTTCAGAGGTAAAGGATTTTTAACACCCCAATATTGTTCAAGAGGTGGATTCGTCCAATGTTCATCCAAAATGATGGAATTTTGCATTTGTTTATACAAGAATGATTTACCCTGAAAAGCTTTACAAGGAATTGAATGAAGTATATTAAACATTTCTGTTGAAACAAGCGAAACTGGAACGTGACATTTTTTCAAGGTGCAAAAATGCTCGTGTGCATCTTTCAAATAAGAAATCATGGGCGCAAAAAATCTAATTGCTGGTACAAATGATGAACTATTAGGCGATTGCAATTTAATCAAATTAGTACTTATTGCTTCTTGAAATAGACTCGTGGATAAAAAATCTGCAGCTAAATTTGGATAAATTGTTGTACACTTTCCATAATTGGATTCAAAAAAATATTTAATAAAATGAAATAATTTATCAAAAAGTTCTTGTTCGATTCTTTGTTTATTCCAAATCATAAAATACCCCAAAAAAGTTGGTCCAAAATAAAATGGGCTCGTATACAAATACTCAACTTGATAGTCTTTACAAAGAGGTGCCAAGAAAAATTCTTCTTGAGTCTTTTCTTGACATTGATCAATTTCGAATAATTGATTTTTAAACATTGGACTATAATTGCGTTCAAATACCATTTTAGAAACGGTTTCGTGAAAATCTTTTAGACCTGACTCACAATAATGTAAAGAACAGCAATACAGATTTGAATTGCTTGTTTGACTATGAAATAATTGTACCAATATTTGATCATCTGGAAATATTTTTGGAATCATCTTCATTACAAAATCCAATTTATTAAAAAATTCCTGTCGCTTGCCAATGACTGATTGATCGGAATCACGAATATTTTGCAACGAAGCACCGTGAGCGCGTAAAACATTAGCAATATCATGAAAGTGCATACGAACAGCTTCATTCAACGGTGTCAAGGACCAAATGTTCTTTTGATTGACTTTGGAAAATCCAAAATTCAACAAACAATTAACAAATTCATATTGATTATCCAATACGCCATAATGTAGTAAATTATTGTCGTGCTTATCATTCAAATAAAAAATGTTAGTATGATGCTCCAACAAATACTTCCAGCCAACAGGAGAAATTTTTTTTAAAAATTTCCATATATTATCATCCAAGCTACGCAAATTATAATAAATATGATCAGGTACTTTAACTCCACAATTGTACAAAAATTTTGCAACATGTTTCGCTTCGACTTGCATTGCTCTATCAAATAAAGTGGGTATCGTTAGCATATTACTAAATTCTGTAATGTCAAGTGAAACAATCTTGTAAAATTGGAGGGGGTCGTCGCTTTGCAATATTTTTTGTATATATAATTCCTGCAATATTGGTTTCAATTCAGTAATATTATAATGACATACTAAATTTTCTATACATTCTTCAGATAAATAATTGTGAATTTTTATAATATCAGAAATCATTTTATGATCCAACAATAATTGGATGATGGATGGTTTATCATCTTCCCATTCGATTTGGGACGGATCTAATCGTTGCAAAATAACTTTGACGGTACCAAGCTTTTGTTGAATTAAAGCTTCACGCAATAGATTCGTTTCATTATGATTTTTTTTCCACAAATCTAAAAAAGAATAAGTAATTCGTGGAATCGATGAACTTTTACTTCTCATTTTAAAATTAATAAAAAATTTCAAAATAATCATTTTTTTTAAATCACAAACACTTTTTGACTTGAAATGGAAAGGTTGCAAAAATCAGCAACAGCAAAATAAAGCAACTTATGATCCACGACGCGGATTTGGTGAATAAACTCAACAATAAAACAAAAAAGGAACCTACAAAAAAGAAACGAGGCCAATAACCAAATTTTGGAACTCTCCACGGGTCTTCGCCACAGAAATTCTTATTCATCAAAAACCAAAAAGCGTCTTCCATTAGTAAAATAATCACTAGAAAAGATAACAAGAAGCATTCTTTTTGAATTGTCCAGGAAGTTAGTAAAAATGGAACATGAATAAAAATTAACAAGAATGCCCACAAACTAACATGGTATCCGGTCCATACAAATCCATTCATATTATATGTCCACGTGGGTAAACTCTTCGCCCAACCGTATTTTCCTTCAATTTGAACTTCCAAATAACCAAACAATGCAGACAAGGCAATGACCATTAAAGATGCGACAATGGATTGAGAAAGATTAATAGTGTTACTCATTTATTATAGAATGGTAAAAAATAATTAAAATTCAAATGAAGACTTGTAAGGAAATATTTGTTCCAGCTTTTTATTAATGGCTGCAAAATTTGCTGTTGCAATTTCATTAAGTTCGGATGCTTCATTATGCATTACTAAAAAACCACTTTTTGAATCTCCGATTGAATCAATTTCAAATGTTTTATCAATCTTATCATTAATAATTATGGAATGTAAGGAATATTTCTTTTCTAGACAATCATTCATATAAATATCCCAATACTTTTTAAAGAAAGAAAATCTCGCCATACTCTTCAAATCTCTAAACTTGTGTAAACCCGAGTTTTCGTACATTGTTTTTCCTCGCAAACTTATTGTTTTTAAAAAATCGTCCAATTTGTCAAGATAGGATTTTTTACACGCATAAGGTACATGTTGAGTACGATATCTAGTTTCTTTACCAAAAATTATATTTAATATTTCATTATTCTGATCAACAAGTTGTTTTAATGAAAAATTTTTATCAAAAATATCTTCATTGATAGCAACAATATTTCCCTTGTCATCTTTTTTCCAAAATAAATCATTTGGACTTTGTAGTTGTATTTTTTCAACATCTTTTGATTGATAAGGTTTGTAATGTTTGGGATCAAAAAAGCTTGCTGCATTGGTTTCTCTAAGAACAATCATATCATCGTTGAAATAAATAAAATGTTCAGAAAGACCCGGTATTTTGTGAATAAAGTTTTCAATCGCGATGGAATTAAATGTTGGAAGAAATCGCGGAGGAATTATTGTCGAATGAGTTATAAATTCAATTTGATAATGAGATGGTTTTAAAAAACTTGGGTATTGGTCTTCTCGTACAACAATAAAAATTTTACGAATAAATGTCAAATTCATTTCAATCGATCGAAGACAGTATTTTAGTTCTTCATTTTGATAAAATCTTTCAACCTGATATGAATTTTTTCCAAAAGTTTGTACTTCTTTTATAAAATCTTTATCATTTCCATTGACCCATGTGATGACAATATCAATTGTTGGATAGTCTTTGGAAGAGCTATAAAACTCTGCATTGTAAAATTTATTGTAGACAAGGTAAGATATTATGAATAATATTATAAAAACAATTAGGTATACTAGACATCTCATAGTTTTATTTATAAAAAATATTTTTTAATGTATTACATTTATATATCCGTGACCAGTCTTTAATGTAGCTCCTTTGTTTTTTTGTACATAATAGTCACGAACAAATTTAAACATTGGATTTTTCCAAAGCGTGGAAACATAATAATCCATTATTGGTTTTTTGGAATTGTTTCCAACGCCTGTAATATATTTAATTTTACCTTTATAGTGTAAGAACAAAAAGTCAAGCAACCATATAATATCTTTGCGCGTATAATTGTGACAGTCAACAACTAGAGTGTCGTTCTGAATATAAACTTGTTGTTTAAAGAGTTTCAATAGCTGGTCCGAATGTTGCTTGTCTGCATCGGAAGCGGAATAAGAATATAAGTAATTTTGGTATTGTAAAAACATTTAATATATAGTTGATACCAAAATTAATTTTTATGTTTAAATTTTTATTTTTAAATAAATAAAAATGAACAACTTGTTTGATATGGCAAAAGGTTTTGCATCTGATCCTAAAAATATGCAAATGATGAAAGGATTGGCAACATCTCAAAATTTGAATTTTGTTTCAAATGCTTTAGGGGCAAACTTGAAAAAACAGCAAAAATTGCAAAAAGAGCAGCAAAAATTGCAAAAAGAACAAGATAAGCTTAAAAAAATTGCAAAAAAATTGGCCAACGGTCAAAGTATTACTGCTCAAGAAAAAGCTCTTATTCAAAAACAATAAGCTATTCATCATTTTGCATCGATGTTGTCCATTTTCGTGCTTTATGATGATTCGGTTTGTAACGACTTCTTAAATGTTTTGGAATCTCAGCAGGCTTTTCCTCCTCTTTTTCTGCATTGTTTTGAGACTTTTCAATAATTTCTTCTGCAACATTTTGCGACTTTTCAATAATTTCTTCAACAGTATCGGTATTGTCGACAGCTTCATCCTCCGAATCAATACATCGACAAAATATCAAGTATTTTTCAATATCTGATCCTTTTTTGATTTTTTTCCAAAAACCTCCACTACATTTTTCACAGACTTCAACAGGTTTTGGAAGCGATGCAGTTAAACTTAATTCTTGTGCTTGTTTGGTATAGAATGTAAACATATTTTATACTTGTCAAGAACAATCAAAAAAAATTTCAATTTTTGATTTAAACGATATAATTACACCAACCAAAAAAATGAAATTTTTACTTTTATTAGCAATGATTCCTTGTCTAGTTTTTGCATATCCGCCAAACACTTGTAACAATAATATTTACAATAGTGGGAAGATGAATGATCTTGCCTTGTTGGCCGAATCCGTTTCATCACAACCATATTATTCTCAAATTTACGGCGTGTGTGGTACCTACCACACTGTATACGAAAAAGATGGTTCCTATGATACCAGAATGAGAATTTATGAAAATGATCTTGACGAAAAATTCGTTGTATTTCGTCCAACCCAACAAAATCCAACTGGAACCTCGATTCATGCATATCGTCAAATGGTTCCTTGTTCCTTTATAAGTTCAAATTGTAACGGATTGGTTTTAGATCGCTTTCAACAAGCCTTTACAAGTCTCGTATCTGGTACAGAGTCTTTTTGGACTCTTGGAAGCAATATTTACCTATCTGGGCATAGTTTAGGGGCAAGTTTTAGCGTAATGATGGGAATTTATTTGATTCAGGATTTTCAAATTACTCCCAAAATGATTTTAAACATGGCAGGTCCATTCTTTGGTGATAGTGTATTTAACCAAGATTATTTAATACCATTAGCGGAAAGATTGCAAGAAAATTTGGTTATATGCGAGTCAGTTAATGAAAATAATTCAAGCGAATTTGATGGAACAATTGAAGGTTATAATTGTGGCAGTCAACCCGATATTAATATATTACAATACTTAATATGCGGTGTTCCAATCTACAAACTACCAAATAGTTATGGAATGCACGATTTGAATAATTATAGGGAATTTTTTGTTGGAAATCGGTGTTAATTTAAAGAAAAATTATTCAAAATCATACAACATTAATTTTTTTTTAGTTACATAAAATGAACTGTCAAACATTTTTCATAATTATTTTACTTTTAGCAATCCTAGCATGTGCAATTTATGCTTGTGTTTATGTTACAATGAATAGAAAAAAAGCAGAAAAATATTCTGCTGCCCCCAACTCTCCATTTAATTCAATTTATCAAAATTACATTAATCAAACTTGGTCGATATTGTCACAATTAACAAATCAACCAGTATCACAAATTGTAAATTCTGATATTAATTCTTCATTAGTCAATGCAGGATACTTGGATAGTAATACTTGTTATTATGGAGCATTTTTCAATAGTAACACTCTATTAACATTAACTTTTTCAAATGAAGTGGTTCCAAAACCCATTGCTTATTGGTCTTTATCTATATATGATTCTAATGGAATCGTTTCTCAATCTTGGGATGATAATAGCCCCGTTATTAAAAACGCAACTAGTCCATTAATATTCACAACTAATTTAAATTTAGAAGGGTCCAATTCCATACCAATGAGAGTTCCTGAAGGAAATTTTGCAATTATTATACGATTTGTCACAATACCACAAACACCGACAATTGGTCCTGCTAACCTTCCTCAAATATCTCTTCCATCTCCATCAGTAAAACCGAATACGACAAACACGGAAAATTTATTAATCAATGTTCCTTTTCAAAGTAAAGATCCCACACAACCTTCAATCTCTGCAAATTCAAATGTTTTACAAAACAAGTTGTGGCAATATTATGGTTTAACATTGCAAAGCACAGATCCAAGTGTATTATTTCCAGGTATGAATACAAATAAATTTTTCTTGCCTTCTAAATCATCGATTCCAAAAATATTTCCGATTAGTACTGTAAACGCACAAATTCCTTCTTCTGAACCGCAAATGGATGCAATGTCTGCGATATCCAGCAAACCACCAACTGTATCTTATTTTTTGAACGAAAATACTTTAATGGTATTCCCATCAACCAAAAAAGTAATTCGAATCACTGGAGGTATTCCGAATGAGATTGGAAAAAATTACGAACTAAGAAACATTTCATTTTGTGCATCAAATTTCTCAAGTTCATCTACTGATAGTTCGATATCTTGCTACCAATTACCACAAAACTATGTAATTTATGTTGCTTACAGTAGATCTGCTGCTAGTAATTATGGCTATAATCCTCAAGAAGGTCATGTATTACTTACTTGGAACCCCATTAATATAAATCCTGTAGTGGTGTTCAAAATATTAACTGCATCGCCTACACCGGTTGGATTAGCTACTTTAAATAATCAAAATAATTCAATCGATGCGTCAACTGTTCAACAAACTATTACAAATATTTACCCTAATGCAACTTGTTTTGATGACAATTCATCTCTTGCTTCTTTTGCACCTTCATTACCACCACTTGCGTCTTTGCAACCAGTTGAATTTTACAGCTCACCAGAATACAACCCTTCTGGAATGCCATATATACCTAAAGTCGCTTTACCAAGTAAATCAATGTATAATTTACAATGATTGTACCGTTGAAAAAAAATTTTAATAAAAACCTATTTATTAAAAGTTTCAATGATTGAACATTATAACTTCAACGAGGCATATATTAATTCCTACATGTTATTATCTGTATGGATTCCTTTTTATATCATCGTTTTTATATTTGCTATTATTACCTTTATCATGTTAAATTTTAAAATGTGCAAGGGGCGAAATATAATTTTTTGGATCCTATTTGTGATATTATGTTTACCCTTTTTTTATAATCAAATTGCAGTATTTCTAGTTTGTATTGGATTACTCGTTTATCTCTGTACAAGAAATTCCGTACCTCCTTTATACAATACACAAAACTTGAGCATAATATTATCAAGCTTTACAATATTATTTGCAATCTGTATTTACATAATTATATCTTTCATCATCTATATATATGGAACTACAACTGTCCAAGATTTATGGTATCAGAAATCATATAATTCAATATTTATTCCTTTGGAAAAAATACCTTTAAAAGTAATCAATAAAGATGCGTTGAATAAAAGTATTACTGGTGGAAAGCAAAATGCCAAAAATAAAAAAGTTGTTTTTGGACTGTTAGCTAGAGATGTAGCACTTAATTTTGAATTTATGAAAAAAAGAATTCAAGTACTATCTAGCTATTTTAAAGAATATAAAATTTTAATTTTTGAAAACGATAGTATTGATAATACTCGGGAATTATTTACTAAATGGGAAACTGAAGATAAAAATGTTGTTTTGATGAACTGTTGCAGTTTTGGTAATTGCAATTGTAAATTGTCCGTTGAACAGCTAACAAGACTAGCTAGAGATGCTAAAAGAATGGATATGCTTCGATTTTTTAGAGAGCATTTATTAAAACGCGTACAAAAAGATTACAATCATTATGATTATTATATTTTGATTGATTTTGACTTGCCAGGTGCTTTTTATTTGGATGGATTTTTTACAAGTTTTGAAAATGATGACTGGGATATGTTATATGCAAGAGGTATCACGACCATTCCAATGTCTAATCATTATTACATATATGACAGTTTTGCATTTATTGCCGAAAACCAAGCATTTGATTATGTAGATAATAATAAGAATGAATTTTTTGCCATGAATAAAATACTTAATAAAATTCCTATTGGTGGAAGTCGAATTAAATGCCGGTCCGGTTTCAATGGAATTGCCATTTATAAAATACAGAGTATATTGAAATGTTCCTATTATTCTTACCCTAAAAAGTTCAAGTGTGAACACATTGATTTACATCATGATATGTATAAAAAAGGTTTTGACCGAATTTATTTTAATCCAAATATGATTTTATTTGCGGGTCATCAAGGACCAGATCGTAAAAATATTTTTTGGAATTCAATTTTATAAATTTTTTTTTTCCACTATAAAAAAATATAATCGCTTCATTATATTTTTTTGGCAAAGCTCAGCACCAGGGAGTCGAACCCTGCTCGTCCGCGTGACAGGCGGAAATACTAACCGATATACGAGTGCTGATTTGAATTTAATTATCGTAAAACAATTATTAGATCAATTTTTGATAAATTGTAAAAAATGAACAAAATTGTTTGTTATAAGTCAACAGACAAGAATGCAAATATATTTAAAAAACTTGACTGGAAGGAAGTCTGTATTTTCCGTTGAACATGATTTCTGCATCACGGATCTCAAAAAAGAAATCTGTGAAAAAGAAGGAATGCAACTTGAACAAATACGCCTTATTTATAAAGGAAAACAACTTGCTAATGATAAAAATTTAGAATTTTATAATATTGAACCAGGACATACAATCAATATGGTGTTGCAGTTAAGAGGATGAATTTATTTATTGTTTCTCAAGTATGTTAAATGGGTACACAATCATTATTCAGTTTACCTTGCAACCTGCATTTTCGCAATTTTTTTTTATTCCAAGCTAAATAAATATATAGTTTGATCGGCATATCCCAATAATTCATCTCTAATGTTGAGTAAATCAGTCACACCGGTTTTATGTTGTGGAAGTAAGTAGTCGATGGATGTCAAAAAATCTGAAAATTCGACAAGCAAATTCGTTGCAGTTTTTTGAGTAAATGTTCTAACTGTAATTGGTTCTTGACCAAGACATACGCGTTTGTTGTATTTACCCATGTAGACTTCTATAAACTCATCTATACTTTCTAATAATTTTTCATAAAGTTTATCGGTTGCCTTGTGTCTAGAATAAGACTTTGTTTGCCAGTGATATAATTTAAGTTCGTGCTGAAATGTAAAAAACGCGCGAACAATCTCATCTCCAAACGGTTTCATTTTTATTATTGGTCAAAAATAAAAATCAAAAAAAACCTAAAAAAAGCAATTGGCGTGACTATATCCTTTTTCATCCTTCATAATCTCAATTGATTGTGTCACAAAATCTTTAATGGAAGGAATATGACTGATTAGAAACACTTGTTCGCTAATGCTGGTTAAGAAATTGAACAATACATGAATGTTGGATAACCTTTCTTGATCTAAAACTGAAATACCCTCATCAATAATGAAGAAATTGGATTTGGGTTGTCGTGAAAACTTACTAAACACCATCTTTAATGACAAGTCTACCATGAAGGATTCCATTCCACCCAAATAATTCGAAACATTGTCGGAACACGCTTCCACACCAACAATGACATCCTTGTCCACAACTCGAAGAACCATTTTTTTGTCCAGAAAAGTGTAAATCAATTGATTAATTTCATTTTCAATCATTGGCAAATACATTTTCAACAAATACAAAGGCAAGCCATCTCGATCAATACAGTTTACAAGTAATTGCATTGTATCAATGGTTTCTTTACAATTTTTCCATTTTTCCATATTGACTTCCCATTCACGCTTATAAATAGAATTTTTTTCAAGATCGGTTTGGTATTTGTGTAAAAGTCGAGTTTTCTCATCCAAAATCGCCTTGTTCGATGCCTTTTTAGTATCTAATTCTTGTAGCTTTTTGTTCAACTTTTGATTATTTTTCAAAACTAAAAGTTGCTCAGTAATCGATTTCAATTCTAATTCGTCTTTAATCATACTTGTTGCCAGTTCATTCAACGATTTTTCAACTTCAGTCAACCGCTGTACTCGTTTTTCATATTTGGAAATTGTCTTGCACAATTTTTCTTGTTTTTGTTTCAAGTCTGTCAACGAAACATCATTTTGCTTTTCCCAATATTGAGCAACTTCTTGATAAATTTTTGTATTCTTGAAAAATACCAACATATCTTCATATTCTTTTTTTGCAGGATCCGATGCCAGTCTTTTTTTCAATTCAATCAACTTTTGGTTGTTTTCCTCTACCAATTTGAAATTTTTGGTATGAACATAATTTTGCTGCAAAGCTAAATATAAAGTCAACTTCTTCTGTGTGGTCTCTTTTCGTTTGATAAAATCGACTTTTTCTTGTTTTAAATATTCCAACTTTTTGCGTAAAAATGAATTTATTTCTTCGACAGAAGAATGCTCGGTGACATTCATCCAATGTTGGCTAATGTCTACAGCCAGCTTTTTCATTTTTTCCACCAAATATTGTTCATTGCGTTCGCTTTCCTGCAACTCTTTTTCTTGTAGGGCTTGTTTTAAAATCGACGAGTTTTTTATACATGCCTTGCATTCAGGATTGATTTGCATTTTCCCAGTATCTTTGAGTTGTAGACGCAAGGATTGAATTTTGCATTGGTGTTTTTCAAATTCATGAAATAATTCTTGAAACTTGCTAATCATTTCTTCCAATTGCACTGGAATATCAGGAGCTGTTTCTAGCATTTTTTGTTCAAGCAATGGAATGTCCTGTTCAATTTTTTTAATCTTGACACTCAAATTTTCCCAATCCGCCACATTGACAAGAGATTTTTCAAAAGAAATCGAGGCACATTCCAGGGTGTTGATCTCCTTTTGAATTGCCTCTTTTCTCTCATTCCAAGTTTGTGCAATAATTTCAGAGCGCGACAAAGTATCTTGGACTTTAATATAAAACTGTGTCCATTCTTTTTTTGTTTTCAGCGTCCATTTTTTTGCTTCTTCGGTATTTAATATTTGAACTGAATTTTCATAGTTTGCAATTTGCTCGTTCATCTTTTCCAAATCTCGTTTTAAAGCATACAAATCGTGCTTGGCAATATATTCCGTAAATTGAGTCTTTTCAGCATGTAGTTTTTCAATGGTGGATGCTTTTTCGGCAAGTTTTTGTTTACAATCAGTCAAGCCTTGCTGGGCAATTTCAAGATTTTCGTACACTGAATTTTGTTGCAATTTTAACAAGTTTTCACGCTCCATATCCAAATCTGCAGCTGTATTTTCCATCTCTGTTAACTCGGCAACAAGATTATCAATCAATTGAACTAAAGATTTGGCTTTTTCTTCCCATTCTTGTGTAGAAGATTCGCCAACTTTTTCTTTATAGACTTTTTCCTCACCTTTGAAGGATTTTAGTATATCTTCTTTGGTTTTTCGATACTTTTCAAACCAATCCAGTCCAAATAATGTGTACAGAAATTCTTTTTTATCTTTTTGCGTATTTTCACGAAATGGTTTTTCTTTTTGCTGTAAACACACATTAGTAAACAAGAAGCTTTCCAAATTCCCCAGCAAAGATTCAATAATTTTATCGGTTTTTTTTCGATGTTCTTCAGAACAATCAACCCAACAACTACCTTGCCATGTAAGCAATTGTTCTACAATTTTGATTTTTTCTGCCTTGGTTCGACTACAATTCTTGACAATTTTGTAGCGTTGATTTCCAACTTTGAAAACAAGTTCACCGTAAGCCTTTTTTTCTGCGTGATTGATAATTTCTCGGGGAATCGTGTTTCCAGTCGTGCCACGCGTTATTTTTCCAAACAATAAAAAGGCCAAAATATCAATAATCGTAGACTTTCCAAAAGAATTATGACCAAATATTCCAGTAATGGTATTGGTTTGCAGTCTTTTGAAATCAATTTTATTGTCTTTACCGTAACCAAACAAATAATCAAAATTAACTTGCTCAATCTCCCAATCCGTTGCCTCGTGAGTTTTTTGAAGTGTTACATTTTTACGAAACTCGGAGAGCAAATCCTGTATTAATTTTTCTACCACTGGAATTGGATTTCCATCCAACTTTTCCAGTACAAAGGTACGAATCCAAAAAGGTTCATTGCTCGCGTCTGGATGGAAGTCTAATTGTGATTTAATTATATTATTATTTTG
>Ga0164294_10003662_pt1 | contig 13639 bp, 7 predicted proteins | sample GEODES005metaG_FD_111479 | JGI IMG/M metagenome (GOLD analysis project Ga0164294, IMG submission 111479) | Oligotrophic lake water microbial communities from Sparkling Lake, Wisconsin, USA - GEODES005 metaG | ecosystem: Environmental > Aquatic > Freshwater > Lake | place: USA: Sparkling Lake... | reverse complement strand
CATCTGGCGGAACAAGAACGTGAGCAGCAGCGTGCGGATGTGCGCGCCGTCCACGTCGGCGTCGGTCATGATGATGATGCGGTGGTAGCGCAGCTTGTCGGGGTTGAAGTCATCACCCCCCATGCCCTTGCCGATGCCGGTGCCCAAGGCGGTGATCAGCGTCAGAATTTCATTGCTGGTCAACAGCTTTTCGTAGCGGGCTTTTTCGACGTTCAGGATCTTGCCGCGCAGCGGCAGGATCGCCTGAAACTTGCGGTCACGGCCTTGCTTGGCCGAGCCGCCGGCGGAGTCGCCCTCGACGATGTAGATCTCGCACAAGGCAGGGTCTTTTTCCTGGCAGTCGGCGAGCTTGCCGGGCAAGCCCATGCCGTCGAGCACGCCCTTGCGGCGCGTCATCTCGCGCGCCTTGCGGGCGGCTTCACGGGCACGCGCAGCGTCGACGATCTTGCCGACGATGATCTTGGCGTCGGTCGGGTTCTCGAGCAGGTAGTCGGTCAAGGCGCGGCTCACCACGTCTTCGACCGGGCCACGCACTTCGCTGGAGACCAGCTTGTCCTTGGTCTGGCTGCTGAACTTGGGCTCGGGCACCTTCACGCTCAGCACGCAGCACAGGCCTTCGCGCATGTCGTCGCCGGTGACTTCGACCTTGGCCTTCTTGGCCACTTCGCTGTCGTCGATGTACTTGTTGATCACACGCGTCATGGCTGCGCGCAGGCCTGTCAGGTGGGTGCCGCCGTCACGCTGGGGGATGTTGTTGGTGAAGCACAGCACGTTCTCGCTGTAGCCGTCGTTCCATTGCATCGCCACGTCGGTGGTGATGGTGGTGCCTTGGTCACTGAGCTTCTCGCCAACAGCGCCGAAGATGGTCGGGTGCAACACCTTCTTGCCGGTGTTGATGAACTGCACGAAGCCCTTCACGCCGCCGGCGTAGGCAAAGGTGTCTTCCTTGTTGTTGCGCTCGTCGACCAGGCGGATCTTCACGCCGTTGTTCAAAAAGCTCAGCTCGCGCAGCTTCTTGGAGATGATGTCGTAGTGGAAATCGATGTTCGAGAAGATTTCCAGATCGGGCAGAAAGTGCACCTCGGTGCCGCGCTTTTCGGTGTCGCCCGTGATGCGCATCGGCGAGATCTCGAAGCCGTCGCGCTGCTCGACCAGACGGTCTTGCGGAATGCCCTGCTTGAACTCCATGAAGTGCGTCTTGCCATCGCGGCGCACCGTCAGGCGCAGCCACTTGCTCAGGCCGTTGACGCAGCTCACGCCCACGCCGTGCAGGCCGCCCGAGACCTTGTAGCTGTTCTGGTTGAACTTGCCGCCAGCGTGCAGCTCGGTCAGCGCGATCTCGGCCGCACTGCGCTTGGGCTCGTGCTTGTCGTCCATCTTGACGCCAGTCGGAATGCCGCGGCCGTTGTCAGTGACTGAAATCGAGTTGTCAGAGTGGATGGTGACAACGATGTCGTCGCAATGCCCGGCCAGCGACTCGTCGATCGAGTTGTCGACCACCTCGAACACCAGGTGATGCAAGCCGGTGCCATCAGAGGTGTCGCCGATGTACATGCCGGGGCGCTTGCGCACGGCTTCCAGGCCCTCAAGGATCTGAATGCTGCCTTCGCCATATGCCGCGCTCTGGGCGGCATCGTCGGCGGCCTTGGCTGTTTTCTTCTCGGCTTCGTCAGACGGGTTCAATGCTTCGGTCATCTAGATTCGTACTCACAGTTCGACCGGTGGCCAAGCGGCGCGGTCTTTCAACAAAAATCTTGCGGCTTGAATGCCCCGGCTCAAATCCTCATGGGCATCACGACGTACTTGAAGCCAGGCTGCTCGGGCACGGTGATCAGCACGCTCGAGTTGGTGTCTTGCAGCTCGAGCTTGATCATCTCGGCGCTGATGTTCGACAGCGCGTCCATCAGGTAGGTGACGTTGAAGCCGATGTCGATGCTGTCGCCGGCGTAGTCGATCTCGAGTTCTTCCTTGGCTTCTTCCTGCTCGGCGTTGCTCGAGGCAATGCGCAGGCTGCCCGGCTCGATGTTCACCCGCACGCCCTTGAACTTCTCGCTGGTCAGGATGGCTGCGCGCTGCAGGCTGGAGAGCAGTGGCGCGCGACCCAGCACCACGCTGTTCTTGTGGTTCTTGGGAATCACGCGGTTGTAGTCGGGGAACTTGCCCTCGACCAGCTTGGTCACGAACTCCATGCCGCTGAAGCTGAACCTGGCCTGGTTGCTGGCAAAGCGCATCTCGATGGTGTTGTCCTCGTTGCCCTTGTCGTCTTTCAGCAAGCGCTGCAACTCGAGCACGGTCTTGCGCGGAAGGATCACCTCTTGCTTGGGGATGTCGCTTTCAAGCGTGGCCTGCGCCAGTGCCAGGCGGTGACCGTCGGTGGCCACCAGCGTGAGGTTCTTGCCTTCGGCCACGAACAAGATGCCGTTGAGGTAGTAGCGGATGTCGTGCACCGCCATCGCAAAGTGCACCTGGTTGATCAGGCTCTTGAGCGTGCTTTGGGGCACGGTGAAAGCGGGGCCGAAGTCAGCGGCTTCTTGCACCAGAGGAAAGTCATCGCTCGGCAGCGTTTGCAAGGTGAAACGGCTCTTGCCGCCTTGCAGCGTGAGCTTGCTCTGGTTGGCACTGAGCGTGACAACCTGGTCTGACGGCAACGAGCGCAGGATGTCGATCAACTTGCGAGCACCCACGGTGGTGGCGAAGTTGCTGGCATCGCCATCAAAGCTGGCGTGCGTTCGCACCTGGATTTCCAGGTCAGACGTCGTGAACTCGATGTCCTGTCCTGTCTTGCGCAACAGAACGTTGGCCAGCACCGGAAGCGTGTGGCGTCGTTCGACCACTCCTGACACCGACTGCAGTGCGCTCAGAAGTTTTTCTTGCGCCGTCTTCAAGACAATCATTTGAACCTCTCAGATTAGCCGTAGTAATAGGGTGTGTCGTTATCTGTGCAGAAGCCTGTTTTCTGCTTTTGAATCAATGGCTTGCGACCTGGCCAAGCCTGTGCAAAGACGCTCTGGGAGCGCGGGACTCGCATACAACAACTTTGTCCGTGTTCATAAATCGGTGGATAAGCCCGAGTTGCGCGGAACTTGTCCCCAAGGATGTGCCTTGACACGAACGCGCTTTGTGATGGGACATTCATCAGCCCTTGAGCGTTTGTTCGAGCACGTGCAACTGCTGATTGAGCTCGGTGTTTTGCTGGCGCTCGCCCGAAATCTTGCGCACCGCGTGCAGCACGGTGGTGTGATCCCTGCCACCGAAAAGCTCGCCGATTTCAGGCAAGCTTTTCTGGGTCATTTCCTTGGCCAGATACATCGCGATCTGCCGCGGTCTGGCAATGCTGGCCGGCCGCTTCTTTGAATACATGTCGGCGATCTTGATCTTGTAAAAGTCAGCGACGGTCTTTTGGATGTTCTCGACGCCCACTTGCCGGTTCTGGATCGACAACAGGTCTTTCAGGGCCTCACGCGCCAGCGCGATATTGATTTCCTTTTGGCTGAATCTTGAATACGCAAGGATCTTGCGCAAAGCACCTTCGAGTTCACGCACATTGGCTCGAACATTCTTGGCCACGAAAAAGGCCACGTCCTCGGGCATGGTGGTGCCTTCGGCCTCGGCCTTGCGCATCAGGATCGCCACGCGCATTTCCAGCTCTGGCGGCTCGATGGCCACCGTCAAGCCGGCATCAAAGCGTGAAGTCAACCGCTCGTCGATGTCCACCAGCCCCTTGGGGTAGGTGTCACTGGTCATGATGATGTGCGCGCGCTTGGCCAGCAGCGCCTCGAACGCGTTGAAGAACTCTTCTTGCGTGCGTTCCTTGCCGGCGAAAAACTGCACGTCGTCAATCAGTAGCAGGTCCAGCGAGTGGTACTTTGACTTCAACTCATCAAAGGTCTTGCGCTGGTAGTTCTTCACAACGTCGGTGATGAACTGCTCGGCGTGCAAATAGAGCACGCGCGCATTCGGTTGATCAGCGAGCAAGGCGTTGCCCACAGCGTTCATCAGGTGGGTCTTGCCCAGACCCACACCACCGTAGATAAACAAGGGGTTGTACATCTGGCCTGGAGCACCCGCCACATGCAGTGCAGCCGTGCGCGCCATCTGATTGGCGCGACCTGGCACCAGGTTTTCAAAGGTGAGGCTGGTGTTGAGTCGGTGGCTGGTCTGCACAACCATGGAAGGGCGTGACGTCTTGCTGTCGCCACCCGTTGATGAGCCGGAAGCAGCGCCAGCCGACGGGAAGCTCGTGCCGGGTCGCGTCAAGAAATGGCTTATCGACTGCGCCGCAGGAGCAACCACGTTCGCGCCGGCAGCCGAAGCGGGCCGATCGGTCTGCTCGCGAGGCGCCAGCGAAATCTCGAGTCTCACGGGCTTGCCGGCGAGTTCTGACAGCACGGATTCAATGCGTCCGCCGTACTGATTTCTGATCCAGTCAAGCTTGAAACGGTTGGGCACCAGCAAGCTCGCCACCGCACCTTGCAACGAGTCTGACACGCATGCTGCTGGCAGAGGACGGATCCACGTGTTGAACTGCTGTTCTGGCAGTTCAGCCGCCAGCCGTTCGCAGCCACGTTGCCAGAGATCAGGTGTCATGTTGTGAATAACTGCGCTTTCAAGGCACGTCAGTCTAATCGAACTGTGCCTGAAAATGAAAGTTATCCACACCTGGGTTAGCCCGACATGGGCGCGAAGAATCGAGGGGTGGTCCGACAGCTGAAAAACTTACTTTTGACGCAGGCGCGCTTTGTTGGTCTAATACTCGGTTTTCTGCGGTCAAAGTCCTTGGTTCCGACCGAAGGGGCGCTGGCTCAATCCAGATTGGAATCATCATGAAACGTACTTACCAACCCTCTAAGACCCGCCGTGCCCGCACCCATGGTTTTCTGGTTCGCATGAAGACCCGCGGCGGTCGGGCTGTGATCAACGCCCGTCGAGCCAAAGGCCGCAAGCGTCTGGCCGTCTGAAGACAGGCCTGGTGTGCGTGAAGGCCATTTCGGCCTGTGTGGATCAGGGTGGTTGTGATGGCACCCATCACCCGCGCATCTGACTTTTCCAGGGTGCTCAAAGAGCCTTGTCGGGCGCGATCGCCGCACTTCGCGGTGCACTTCCTGGCACAGTCGCCGCAGTCTTGGCAACCCAAGTCTGCGGCCGTTGAAACAGGCGCGGAAAGTATCTCGGGCCATGAGTTGTCAACAACGGCTGAGTGTTTCTTGTCCATGGCTGTGGACGAAGTGGCTCCTAAGGGGCGCTGGCTCGGTTTGGTGGTGCCCAAAAAGCACGCCAAACGGTCAGTCACCCGAAGTTTGCTGAAAAGGCGCATTCGGGTCGCGGTGCTCCAGGCCCAGCACCTGGATGCGGGCATGTGGGTGGTGAGGTTGCGCTCACCGTTTCCGCGAACCGAGTTTTCCAGCGCGGCCTCTGAGCAACTCGGACTCGTCGCGTCGGCAGAGTTGGCCGCCCTGATGTCCAAAGCCGCAAGCGCATCAGGTCGTCGATGAGTGCACAAGCCGCAAGGGCGCCTTCTGGCTTGCTAAGGGTCCTCATCGCAAGCGTGCGGGCCTATCGTTTCTTTCTCAGCCCGTGGTTGGGATCTGCATGCAGGTTCGAGCCGACCTGTTCCGCCTATGCGCTGGAGTCGCTGCAGGCCCACGGAGCCGGGGCGGGCAGTTATCTGGTGGGCAGGCGTTTGCTGCGCTGCCATCCTTGGTGCCAAGGCGGCCATGATCCCGTGCCCGCCTTGCTACCTCGCAAACCGTTAGTCAACCCAAAGAGTCCCCCATGAACGAAATGCGTCGCACCCTGTTGTGGGTGGTTTTCTCGATGTCGCTCGTCTTGCTGTGGGACGGCTGGAACAAGCACAACGGCCGGCAGTCGATGTTTGGCCCGACCAAGGTCGCGGAAGTGGTGTCGCAGGGCGCATCTGCGGCTGGCGGCCCCGCAACCGCCTCGTTGCCTCAACCGGCCACCACGGTGCCCAATGCCGCGACCATGCCAGGCATGACGCCACCCATCGCGGCAGTCGAGCCTGCGGCTTCGGCAACTTCCCAGAAAGTAGAGATCACCACCGATGTGGTCAAGGCCACTGTGGACACCCTCGGCGGCTCGGTGACTCGACTTGAGATGCTCAAGCAGGTCGACCACCTGGACCACAGCAAGAACGAGGTGCTGTTTGATGCGTCGGCCGACCGCCTTTACAAGGCGCAGACGGGTTTGATCGCCGCCCAGGGCACTCAGGCGCTGCCCAACCACCAGACGCCCTTCAACCTGGCCCCAGGCGACCTGACGCTCAAGGACGGACAAGACCAACTGGACGTCCGGCTCGAGTCCCCGCAGGTGGGTGGCGTCAAGTTGATCAAGACGCTGACCTTTCACCGCGGCAGTTACGTGGTGGGTGTCAAGCACGAGGTGGTCAACGAGTCGGCCGAGCCTGTGGCGCCGCAAATTTATTACCAGTTGGTGCGCGATGGCAATCCGCCGCCGGGCGAGTCAAGTTTCTATGCCACCTTCACTGGTCCGGCGATCTACACAGACGCATCGAAGTTTCACAAGATCAACTTCAAGGACATCGAAGAGCGCAAACCGAACGACAAGGCCGGTCACGACATCGCCGCCGACAACGGCTGGGTGGCCATGGTGCAGCACTATTTCGCCAGCGCTTGGTTACTCGGCGTCTCCACCGACGACAAGAGCCCGCGCGAGTTTTTCACCCGCAAGGTCGACACCAATCAGTACTCGGTGGGCATGATCGTGCCCATGGGCACGTTGGCGCCGGGTGCTGTGAAGTCCGTTGACTCGCGCCTGTTCGCTGGACCTCAGGAAGAAGACCAGTTGAGCCAGATCGCCCCCGGGCTGGATCTGGTCAAGGACTACGGCTGGCTCACCATTTTGTCCAAGCCCCTGTTCTGGCTGCTCACGCAATTGCATGCTTTTCTGGGCAACTGGGGCTGGGCCATCGTCGGCCTGGTGGTGGTGCTGAAGATCGCCTTCTTCTGGCTCAATGCCACGGCCTACAAGTCGATGGCGAAGATGAAGGCGATTGGCCCGAAGGTGGCCGAAATGCGCGAGCGGCTCAAGGACAAGCCACAGCAGATGCAGCAGGAAATGATGCGCATCTACCGCGAGGAAAAGGTCAACCCGCTGGGTGGCTGCCTGCCGATCTTCGTGCAGATGCCGTTTTTCATCGCCCTGTACTGGGTGCTGCTGGCCAGCGTGGAAATGCGCAATGCACCTTGGATTGGCTGGATCACCGACTTGTCTGCCAAGGACCCGTACTTCATCTTGCCCATCCTGATGACAGTGACCAGCTTGCTGCAGACCTGGCTCAACCCAACCCCGCCCGATCCCTTGCAGGCCAAGATGATGTGGATCATGCCGCTGGTGTTTTCGGTGATGTTCTTCTTCTTCCCGGCGGGCCTGGTTCTTTACTGGCTGACCAACAACATCCTGTCGATCGCGCAGCAGTACCTCATCAATAAAAAGCTCGGGGTGCTGGGCAAATAGCCCACGGCAAGGCCGGCAGCCCAGGCGGAGAAAATGAGCCGCATGCTGCCGCGCCACCATGAGCCCATCGTTGCCATCGCCACAGCACCCGGCCGCGCGGCGGTGGGCATCGTCAGGGTGTCCGGTCGTGATCTGTGGCCATTCATCGAAGCGCTTTGCGGCCGCTCGCTGGCGCCGCGCCACGCCACTTACCTGCCCTTTCGTGATGCCGCGGGCGCGGACATCGACCACGGTCTGGCGTTGTTCTTTCCAGCGCCGCACTCCTACACCGGTGAAGACGTGCTTGAGTTGCAGGCGCACGGCGGCCCGGTCGTGTTGCAACTGCTGCTCGCGCGTTGCCTGGAAGCCGCAGGCGAGGCCGACAAGGCCACGGGTCGGCCGACCCTGCCGGCGTTGCGGGTGGCCAGCGCGGGTGAGTTCACCGAACGCGCCTACCTCAACGGCAAGCTCGATCTGGCGCAGGCCGAGGCTGTCAGCGACCTGATCGACGCCAGCACCGAGGCGGCAGCGCGATCGGCCACGCGGTCGCTCTCAGGGGCCTTCTCGCTGCACATCAAGGCGCTGGACGAACAGCTGATGCGCCTGCGCACGCTGGTCGAGGCGACGCTGGACTTTCCCGAAGAGGAGATTGACTTCCTGCAGCAAGCCGATGCGCGCGGCCAGCTCGAAGCCATCGCTTCACGGCTTCGTGTGGTGCAAGACCAGACTCGGCAAGGCGCGCTGCTGCGCGAAGGCATCACGGTGGTGATCGCCGGACAGCCCAACGTGGGAAAGAGCTCGCTGCTCAATGCGCTGGCCGGCGCCGAGTTGGCCATCGTCACGCCAATTGCCGGCACCACCCGCGACAAGGTGACGCAAACCATACAGATCGAAGGCGTGCCGGTGCACGTGATCGACACCGCAGGCCTGCGCGACACCGACGACGAGGTCGAGCGCATCGGCATCGAGCGCAGCTGGGGCGAGATCGAGGCGGCCGACGCGCTGCTGTTCTTGCATGACCTCACTCTGGCCGGCGATGCGCCGCATCAGGCCGCAGACGCTGTCATCCGGGCGCGGTTGCCGCGCTCGCTGATCGACAGCCAACGCGTGCTCGATGTCCACAACAAGGCCGACGCGCTGACTCAGGGCTTTGGCGAGACCGTTGGCGCAAGCGATCCCGCCAACGCCCTGCGTCTATCCGCAAGAACCGGTGAGGGTCTTGACACCCTGCGCCGCCGTCTGCTTGAGCTGGCGGGCTGGCACGAAACCCCCGAGGGCGTCTACACGGCGCGCGCGCGACATGTTCAGGCGCTGCAGCTGACCGCCGAGCATCTCGACGAGGCGAAGCGGCGTCTGTACCAGACCCCCGCACCGCTCGATCTGCTGGCCGAAGAACTGCGCCTCGCGCAAGGCGCGCTCGGCGACATCGTGGGACATTCCACGCCAGACGAATTGCTCGGCGAGATCTTCAGCCGGTTTTGCATTGGCAAGTAGCCGCCGCGCACCGACTACTTGTCTGCACGCCTGAAGCGCAGCATCTCGAAGATGCGGCCTTCTTGCGCTGGCGTGAAACCGCAGTCCACCTCTCGCGGCGAGTTTTCGTAGGTGCCAAAAAGCATGTCCCAGATCGGGATGCCGTAGTTGCTGCGGTGCTGGTCGCGCTCGTGATGCACGCGGTGCATCTCGGGGCGCACCACCACATAGCCCAGCCAGCGCGGGGTCTTGATGTTGGTGTGCTCCCACAGGTCGAACACGCTCACCCAGAACGCGGCCCAGGCCGCTGCATCGGGGTCGAAGCCGAGCAGTCCGTAGGCCACGCCGCTGACGATCAGTGAGCTGGCCAGAAAGTCGGTGGGGTGGGCGTAGAAGGCGGTTGCTGCCTCGAGCCGGTGGGTGCTGTGGTGGATCTGGTGAAACATCAGCCACAGTGCGTCGCTGTGGTGCCGTGCGCGATGCCACCAGTAAACGAAGAAGCTCACGCACACATACGCGACGAAGCCTTGAAGCACGACCGATTGCCGCGTCAGCAGGTTGTCCTGACGCAGGAAATCGCGGGTGGCCAGATGTGCGTCGATGGCTCCGCCGATCAGCATGGTGAGCACGATGCCCACCAGACCCAGCCCTCCTGCACGGGCCACCCAACGCCAGTCTGCGTGGTAGTCGCGGTAGGCGATCAGTCGCTCCAGGATCATGAGCCCCACGGCCACCGCCACGGTCAGGCCAAAGGTGTAGGTCGCGGTCGACAGGTCCATCGTCTGCCTTGCCTCAGTGGCCTTCGAACGACGTCAGCGTGAACAGCGGCAGCCCGGCTTCGCGCAGCCTGCGGCTGCCACCAAGCTCAGGAAGATCGACGATGGCAGCGCCTTCGATCACGCACGCACCCAGCCGCTCTAGAAGATTCTTGCCAGCCATCATGGTGCCGCCGGTGGCGATCAGGTCATCGATCAGCACCACCCGGTCGCCGCGAAGCACCGCGTCGGTGTGGATCTCGACCGTGGCCGATCCGTACTCGAGGTCGTACGACTCCTGCAGCGTGGCGTAGGGCAGCTTGCCCTTCTTGCGGATGGGCACGAAGCCGATGTTGAGCTCATAGGCCAGCACCGAGCCGATGATGAATCCGCGGGCGTCCATTCCGGCGATGGCGGCCGGCCGCTGGTCGAAGTAGCGGTGCACGAACTGATCGATCAACACCCGAAACGCCCGCGGGTTCTGCAGCAGCGGCGTGATGTCGCGAAACTGCACGCCGGCCGCCGGCCAGTCGGGCACTGTGCGTATGTGTGAGCGGATGAAGGCCAGATCGTCCATGGTTTTCTCCTGCGGGGTCAGTAAAAGGCGTCCACGCGAGCCGTGCCCATCAACGGCTCGAGCAGTCGCGCCAGCGGCCCCAGTCCCTCATAGCGCCTCGCAACCTTGTGCGCGTAGTTGAAAAACCTAGGCAAGTCAGCGCTGTAGGCGGGCTTGCCGTCTCGGTGCTTGAGGCGGCAGAAGATACCCAGAACCTTCAGGTGACGTTGCAGGCCCATCCACTCGACTTGACGCCAGTAATCGCCGAAGTCACTCGGCAGCGGCAAGCCAACTGCGCGCGCCTGCTGCCAGTAGCGAATGGCCCAGTCGAGCTCCTGCTCTTCGTCCCAGCTGATGAAGGCGTCGCGCAGCATCGAAGCCACGTCGTAGGTGATGGGCCCGCGCACCGCATCCTGAAAGTCGAGGATGCCGGGGCTTGTGGCATCACAGACCATCAGATTTCGCGGCATGTAGTCGCGGTGCACCGCGACCGTCGGTTGTGCCAACGCACTGCTGACCAGCAGCTCGGTGGTGGTGGCCCAGGTGCTCAGCTCGTCGGCGCCCCAAGTGACGCCGAACTCGCGCTGCACGCACCACTCGGGAAACAACGCCAGTTCGCGCCGCAGCAGCGCATCGTCATAAGCGGGAAGGTTGCTCGCGTCGACGCGTTGCTGCCACACGACCAGCGCTGAAAAAGCGCCGCGCATCAAGCGGTCGACGCTGGCGGTGTCTTCGGCCGAAACGGCCGCGCGCAACTCGGCCAGATAGAGCGTCGAGCCCAGGTCGCTCAGCAGCAAGAAGCCATGCTGCGTGTCTTGTGCCAGGACCCTAGGCGCATGCAGACCCGCCTGGTGGATGAGATCGGCCACGGTGATGAACGGCCTCACGTCTTCATGAGAGGGCGGCGCATCCATGATGATGAAGCTGCAGTCAGCGCCATCGATGCGCAGATAGCGTCTGAAACTCGCGTCGCTGGATGCAAGTCGCAAGGTCTGCGGGTGCAAACCCACCGTGTCGACAAGCGCAGCCAGCCAAGCCTCAAAGTCGTTTTGGCGTGCGCGGCTTTCCCAGGCGATTTCGGAGGTGTGAGGGGTTGGGGCTTGGGTCATGGCGCAAAGCCTGTAGTGGGGGTGAAGTCCGGAAACATCCGGGTGATCATCACTCGGGTGCAGCCATACCCTCATGGATAATCAAATTTTACAAACCGCCGTACGTGCTTGTGGCGCCGGCCATTCTTCCGCTTGTTTCCGCCGCCCCTTGTTGCTACGTCCCATCGCCCACTCGCCGAGTCAAAAAGGCCGCACTCTCGTGGCCAGGCCAAGGCGTGTTTGCGCGTGTCAATGGGCGCTTTGGGCGGTGACGCTCTCGAGCGCAACGAGTGTGGCCCAGGCCCAGTGGGGCAAGCCTTTTCCAGGAACGCCGGCAGCGCTCGCCGCAACCGCGCCCCCAGCGGCAAGCGCGCCGGCCTTGCCACCGCTGGTTTCTGGCACGGGCATTCCGCTCAAGATGATGCCCGGCATCCAGCCGGCCCCAGGTGGCGAGGCAGGAAAGCTTCTGCCCATCACGGTCAAGGCCCAGAAAATGCGAGGCCGCCCCGACATCGAGACCGTGGCCGAAGGTGATGCGGTAATGCACCGAGGCGATTTGGCCATTCGCGCTGACCTGCTGAGCTACGACCACGTTGAAGACCTCGCCCTGGCTCGCGGCAATGTGCGCATCAGACAAGGTGCCAATCGATACAGCGGCCCCGAACTTCAGATCAAGGTTCAGCGCTACGAGGGCTACTTTCTCAACCCCACGTATTTTTTCGGGTCCACCGGCGCAGGCGGGGTTGCCGAGCGCATTGACTTTGTCGACAGCCAGCGCTCGGTGGCCACGGATGCCACCTACAGCAGCTGCCCGGCCGATGCCGGCGATCCGGACTGGGTGCTGAGCAGCGCTCGGGTGCGCATGGACTTCGAGTCCAACGAGGGCATTGCAGAAGGTGCCGTGCTTCGATTTCTGGGGGTGCCCATCCTGGCGTCTCCCCTGCTGAGCTTCCCTCTGACCTCCGAGCGCAAGTCGGGCTGGTTGCCGCCCAGTTTGGTGGTGGACAACCGAGCGGGTGTGCAGTTTCAAATGCCCTGGTACTGGAACATTGCACCCAACCGAGATGCCACCATCACCCCGCTGGTGAGCACCAAACGAGGCTTGGGCATCGGTGGTGAGTTTCGCTACCTCGAGTCTGACTATCACGGGCAACTCAACCTCGATCTGATCCCCCATGACCGCGTGGAAGACCGAGACCGCTATTCCATTGGAGCTTCCCACGAGGCTTCGTGGCCCGGTGATACCGAGCTCAAGATCCGCGTGCTGCGCGTGTCGGACGACAACTACTGGAAGGACTTCCCGCGTCCCAGCGATCCCGATCAGCTCACGCCACGCTTGCTGCTCTCCGACATCCGGCTGACTCGGCCGTTTGGAGACTGGACGACCTACGCCCGCGCGCAGAGCTGGCAGGCGCTGCAGGACTCCGACAGCCAGTTCACCAACCCCTACGAGCGTTTGCCGCAGATAGGCGCGCGCACTCAGCATGAGCTTCCGTATGGCATGCAGATGGGCTTCGAGCTGGAGTTCAACCACTTCGTCAACCCTGGCGAGACCACGCCTTCGGACCGCGTCGAGGGCTCCAGGCTTCATTCGCTGATGTCGTTTAGCAGGCCATGGATCAGCCCGGGCTGGACCATCACGCCGAAGGTCTCGATGAATGCGGCCACGTACTCGCTGGATCAGCCGATGGCCGATGGTCGCAAAGAGGCCTCGCGAGTGATCCCCACGCTCAGCGTCGACAGCGCCTGGACGCTCGAGCGCGACACCGCTCTGTTCGGCAAAGAGATCACGCAAACGCTCGAGCCGCGGATCTTTTACGTCTACACGCCTTATCGGGATCAGAACGACCTGCCGAACTTTGATGCGGCCGGCAAGACCATCACGCCTTACTCGCTGTTCAGCGAGAACGCGTTTTCAGGGGTCGATCGTGTTTCCGACGCGAACCAGATCACAACCGGCCTGACCACCCGCTTGCTCGACTCCGTCACCTCGGGCGAGATCCTGAGGCTCGGCATCTTGCAGAGCTACCTGCTCAGCGAACAGAAAGTCACGCCCACCGGAGAGCCGCAAGACCGAGGGTTTTCAGACATCTCGCTGTTTGCCGCAACCAATGTGATTCCTCATTGGGCTCTCCATGGAGAGACGCAGTACAACCCCGTGCTCGGCAAATTCGAGACCTCGACCGCCGGAGCTGCTTATTCGCCAGGGGCGTTTCGCACGGTCGCGCTCAACTACCGCTACACCCGAGACCAGTCCGAGCAAATCGAGATGGGCTGGCAGTGGCCGTTGTTTG
>Ga0164294_10003661_pt1 | contig 13640 bp, 12 predicted proteins | sample GEODES005metaG_FD_111479 | JGI IMG/M metagenome (GOLD analysis project Ga0164294, IMG submission 111479) | Oligotrophic lake water microbial communities from Sparkling Lake, Wisconsin, USA - GEODES005 metaG | ecosystem: Environmental > Aquatic > Freshwater > Lake | place: USA: Sparkling Lake... | reverse complement strand
ATAAAGAAATAGAAGTAGAAGATCATTTGCATACGTCGCAATCCATCCGCTCTGCCGATTTGTCGACCTGACCCGTCATATAGCCGCTCGCCATCGATGCGACCCATCGAGCTACCGGAGGCGCTGTACAGACGATCACCCTCAATCCGTCCCATTTGTCGACCAGACGCATCGTAAACACGCTCGCCATCAATACGCCCAAGCTGCCTGCCAGATCCGTCATAAACGGTGTATCCATCAACGCGCCCAATTTGACGGCCTGAACTGTCGTAATAACGCTCTCCATCCACACGGCCGATTTGTCTACCACTTGAGTCGTACATGCGCTGGGCGATCGCTATGCCTGAACCTAGGGCCAATAGCATCAGTAAAGTGAAAAGTCTCAACATGCAGCGCCCCCTTTTGTTTTTGAATGGATCATTGTCGAGCGAGTTTCATTACACCCTCGTGGCTAACCACTTGGTCAACGCTTGAATCTGAGGCTTTGCCATACCCGAGTTCGGGTTACAAAGAATCAAATGCTCGCAGTCTTGCGGGAACTCTAAAACCGCATCATCCAGCGCACGCCAATTGGCCAGAGATTTGCCTCGCTGGTCCAAATACGCTTTGATTTCTTGATATCGGGCATGTTTGACGGCTAAAGCGGGTCCGGTCCTGCCCACCACCCGATGGGCCAAGCTCTCGGGGAGCATCTGTTTGAGTTCTTCCAAAGGGTAATGAAACCGCCAACTCGAAGAGATGATCAGTTGGCATCTGCTGTCAGCCAAGGCCTGCTCCAGGAGTTGCACTTGGGTGAACACCGCCCCGGGCTTGTTGGCCGGATGAAGCACACCGTCAAAGTACAGGAACAGATAGTGGGGGTACATATCCTTTGTTTCGAGATATGCACCTTGTCATAAATTCCTAGCCCCGGCGACAACAACGCACAGTGTCAATACAACAAGCCCAAGAACGACCAAGACGAAAAACTTAGCCAGAAAATCATCCAAGGCCCTGACCTCATTGCTCTTGACAGTGATCAATTTTTGCCAACGGAAGGAATATAAACACAACGCCATCACAAAAAAGATCGTGCTGAAGCACACCACAACCAAAGCGAAATTGGTTTTATCCAAAAATGCGGCACGGCATAGGAGCAAGATGTTCAATCCAATTAACAAAACCGTCCGCCCCCAGGAAAGTGTTGTTCGCTCGGGCTGGAGCCCGGGATCACGATCAGTTACTTTATTCACCTGAGAATGTAAATGCTTAATCCGACTGCCAGACAGCAAGTAAAAATCACCGAAAATACTAAACTCACACCACCGTTCAGAGGTTGATCGTGACGCATCGCTATTTCATGGTTTCGCCATCTGATGTAGGCCACAAATGAGATCGCCGCCGATAGTAAGGCAAGGGCAACTGAAGCATACTTTGAGAAGTTGTCTTTACCTGCACTTTGATCCAACTGATGAAGAAAACTTGCTGCAGCCAACACAGCAAGAGAGGTACGTATCCACGCTAAAAATGTTCGTTCATTAGCCAAACTGAATCGATAGTCGGGCTCTTTGCCTTCAGTTTGCCAATGTGGCTTTTTGTTGCTGGGTAACATAAACGAGCTTTAATGTGAATGAATCTGTTGAGATATGCGGCTCAAAAAGACAAGGGCTAATACTTACCTTCAGCAGATTTCAAATCAAAAGGATTTGAATTGCCGCTCCAGTAAACATGATTCGCAAAATGCCACCTTTGAAAGACTGGACTACTCAAGTGCAGAAAAACCAGTGGCTTTTACGATACGGGCCCAACGCTCTGACTCACGACTCATTTTTTCTTGGAAACTAACGCCACAGATATCAGGCGTTGGATTGAGTCCGGATGCTGCCATGCGGGTCTTGAATTCAGGCGTTGCCAATATTTGCTGATGCGCCGTGGTGAGTCGTTGCGCCACGGCTGCAGGAATGCCTTTGGGGGCCGACAAACCAAACCAGACCGAGGCCGTCAACTGTGGCAAACCCAACTCCGCAATTGTGGGTACATCGGGTAGCAACGCAGAGCGTTTTTCCCCTGTGGTGGCGTGTGCAGTGAGCTTGCCAGACTTGATATGCGGAGAGGCTGTGGCGATTTGAACAAAACCCAACGGCGCGACCCCTCCAACCATTTCAGTGATCTGTGGAGGGCTGCTCTTATAAGGAATGTGAGTCATGTCCACATCCAAAGCTTCTGATAACTGGTGCCCCAAAAAATGAGCTGGTGAGCCAGGCGAGTACGACGAATAAGTGGGGGGTGTTTTCTGGGCCTTGAGCCACTGAACCAACTGCCGATAGTCTTTGGGCCCTAATTGTTGATTGGTGGCGAGCACCAGTGCAGCGTCTACACCCTGGCAAATCTGCGTAAAGTCGCTCCCCTTGTATTGCACACGTGGATTGGCATTGGGTATGATGGTCATCATCCCTGCGGTATTCACCAACAATGTGTAGCCGTCAGCAGGTTCGCGCATGATTTGCTGCGCGGCAATCATGCCGCCAGCAGCTGGAATATTCTCCACAATCACAGGCTGTCCGAAAGATTTGCTCATGAAATCTGCCAAAGCCCTTGCATACACATCTGGTGGGCCACCTGCGACGGAAGGTGCCAAAAGCTTGATGGTTTTTTCAGGCCAAATCTGTGACTGAGCAAGGGCTGCGCTCAAGCACAACAGGGTGAGGATGGAAATTTTTCGAAAATTCATACGGATGTCTCTGGTTTAAGTGATTTAAATATTCAACGCTGCGGCATATCTTTGGAGGAAAAACCCAAACTGACTCCTGCATCGACAGGAATGGGTGGCACGCTGTTTTCCCACGCCATGTATTGTTCCCGCATCGATTTAAAAAGATCAGGGTGAAGTGCAGACAAGTTGGCCCTCTCGCGTTCGTCTTTGGCAAGATTAAACAAATACTCGTGTTCGTCGACCTTCAAATACTTCCAGTCGCCATGCCTCATAGCTCGTTGTTGGCGGTGATTCATGCGCCAATACAGGGGACGCTCAAATGTGTTTTCAGGCTGACACAACACCTCTTTGAGCGAGACGCCATCGATCGGGTAATCGGAATGGGGCATACCGCCACCTACATCCAGCAGGGTGGCCGACCAGTCCATGGTCATGCAATGTTGTGCACTGGTGCTGCCTGCAGAAATCACAGCAGGCCAATGGGCCACCCAAGGCACCCGAATTCCGCCTTCGGTCAGATCCATCTTGCCGCCTACAAGCGGCCAGTTGTCAGAAAACCGCTCACCGCCGTTATCACTGGTGAAAACAATAAGTGTGTTTTCTAACAGACCGTTGCTGCGCAACGCTTGCACCACCCAACCAATGCCTTCGTCCATGTGCTGGATCATGCGGTGATAGGTGTGAATGTTGCCCCCATCGAGATGAAACAAGTTGCCCAACTGGGCCGCCAGAGCCGCATCGTCGCGTGTCTCCCAGGGCCAGTGTGGCGCGGTGTAGTGCAAGCTCATGAAAAAAGGTTGTCCGGATTGAGCTTGTGCGGCGTGCGTGTCGATGTACTTGACTGCTCGGTGCGACAGCAAGTCGGTTAAATAGCCGATTTCATGATGCTCTTGTTCCCCCTCGTAAAAGTCGTGATCGCCTTTGCCTGAGCAGTGACTGAAATAGTCAACACCCCCAGCCATGATGCCGTAGAACGCGTCGTAACCAGAACGCAGTGGGCCAAAAGCAGGCGGATAACCCAAATGCCATTTTCCTATTAGCGCTGTGGTGTAACCCGCTTCTTTGAGCAAGGATGGCAAGGTGGGAATTTCCGGGGGCAAGCCCAAAGTGGTGCTCCCCTTGCTCTTGCTGTTGATGGGTTCCTCCATTCCAGCGCGGACTCGGTACTGATAACGCATGGTCATCAGAGCAAAGCGGGTGGGCGAGCAAACGGGCGAGTTGGCATACCCCTCGGTAAAACGCAGCCCAGCAGCTGCCAAAGCATCGATGTTTGGCGAAACAGGTCCGAATGGTGTAGTGCGGGCGCCGTAGCAGCCAAGGTCCGCGTAGCCGAGATCGTCAGAGACGATAAAGATGATGTTCGGTTTCATTCGTTACATTTTGGTGAAGTTAATATCGATCGATGCTGAAATACTTTAAAGAGTTTCATGCGGGTAGACTAGATCATGCGGATAGACTAGACACCGATAGCCATAACCATAAGGAATAGCATGATCCGAAAAAATCATTATCTTATTTGTTTATCAACGCCTACAGTTCTAGTAAAACCGCGCATGTGAATTATCAAAAAGGAGAAATTGGTTATGGTTTCTGACTTGAATCAAGCAAAAAATTTCGCTGTTGGAGATAAATTGAAAATACAAAGAGTAGGTGTCTTTCTGGGTGCCAGAGTAGACGGCATCGATCTTACGCAACCGTTGTCCAATGAAACTGTAGAGGAGCTAAAACTTGCACATGCAAATCACGGCGTCTTGATTTTTCCTAATCAGATCATTTCGTCAGAGGACTTGAAAAGATTCGGACGCTATTTCGGCGAACTCAGTGTTCATCCATTTTCTACCAGCAGCGCAGACGCGCCTGAATTAATTGTCTACGACAACAAGGAAGGCAATCCTCCCGCACCAACCGACATCTGGCATACGGACGAAACCTTTCGCGAAACTCCACCAATGGGTACAGCATTGTGCTCCAAAATTATTCCTGAATACGGAGGTAACACTGCGTTTGCCAGTATGTCCGCTGTTTATGAGGGTCTATCAGACCGCTGGCAGCGATTTTTGTCAGGCCTCGAAGCTGTTCATGATTTCAAACCCTTTCGTAGTCTTTTTCCATCCGACGCTGCTGGTATAGCAAAATTACGTCATTTTGAAGATCGATATCCCTCTACGACTCATCCCGTAGTCTCTGTTCATCCGGTAACCGGCAAAAAAGTCATCTTTGTAAATCCCCAATTCACTCTCTATATCAAAGGAATGGCCGAGGATGAAAGCAAAATGATTCTAGAAATGCTCTATCGCAAAACACTAGTGCATGAATATCAGTATCGTCATTCTTGGGAACCTAATATGCTTGTTTTTTGGGATAACCGAAATGTCCAACACTCAGCCCTACATGATTACTATCCGCAACGCCGTTTGATGGAGCGCGTTACTATTTCTGGCACTCGCCCCGTTGCTGCTGAACCGGCTGCTGCTCTCAGTGATCTCCGGCGTTATTTAATGCCACCACTATCGCAGTTTAGAGAATCAGGCTCTGCACAAAAAAGACAACATGATCTTTAAATTTTAAAGTCTCCATTGAGAGTACTTTTTTATGCTTAATAGGTTTTAGGGTTTTAGACTTTTTAATTAGGGAGACGCAATGTTTAATTTTTTTCTTCGTGCCGTTTTTACTTTACTTGCATTAGGCACTTTTTCGTTAAGCTTTGGCCAAGCGAATTACCCTGACAAACCAATACGGTTAATTGTGCCTTATCCGCCGGGCGGTTTTACAGATATTCTGGGGCGTTTGTTGGCTAATCAACTTCAACCGCGACTTGGACAAAACGTAATAGTTGACAATAAAGGAGGTGGTGGTAGCACTATTGGTACAAATATAGTTGCTCGGGCTCCTGCAGATGGTTACACATTGCTACTAGTTGCCCCTGATTTAGCCATCAACGAAAGCCTGATGCAAGGTCGACTTAGCTACGACGCGCGTAAGGATTTCAGTCCTGTTATTCGTGCAGCATGGTCGCCCATGGTTCTTGTCACTAACCCCTCTTTACCAGCAAAGAATATGGCCGAATTCTTTGCATTAGCAAAAGCTCGTCCAGGAAAAATCAATTTTGCTTCCGGCGGAGTTGGAACGGGAGCGCACCTGGCTTTGGAACTTTTAAAAACACGTGCGGAGGTTGATTTAAATCATGTCCCATACAAGGGAAACGGACCAGCTACCACAGATTTGCTAGGCGGCCAAGTTTCAGCTATGTTTTTACAATATGCAGTTGCTAAACCTCATATCTCCAGTGGCAAGCTGAACATGCTGGCCACTCCCAGTGGAAAACGTTCTCCAGCAATACCCGATGTGCCAACCATCTCAGAAAGCGGCCTGGCTGGTTTTGATGTAGAGCCCTGGTTTGGTATTGTTGCTCCAATTGGTACGCCACCTGCAGTAATCGCGCGCCTTAATGCAGAGATATCAAAAATTATGCAACAAAGTGATGTGAGGGAAATGCTCGCCGGAGTTGGCGCTACGCCCTCGGTGTCAACACCACAGGAATTTGCTAAATTCATTGATTACGAAGTTACACGATGGGGCGAGGTCGTAAAAACCTCAGGCGCGAAGGCCGAGTAAAAATGGTGAGGGACGCGATCGACCTACATGCTCATTGGGTGCCACCACTTTTGGTTGAAGCACTTCGTGAACGAAAGGGTTTGGTCCCTCGCATTGAATTACTGCCTGAAGGCAAAGAGCGCCTAGTGATGCCAATTGGCATTTTGAACTTCAATGAACACTATGAAGACCCACTAATTCGACTTGAATTGATGTCAAGCTTGGGAGTGGTGAAGCAAATGCTGTCATTACCTGGCCTATTCGGAGTCGACAGTCTGCCACTGGAACAAGCGACTCCGCTGGTTCGAACTTTTAATGATGCTTGCGCTGAACTGTGTAGGACATATCCCAAGCATTTTTGCGGACTAGCCTCATTACCTTGGGCGAACATAGATGCTGCCGTAGCTGAACTTCGCAGAGCTCGACTCGAGCTCGGGCTACTAGGTGCAATTTTGCCTGTCGATGCTTTTCGTAGTGAGGCAACTGCAGCCCGCCTCCTTCCTCTTTTCGAATTAGGCGAGGAGCTTGGAGCACATTTCTTTGTACATCCTGGGCGCACGCCCGATAGTGGAGCCTTACCTGCTTCACCTCCAGATCATGATCTAGCACGACGTGCTTTAGAAGTGCAGCACGAAGTTGGTCAAGCAATGGTTACTTTACTACTTTCAGATTTTTTATCTCCATGGCGCAACATAACTGTTCAAGTAGCAAACCTAGGAGGAACTTTCCCTGCCGTGGTGGAGCGGATGGACCACATGCTCCAGTTGCGAGACCCTAGTCAGGATCTACCTTCAAGTCGAACTCGTGGAGTTTGGGTCGATTGCTCTTCACTCGGTTCCCAGGCAATACAACAAGCTGTAGCAGTTTTTGGTGCAGACCGCGTGGTGTTAGGTACTGATTGCCCGATTTTTGATGGTGATAAAACTCTCACAAGTATTCTTCAATCTAGCCTCTCTGAGGCAGACAAAGAATCAATAATATACGGTAATGCATCGACATTGCTAGCACGCCTCACCTAACAATATGCAATGAACAAGCATCAATAATGGAGTTTTATATATAATAATCGAGTAAAGTAAACTATCCCTTAGCCTTTAAATTGTTCAATTATTATGGATTTTTTTTGGTATGGATTTTTGATTTAATTTATTTATTATTACTCCTCATAAAATTTCATGGCAAAAGTAAAGAATATTCTTTTTGTGATGGCCGATCAACTCAGGCGCGATTACTTGAGTTGCTATGGCCATACTTTTTTAAAAACACCAACCATAGATGCTTTGGCAATGCGTGGAGTTCGATTTACACAAGCCGTAACTAGCTCACCTGTATGTGGACCCGCGCGTATGTCTTTATATACGGGCCGCACTGCCTTTAGTCACGGAGCTTCATGGAATTTTGTGCCACTTCCAATTGGTGAATTTACTTTGGGTGACTATTTAAGACCTCATGGAATTCGAGTGGCTTTAGCAGGTAAAACGCATATGCGTGCCGATATTGAGGGAATGCAACAACTTGGTATTTCTGCTGGTAGTGACTTAGGTATTTTGGCTAGCGAGTGCGGATTTGAACCATGGGAGCGAGATGATGGTGAGCATCCCAATCAAAAATTTAATACTGATTTAGCTTACAACAAATGGCTGAGAAGTCATGGTTATGAAAGCCCGAATCCTTGGAATGATTTTGCTAATGCGGGACAAGGCCCAAATAGTGAGAAAATGACTGGGTGGGCTTTGCGCAATTCAATTTATCCAGCGCGTATAGATAAGGCTCATTCGGAAACTGCATACATGACGCAACGCGCTATTGATTTTATTAATGATGCAGGAGATCAACCTTGGGTATTGCATTTGTCTTATATAAAACCACATTGGCCTTATATTGCACCAGATCCATATCACAGCATGTTTAAAGGCGCCGAACTGCCGAAGGCTAATAAACACATTAAAGAAAAAGAAACAGCCCATCCCGTATACCGTGCATTTATGAACATGGAGATAGGTAAAACATTTTCACGCGATGACGTACGTCAAACTGTATTACCAGCCTATATGGGATTAGTCAAAGAAATCGATGATCAACTAGCACGCGTAATAGATCATTTAAAAGAAAATCAATTATTAGAAAACACACTTATTATTTTTACCAGCGATCATGGCGACTATATGGGAGATCACTGGCTTGGTGAAAAAGAAATGTTTCACGAACCTAGTGTTTCTGTCCCGCTAATTATTGTCGACCCAGATCCAAAAGCCGATTCAACCCGCGGACAGGTTGAAGATCGATTGGTTGAAGGTATCGATATCCTTCCAACTATGCTTGACGCATTGAATGTTAATGTTCCAATGCAGAGGATCGAAGGTCATTCTCTGCTGGCAAAAATACGTGGTCAGGCAAATGTAAAGCCATGGAGACAGGCTGCCTTCAGTGAAATCGATTATTCATATTACCAGGCGAGACTTGAGTTGGGTATAGAGCCCTCACAAGCGCGAGCTTATATGCTAAAAACTCACGATTGGAAGTATGTTTATTACAAAGGGTTTCGCCAACAATTATTTGATCTCAAAAATGATCCACTTGAATTAGAAGATTTAGGTGAATCAAAAAATACTCAATCCATTCGAAGTGAGTTTCAAGGCGAGTTGCTTGAGCGACTCACAGACCGAAGAAATCGAGTGACAATTTCTGACGATACGGTGAGAGAGCGAACAGCAGGGGCCGAAAAAGTTGGCATCATTATTGGCAGGTGGTAAAAACCATGTCTTTCAAGAAAAAACGGTCCTACGTTTTCCCAGGAGCTTGTGGCTTTAGAAGAAAAAATCAGATGAATTGATATTGAATGTAGACCTATAGATCTATTCACAATTTTTCTAGGCGTTAAATTTATCTAAAATTTTGCGTTCGAAACCAATTAATTCTTGAGTACAAGTTCGCATCAAAACATTTTGAAAATGTACTTGACAATTTTTAAAGTCATTTAGATCAATATCGAACTGCAGAGCCCTTCGAAAGCACCAAAAAAAATATATATCTGCACATGAAAAAGAGTCGAAAAACCAGGCCTTTTCATTCAGCATATTTTCAGCTATTGAAAAATACTCCATCAGTAATTTTTGTGCGCATTCCTTAACATTCTCAGCCGTGTTTGGCAAATTACAAAATCGCTGTGGTAGAGCATTTGGAGTTAAAGCTGGATGAATGCTTGATGCACACCATGCTAAAAAAGATACAGCATGCGCTCTATGCATTGACTGTTTAGGCAATAAATCAGCATGAGGAAAATTATGATCTATCCATAATAATATGGATACATTCTCTGTTAATGGCTCACCGTCAATCACTAAAACTGGAACCCGGTGTTTAGGATTTATTTTGAGATATTCCGCCGACATTTGCTCTTTTTTAGCAAGATTTATCGGACGAATATTAAATTGTGCGCCCGCCTCTTTAAGGGCCAAATATGGAACCAATGAGCATGCATTAGGCGAATAGAAAAGTTCTAAATTCATCAACTATGTCTCGTCAGTCTAATTTTACTTTTTTAGAAAATTCTGACCATATTTTGAGTTCGTTACCAAAGAGTTGGACAAAATCTGCTGAGTTACCAGAAGCTTGTGATGCCCCCATAGTCGCAATAACGCTCTTCACTTCATTACTTTCTCTTGCTCTAATCAATGCATCAGTCAGGATTTCGGTAACTTCAACAGGCGTACCGCTTCGAACAGCTAACCCTTGCCAATCTCTAACAAGAAAATTGGGGAAACCAACTTCCGACATGGTGGGTACATCCTTGAAGTTAGCCAATCTTTCTGGGCTTGAAACCGCCAAAGGTTTTAATCGACCACTTGCAATAAAACCTGTAACAGGAGCAGTTGCAGCAAACATAAAGAGATGCTGCCCGCCAACTAGATCACCTACAGCCTGCGGTAATTGATTGTAAGGAGCGTGCAAAGCAGAAACCTGCGCCTGCATCTCAAACATCTTACCTGCGACCTGTGCTGGCGTACCCAACCCACCAGAGGAATAAGAATATTTACCAGGCTCAGCTTTTAATTTTTCAATTAATTCTTTGACCGAACCAACGCCAGAATTAGCAGGAGTAACCAAAATATTGTAAGACCACGCTGTTTGAAGCAGTGGTTGAAAGTCTTTAGTTAGATCGTAAGAGGTATTTTTTTGAAGTGCGTTTGCTACAGTAATAGGCATAGCAAATGAAACAAGCGTGTACCCATCATTCGGCAATCTTAAAACTTCTTGAATGGCAATAACTCCACCCGCACCGGGACGATTTTCGATAACAACTGGTTGCTTTAAATCAAGCTGTAGCCGATTAGCAATAACTCTTGTAAGAGTATCAGCTGGTGTACCCGTTGAAAAAGGGATAAGAATTTTGATAGTTTTATTTGGAAAATTTTGTGCGGTTGCGATTGAAGCTATTAATAAAATGCTCGCCGAAATCAAAACTTTTGCTGCGAAAGAAAAAAAATTGTTAAGAACGGTTGGTTTTATTGAATTCATTTTTGTCTCCTTTTATAAATAATAAAAACGTACACAACGCTTATGACCTCAGCTGGCTCGAAAGATTAGACATGCAGTCTGCAATTTTTGAACTGCTAACAATACCAGAATAGACATAATGATCAGGCCGAACGATCGCACCAATACACCCAGCTTTGTTTAGCCATTTTCTAATAATGCCTAATGTTTCAATGACTTCAATAGTGGATGATTCTGTTTGAGTTGTAAAAGAACCATTTAGTTTTAGGATTATGATTTTTATATTTAAATGAATTGCTTGCTGATTTATTTGTAAAATTTCGTATTGACTTATCTTTTCTTCTAAAACAACTAAACGAAAGCATGGCTCCGTAAGGTCATCCATCAAAATATTAGGCTTGTTAAATAAACTCACAATTGGTTGAGGAAAAACGCTTCCAGCAAGTGGCGAACTTAAATCAATCAAACCCGAATCTAATGGTGGAATTAATTCTTGACGTAGTATGAATTTTGTATCGCCATTGTTCTCTGACAATATTTTTTCATCACGTTCTTTTGCTTTTTGGGGATCACGTTCTGAAATGATAAGGCCACATTCTTTGGCTAGTTTAGTTGTCGCAAGCACATTAGGTCTTCGCTCTTTCGTATAAGTTTCAAGCAAACTTTTATTAGCTTGGTTTGAAATTACATACTTTAATTTCCATGCCAAATTACCTGCGTCACGCAAACCCTGACACATGCCCTGACCCAAGAAAGGTGGTGTTTGGTGAGCACTATCACCTGCGAGAAAAACTCTTTCATCTTGCCATTCTTTAGCAACTAGTGCATGGAACCGATAGGCAGCAGCACGCCATATTTCGGCTTGACTTGGTTTAATCCAAGGTTTTAATAGATCCCATATTCGATTCTCGGAGACTATGTCGTCAAGGTTGTCACCAGGAACGGTCATGAACTCCCATCTACGATGATTGCCAGGGCAACAAATCATAGTGCTGGGTCTTTGAGGTTTGCAATATTGAACATTCACATTGGGTAATTGCTTAAGAAACTCTTCCTTTACTTTCATGTCTACAACTATCCAATGCTCATCGTAGTCAAAATTTTCCATTTCGACGCCAACTTGGCGCCGTATAGGACTCGACGCACCATCACAACCAATTAGATACTTTGCCTTGCACATGGTTAATTGGCTATTACTATCTTTAATGTGCAATTCCAAATGATCCAATGATTGTTCAAATCTTATGAACTCTGCTCCCAATGAGACATGTATATTTGGCAAATTAGCATTTGCATCACGAAGTTTTTTTTCAATACTCGGTTGGTTGCAGGTGAAATGCGGATTCCAAGTCAGTGGATAGGGTTTTTCCATGTGCTTGAAATGTTGCAATACTCGATCATCTACACCCACATAAATTTCTTCACGAAAAGGCTCAATATAGGGCTGTATGGATTCACTTATACCCAGTCGCTGAAAAAGTCGCATCGCGTCATGATCAAAACCTACAGCTCTTGGTTTAGGATAAATTTCTTCAGTCTTCTCAAGCACTACCACACTTAAACCAAACTTACCAAGTAAGCCTGCTAAGGTTGCACCTACTGGACCATATCCAACTATCGCAACATCGTATATCAAATACTGCTCCACAAATAATCGGCGTTTCGGTTAAAAAACCCCACAACACTGACAACTCAAATATATTTTAATATTTTCAGTCTAGAGAATTTACTCCAGCAAAGATAATCAGCCTAATGGAAAACTGCGGCTGACCATACTTAACCTACTTCCAGAAAAATTAATTGTTCCCTTTTATAAATGCACATACTAGTGTTAGCATAATTTCATACTCAGAGGAGTAACAATCGATATTTAATCTGATTTTTATGTCTAAAAATTGCACACTGTGACTTTGTTCATTTTTGTAAATAAATTCAATCAGGGATTACCAGCGGTAAGACTGAGCCAATCAGGACTGTCTGAAAAAGGCAGTCACCAGGGCTGATAGGAGTTGCGACCTATGCGCATGAGGTTCAGTGCCTAAGACACTAGTTCATGAAAGTCACATGGTTTGAGCCCGTTTGACTCCTTGGCGCAGGCATTGCCCGCAGTTCAGGCATATGAGCCCAGGTCATCATGTCAGCGGCTTGGTCGGGGTTGGCACTCAGCCAGCTGTCGTGCAATTCGGGGGCAATGATCACCGGGGTGCGTTTTTCATCCCCGGGTTTGTGGAATTGACGCATCACCGGGTGTGCATCGGCATTAACGGTGAGCATAGAAAAGCTGACCACCAATTCACCGGATGCGGGGTCCGTCCAACGCTCCCACAGGCAGGCAATGCCAAAGGGATCTCCTGAGGCCAGTTCAATTTTCCAGCGCACGGCTTTGCCCGACGCATAGCTGGGTTCGTAAAAGTTGTCAGCCAAAACCAACCCCACCTGGCTCTGACGCCAGGCATGACGGTAGCTTGGCTTTTCTGCTGCAGTTTCACTTCGGGCGTTGTACGTGTGCCTGCTGATCTTGTCGTCCTTGGCCCAAGAAGGGATGAGACCGAACCGGGCTAAGCCACAGGCCACTCGACCGGTTTGGTGGCTCTTAAGAACTATGGGAGACGCAAAGCCGGGGTAGGACTCTGTGGGGTAGTCCACGGGCAGATCCACTCCAAGTGTGGTTTTGACCCAAGTGGTGTTCTTAGTGGGCGTGAAGTTGGTGCACACGGGTGCAGTTTAGGTGGTAGCAAACATAAGAAAACAGCGATTTTCTTATGAGTTGACGCAAGTGCTTGATTTCATTGACCCGACAGGTTGAACGGACTCAGGTTGCCCAAACCGAACCAAAGAAAACAAACTGTAGCTCTGT
>Ga0164294_10003659_pt1 | contig 13647 bp, 13 predicted proteins | sample GEODES005metaG_FD_111479 | JGI IMG/M metagenome (GOLD analysis project Ga0164294, IMG submission 111479) | Oligotrophic lake water microbial communities from Sparkling Lake, Wisconsin, USA - GEODES005 metaG | ecosystem: Environmental > Aquatic > Freshwater > Lake | place: USA: Sparkling Lake... | reverse complement strand
TATTGTTGGTGATGGTAATCAAACAAGAGATTTTACTTATGTAACTGATGTTGCAAATGCTTTATTATCAGCTGCAAAAAGTAATAAAACCGAACAAATTTACAATATTGGAAGCGGGAATACTGTTTCAATAAATAAACTAGTTGAGTTACTTGGAGGTGAAAAAACGCATATTCCTAAAAGACCAGGAGAGCCTGATTGCACTTATGCTGATATCTCTAAAATAAAAACAGACTTAAGCTGGTCTCCTAAAATTTCAATTGAAGATGGGGTGAAGTTAGTGCTAGAAAATATCGAATATTGGAGAAATGCCCCTGTTTGGACCCCTGATACAATTGCTAATGAGACAGAAGATTGGTTTAAATATCTTGGTAAAAATTAATAATAAAATATATGACACAAAAAGAGATTAAAAAAATATTTATTACTGGTGGCGCTGGCTATGTAGGAGCAATGTTAGTTCCTGAACTACTATCAAAAGGATATCATGTAACAGTTCTTGATTTAATGATGTATGGCGAAGATGTAATTAAGCCAAATAATAATTTAAAAATGGTAAAGGGCGATATTAGAGATATTGCTTTGTTAAATAAAGAAATACCTGGCCATGATGTAGTTATACATTTGGCCTGTATATCCAATGACCCTTCTTTTGAATTAAATCCAAACTTAGGCAAATCAATAAATTTAGATGCATTTGAACCAATAGTTAAAATAAGTAAAGATGCTGGAGTAGAAAGGTTTATATATGCATCTTCTTCATCGGTATATGGTGTAAAAGAAGAATTAGGTGTACATGAAGGTATGTCACTAGAACCATTAACAGACTATTCAAAGTTTAAAGCAGACTGTGAAAAAATATTGGCACCTTATCAATCAGAGAATTTTACAACTGTTACAGTAAGGCCTGCAACTGTTTGTGGTTATTCAACAAGACAAAGACTAGATGTTGTAGTAAATATACTTACAAATTTAGCTTATCATAAAAGGGAAATAAGTGTGTTTGGGGGCAGGCAATATAGACCAAATATACATATCAAAGATATGGTTGCTGCTTACCTAATGTTAATTGAAGCACCAAAAGAAAAAATTGCCGGTGAAATCTTTAATGTAGGATTTGAAAATCAAACAGTTTCTGAATTATCTGAAACTGTAAAAAAAGTTGTTGGGGAGGATGTTAAATTAATAACTACACCAACAAATGACAATCGTTCTTATCACATTTCATCTGAAAAAATAAAAAATAAGTTAGGATTTGTAGCAAAGCATAGCATTGAAGAAGCCGCCAGTGACTTAAGAAAAGCTTTTGAAGACGGACTGCTTCCTAATTCTTTTACAGATAATAAATATTTTAACATTAAGGTAATGAACTCAATAGAATTAAAATAAATAAATAAAATTATGAAAGTTAGATATTCGTATTTAAAACAACAATTTGAAAATTGTGATGACTTGTGGGCAGAATTAAAAGCATTTGTGCCAACTGGCGATTTTACTCTCGGTAAGCCATTGACTGAATTTGAAAATAAATTTGCTAAACTGATTGGTACAAAACATGCAATTGGCGTTAATTCTGGCACAGATGCAATTAAATTATCTCTTAAAGCAATTGGCATTGGACATGGAGACGAGGTAATAACAACAGCAAATACATTTGTTGCAACAGTGGGTGCAATAATGGAATTAGGAGCAATACCAATATTTGTTGATTGTGATGATTCTTTCTGTATGGACGTTTCGAAATTAGAAGCTGTTATTACACCTAAAACCAAAGCAATAGTTCCAGTTCATTATACAGGATATATGACTGACATGAGAAAACTTCTCCCTATTGCAAAAAAGTATAACCTACCTGTAATAGAAGACGCTTGTCAATCTATTTTAGGGGCTATAGATAATAAAAATGCAGGTACTTGGGGAAATACTGGCGCTTTTTCATTACATCCACTTAAAAATTTAAATGTGTGGTCAGATGGTGGTGTAATTGTAACAGACGATGATAAAATTGCAGAAACACTAAGATTAATTCGCAATCATGGAATGTTTGACCGCGATACAATCACAATAATGGGTTGTAATTCAAGACTTGATACAATTCAAGCAATTGTAGGAAATTGGTTAATACCTCATACTGCTGATATTGCAAATCAAAGAATAAAAAATGCAAAATATTATGATGATGGACTTGATAAGCTGAAAGAAATTTCAATACCACCAAGACTAAAAGACTTTAAAATTGTATATCACTTATATATTGTTTTTGCAGAACAAAGAGATGAATTATTAAAATATTGTATAGAAAAAGGGATTGAGGCAAAAGTGCATTACCCAGTTCCAATTTATAGACAACCTGCATTAAAACATTTAGGCCATAAATTAGGCGACTTCCCAGTTTCAGATGAGCATACAAAAAAAATTATAAGCTTCCCTTGTGATCAGCATTTATCTGTTGAAGAAATGGATTATGTTATTAAAACAGTTTCGGATTTCTATAAAAATAAATAGTTAATTATGTATAAAATTCCATACGTAAATTTAGTAGCACAATGGCAAGAGGAAAAAGAAGAATTATTGCCCATAATTGAAAAAGTTCTTGCGTCAGGACAATATATTTCCACTTCAGTTGTAGAAGAGTTTGAAATGAATGCAGCTAAAATTTGTGATACTAAACATTGTGTTGCTTTGAATAGTGGCACCGATGCACTCGTTTTTGGACTTGCTGCTTTAGGTGTTAGAAGAGGTGACGAAGTTATTACCCCACCCAATTCTTTTGTAGCATCAACTTCAGCAATTACTCATTTAGGTGCAAAACCAGTTTTTGTTGATGTATTACCTGACCAAAATATTGATCCTTCAAAAATTGAAGCAGCAATAACTAAAAATACAAAAGCTATCATGCCTGTGCATTTAACAGGAAGAATGTCTCGTATGGATGAAATAAGAGATATTGCTGCTAAGCATAATTTACAAATAATTGAGGATAGTGCTCAAGCAATTGGATCAAAATACCTTAATATACCTAGTGGGAAATGGGGGAAAGTTGGCTGTTTTTCTACACACCCTTTAAAAAACTTAAATGCTTGTGGTGATGGAGGGTTTTTAGTAACCGATGATGACGAAATTGCTGAAAAAGTAAAATTACTAAGAACTCATGGTATGATAGATAGAAATACAGTGAAGCATTTTGGCTATGTTTCTAGAATGGACTCCATCCAAGCTGCAATATTGAACTATAGAATTAATAAATTGCATTTAGTTTCTGAAAAAAGACGCAAAAATGCTGAATTATATTATAATCTGTTAGATCGAAATAAAATATTCATACCAGATCAAAGAAATGAAGAGTACAATACTTTTCATACTTTTGTTATTCAGGTTGAAAATAGGGATATGCTAAAAGAAAAGCTTGCAGCAGTGGGAATTGAAACAGGAATTCACTACCCAATACCTATTCATTTGCAACCTGCTTCAATAAATTTAGGTTATAAATTGGGAGATTTTAAAATTACCGAGAATCAAGCTACTCGAATATTGACATTACCGGTTAATCAATATTTGACAGAAAAGGAAGTGACAGAAATTGCTCATCAAGTAAATAAGTTATCTTAATACAATGATTGTAGGCATTGATCTCGATAATACCATTATTAAATATGATAATGCATTTATTGAATCTGCAAAATTTTTGAATATAAATATTCCACCAGGTATAACAAATAAAATCGAATTAAAAAAACATTGTAACTCATTAAATGAAGGTGAACTTATTTGGCAAAAAATTCAGGGGCTTGCATATGGAAAATTATTATTAAAAAACGCGAAGCTTTATACGGGTGTAAAAAGATTTATTTGGAGACTAAAAAATAAAGGGCATAAAATTAAAATTATTAGTCATAAAACTAAATTCGGCCACTTTGACGAAGAAAAAAATTCACTAAGAGAAATTGCTTCAGAATTTCTCAAAAATAATAAAATTATTAGTTGCGAATCCCCATTAGTTAATGATGTATTTTTTCTAAATACAAGAAACGAGAAAGTTGAAAAAATAGAATCTGAAAAAGTTGAAATATTTATTGATGATCTCATAGAGGTGGTTTATGATTTAAAAAAATTTAGCCAAATCAAAACTATACATTTTGATGAAAATTACAGAGGGTTAAATAATGAAGAAATAAAGTCAGATTGGCAGCAAATTGATAATTTAATAAATGGAATTTGGGAAAATGATGAAGTTATTAGTCTAGCAAATCATATTATTACAAATAAGATAATTAGCATCAATAAAATTTCTCAAGGTAGAAATTCAGCAGTTTTTAAATTGGGGCTTGAAAATGATACATTTTTGAAATTTAAAATATATCCTGTAGATGATAATCATGATAGGATTAATTCAGAATTTTACTCTACAAAAATTTTAAGTGATTTTGGTTTTGATTCGATACCAAAACCTATAAATTATGATAAAGAACTGGGTATTGCAGCTTACCAATGGCTAGAAGGAGATATTATTAATGAACATAATTTAGACGATATATCAAAATGTTCAAACTTTATAAATGATTTATTTAAAGTAAAATCAGAGAAAGTTTTTTCAAAAATTGGTTTAGCATCAGCTGCATGTATATCAGGAAAAGGCATTGAAGAGCAATTACTCCAAAGAATAAGATTTTTTGAAAATATAGAAAACCAAGATTTATCAAAATTTATAATGGATGAATTTTTACCGACAATGAATTATTTCTTAGAAAATGCAAAAAATAACTGGAATTTTATTTACAGATTTGATGAAAATTTACCATTTGAAAAACTTACTTTAAGTCCTTCTGATTTCGGTTTTCATAATATTATTAAAAAGAATAATAAAGATCTTTGTTTTATTGATTTTGAATACTTTGGATATGATGATCCAGTTAAATTAATCTCTGATTTTTATTATCATCCAGGAATGCACTTAAATAGCATTCAAAAAAAGCATTGGCTAAAACAAACTTTTGAAATATTTGATGAAGAAGTTTTTCTAAGAGCAAATTTATGTAAACCTTTATATGGTTTAATTTGGTGCTTAATTATTTTAAATGATTTTCGACCTGAAATTTTAGAAAGAAGAATGTCAGCTACAACTGAAAATAATTTAGTAACATCAAATCTTTTAGAAATTCAATTAGGAAAAGCAAAATCACTCTTAAGTTCTATTAAATTAGAAGAAAAAATTAATTAAAAATATGACTAAATTAGACGAACGTTCAAAAGATTTACGAAAAAATGTTATCAAGATGGTGGAAGTTGATAAAAGAGGACATATTGGTCCAGCATTGTCCCTAATTGAAATAATGAGAGTATTATTCGATTCATTTTTAACTTTTGATGCATCAAATCCAAAATGGGAAAAAAGAGATCGATTCATTTTAAGTAAAGGCCATGGTTGCCTCGCATTATATTCAATATTAGCAGATAAAAATTATTTCTCTAAAAACGAATTTAATAATTTTTGTAAACCAACCTCAATCTTAGGTGGACACCCTGAAAGAGACAAAACACCAGGAGTTGAAGCATCAACAGGTGCCTTAGGTCATGGATTGCCTATGGCAGTAGGAATAGCTTTGGCTGCAAAAATTAAGAAAGAAACTAATAGAGTTGTAGTTGTGATGGGAGATGGTGAAATAAATGAAGGGTCTGTTTGGGAAGCCGCAATGTCCGCTTCAAAACATAAATTATCTAATTTGATAGCATTTATAGATCACAATAAATTACAATCCTATGGTAAAACTACAGAAGTTTTAGACATGTCACCATTGCCTGAAAAGTGGCAAAGTTTTGGATTTAATGTCCATGAAATTGATGGTCATAATATAGAAGCGTTAGAAGAACTTTTAAAAACATTACCTGTCAATATTGAAAAACCAACAGTTGTAATTTGTCATACTATTAAAGGAAAGGGATTTCCATTTGCAGAAGGAAATCCAAACTGGCACCATAAATCAGGCCTTAAGGAAGAGGATATTTTAGAAATGTATAAATGTTTAGAATAATTTAATATAAAAACATGCGAAAAAAAGCTTTAGACTCTGTTTACACTCTAGCAAAAAATGATGAAAGAGTAATCTTTATTGGTTCAGATCTTGGACCAGGCGTTTTAGAAAATATGAAAAATGAGATGCCTGAAAGGTTTTTTATGGAAGGAGTTAGTGAACAACATATTGTAGGGATGGCTGCAGGACTCGCAATGGAAGGGTTTATACCTTATGTAAATACAATTGCAACTTTTTTATCTAGAAGATGTTTTGAGCAGGTTGCTATGGATTTATGTTTACAAGACCTACCAGTAAGATTAATTTCTAATGGAGCAGGAGGTGTATATGCCCCTCTAGGACCTACTCATTTGGCTGTTGAAGATATTGCAATAATGCGCGCACTTCCTAATATGACCATTGTGTGCCCTTGTGATGCAGATGAAATGAATAGATTTATGTTAAAAACATTAGATTGGCCACATCCAATTTACATTAGACTAGCAAAAGGGGGAGATAAAATTATAAGTAATGAAAGTGCAGGCTTTGAAATTGGTAAGTCCATTTTAATGAAAAATGGTAAGGATGGTTTGTTTATTACAACCGGGGTAATGACGCAATTAGCTTTACAAGCAGTAGAAAAATTAGAACATGAAGGAATTAATTGTGGCGTACTTCATATGCATACTATTAAACCAATTGATGAAAATTCATTATTTAACTTAATTCCAAATGTTAAAGCAGTTGTAACTATTGAGGAACATACTCGTATTGGAGGATTAGGAACTGCGATATTGGAATTTTGTAGTGATTCAATACCAGAACATACTCATAAAATATTTAGAATTGGCATACCTGATAAATTTGCAGAAGAGTATGGAAGTCAGAATTCATTACTTGAACATTGGGGGATAACTGTTCATAATATAATAAGTTCAATGAAAAACAAATTAAATAAATAAATTATGTTTTTAGATAAAAAAGAAATAAGTATTACAAATCAATATTTAGAAAATGGGTATATTATTCAGCCTGTAGCTGATTTAGAGGCATTAGAATGGATGAGAAATAAATTTGTTGAAATTGTTTCTGAATATCTTGGAATTACTGATGTCAAGAAGCCAGAAGAAATATTAAATTATATACATGACAGAGTTGAGGTTAAGGAATTAAATCAATTTAGATTAAAAGTTATCCGTGCATTTAATTCTGCAAGTGAATTTAGGGAAATGTACTACAGAGTTGCAAGACCGTATTTAGAGATTTTAGTAGGGAATGAATTAGCTATGCAGCTTAGAGTTAACCTAAGCATTCAATTTCCAAATGACGACAGCTCCTTATTACCTGTTCATGCCGATACATGGTCTGGTGATTCTCCTTACGAGGTAGTTGTTTGGCTTCCTATTGTTAATTGTTATGGAACTAAGGCAATGTATTTACTTCCACCAAAGCAGTCAGAAAATCTGAGTAAAGATTTTAAGGAACTGTCGGGAAAAAATAGTGAAGATCTTTATCAGTCTATAAAAAATGATGTAAAGTGGCTTGAAGTAAAATTTGGAGAAGTTCTTGTTTTTGATCAGGCATTGCCACATGGCAATAGAATCAATACCGAAAAAGAAACTAGATGGTCAATGAATTGCAGATTTAAATCCGTATTTACGCCGTATGGCGATAAAAAATTAGGCGAATTTTTTGAACCTATTACTTTAAGGGCGGCAACACAAGTTGGCATGAAATATAAACTACCAAATGTATGATGAAAAAAGTTAGAGGCTATGTGTTCAGCAGATCGTTTCTAGGAGAACGTGTGCCACAACATGTTCAAAATATAATAATTCGAGATTATTGTGAAAAGAACAATTTACACTTCTTATTAAGTGCAAGTGAATATGCGATGGAAAATTCTCATCTTATATTTACATTATTATTAGATGAATTAAATTTAATTGATGGCATAGCACTTTATAGTGTATTCCAATTACCAATAGACACAAAGCAAAGAGAGTTAATCTATAAAAAAGTATTATCATTAGGTAAAACACTTCATTTTTGTGTAGAGGGTTTGAAAATATCAAACAATGAAGAAAAAGATAGAATTGAAAATATTTGGTTGGTGAAAAAAGCCATGCTAACAATACCAGCTGAATCTTAAATCTATGATATAAATCATATATTAGTTTGATTTATATCATATCAAAAATAATTCATGCTAAGTAATTTTAAAAAAATATTTTAAATGGGAAAATTAAAAAACTTTGTAACTGCATTACATCAATCAACGAAGAGAGATTATCTAGCAAGAATGATTGACGAAAAAGTTGTTTGTATGCTAAAGGCAAAAGAATATGAAGGTGATTATTGGGATGGCGATAGAAGATTTGGTTATGGAGGCTATAAATTTATAGAAGGTAGATGGCAACCAGTTGCTGAAAAGTTAATTGAAAACTATAATCTTACAAATGATTCAAAAATTCTTGATGTTGGTTGTGGAAAGGGTTTCTTACTTTTTGAAATAAAAAAAATTCTCCCAGGCATCAAAATTTTTGGAATAGATATTTCAAAACATGGTTATGAAAATTCACATCCTTTAGTAAAAAATGATATTATTATGCATCGTGCACAGGATGTATATCCGTTTAAAGATAAAGAATTCGATTTAGTAATATCCTTAGGCACATTACATAACCTTAGAATTTTTGACTTAAAAAAAGCATTATCTGAAATTGAACGTGTAGGTAAAGCTGGTTATGTTATGCTAGAAAGTTATAGGAATGAGCAAGAACAATTTAATTTACAATGCTGGGCATTAACCTGTGAATCTTTTTTTGATGAAGAAGAATGGGTTTGGTTATATAAGCATTTCGGCTATTCTGGTGATTATGAATTTATATTTTTCGAATAAATTTTAGAAATGAAAGCTGCAATACTCCTCGAGAGTAATAAACCACTTATTGTTGAAGAAATTGAATATTCAAATGAATTGGATTATGGTCAGGTATTGGTTAAGTTATTCTATAGTGGAATATGTGGAGCCCAATTAAACGAAATACATGCAATTAAAGGTGAAGATAAGTTTCTACCACATTTACTAGGTCATGAAGGATCGGGAATAGTTTTAAAAATTGGGCCAGGAGTAACAACGTCTGCCATAGGCGATCACGTTGTATTGCATTGGAGACCAAGTTCTGGAATACAAGCAAAGCCTGCAAAATATAAATGGGGCAATAAAACTGTAAATGCTGGATGGGTAACAACTTTTAATGATCATGCTGTAATTTCTGAAAATAGACTTACTATAATTCCGTATGATTTTGATTTGAGAGTTGCTCCACTTTTTGGTTGTGCGGTTACAACTGCTGTTGGAGTCATAAATAATGATGCAAAAGTTAAAATTGGGCAATCTGTTGTAATATTTGGGATGGGAGGTGTTGGATTAAATTTAGCTCAGGCGGCAAGTATGGTATCAGCAAATCCAATTATTGGTATTGATATCAAGGATACAAAATTAGAATGCGCTAATAAATTTGGCTTGACTCATAGTTTTAATTCTTTAAATGAGGCAAATCTTTCAGAAAAAATCAAAGAAATTGTAGGAGACAATGGGGCTGATGTTATTATTGATACAACTGGTAATCCTCGTATAATTGAACAGGCCTATGAACTAACAAATCCTAATGGTAAAACAATACTTGTTGGAGTACCTAAAAAGGGGGATAATGTAAATATATATACACTTCCATTACATTTTAATAAACAATTAACTGGTTCACATGGAGGAGATTCTGTTCCAGATATAGAAATACCTAGACTAATAAAACTCATTAATACAAAAAAGATGACATTAGATGGCATTATTACCCATGAATTTTGTTTAGATGACATAAATATTGCTTTAGATCTAATGCGTAAAGGAGATTCGGGTAGAATATTAATTAAAATGTAGAATTACTCAAAATATTATTTTTATAAAAAAAAGTATATTAATTATTGGTGGTAATAGCGAAATTGGTAAGGGTTTGATTAAATTTTACAAAGATAAAAACTTTGATATATTTACAACAACTAAGGACAAATTAATAAAAGATAAAAATATTTATTTCTTAGATTTAGAAAATATTGATCAATCTGTTTTCGATAATAAAAATTTTGAAATTATAATTTTCTGTGCAGCATATACCTCAATTTTAGAGTGTGAAAAAAATCCAAATAAAACAATTTTAATTAATTTTCAAAATACTTTAAAAATTGCACATTATTTTCTTCAAAAAAATGCTTTTTTAATATTTTTTTCTACAAGTCAAGTATTTAGTGGATTAAATAAAATTGAATCAATTCAAAATAAGACTAGTCCAGTTACAATTTATGGTAAATCTAAAGAATTATTAGAGGAGGCATTAAGTCTATATTCAAAAAATGTATGTATTTTAAGATGTACAAAAATTATTTTAAATAATAATAAGTTATTTTATAATTGGGTTAATAATTTAAAATCAAATATCGAAATAAACCCTTTTAATGATATTTATTTCTCCCCTATTTCATTAGATTATCTTTTAAATGTTATAGATATAATTTTAAAGGAGAGAATCACTGGCTTATATAATATTTCAGCAACAAATGACATATCTTATAAAGATGCAGCGTTTTATATGTGTAATAAAATGTTATTAAATAGTAAATTGATTCATCCAATTAGCTATAACGACATAAACAATATATTTATACCAAAATATACAAACCTTGAATCAAATTTTTTAAAAATGCAACCAATGCCAAATCCTATTGAAGCTTTGGATTATTTTATATCAAAAAATTTATGAACAAAATTAAAGTATTTGTATCTGGCCATTTTAATATCTTACATAATGGCCATATTAGACTATTACAATTTGCTAAAGAATGTGGAGATTACTTAATTGTTGCAGTTGAAAGTGATATTTTAGCAGGTGATGCGGCTCATATTAATGAAAACCATAGATACGAAGGTGTTAAATTTAATAATTTAGTGGACGAAGTAATTTTAGCAAAAGAACCCGTTATTGATTTATTAAAAAAAATAAAACCGAATATTGTTGTAAAAGGCAAAGAATACGAATTATTATATAATCCCGAAAAAGCTATTATTGAAAGTTATGGCGGTAAATTATTATTTAGTTCAGGTGAAACAATTTTTTCATCTTTAGATTTAATAAATAAAGAGTTCACAAACAAAGGGGGAAAACAAGAGATTATCTTTCCTAATGAATATATTAATAGACATAATATTGATAAATTAAGATTAAATAACATTATAAATCAATTTAAATCTTTAGAAATTTGTGTTATAGGCGATTTAATTATTGATGAATATATAACATGTCAAGCACTTGGTATGTCACAAGAAGACCCAACAATAGTAATATCTCCAATAGATTCTAGAAAATTTGTTGGAGGTGCCGGTATTGTGGCTGCACATGCATCAGGTTTAGGTTCAAATGTGCATTTTATTTCCGTAGTTGGTGCAGATGATACAAGAAATTTTGCAGAAAAAAAATTAAAAGATTATGGTGTTCAATGTTATTTTTTTGAAGATAAAAATAGGCCAACAACTTTAAAACAAAGATATAGATGTTCTGGAAAATCTATGTTAAGAGTAAGTCATTTACATCAAAATGCAATTAATATCGAATTACAAGATAAAATTTTCGAACAAGTAGAAAAAATAATTGATAAAGTAAAATTATTAGTATTTTCAGATTTTAATTATGGATGTTTGCCGCAAGCACTTGTTGATAGAATTATAGTTTTAACAAAAAAACATAAAATTTTTCTAACTGCTGATAGTCAATCTTCTTCTCAAATTGGAGACATTTCTCGTTTTAAAAATATGGATTTCATTACACCTACTGAAACAGAAGCTAGAATTAGTATTAGAAATAAAGACGATGGTTTAATAATTTTAGCAGAAAAACTAAAACAATTATCTAATCCTAAAAGTATTCTATTAAAACTAGGACAGGACGGTTTATTAATACATACATCTATTAATGATAAATCAGATTGGCAAACTGATAAAATAGATGCACTTAATCCATCTCCTAAAGATGTATCCGGAGCAGGTGATTCACTATTAATTACAAGTTCTATGACTATTGCCTGTGGAGGCAATATTTGGGAAGCGTCATTAATTGGCTCAATCGCTGCTTCAATTCAAGTTGGACGAATTGGAAATATTCCATTGAAGATTGATGATCTATTATGTCAAATAGTTTAATATGAAGGCAATTTTACTAGCTGCTGGTTTTGGAACAAGATTAAGACCTTTAACAAATGATATTCCAAAATGTTTAGTAATAATAAAAGGCAAACCTTTATTACAAATTTGGTTAGAAAGATTACATGAAGCAGGAATTAATGATTTTCTAATTAATACACATTATCTTTCTAATAAAGTAGAAAAATTTATTTCAAAAAGTTCATATAAAGAATTTGCATTTATTGTACATGAAAAAGAACTATTAGGAACCGCTGGTACCTTAATAGCAAATATAAACTATAATGAGAATCAGGATCTACTTTTTGTACATGCTGATAATTATTGCCTTGCAGATTTCAATTTATTTATAAATGCACACAAAAATCGACCGAAAAATTGTTTAATAACAATGATGACTTTTAGAACTGATAATCCAAAATCATGTGGCATTGTTGAGATTAATGAAAATAACATTGTTATAGGATTTCATGAGAAAGTAGATAACCCCCCCGGTAATTTAGCTAATGGTGCTATATATATACTTTCACCAGAATTAATAAATATTTTACAAGATAAATTTTCAAAAGCGATTGATTTTAGCACAGAAATATTGCACCATTTTATTGGGAAAATTTATACTTACGAAACTGAAAATACTTTTATAGATATTGGAACTATTGAGAATTATAAGAAAGCCAACTTATGTTAAGTAGTTTTGTTGTAAAACAAATTATTGATATTAAAAATGGAGGTACTAAAATAGTATTTCATAAAATATTTTTAATTTATAATTTTTTTTACAAGAAACTCATATATACTCCATTTTATTTTCCTGCTATTCTTTTTGTTATTATAATTAGGTTATTACAACCATTCATACTTATTAGAATTGGTTTTCTGATTAGTTCTAGAATAGGACATTTTGCCGGAAATACCGAATTATATTTATGTGAAAAAGATTTTGGAATAAATGTTCCAAATCAGCGCTATTATGATATTTTTTATTTTCGATATAAACCAATTTCTAACACATTCCTGGCAAAAAAAATAAAAAAATTAATACCAGTATACCCTAAATACATATTAGAACCAATATTATATTTAAATAGATTTTTACCAGGGTTTAGAAAATTTGAAGTTGGACAAAATACTTTAAATGATAGAGATGTTAATAATTTACTTGATAGAAGTAAAATCCATTTGAAATTTACTAAAGAAGAAATTGAATATGGAGATAGACTTTTAGAAATTTTGGGAATACCTAAAAATTCTAAAATCGTATGTTTATTAGTTAGAGATAGTTCATATTTATTAAAGAAATTCGGCCCAGGTTATGAGTATCATAATTTCAGAGATTCTAATGTAAACAATTATATAGAAGCTGCCGAAGAATTAACTAAATTA
>Ga0164294_10003658_pt1 | contig 13649 bp, 14 predicted proteins | sample GEODES005metaG_FD_111479 | JGI IMG/M metagenome (GOLD analysis project Ga0164294, IMG submission 111479) | Oligotrophic lake water microbial communities from Sparkling Lake, Wisconsin, USA - GEODES005 metaG | ecosystem: Environmental > Aquatic > Freshwater > Lake | place: USA: Sparkling Lake... | reverse complement strand
TACAACATATTTTGTTAAAACTATTGCTAATGCTGCTGCATTTACAGTTTCTGTTGATCAAGGTGGATCACCAGTTCAGCTTACAGCTAACGCAAGTGTTACCGGAAATGCTATTATGAATCGTGTTGTATTAACAGCTAATGCAAATGTTATCGCAAGTAATGCAGCATTTGTTTATGCAAATGATGAAGCAGGTTACATTGTTCGTCAAAAAGGTAAACAAAAGTATCTAGTAACAGGTTCAACAAGTGGTTTGACAGCACAATGCTTTACTGCAAATCTTGCAAATACAGCGTTGACACCAAACACAATGCGTATCCTTGCTACATATGCTAATAGTGCTACTCAAACAGTTCAAAGTCTTTCCGACCACACAGGTGAGTTGTTTACTGCTACTTCAGGCCCAATCGCTACTGGTAATATCGTGTTCCAAAATGCTGCTCCAATATTTGCAACATTCAATACAGCAGCAGTTGCTAATGCAGATAACGGTCAACCTTATGAATTAGTTACTATTGCGAGTGCATAATCATGGCAACCGCAGCAAGTAAGATGCAACCTGAAACTGAGATAGCAATACTTCAGTTCCAAGTTAAGAGCCTTGAAGAAAAAATTGGGGAACTTAAATTGGATGTGAAAGCACTACATGATATGATTGAATCTAGTGCAGAAGAAACTAGGAAAATGTTGAAATCTATGCGTGAGCAAGATATCAAAGAACATACTGAGTTAGCTAATAAAGTATCAGCACTTGAGAAATGGCGATGGATGCTAATGGGGGCCGGTGTAGTGATCGGCTCTTTAGGCTTCCCTACATTATCAGCATTGGTAAAATAAAAAAAAGAGACTTAGGTCTCTTTTTTTGTAAGTGTCTTTAGTTTAGATTGCACAACATCAAAATTGACTGTGCTAAACAATCCAGGATGTAATGGTTTAGGATATTGATTATCACCTACCCATGCATAGCCACAATGTTCTTCATTCAGTATGGGAACAAACTCATCAACTACTTCACAAAAAAATGTATGATATGTGAAAGTGTGATTGATAAATTTCTGTATAGGTATTAATTTTGCTTTATTCGGAAACAAACCAATCTCTTCCGTACACTCTCTGGTGATACCTTCAAAGAGAGTTTCATCATCTTCTATTTTTCCACCAGGAATTCCCCAGTTTCCTGGATTCTTATTGTCTGTTCTTAATAGATATAGGTAACGATTTGTTTTATTGCTATAAAAGAAAACGCCTGCGGATTGGTTGCTCATACTATGATTTATCACAGTATTAGATGACTATAGAATAATCACCTTCATTATACCATCCTTCGTAACTCTTCATCCATGTACCATCGACAAAACGATATTGAACATTTGTAGTCAAATTAGTTACATATTCTAGTGTAGTTGGAGTAGTAGCTAAACTATCAAAACTAACAAACCAAGCTGCATCGGCCGTGCTGTATTCTACAATATCATTAGCAAAAGCTACTAAGTCTCCCCAAGCAACTGTACTATCACCCGGTGAACCTATGTTATCGACAAGTAAGTATCTACGACCGTTAACTGGTCCCGGTAAACCTGAATTTGGACCTGTTAGTTGAGGATTGATAACACCATCAACCGGGTCTAATGTATTTTGCGGTAATGTGTCTGGATCAATGTTATAGATAAGCAACCTATCATCATTGGGATTAGGTACAATATTACCTACAATCTCATGGTCCATATATGGATTCTCTAACCAAATTTGACTGATGCCTGGTTTAATAGCTCCATATACGTTTAATACACTAGACCAGTATACATCAGTATTAGGATTGACAGGTAATTCTAAGTTAAAATTACTTGGGTCAAACACAACTGCTTGAGGTAATATCTGTAGTGTATTACCAAGTAATAATATTTTGTATCCATATGGTGTAATTTTTTGTCTAGTTCCTACTAACAAATCATCATTTTGTATATCAGATAATACAGTTGAGGTAAAAATACTTGCCAATATTTTTTCAATAACACCAAACTTTTTAAGTTTAGCAGCAGTACTCAACCATATTGGTATATAGAATTTCCATGTTAGGACATCGATAGGATTATTTGGGCCTTGTGGAATAGTACGGCTACTAAAAGTCAATCCATCTTGATATACAACACTAAGACTTGTCCAGTCAATAAAGTTGTCTGTACTCTGAATCTCTAATGCAGGATTAAACAATGTTCCTAATTGTTCGATCAATTCTAATTTTTGATTATAGTTAGTTGTCCAAAAATCTACATTAAGTCTCAACGTATATGGTACAGGCATTAGTCTTTCAACATTAAATGCTTGTCCTTGTGTAGTTTCATATTGTTGTGTTTCACTATTATATGCTCTTTGTCTAACTGATATCTTATCAACAAAGGTAGGATCTTGTGTGCGCTTTTGATCGTACTCTAATGCAGTAATGTAGTAAGTTATCAACGGCGCACTCGGTAGATTGCTAGCACTATTATTAGCAATGATAGTGGCTGCTTGTCTGCTGCTATCACCATACATAATAGGTACTCTAACTATGATAGGATTACCTGCAGGGTCTTTGCCTTTAGTAACTTGCCAATTACTAAATATTTTCGCAAACTGTATTAAAAATCTGCGTATCTGATTGTCATAAAAAAATTCTGCCATTATATACTCTTTAAGTTACTGGGGGTAAGGTGTCTGGTGTCAATCCTAAAATAGTTGACAATGCTTGTCGTTGTGGAACAAACGTACCATTTGTAAGTTGTGTTTCAGCATTGTTATTAATAAAGCCAGATAGTTGTGATTGATTGGCCGCAGTGAATCCAGATTCTGTTCTTATATTTTGAGATATTCTTACCCATAGTTTGCCGTCCCAGCGATAAAGCAATTGAGGGAAATAATCAATTCGTAAGAAGTAATCTCCTACTTGTGGATTCTGCGGGAAACTTATGCCTGCACCAGTTGGATACCCGTTTGGTGCTTGTCCGTTCCCATCCATATATCCTGTCGTGTAGCCGAAGCTGCGTGGGCTGCTACGAGCAATAAATTGGAATGCAGGATCACAATCTGCTCTCCAATCCATTTGTGTACTGATAGTTCCAGTGAACCCTGGTAGTTCTGGATTAGCATCAGCCGTTGCATAAGTGTTATCAGCAGTACCATATGGCCCAGTTATTTGTCCCATTGAATATGCTGTTAGCATTCTATCACCACTAACTGGTCCTGAATTAGTATCTGTTCTGACTGGTGCAAGAGTTAATACTTCTAAATTAACTGTGTTAAATACATTTAACTGTTCATACCCCATGTCCGCAGTTTGATCCCAAATACTTTGTATCGTAGATTTAGAAATCCTAATAACTGGACTGGCATTTCTATAATTTGCATTACTCATCATCATAACAGTGCCTGTTGTGTTAGGTGCACCTGCTGAATTAATATTAACACCTACCGGTGGCGCTGGATTGTTAATGGCTCTTGATGGAACATCATTACTTGAATATTCACCATATGTAGGTACAATATATAAGTTATTGTTATCATATCCTGATTTAGGTAACAATCTTTGTGCTTCTTGTAGTGCTGCATTATTGATTTCAATATTTTTGTTGTAAGTAGCAAGAATATCTTTGAGATTACTTGCTGTATCTAATTGCCAATATGTAGGATCAGGTGGCATAATACCCACAGGAACATCAATTAATGATTTATAATTTTTGTCACCAAATGTAATCACGTATCCTGCTGGATATGTTTTATCTTTATCCCATATACCTAAATAAGTATCTTGGTCGATTGGAGCACTTAATATCTGACTAAATTCTTCACTATCAACTAGTGGTTCACACTTTATACGCCATAGATGCGGAAACCAAGTTGGACTAAATCCTTCACTTGCAAAGTTAGCATCGGTAATCTGCATGAATCGTTTCAATGCAGTTGGTATGGTTTCTTTCAATGGATTATAATCTAATAAATGAGGTAACTCAATTACATCACCTACCATCAGTTTTCTACCAATCAATTCAATCATATCATTGTAATGTACCGTGATGAATATGATATCGTTGTTTAAGAACAATCCAAACTGACTTAAGTCAAAGTCTAGATTCTGTACATTGTAATGTCCACGTAAGCGATAGATATTTGGGTCGTAAGTTCTATCACGGTTTTCCAAGAATAACAAGTCTTGTATATTAGTCGGTGCTAACACATCGTATTCAGGTTGTGTGTAATCTATAGACGGACCTTGATTTGTGGGACCCATATACTTATGTACATACAAATCCGTGGCGCCTGCGGTGAACTGTTCTGATATTGTTCTATCAAAAAAGTTGTAATCGTTCGTTTTATTGGGACGCCAAAGGCTTAATCTAGGCATGGTTATTTCACTTTATAACTTATTTATCGTAAATAGACTTGACTGCGTATTACCCAGAAACTTGACAATAAATGGTCTTTGTGCTACAATACACATTCAATTGAAACTTTGGAGTATTCTATGGCTACACGCAAGCAATCAGACGAGCACTTTGTAAAAGCATTAAACCCCCGTGATGCTGATACAAAGTATATGGGAGAGGAACCTGTCTTCCCGGTACAGCCCGATGATGGACAACGATTCTCTGCACTTGCTAGAAGTTTCACATGGTATAACCGATTCTATAGTAAAAAAGACGCAAAAGAACTATTGTGCCAATATCTTGACTACAACAAACGCACAGACGAAGCCAAGCAACTTAGAAAAGTACATGAAAGCGAATTCCTGCTAACATTGTGCTGGGTCTCACGCATGACTATGCGCGGTCTAGAATTGACCGAGCATGAGGAACTCACCCTACAAAACGACATTAAGCGTTTACTGAAAACACTAACCACGACTGAAACAAAAACTAGCGCAACTAGTATTGTCAAAGAAGAAGTGGTATCAACACGTCCTAACATTCAGGAAGTATTGCGTGAGAAAGCAAAAGATGCTGCTGGTGAGATGGAAGGGATGATTGACGATTTTGTCACTAAGGGCAAAGCGTCAGAAAAGACAGTTGATATTGTTGCAAAATACAATGTCATGCCTCAACATATCCCACTCATTGTTGAAATCTGGAAACGCAAGCAAGATGAATTCCAGCGACTAAGTGACGGTGACGAGTCTTTGAAAGAGGGCTATGCGTTTCTAGGTAAGATTCAGATTCGCAATATCCTAAAATTCATTGACGGTGTGCTAGGTGACTTAAACAGCTACATCAGCATCAAGAAAGCAAGCAAGGCTCCGCGTAAACGCAAAGCAATCCCTGTTGAGAAGATTGTTGCTAAACTGAAATACTTGAAGTTGTTCAAGGACGTTGCAAGCAAACTTGATTTAGTAAGTGTGCATCCTACAAAACTTCACGGTGCGAGTGAGGCGTGGGTTTATGATACGGGTAAGCGTAAATTGCATCACTATATTGCTGACGAGTACAGCAAAGTGTTCAGTGTTAAAGGTAATACCTTGCTAGGGTTCGATGCAAATACTAGTGAAATGAAAACACTACGTAAGCCTGGTGAGCAAATTAAAGAAGTCATGGGAAGCAAGCCCGCGGCACGTAAGTATTTCAAAGATATCAAAGCAGTCGGTGCAGTACCTAACGGAAGATTTAATGAGAACATGATTATTTTGAAAGCATTTTAATATGAAAAATCTAATTGTTAAATATAGCATATTGTTTAGTATTATAGCGCAACTCAGCGGTTGCGGAGGTCTTGCGGTTGAGCGTTCATTAAATACAAAAAGTTGGGGCTATAAAAAAGTTTTATCTCCCGATCCAGTTCGTGCAGGAGAGAAAGCACAACGCTTTGAGGTACGCAAAGGTGATTGTAATGACGATCCAGGATGGAGTGATTGTGATAATGATCGGGAAAGGTCTGAAATAAAAGTACTTAACAACTTCTACCCCGAATCGGATATTTGGTTTAGTTGGAGTTTTTACATCCCGGAAGATTACAAGTCAGCAGAAAGAGTGACTACCACTATCGGTCAAATTCACCAGAGAAGTAGCGTTCGGGCACGTGATATTGGAGGTACTATAACTGCGCCCCCTTTATTGCAGATTAGAACTATTGGAAATTCCTTTGGTACGACTTATCATCGGTTTAGCGGCAATTTACCGACACTGGTAACCAAAGGCGAATTTGAAAAAATAACAACTGTAGATGCATTGCGTGGTAAGTGGACTGATGTGGTTGTACATTTCAAATCTACCAAAGAGAACGGAATTCTTGAGATATACATTAATGGTAAATTGGAAAGAACTATTGACAATCCAATGATAATTAGGCCTGATAATTTCTATTTGAAGTACGGCATCTATCGTAGCTTTGTCTCTAGAGAGCATCCCAATGTAATGCCAACGCAAATTGTTTACTTTGACGAAGTGCGTATGGGCAAGACTAGAATGGAAGTGGATGCACAACTAAATCCTGAACTGAAACCCGTTGATTAAGAATAATATAATGAATAAAGCAAATGTAAAAGTCCGAATGGATGAGATAATGGTCCTGATTGACAAGTCAATAGAATTGACTGATGACAGGAATGAGATGCTGATGCTAGCCTGTTGTATGCTACAGCGTACAAATGAAATTTTTAACAGCACATTAGGTGAAGAAGGTAGAAAACAAATGTTTAAGGATTATGTATGAATATTGATTTGAATAAATATCAGGAGTTTGTAGCGGCAGTTACTAGTAACCCTAGTGTTAGTTTGACTGCGTTTATAGATACTTGTGACCGATTGGATGCTAACTATGAAGTGATTGACGGTGAATTGAAACATGGACCTGATGTCAACATCCCATTACTAATCACAGCCTGTTTCGGATTAGCCGCAGAAAGTGGTGAGTTTATCGAAGTGCCCAAAAAGATTCTTTTTCAAGGAAAAGCACTAAATGATGAAGCCGTTTACCACATGAAACGGGAATTAGGTGATGTTATGTGGTACTGGATTAATGCATGTCGTGCATTGAACCTAGACCCTAACGAAGTGATTGCTGAAAATGTACGCAAGTTAGAAAGTCGCTACCCTGGTGGAAAGTTTGATGCATTCTACAGCGAGAATCGCAAAGACGGCGACTTGTAATGGGTTTAGGTCGTCCTAGTTGTGACGATTGCCATGTGTGGCTAATCTTATATCTAGGTGAAAGGTGGTTGTGTCCAGTTTGCGAAAAAGAATCAAAACACGGATACACTCACCTTGATGGTAGAACACGGCTTATAGATGAAACTGAAATACCTTTCCTGAGGTTTATGAAAGGCAAATCTCCCAATCCATAAGTTGCCTGATAAATAGTATTATTAGGTAACACTTATGTCAACATATCCAACTGCTAGTCCTCTTTCTACCCCTGCAGGGTTAAACTTAGATGAGTTAAAAGAGGGATTATTCAACAATATCAGATTTCGTTTGGGAGACGGTATTATTGATTTAGAATTGGACCCTCAACATTACGAGGCAGCGTACAACTACGCTATTAAGGTCTATCGTCAACGGGCACAAGCCGCTACAGAAGAATCTTATACCTTGATGACTATTGAAAAAAATGTAGATACATATACTCTTCCCGCTGAGTTTATCAATGTACGTAGTATTTTCCGTAGAACGATTGGTCTAGAGACTGGCCCTAGTTCTAGTTCATTCGATCCGTTTAGTAGTGCTATTTTGAATACCTACTTATTAAACTATAACTATGCAGGTGGTATGGCAACGTATGACTTCTATGCAGGTTATGTTGAGTTAGCAGCACGTATGTTCGGCGGTTATGTAACTTATACATTCAACCCAGTGTCCAAAGTGTTGCGTATCGTTCGTGACCCTAAAGGGTCTGGTGAGCGTGTATTGATATGGGCTGATGTACAAAAGACAGAAGAAATATTACTACAGGATCCAGGTGCTGGCGTTTGGATTGGTGACTTTATCTTAGCTAATCTTAAACTTATCATTGGTGAGGCACGTGAGAAATTTGGTACTATCGCTGGTCCAGGTGGCGGCACAACATTGAATGGTACTGCTATGAAAGCAGAAGGTAAGGCTGCGATGGAATTACTGATTGAAGAATTGAAGAAGTATGTTGATTACAGTCAGCCATTGACATGGGTACAGGGTTAACCTAAACACTTTTCTTTTTCACACTAATGTAATATAATAAGTATGTTACAGGAGTTTTCTTTTATGATTATTGGTATCACTGGTTTAATTGGTTCAGGCAAAGACACAATTGCTGACTATCTCACAACACATCATGGGTTCAAACGAGTTAGTTTTGCTGCTAGTCTTAAAGATGCAGTCGCAAGTGTCTTTGGTTGGGACCGTGAATACTTAGAAGGTACAACAAAAGCTAGTAGAGCATGGCGTGAACAGCGTGACGAGTGGTGGAGTAATCGTTTAGGAATGGACATCACTCCAAGATGGGTACTACAATATTGGGGAACAGATGTCTGTCGCAATCACTTTCACAATGATATCTGGGTTGCTAGCGTAGAGCATAAACTACTAAACTCAAAAGAAGATATCGTAATCACAGACTGTAGGTTTGACAATGAAGTCGCTGCTATCAAAAATGCCAATGGTATAGCAATTAGAGTTAAGCGCGGTGCTGACCCAAAATGGTACGATGCTGCGGTTGCTTATAATAAAGGACCAAACGGGAATAGTAGTTGGTCAGTAAGCAAATCTAAACTAGATAGACTAAAAATTCATGCTAGTGAATACAGCAGTGTAGGGTTAAATTACGATTATATCGTAGAAAATAATAGTACGATTGATGAATTGTATAGTAAGATAGCAGAAATCGTCAATAGTCAATCTCTAAATCACCCCGACGCCAAATAACATCTTTCTTCTTAACTACTTCTACGCAGTTTAGACAAATACTGCGTAGGTTAGTATGTTCTATATGCTCTAAGTTCCCGTCAATATGAAACACAGTTATCTGTGTAGGGAATAGACTTTTGAAGCCACATAAATCACATGTGGCTTTTTTCTTATAACCACTCTTAGTCCAATTGGCTTTGCGTGGTTTTAGTTTATTCTTTTTCCTACCACATTCATCACATATGCTTCTATAATGTGTAACCTCACCGCGCTTATAGTTTATAGCTGCATGGTTCTTGTTACATTTCTTGCATATAGGACGTTGTAATAGCATACTGTATTTATCGAACCTTCGAAGGTTTAGTAATACCGACTTTTTTTAATTTAATCATAAATAATAGTATGCAATCAGGTTGTAAACCTCATAATTTTACTAAAGGAAAAATAAAATGGCATTAACATCTCCAGGCGTACAAGTAACAATCATTGACCAAAGTCAATACTTACCAGCCGCAACTAATTCAGTACCGCTAGTAGTTTTCGCAACAGCACAAAATAAATCAAATCCGTCTGGAACTGGTGTAGCTGCTGGTACTACTGCTGCTAACGCAGGAAAATTATATCAAATCACAAGTCAAAAAGATTTGGCAGATTTCTATGGTGTTCCTTTCTTCTATACAACGACAAATGGAACACCTATTCAAGGTTACGAGTTAAATGAATATGGCTTATTAGCTGCTTATTCTGCGCTTGGTGTTACCAATCGTGTATATTGCTTAAGAGCAGATATTGATTTAGCAGCCTTTGTAGGCACAGTTGCTCGTCCATCTGGAGCGCCGACTGCTAATGAATACTGGCAAAATATAACTACTAGTACGTATGGAATTTATCAATTCAATGCTACTACTGGTACATTTACTGAAAAAACCCCAATCATTATAAATGATGCAGCGTATCTATCAGGTGGATTTCAAGGATTCCCATTAGATAGTATTGGAAACATAGGTGATTATTGTGTTGTTCCTAACTATGGTTCAGGCTATGGAGATGGCAATCAATATTTTTATAAAACTATATTTAATTTCTGGACAGTATTGGGTTCTAGAAATTGGGCACGTTCATGGCCAACTATCCAAGCAACAAATTCTAACCCTACATTAAATGCAGGTGACAGTTTTGTTATGAATTTTAATGGATTATTTGATATTACTGTTACTGTTCCTGCAGGTCCTAATAATACTGTAACCGGACTTGTAACAGCTATTAATAACTTGAATTATTATTTCCTACAAGCACGAAATATTTCTGGTAAATTAGTAATAAATTCAATGCAAAATGAAAGTGATAACCCATATCTTGAAATCGTCAGTGAGACAGGCACAGTATTAGAAGATTTAGGAATAGAGACAGGAATCTATTATCAACCGCAGGTTCAGTATGGAACTTCAGCAGAAATGCCATTATGGACAAGCAGTCAACAATATCCACATCCAACTGGTTCAGTTTGGATCAAAGTTGGTGCGAACGGCATGGGATTAAATCCTGTAATATCAAAATACAATGCAGTAACTGCTGCTTGGACAGCGCAAACGGTTAACCTAGCATCAAATGATTGGTCTATTGATTCTAGTTTAGATGCAACCGGTGGTCAAGCTATTCCAGCAGGAACTATTTACGGACAATATAATTCCTTAGCTACTTCATCTGGAGGCCAGGTCTTTTTAAGTTCACCTACAGAGATGTATATTAAAGGGGAAACAGGCCCTACAATTGCTATAGGAACTGAAACTGATTTTATTATTAATCTAAATTATAGTTTAGGTTCAGCTAGTTTATATGTACAAACAAGTATTCCAAATAGTTCATCACTATCATCTACTTACACGGTGACTATTTCGGATAATTGCACCCCTACAGATTTTGTAACAGCATGGTCTGCACAAGATATACAATATACTTCTGCTGAAGTTAATGGCGACGGTGCAGTGGTATTGACTCATACTGAAGGTGGACAAATTGTACTAAATGATTATATACAAACATCAGGTGCTAATAAAGGAAAAAGTGCTGGTATTTTACTTCAAGCTGGATTTATAGCTGGTACTACTAATTACGTTAAAAGAGGACCTTCATTCCCAACTACGTTTACTAGCATAGCTACTACAGGCGGTGCTGGTTCAAATTGTACAGTTAACATTGGTACAACCGTGTATAATAGTTATCAAATTACTGGCGCCGGAGTAACAACAGCAGGTACAGGTTATGCAGTTGGCAATACGTTAACAGTAAGCGGAGCACTATTAGGCGGCGCAACTACTACAAATGATGTAGTAGTTAAAGTTGCTTCAGTAAATGGTAGTGGTGGTGTTACTGCTGTCACATTAGTTTCTGGAACTGCAATTACATTGTATAGTACACAAATAAGTAATTGGGAAGATTTAACATATACAATCAATGAGATTGCACCAGTTGCAAATCCAGCAAATGGAACACCATGGTACTATAGCGTTGTTGATGAAGTTGATATCATGGTTCAAGCAAATGGTCAATGGAATGGTTACAAAAACGTAAATTATGATACCAATGGTTTCCCTTCGTTTACAGGCGTAAATGCAACAGATCCAAATGGTCCTATAGTTAGTGCTACTGAACCGACTACTCAAAGTGATGATACAGCATTAGTATACGGTGATTTGTGGATTGACACAAGTGCTGCTGCATTAGAAAATTATCCAGTTATCAGTCGTTGGCAATATGATTCTACTAGCCAAATGGATATGTGGGTATTGATTGACAACAGTAATCAAACTAGTTCGACTGGGGTATTGTTTGCTGATGCACGTTGGGCAACAAATGGTGTAACTAATATAGTTGACGATCCTATCCCAACAATCACTAGTCTTTTAACTAGTGACTATTTAGATTTAGATGCACCCGATCCTGCACTATATCCAACAGGTATGTTGTTGTTCAACACACGCCGTTCAGGATACAATGTCAAAGAGTATCAATTAAATTACTTCACTGGTACAAAATATCCAGACGATACATTACCAGATGAGACTGCAACATGGTTAAGTGTAAGTGGTTTACAAAGTAATGGTAGTCCATACATGGGTCGTAAAGCACAACGTCAAATGGTTGTAAAAGCATTACGTTCAGCTATTGATACTAATACTGATTTACGTGATCAAGATAACTTCTTTAACTTGATGGCTACACCTAACTATCCAGAACTACAACCTAACATGGTTGTATTGAATGCAGATCGTGGTGAGACAGCATACATCTTAGGTGACACTCCAATGAGATTGCCAGCAGATGCTACAGCGATTCAAGCATGGGCAACTAATGCAGCAGGTGCTACAAGTACAGGTGAAGAAGGTTGTGTAACACGTAATACTTACTTAGGTCTATTCTATCCAAGTGGATTGACTTCTGACTTGTCAGGTAATATTGTTGCAGTTCCGGCAAGTCATATGATGTTGCGTACTTTCTTACGCAATGACACAATTGCTTACCCTTGGTTAGCAGCAGCAGGTACACGTAGAGGTAATATTGACAATGCTACAAACATTGGTTACTTAGATAGTACTACAGGTGAATTTATAACTATCAAGACACGTTTAGGAATTCGTGATGTATTGTATATTAACTTTATCAATCCATTAGTATTCTTTACTGGTGTTGGATTATTAAATTACGGTAACAAGACAAGCTACGATAGTTCTAGTGCATTAGATAGAACCAATGTTGCTAGATTGATTGCGTTTGTTCGTAGACAACTAGAATTAGCAGCAAGACCGTTCGTATTTGAACCAAATGATGCACTAACACGTAATCAAATTCAAGCAGTTATACAAACGTTGATGGTTGATTTAGTTGCAAAACGAGGTATATACGATTATCTTGTAATTTGTGACGAGTCCAACAATACTCCTGCAAGAATAGATAGAAATGAATTATGGGTAGATGTAGCAATTGAACCAGTCAAGGCAGCTGAATTCATCTATATTCCAGTCAGAGTATTAAACACAGGTGAGATAGCATCATTATAAGATGACCCCGAAAGGGGTTATCTTTAATTTAAGATAAATAATATTAACAGGAGAAACATAAAATGGCAACAGCCTCACAATCATTGTTCAACATGACAGTAGCATCTGATAATGCCGGCGGCAATCAGGGCTTATTAATGCCTAAATTACAATTTAGGTTTAGAGTAAATTTCTTAAATTTTGGGACCGTTGGGGATACTGTAAGTCTAACTAAACAAGTTATTGACTGCGCTAGACCACAAGTTCAATTTCAAGAAATAACAATACCAATATATAACTCAACTATGTATTTGGCAGGCAAAGCAACATGGCAAACACTTGCTATAAACATTCGTGATGATGCATCAGGCACAGTATCTGCTTTAGTAGGACAACAACTACAGAAGCAAATGGACTTTGTTGAACAAGCAAGTGCAGCAAGCGGTCAAGATTATAAATTCCAAACTAATATTGAAATATTAGATGGTGGAAATGGAACTCAAGGTCCTGTTGTACTAGAAACATGGGAATTATATGGTTGCTTTGTACAAACAGCAAACTATAACACATTGAACTATGCAACTAACGAAGCAGTAACTATTGCACTAACATTACGCTATGATAATGCAATTCAATCAGCCGGTGGAGGTCTAGTAGGTGTAGGTGAAGCTATTCAGAGAACAGCTGGAGATATCGCTACTGGTATTGGCGGTAGTCTATAATATTTTAGTTAGCTATTAAATATGGCTGATACATGGGATACCGGTAG
>Ga0164294_10003657_pt1 | contig 13650 bp, 15 predicted proteins | sample GEODES005metaG_FD_111479 | JGI IMG/M metagenome (GOLD analysis project Ga0164294, IMG submission 111479) | Oligotrophic lake water microbial communities from Sparkling Lake, Wisconsin, USA - GEODES005 metaG | ecosystem: Environmental > Aquatic > Freshwater > Lake | place: USA: Sparkling Lake... | reverse complement strand
TTCGACCGCAGCTGGTACGGCCGCGTGCTGGTCGAGCCGGTCGAGGGGCTGATCGACGAAGCGACGACGCGCAAAAGCTATGGCGAGATCAACCGGTTCGAGGACGGGCTGGCGAACGACGGCATCACGCTGATCAAGCTCTTCATCCACATCACACAGAAGGAGCAGGACAAGCGCCTGCGCGCCCGGCTCGACGATCCATGGAAGCGCTGGAAGACCGGCGCGGCCGACTTCCGCAACCGCAGCCACCGCGACGGCTATCTGAAGGCGATGGCGGCGATGTTCGCGCATACCGATCGCGAGGCGGCACCGTGGAAGGCGATCGACGGCAATGACAAGAAGGCGGCGCGGATCGCAGCGCTCACCTATATCGCTGATCGGCTGGAGGAAGCGGTGCCCATGGACCCGCCGGACCTGGACCCCGACGTTGCGGCGTTGGCGCGCAAGGCGATCGGCTGGAAACCGCGCTAGTTGGCGTGGGTTTCGGCCGCCGGGGCGGGTGGTGGCGCGGGCTCGCCGAGCAACGTGCCCACCTCCTTGTTGAGATCGTCGATATCGAACGCGGCTGCCTTGGCGTACCGCAGGGTGCCGTTGCGATCGATAATGAAATTGGTCGGGATCGCGCCCTCGATCGGCTCGTACGGGCGTGAGATCGAGCGGACGGCGGTGAGGGCGAGGAGCTTGATCACCGGCCTGATCTGCGCGGGTTGCAGCGAGGATTCGGTGGTGACGGCGAAGACGCGCAGGCCGTTCTTCTCCCAGGTGCGATAGGCGGCATCGAGCAGCGGCAACTCGCGCTTGCACGGCCCGCACCACGTCGCCCAGAAATTGAGGACGACGACCTGCCCGCGCAGATCGGCGAGCTTGATCTTCTGGCCGTCGAGCGTTCGGATCGTGAAGTCCGGCGCAGGCTCGCCGACCTTGAACTTGGCGGCATAGCCCGGCGCCGCGCACAGCACGGCCATCGCGATCAGGAACAGGCGCATCCGATGTCTCCCCCGCCGACGAAGATTGATCGGCCGGCGCGCCTCGTCAATCCACGGATCGCGCCATCATGATGGATAGGTGATCGCAATCACCTCATATTCCTTCGTGCCCGACGGCAATTCCACGGTGCGGAGGTCACCGAGGCGGGCACCGCGAAGCGCACGGGCGAGGGGGGAGCGCCAGCTGATGCGGCCCGCGGTGGCGTCGGCCTCGTCCTCGCCGACCAAGGTCAGGATGCGCTGGTTGTCGTCCTCGTCGGCGATCGTGACGGTGGCGCCGAACCAGGCGCGGGCGCGGTCCTCCTGCTGGGTCGGATCGACGATCGTCACCGCCTTCATCCGGCGGGCGAGGTGGCTGAGCTCGCGGTCGATCTCGCGCAGTTTCTTGCGGCCGTAGATATAGTCGCCATTCTCGGACCGATCGCCGTTGCCGGCCGCCCAGGAGATGACCTCGACCAGCTTCGGCCGCTCGTCCGAAAAGAGATGCTGATAGCGGGCGCGCATGATCGCAAAGCCGGCGGGGGTGATCGGGGCGCTTTCGCTCATGCTGCGCGTCATGCCGCCCAATTCCGCGGTCCGCCAGTAGGCACCGATTGCGTGCCCGGGCGTTCGACCGTGAACGGAGGACAGCATCGATGAAACTCTATTACGCCCCCGGCGCCTGCAGCCTGGCCGATCACATCGCACTCGCCGAGACGGGGCTGAGCTACGACCTCGCCAAGGTCGACCTGAAGGCCAAGGAGATCGAGGGCGGCGGCGATTATTGGGCGGTCAACCCCAAGGGCTATGTGCCCGCGCTCGACATCGGCGAGGGGACGATCCTCACCGAGAATATCGCGATCCTGAGCTATCTCGCCGATCGCGTCGACGATTTCATGCCGCCGGACGGCATCTCGCACATCCGCGGGCTCGAGCTGCTCGCCTTCATTTCGACCGAGCTTCACAAGAATTTCAAACCCTTCTTCAACCCCGCTGCGAGCGATGCGGAGAAGGAGGAGGCGGGCGAGATCCTGAAAAAGCGGTTCGATTACGTCGCGGGCGTGCTGGGCGGAAAACCCTACCTTATGGGGGACGACCTGACCGTCGCGGACTGCTACCTGTTCGTGATGCTGACGTGGGCCGCCAAGAACGAACTCGATCTGCCGGAAGCGCTGGGTGGCTTCGTAGAGCGGATGAAGGCGCGCCCGGCCGTGCAGAAGGCCCTCGCCGAGGAAGGGCTTTCCTAGCGGATGGCGATCGAAAGCTTCCTCGCCCACTGGGGGCTCGCGGCGGTGTTCGCCGGCGCGATGGCCGAGGGCGAGAGCTTTGTCATCGGCGGCGGTGCGCTCGCCCAGCAGGGGCTGCTGCAGGCCTGGCAGGTGGCGCTGGCGGCGTTCGCCGGATCGGTGACGATGGACCAGCTCTGCTTCTGGGCGGGGCGGCGGATGGCCGATCATCGCTGGGTGAAGGCGATCCGCGGGCAGCGGGCGTGCAGCCGGGCGATCGATTTCGTCGAGCGCCACCCGACGAGCTACATCTTGGCGTTCCGCTATCTCTACGGCCTGCGGATCGTCAGCCCGATCGCGATCGGCTTCACGAGCGTTGCGGCGATCCGCTTCCTGTGGCTCAATGCGGCGTCGGCCGCCGTCTGGGCGGTCCTGTTCACCGGCGTCGGCTATGCGGCGGGCAAAGCCTATACGAAGGTGTTCGGCGAGGTGCATTCGGTGCTGCTGCTGCTCGTCGGCGTGGTGGTGTTGGCCGGTATCAGCCTCGCGGTCGCGCATCGCTTTCTGAAGAAGGCTGAGCAGACCTAGCTCAGCCCCTCCGCCATCTCCGCCAGTTCCAGCCAGCGCATCTCGGCCTCCTCCTTGCGGGTGCGGGCGGCTTCGATCGCGTCCATCAGTACCTGGAAGCGCTTCGGATCCTTCGCGTAGAGATCGGGATCGGCGATGGCGGCTTCGTCGCGGGCAATGGCAGCTTCGATCTTCTCGATCTCGGCGGGCAGCATGTCGAGATCGCGCTGATCCTTGTAGCTGAGCTTGGCCTTTGCCTTGGGTGGGGTGGGGGTATCGGCCTTCGGAGCGGACTTGGCCCGCGTCTCGGATTTGGCGCCGCGCTGCCGCTCCCAATCGGCATAGCCGCCGGCGACGACATCGACCTTGCCCGATCCGTCGAGCCCGAGCGTCACGGTGACGGTGCGATCGAGGAAGTCGCGGTCGTGGCTGACGATCAGGACGGTGCCATCGTAATCGGAGATCACCTCCTGCAGCAGATCGAGCGTTTCGAGGTCGAGGTCGTTGGTCGGCTCGTCGAGCACCAGCAGGTTCGACGGCCGCGCGAATTCGCGGGCGAGCAGCAGCCGTGAGCGTTCGCCGCCCGAAAGCGTGCCGACCAGCGCGTCGATCATGTTCGGATCGAACAGGAATTCCTTGAGATAGCCGGCGATATGCTTGCGGGTGCCGAGCACGTCGATCCACTCGCCGCCGTCGGCGAGGATATCGCGGATGCGCTTGTCGGGCGCCATCATCTTGCGCTGCTGATCGATGATGATCGCATCGAGCGTGCGGGAGAGCTTCACGCGGCCTTCGTCGGGCGCCGTCTCGCCGGTCAGCAGCTTCAGCAGCGTCGTCTTGCCGGCACCATTCGCGCCGACGATGCCGATGCGGTCGCCGCGCGTGACGCGCAAGGTAAGGTCCCCGATGATCGTGCGGTCGCCGAAGCGCTTGGTGACATGCTCGGCATCGATCACCACCTTGGTCTTGCTGTTGTCGGCGGCCGTCGCGAGCTTGGCGGCGCCCTGCGGGCCGATCATCGAGGCGCGGACGGCGCGCATCTCCATCAGCTTGGCCTTGCGGCCCTCGTTGCGCGCGCGGCGGGCGGTGACTCCGCGCAGCAGCCAATGCTCCTCGAGGCGCAGCTTGGCATCGAGCCGCTCGGCATTGCGCGCTTCCTCGGCATAGACCTGCTCGGTCCAGGCTTCGAAGCCGCCGAAGCCGATCTCCTTGCGCCGCATCTGGCCGCGATCGAGCCAGAGCGTCTGCTGGGTCAGCCGCGTGAGGAAGGTGCGGTCGTGGCTGATCGCGACGAAGGCGCCATTGAAGCGCTTGAGCCAGCTTTCCAGCCATTCGATCGCGGCGAGATCGAGGTGGTTGGTCGGCTCGTCGAGCAGCAGCACCTGCGGGTCCATCGCCAGCGCACGGGCGATGGCGGCGCGGCGGCGTTCGCCGCCCGATGCGGTCGATGCTTCGCGGGAGAGATCGATGCCGAGCTGATCGGCGATCGCCTCAACCTCGTGCGGCTCGGGCGCGCCCGCCCCCGACAGCGCATAATCGCGCAGCGTCGCGAAGCCGGAGACGTCGGGATCCTGTTCGAGCAGGATGACGCGCGTGCCGGGCACGATGACGCGCTTGCCCTCGTCGCAGTCGATCTGACCGGCGAGGAGCTTCAGCAGCGTCGTCTTGCCCGCGCCGTTGCGACCGATCAGCGCCAGCCGATCGCGCGGGGCGATATACATGTCGAGGTGGCGGAAGAGCCATTTCGAGCCCTGATTGAGGCCGAGGTCTTCGAAGGAGAGGATGGGTGCCGGCATGTGCGGTGGGCAGCTAGAGGCTAAAGCCGGGCATGGGAAGCCCGGAGGATTGAGGGCGATGCGGGGCGAAAGTCGCGAAAGTCGCGGCTAAACATAGGCAAGGATTGCGCGGACTTGTAATTTTGTTGCGTCGTGGCGAGCGGCGCGAAGTCGTTGGTAAAGACTTATTCTGTCCCATATCTGTTCATATGCGTACGCGCTCGGCCATCGGCAAGAGGGTGCGCGGGGCTTGCCCCTGCCTGCACCGACCATTCATAGGCTATTCAACGCGTTGCCGATATGCGAGCCAGCATGTCGATGTCTCGCCCGTATCTCGTCCTTATTGCGAGTTTTGCTGCCCTTTCGGTCCTGGCGCCCGCCGATGCCCAATATCGCCGCGAGCAGGACGCCGCGCGCGAGGCGTACAAGACGGGCCAGGTGAAATCTCTGCGCGAAATCGAGCAGCGGGTGCTGCCGCGGATGCCGGGTGCCGACTATCTCGGGCCGGAATTCGATCCCTCGTCGGGCATCTATCGGCTGAAGTTCATGCGGGGCGGGCAGGTGATGTGGGTCGACGTCGACGGCAGGACCGGAGCGGTCATCGGTCGATCGGGGTCTTGAACCTGCATCCTTGCGGCCACTATTGCGTTACTGAAACGAAATCGAAGCTCTTAGGGAGACCGGAATGCGCGTGCTGATCGTCGAGGACGAGCCCAATCTGGGCCGTCAGCTCCGGGCGACGCTGGAAGGGGCAGGCTATGCCATCGATCTCGCGACCGACGGCGAGGACGGCCATTATCTCGGCTCGACCGAGAATTACGATGCGATCGTGCTCGATCTCGGCCTGCCGGAGGTCGACGGGCTGACCGTGCTCGATCGCTGGCGCAAGGAGGGCAAGGATACGCCCGTGCTGGTGCTGACCGCGCGCGACAGCTGGTCGGACAAGGTGGCGGGGCTCGATGCCGGTGCCGACGATTATCTCGCCAAGCCTTTCCAGACCGAGGAACTGATCGCCCGGCTGCGCGCGCTGATCCGCCGCGCATCGGGCAATGCCTCGTCCGAACTGATCGCGGGCGACATCCGCCTCGACACGCGCAGCGGCAAGGTCACCAAGGCCGGCGATCCGGTGAAGCTGACCGCGCAGGAATATAAGCTGCTCAGCTACCTGATGCACCACAAGGGCAAGGTGGTGAGCCGCACCGAACTGATCGAGCATATCTACGATCAGGATTTCGATCGCGATTCGAACACGATCGAAGTGTTCGTCACGCGCATCCGCAAGAAGCTGGGCGCCGACGTGATCACCACGATCCGCGGCCTCGGCTATTCGCTCGACGAAATCTGAGGGTAGGGCCCTACCGGCCATGAGCGACGAGCGCCGAAGCCCACGCGGATGGCGCTGGATCGAGATACCGGTCAACATCGTCCGTGCCTTCATCCTCGGCAAGGCGCCGCTGATCGCCGACGACAAGGGCCAGCCGCGGCTGGTGGCGGAGCGTGCGACCGGATCGCTCGTCCGCCGCATGATCGGCATCGCCGGCATCTGGATCCTGATCCTGCTCGGGCTCGGCGGTTTCGGGCTGTATCGCGTGCTGAACGTCGCGGTGACGCGCAACTTCGATTCGCAGCTCGATTATGTGCTGACCGCGATGATCTCCTCGGGCGAGATCGATCCGGCGGGCGAGGTGCGCTTCATCCGCCCGCTTGGCGACCAGCGCTTCCTGGAGCCGTCGTCGGGCCTCTATTATCAGGTCTCGGGCGCGGGGCATGAGCCGTTCCGGTCGCGATCCCTGTGGGACCGCGCGCTGCAGGACGGCGGCGATCACCGCGATCTCTCCGTCCACCTCTACGACAGCAAGCAATTCGCGGGCGAGCCGCTGCGGATCATGGAGCGCGATATCACGCTGCCGGGATCGACGACGATCTGGCGCTTCCAGGTGGCGCAGGCGCGCGCCGGGCTCGACGACCAGATCGCGATCATCGGCCGCACGCTGATCCGCTCCTTCGCGGTGCTGGGGCTGGGGCTGATCGTGATGTCGGCGCTGCAGGCGACGTTCGGGCTTTGGCCGCTGCGCCGGGTGCGTCGCGAGATCGCCGACATCCGCGCCGGGCGCCGCAGCCGGGTCGATGCGCGGCTGCCGGTCGAGATCGCGCCGATGGTGGAGGAGCTGAACGCGCTGCTCGCGCATAACGAGCGTCAGGCGGAGGAGGCGCGGACCCATGCCGGCAATCTCGCCCATGCGCTGAAGACACCGCTGACCGTGATCATGAACGAGGCCACCGCGAATACGCCGAACCTCGGCAAGATCGTGGTGCGCGAGGCGACGACGATGCGGCGCCAGGTCGATCACCATCTCGCCCGTGCGCGGGCCGTGGGGCGGCGTGGGGCGGCGCAGAGCGTCGCGGAGCTTTGGCCCTCGCTGCAGGCGGTGGAGCGCGCCGTGGGGCGGCTCTACCCCGATGTGACGATCGATCTGGCGGGCGACAAGAAGGCGCGGGCGCGGGTCGAGCGGCAGGACCTCGACGAGATGCTCGGCAACCTCATCGAGAATGCCGCCAAATATGGCGGCGGGCGCGTGTTCGTGACGGTCGAGCGGCAGACGGGTTTCGTCGAGGTGCTGATCGAGGACGACGGCACCGGCATTCCCGAGGAACAGCGCCAGGCGATCTTCGAGCGCGGCGCGCGGCTGGACACCGGCAAGCCGGGCACGGGCCTCGGCTTGGCCATCGTGCGCGATGTCGCGGAAATCTATGAAGGATCGGTCGCGCTCGAGGAGAGCGAGGATCTGGGCGGTCTGGCCGTCAGATTGCGGCTTCCGCTTGCCAATTGAGTGACAATTTCGTTAAATTCTGTTGCGATTGATCGATAGTTCCTGCGGAAAACTCAACTCATCGCTAAATCAGCACGGTTCATCGCAGTTAAGCGAAAGTTAAACTGAGGTTTCACTCCCCTGACGCCGTCTTGAGGGAAAGGGCAGCCGAGGCTGCTTCTCATTCGTAGAAACAGGGGTTTCGCAATGCGGATTGCGCTCGTCGCGGTCGTTTCGGCCGTGTGTCTTGTCATGCCTGCTCACGCCGCTTCGGTCAACGAGGTGCCGGTGGAAGCGAACGCCGACGGATCGACCACCGATGCGACCCCGGGCAGCCCGATCGCGGAAGCCTTCCGCCTTTCGGCGAAGAGCTCGATCGCTTCGGCGAAGAGCGCCCGCGACATGATCAAGGGCCTGCACGGCCTCCATTTCGCGCACCATCTGCTCGAATATTATCCCAGCGAAGACAGCCACTTCCACTTCTCGCTCGGCATGCAGAAGGACAAGCGCTCCAAGAACGGCATCGGTGCCTTCGACGTGCGCGGCGTGAAGATGTTCACGGACACGCCCTCGGGCGACAAGCGCGGCGTCTCGCCCGGCTTCGGCGTCGGCTATGACGAGCCGCTCGGCCGCAAGGACACGCTGAACTTCGACCTCGGCATGCGCATGAGCCGCAATTCGATGGCCAGCCGCCTCAATCGCCTCGCCGGAAGCGACGTTCGCCATGAACTGGGCGCGCGTTCCTCACGCTTCGGCCCGGCTGCTAATGTCAGCTTCATCCACACGTTCTAAATTACAAGGATCGGGAATTGCGACCGATGGGTAACGGAGTTCGTCTGATGGGTGCGGTGGCACTGCGCGGGGGCATTATCGCAGCGACGGCCGCGTGCCTCGCGCTGATGGGCCCTGCAGAGGCGCAGGACCAGGTCGGCGCCGCGCCCGGCGCCACGCTGCAGCAGATCAAGGGCGATGGCCCGACGCTCTCGGTGCTCACCTACAATGTCGAGGGCCTGCCCGCGCCGTTCGCATGGGGCCGCAGCTCGGCCGCCGAGCAGATCGCCGAGCGCCTGAAGTCGCTCCGTGCCAGCGGCGAGCAGCCGCACGTCGTCGTCCTCCAGGAGGCGTTCGGCGAGGCGCAGAAGTCGATCGGCAAGACCGCCGGCTATCGCTACACCGCTTTCGGCCCCGGCAAGCATTTCGCCAGCGACGAGCAGATGACCGACGCGGATCGCGCCTTCGCCGCCAAGGCCCGCTACATGAAGGGCGAGGATATGGGCAAATGGCGCGGCAGCGGCCTCGCCATCCTGTCCGATTATCCGATCGTTGCGGTGAAGAAGGCCGCGTTCCCGGCCTGGGCCTGCGCCGGCTTCGACTGCCTTGCCAACAAGGGCATGTTGATGGCCGAGATCGCGGTCCCCGGCGTCGACAAGCCGGTCGCGGTCATCGTCACGCACATGAATTCGAAGAACGCCTCGGGCGTCTCCAAGGACCGCTGGACCGGCGCGTTCAGCCGCCAGGCGCAGTCGATCGGCACTTTCCTCGCCAAGAACCTTGATCCGTCGATGCCGTACATCTTCGCCGGCGACACCAACATCGGCAAGTCGCCCGAGCGTCGCGAATGGTTCGAGCGGGCGTTCAAGAGCCTGCCGCGCACCGCCGCGAACGAGGAAGTGCGCACCGCGCTCGCCACCTGCCTGGTCGCCAAGAGCGCCTGCACCGTGGAAGCCCCCGCGCAGGCCGAGAAGAGCTACAACCGCGGCAAGGACCTGCAGGTCTATGCCGATGGCGCGACCGTGAAGATCCAGCCGCTCGGCATCGGCGTGCCCTTCGGCGCCAATTCGCGCGGCAAGATGTTGTCCGATCACATCGGCTACACCGCCGTCTATCGCCTCCAGACCGTGAGCCAGCCGACCTCCTGAGGAATTTTCCTCGGCGCCTCCGTATTCGTCGGGGCTGGCGCAGACCCGGGGTTTTGGTGCATCTTGTCTCCGCACCAGGAGGGAAGAGTGCCCAAGGTTGTGAAAGCGATCAAAAAGCCGTTCGGCTTTTTATTCCGCAAAGTCCCCAAGCCGGAAGGTGAGACCGTCGTCCTGAAGACGATGATCTGGAGCAGACGCGTGTCCTTCTTCCTTCTCGCGGCCTGCCCGTTGCTGCTGCTCTATCAGCTCGCGGGCTGGGTGGAGGTGCGCTTCTGGTACGACATCTCGATCGGATCGTTCCTGTTCCCCGATTCGGAGACCGCGCGCCAGTTCAGCCACGGATCGATGCGCATCCTGAACGACATGCTGTGGATCCCGCTGTGGTTCGAATGCCTCGCGGGCGCCATCATCCTGTTCGCCACGCACATGATCCTGTGGAACCGGCTCGACATGAAACGCCAGGAGCGCCGCCGCGCCCGTCGCACGACTGCTGGTGGCGGTGGATATACACAACAGGGTTCCAAGCGCAGGAAGAGTTCGCGCTAACCCTCGTCTTCGTTGGACATCGGCACGCCGAGATGAAAGCTCGCTGTCAGAAACTTGCGGCAGGATCATCGGGTTCGGTTTCGACCGGGCGTAAAACAACACCCTCCTGGTGAGCCGGAGAGGGCCGATGGAGAGACCTGCATGCCGCCTCGCCCCGCGCCCGGTTTCCCTGCTCGATGAGACGTTCGGTGATGATGACGCCGAGCCGACGCGGGTTTCTGGCGGGTGCGGCTGCGATGGCTTCGTTGCCGTTGAATGCGCAGCGGCTGACGCCGGCCGATCAGCGTATCGATCCCAATCCGGCGCTTCCGGGGAGCATCGAGGTCCGCACGGTCGCGACGATGGACCCCTACCGGCCGCAGGGGCCGGTGACCGGAGCGATCCGGCTGTGGGGGCATGGCAATCGCAAGCTGCCGTGGATGCGCAACCTGATCGACAGCTGGGGCACGGGCTTTGCCCAATTCCATCCCGGCGCGTCGATCGATTATCAAATGTGGGGGACGTCGTCCGGCATCCCGGCGCTGTTCAACGGGCTCGGCGACGTCGCCATCCTCGGCGAGGAGATCCTGCCGGACGCCGCCAAGGCGTTCGAGCGCTTCAAGGGCTATCCGCCGACCGGTATCCAGCTGATGACGGGCAGCCTGGACGTCCGCAATTTCGACTATGCGCAGCAGGTGTTCGTCCATCGCGACAATCCGATCACGCGGCTGTCGCTGATCGATCTCGACGCGATCCTCGGCGCGGAGCATCGTCGCGGCACCCGCAACGTGCGCAAATGGGGCGAGCTCGGGCTGCGCGGCGCCTGGGCCGATCGCGCGATCACGCCCTATAGCTGGGGAATCGACGACAGTTTCGGCTTCTACCTCCACAATGCCGTGCTGCTCGGCAGCCATCGCTGGAACCCGGCGGTGCGCGAATATATCCATATCATCGAGCCCGATGGATCGATCTACGACCATGGCCAGCAGATCCTCGATGCTCTGGCCAAGGATCCGTCGGGACTGGCGGTGTCCAACATTCGCTACGCCAGCCCGGCGGTGAAAGCCTTGCCGCTGGGGAACAAGGCGGCCGGCCCCTTCATCCAGGCATCCAAGGCCAGCCTGATCGACCAGAGCTATCCGCTGGTGCGAACGCTGCCGGCGGTGATCGATCGGCCGCCCGACATGTCGGTCGATCCCAGGGTGAGGGAATTCCTTCGCTACATCCTCAGCCGCGAGGGGCAGGAGGTGGTCAACCGGGACGGGCGGTTCCTGCCGCTCTCCCGCAAGGCTGTCGAAGAGCAATTGCGGGTGCTGGCATGAAGGGCCTTCCGATGCTGGCCGCGCTGTGCGTGGCGGTGGCGGCGCCTGCCCAGACGCCGGAGGCGGGCCATCCGATCCGCATCTGGGGACCGCCCGCGATGCAGGGTATCGCCGGGCGCTGGGCGGAGGCCTATCATCGCAAGCATCCCGACGTGTCGTTCACGCTGACGATGCGGGGGTCCGATACCGCCATTCCGGGCCTCTACGGCGGGCTGGCGGACATCGCGCTGATGGGCCGCGAGAACGATGTCGTCGACGACAACGGTTTCGCGCGCACCACCCAATATCCACTCGTCCGTATCGCCATCGCCAACGGAGCGGTGTCCGGAACGGGGAAATCCGACGCGGTCGCCATCCTTGCGAGTGTCGATAATCCGGTGAAGGCGATCTCGCTCGATCAACTCGACGCGATCCTCAATTGCGAGCCGAAGCCGGGCAGGTCGCCGGTGACGCGCTGGGGCCAGCTGGGCCTGACGGGGGCCTGGGCCGGACGCGCGATCCACGTCTACAGTATCGACCTGGCGAGCCGCACCGGGGCATTCTTCCAACAGGTCGCCACCCATAACGGGCGCAAGATGTGCTGGCCGTTGGTGACCGAGTTCGGCGACACCAAGACCCTGGACGGGACGGCCTTGTCGGGCGCGGACCAGGTAGGGCAGGCGGCGCGACGGGACCCATCCGCACTGGCGATCGCCAACGCCGCCCAGGCGGTCGACGGGCTGAAGGTCGTGCCGATCCTCGATGGCGGCCACCCGGTATCGCCGGACGAAGCGACGATCGTGGCCGAGCATTATCCGCTGGCGCGCCGTGCCTATGCCTACATCAATCGCGCGCCCGGACGGCCGACCGAGCCGCATGTCCGCGCATTTCTGGATTGGGTCCTCGGTGAGGAGGGGCAGGCGCTTCTGAAGCTCGACAAGGGCTATCTGCCGCTGAACGAAGACAGGCGCCGGGCGCAGCGCATCATCGTGGATGGGCGTCCGTAGCTGCCGCGAACCCGGTACGCGGCCGGGCTAATGCCGGCCCGGTCGCGCCTTTTGCCGGGGGGCCGTGCCGATCCCCTCGACCGGATGGTTGTTGCGGATCGCCCAGATCAGCAGCCGGGCTAGCAGGCCCATGCTGGTAACCGGCATGTCGGACCTCGATTGGCGAAACATGCTCCGCAGCACCGATTGCGACACGGCGAGGCCTTTCCTCACGGTGAGACGGCCGGTTTCCTCCTCATCCTCTTTCATGTTGTCGCCCCGCGGGCCGCTTCCACGAAAGGACCGGCACCGTCCCAACAGACGCCATCGATGGCGAAACCCGCAATCAAGGCGCGATGTGCGGGTTTCGATGGCTGCCGGCGTCTGGTTCCTGCCGCTCCGTGAGAAGGATTCGGCGTGGGCGGGGCGGAATAGGGTTTGCCGGAACGATGGGCTTGGCGATGCGCCAATCTGTGGGGATCGACGTCGATCGGGTCGCCTGGCGGCGATCGCGCGCCTTTGTGCCGATCCCTGTGGCGCGACCATGCCTGTCGCCGCTAGGTTGTGAGTCGATGGCAACCGGCTCAGATTCGCGTGGCTTGGACCAGTACCGCCCGACGCTCATTCGCTATTTCTCCGCGCGCGGTGCGGGGCAGGAAGCGGAGGACATGGTCCAGGAACTGTGGTTGAAGCTCGACTCCGTCGATCTGACCGCCATCGAGAATCTGTCGGCCTATCTGTTCCGGATGGCGCACAATCTGATGCTCGATCGCATCCGGGACGCCAAGCGCCGCCGCGAGCGGGAAAAGAGCTTTCACGGCGCCCTCCACGGCGACAATCCGCAGGAAGCGGCGACGGCCGAGCGGGCGTTGATCGCGCGCGAACATCTCGGGGAGGTGGACCGCGCGCTGCTGGCACTCGGCCCGAAGACCAACATGATCTTCCGTCGCCATCGTCTGGAAGGCGTGACGCAGGTCCAGATCGCCCGCGAGCTCGGCCTGACGGTCAGCGCGATCGAGAAGCATCTCCAGAAGGCGTATCGGACGGTTGCGGACCTCCAGCGCCGCTATGCGCTGGAGCAGAGCGACGTGTCCGTGCCGAGGGGGCCTCGTCATGGCAATGACTGACGACACCCGGCGCGACGCCGCGCTCGATTGGGTGAGGCGTATCGCCGATCCGCTCTTCGACGATTGGGAGGCGCATCTCGCTTGGCTGGAGGCCGACCCGGCGCATGCTGCGGCGTTCGACGAAGCCAGCCTGCTGATCGAGGATGCGGCGGAAGGGCTCCAGCCTGCATCCCTGCCGCTTGCAGAGGCGGTGAACGACAATGGCCCGGGCGGGGCACGCACTCGGACGTGGGCGTGGCTCTCCGTCGCGGGTGCCGCGATCGCGGCGGGCATCGTCGCGATGATCGGCCTGCAGCCTTCGCGCGTGCAGGAGCCCGATCGGATCGTCGCGACGGGCGCCGGCCAGACCCGCGAGATCCGTCTCACCGACGGGACACGGGTGAGCCTCAACGGCGATACGGCGATCAGCATCGATCGGGCCAACGCCCGCCACGTCACGCTTCGGCATG
>Ga0164294_10003656_pt1 | contig 13651 bp, 10 predicted proteins | sample GEODES005metaG_FD_111479 | JGI IMG/M metagenome (GOLD analysis project Ga0164294, IMG submission 111479) | Oligotrophic lake water microbial communities from Sparkling Lake, Wisconsin, USA - GEODES005 metaG | ecosystem: Environmental > Aquatic > Freshwater > Lake | place: USA: Sparkling Lake... | reverse complement strand
TGCGGAAGGTGTTGCTGTAAGCCGCCGGTACCAAAACATTCATCTGCTTCCGGTTTATCAACGAAAGATTGCCTTTGGATCAAAGGGATTTCCCTGGACATCGGATATTTGTCGGCGGCCTGTTTCTTACAAAAAAGGGATTTGCCCGATTGCTGAAAGATTAAACGATTCAGAGTTTCTTGGGCTTAATTTATGTGCATATGACATAAACAGTAAGAATATAGAACTTATCATAAAAGCCTTCAAAAAAGTATGGGCTTTTATTGAGAAAAAAAAGCTTTGAAAAAAATACATTTTGATCCTCAGACATTTTTTTCAAAAATGCCGAAAAAATTACCGAAAAAAACAAAGAAAGAAATAATAAGAGAATTCGAAAAAGAAACCTATAAAAAGATATACAAAAGAATCAAAAACAAGAAAGATATTTCCTTAAATGAAGTAGAAAGATTGCAAGCGGCTTACGCTATAAAAAGCCCGTTTGTTTACTTAAATAATTATTATAACGGCACCGGAAAAGAAAAACTCAAAAAAACTCTAACAATCTACGCAAAAACTATAAAGCCACACTTAAAGGACGCAAGTGCGCTAGTTGAATTAGGAGCAGGATTCGGGTCAAAAATCTTCGGCCTAGCAGAGCTACTTAACGTGCAGAAAATACCATTATATGCATTTGAATTAACACGATCTGGACAAAAAATTTTAGAAGTATTAAGCTTAAAATTGAAAAAAAATGTATTATCGGGTTTTTGTGATTTAAGGACTGGAAAGGTAGCTGAAATCAAAATTCCTCAGAATAGTGTAATCTTCACCTCTTACGCACTTCATTATGTCCCAAATGGCTCACTTGAGCGAGTTTACAAATTCTTATGTGATCAGGATGCAAAATCAATAATTCATTTTGAACCATGTGCTATAAAACATAAGAAAATGACGATACATAATAAATTATGTAATAAATATCTTGAAATAAATAATTATAATTCCCAAATTCTCGACTTTTTTCAGCAGAAAAAGAGAAACAAACAAATCGATCTAAAAGTCCAAAAGAATATATTCGGCAGCAATCCACTTCTTCCATTTTCAATTATTGAATGGCGCAAAAGATATTAAAAATAAAACAAAGATATTTGACTATGTATTTATTGGGACAGGTATAATAGCCATACTTGAAGCCTTGCATAAAAGTAATCAGAACTCGTCTGTATTAATGATTGATGAAGGCAAAAAAATTGGTGGTGCCTGGGCATCCTTAAACCTTTTTGGATTCCAAAATGTTGAAAATGCAGTGCATTACATTTTACCCGATGAAACTGCTTTTAGGATTCTAAAAGAAAACTTAGGCTTAAATCTAAATATTAGTGAAAAAAAATACCGCGTCTTTAATTTGCCGTTTGGACTTTGCGCAAAAATTCCCTTTGATAACAAGCTTGGTAAAATCATAAGCTCTATATTGAAAAAAAATTATTCAAAAGTTAAAAGCTTACTTTTAAGCGAGAGTAAATCCCCTTCATACTACCTAAATGGGGGCGCATCAGATATTACCAGCAAGCTTCAAATTCTTTTGAAAAAATCTAAAGTAAAAATACTATTTAAAACAAAGATTACAAATGTCGAAATTCAGAGCAAAAATGCCCTTGTTAAAATCATTACTTCGAAAAATAAAATCTATGCCAAGAAAATTGTAATAACACATGGAACCAAGCTTCCCATGATGATTATCAACAAAAAAAGAGTATTTCGGGAAAAAAAACAGCTTTATCGCCCTTCAATTCACTTGTTATTTGATGATAAAGAACCTTCCCAAACACATGAAGCTATTTTCGAAAACGACAATTTAATAAAGTATGCTCACGATATATCAAGGTATGCAAAATCAATCAATCCGTCATTGGCACCGCCAAAAAACAAAAAAATAATAGTATGTGCACTCAGCCATACAATTCGCTTATTTGAAAGTCTCCCTTCTCAAATTGAAAGCCGACTGAAAAAAATTGGCTTGCTTGGATCTTTTGCAAGGCTTAATACTTTTTTTTGGCAGGATATTTTCTTGCCTGAACTAGATAACTCAGATTTACTGTTCTTGAAAAGTAAATCTTGTAACAAGGTCGAAATTCTTCAAACTGAAAATCTTTCTAAAGCTTTAAAATTGTATTCCTCAAGATGGTTCTCAAATTAACAAAATGAATAATAAAACTGAAATTAATAGCTATATCCCGATCGAGACCTCGTATTATATACCGGCAGTTGTCGACCGGCTTCTTAAGAGAATAAAGAGCGAAAAAAAAGGTTCCGTTGTTCTTTTTGGTTTTGGTGAAAATATGAAATGGCTTTTCCGTCTTCTTCGTGAGATGGGAGCCCCGCCAAAACTATCTGATTGGCGTCCATTTTACTTGAAATACGATTGTGGTGGCACACCGATTGTTAACATAAAAACTTTTAAAAACAGAAAAGACATTTTATTGGTTTGTTGTCTTGAAGAGGTGTCTCAAATAAAAAGCGGAATGCGGTTCCTTTTTGAAAATAATTTAAATAATTTACCAGTAATTTATGACCGCTCCGAAGAGTATAATCCATTTCTCCAAGAAGAACCTTTCAAAACCATAAGAAAAAAGGCATTAGAACGCGCAAAATCAATGATATCAGATGCGCAATTGTTTGATTTAATTCAGTTTATCCGTTTGACGCAAAATGTACCTGGTGATGTTGTCGAGTTTGGATCGCTTCATGGTGGTTCAGGAGCTATCCTTGTCGAAGCCCTCAACCATTACGGTAGAAAGCCAGTTTGGCTATTTGATAGCTTTGAGGGAATTCCAAATTCTAAATACGGTCTTGATTACAGATGGAATAATTCATTCAGCAACAACTCATTCACTGAGGTGCAAAACGCTTTTGCTGATTGTAATAATGTACGAGTCATTAAGGGAAATATTTGTAAAACATTTAAAATTGTCGAAAGCAATATATCTTTTGGATATTTAGCTAGTGATACTTTAGAGACTGGTGAAGTACTGCTTAATTTTATGTGGCCTAAACTATCCGTCGGCGGGATTATTTGTGTATGTGACTATGGGTCTTTTCCAAACTGTTTACCGCTGACCATGTATGTTGACAGGTTTTTTGAAAACCGTAAAGATGCATGGATCTACCACCCGGCCAAATGTGGAATTGTAATCAAAAAAACTGCGGCGGGCTAATAATTATTTTCTGGAAAAACATATTAAAAAAATAATTAGACCACTGACAGTTGTATGCAATGATGCTGGGGGCTTTAATCAAATATCATGCTTACTAAAAGCCAAAAAAATAGAGCCCGATTTTACAATATGCGAAGGTCCAGCAAAAACTTTAGAAAAAAAGACTTTTGTAAATGCTATCAGGCTTAAATCACTAAAAGAGCTTGGTCAGAAAACTAAAACCTTAATCACGGGTTCAAGTTGGGGTTCAGACTTAGAGCATCGAGCACGAAAAATCGCAAAAGAAAAAAAGATATTTTCCATATGTATTTTAGACCACTGGACAAACTATGCGGCTAGATTTATTCGAAACCGAGAAACAGTGCTTCCTGATGAGCTTGTTACTGTTGACAACAGCGCCTTCCGAATAGCCAAAAAGGTTTTCCCGGGTGTGCCAATTGTAAGGGAAAACGACTTTTATAAGCGTAAACAAATAAAGCAAATTCAAAAAATTTCTAGTTTAACGCCTAATAACTTACTTTATTTAACTGAACCTATTAGATGTAGATGGCTAAAAAAAATAAAAGGAGAATTTCAGGCACTTAATTACTTTTTCGAAAATATAAAAAATCTAAACCTACCCACAGATTCTAAGGTCCTAATACGGCTTCACCCTTCCGAGAAGAATGATAAGTATAATAAACTCCTAAGAAATAAAGGTCAGGTAAAAATACTTCCTAAAAAAAGTAATCTTTATGACAATATTTCACAATCGAGATGGATCGCTGGATGCCAAACCTATGCGATGGTACTTGGGCTTGAGTCAGGTAGAGATGTTTTTTGCTCTCTTCCTCCATGGGCACCCAACAGTGCGCTACCGCACAAAAAAATTGTTTATATAAAAGAAATAAAGTGAAACTTATTTATTGCAAAGACTGTCTACAACCAAATTCAAGACCTGGTACCTCATTCGATTCTCACGGAATTTGTCCTGCATGCAAGTATCACAAATCATTAAAATACGTGGATTGGAATCAAAGGGAAGAAGTCTTAAGGCAACTGATAAAAAAATATCGAACCCAACAATTAAATGAATACGACTGTATTATTGGTGTAAGCGGAGGAAAAGATAGTCTAAGACAAGCGTTGTACGTTAAAAATCAATTATCCCTAAATCCACTTCTTGTTTCTATTGGAAATCCTCCGCAAATGCTTTCGCAAAAAGGAGCTGACAACCTTTCTAACTTAGTAGACAAAGGCTTCGATTTAATTTATATAAATCCTGCTCCTGAAACATGGCGAAAACTAATGAAAAAAGCATTTTTGAAATTTTGCAATTGGGGAAAATCTACAGAATATCCCCTTTTTGCTGCAGTTCCTAAGATTGCAATGGGCTATAAAGTTAGATTAGTTCTTTGGGGTGAAAACCCGGCATTACAACTTGGAGATTTAAACGCACTACGAAAAGAAGGTTGGGATGGTAATTCCGTGCGATATGGGAATACCTTAAAGGGCGGTAAGCCAACATGGATGTTGGGCAAACAAATAAAACGATCTAATATAATTCAATATTTTTATCCCGACGAAAATTCTCTTAAGCGGGCAAAAATCCAAATCGTTTATTTGGGTTACTTTTGGAGAGATTGGAGCCTTTTAAATAATGCCAACTACTCAATATGCAATGGGCTAGAAATAAGGCGTGGCAGTCAAAAATATGAAATCGCTAACGCAATTTCATCTCTGGATACAGACTGGGTACAAATAAATCAGTTGATAAAATATTATAAATTTGGTTTTGGACAAGTGAGTGACTTTGTAAATCAAGAAATTCGGAATGGAAATATGGACCGATGTGATGGTGTAAAAATGATAACAAAATATGACGGAGAGTATCGAAAAAAAGATGTGGCTAACTTCTGTAGGTTCATTGGAATATCAGAAATATTATTCTGGCGTACGGTTGATAAATTCGTGAATAGGAAACTATTTCAAAAAACTAGGGCGGGAAAATATACGCCGTTATTTGATGTTGGAGTAAACTAAAATGAAAATCGGGATTGCTGACTATGGGCTTGGCAACCTTCTGTCTATACAAAGTGCCTTTGAGAAAATCGGTGTAAGTACTGTACTGACATGTAAGTTTAGTATTTTAAAGAACGTTGATGGAGTTGTTTTGCCTGGCGTCGGAGCTTTTTCAGAAGCCATGAAAAGTATAAGAAAAACCAAACTTGACCTCACACTTCATAAACTAGTTTTAGATCAAAAAAAACCACTTCTTGGAATATGTTTAGGAATGCAAATATTGGCGGAGTACGGGCACGAGAACTACAAATGTTTGGGTCTTGGCTTAATACCTGGGGAAGTCATAAAGATGCCATTCAAAATAAATCGCAAGGTCCCTCATGTTGGTTGGAGCGATGTAAAGATATTTGAGTCGGGAAAGGCCCTTTTTCAAAGGTCACAAAGAAACGACTCATATTATTTTGATCATAGTTATATTGTTAAGACAAACAAAATCAATCAGGCGGCGACCGTTTCCAGTGATAATGAAATTGTTGCTGCTGTATCTCACAAAAACATTTTCGGTGTCCAGTTCCACCCTGAAAAAAGTCAAATACCAGGTCTTCGAATCCTGAAATCCTTTTGTATGCATTGTGACAATCAATGAATGCCCCGCGAATAGTTGGAACAATTATTGTGCGCGGCGGATTGCATGTCCAAAGCCTAGGCTTTAAGCAATATTTTCCTCTAGGTTGTCCGGTTGAGTCTGCTAAAGAATTCGACCGATGGGGAATAGATGAAATAGCTTTGATTCTCTTAGATAAAAACTTTAAATTAAATCTTAAAACTATCTCGGAAGTTTCTTCAGCTGTGTCTGTACCGGTTGCAGCTGTTGGAGGGGTACGCTCAATATTGGATGCAAAGGCATATGTATCTGGGGGCGCTGATAAGATAGGTTTTAACTATTCTCTTTTTAAAAACCCTCAGATGGTTCATGAAGCAACAAAGTTTTTTGGGCAGCAATGTATTATTGCTTCAATAGATATAGTTCATTATAAATCGAAACTACAGCATTGGAATTATTGGGAAAATAAGTTTTCTCAATACAATATTACCAGTTTAATCGACAAGATTAAGCAAGTTAATGTGGGGGAGATTCTTTTAAACTTTCCTGAGAAGGACGGGTCGGGCACAGGAATGGATTTGGTTGCCATAAAAAAAATTGTAAAAATCACTCAAATCCCCGTCATTGCGTTGGGAGGCGTTGGGAGTGTTAAGCATATAGTTAATTGTTTTAAGTCTGCAAACCCTTCCGCTATTGGTATTGGTAATCGGCTTTCGCATTTCGAACACAGTGTTTATCTTTTCAAGAAAGGACTTAAAGACATCGGAGCTCCTGTTCGAACAGGTGTAAATCCGTGTTATGACGATTCAATGATTGACCACGATGGTCGCCCCATCAATAAATCTGAAAAAGAACTAGAAGAATTAAACTTTCAGCGAATCGAACCGCAAATGCCATGAAGGTTTGTCGACGTTGCCTTTACTCAAATCTGCATCCGTTAGGAATAATTATCGACGATCAGGGCATCTGTAGTGGTTGTCGTGTCCATGAAGAGAAGAACCGACTTGATTGGCCCAAGCGTTGGGAACTACTTGAGAAACTGGTAGATAAATACCGCTGCAGGTCAGGTAAAAACTACGATTGCATAGTTCCTGTATCCGGTGCACGGGATAGCTTCTTTATATTACATACAGTAAAGAAGCGCCTTGGTTTAAATCCCCTACTGGTAACCTATAATAAGCATTACAATACCGCAGTTGGAGTGAGAAATTTGTGCAGACTTCGAACAAAATTCGACTGCGATATCATTACGCAAGTGGTCGACCCAGATCGAGTGAAGCGTATCACAAGGGCAACATTTCGTCGCTGGGGGAGCATTTACTGGCACTGCCTAGCTGGTCAGACGAGCTTTCCTGCACAAATGGCGGTTAAGATGAAAATTCCACTGATCATTTGGGGGCACCATCAGGGTTTAGATCAAGTGGGCATGTTTTCCCACCAAGACGAAGTTGAAATGACCAGGCGCCATCGACGAAATCATGACTTATTCCGTCAGGAGGCAGATGCTTTAGTAAGCGATCACGATTTTATAAAGCAGGTGGATGTTAACCCCTATTACTACCCGCAAGACGAGGAAATCGCTGCCGTGGGTATCCGTGGCGTCTATCTAGGAAACTATATACGATGGGATACAAAAGCCCAACATGAATCAATGATAGATCTCTACGATTATGAAGCCATTCCTCAAACACGGACTTTCGATACTTACAACGATGTGGATTGTTGGTTACATTCAGACCTGCATGATTACATAAAGTGGGTGAAATGGGGTTATGGACGCGCAACGGATCACGCGATCCGGGAATTGCGCTTTGAGCGTTTCAGTAGAAATGAAGCTGTAAAAGTAGCAAAAAAGTATGAAAGTATTGACCCAACAAGCATCGAAAAGTTTTTAGAATGGATTGGAATAACAAGAAGTGGATTCGAATTTATATTAAACCAGCATAAAAGAATGGATATATGGGCATTCAGAAACAAAAAATGGCAATATTCGGAGACATGGTCGCAAGCGCACAAAATAGCATTCGAAAATCAAGAAAATGGAAAAAAGAAAGGTAAAGCACCCCTGTTCCGTGTTCGAAAATCGAAATTAGTCTCAGACCAAGATGAAAACTTTATATTAATTGGTAAAGGAACATACGAAAATCCAAAAGAACAAAAACCAATAAATCCTCTTAAATAATAAAAAATCAAAACATTATTTTTAGCAAATTAATCTGTAAAAAAAAGATTTTCTTTGTATATTAATAAATCACTGGTGCTTGTACAAAAATAACTTTAAGGGAAAAAATTTCATATTGTGAAAGACTTTTGGGAAAACCGGAAAAGGCAAAAGCACAGACTCGGAAGACAAATATATTTTAATTGGGAATGGGCGTAAAAGCAGGTTGATTGGCACTAAATAATTGCTTGGTTAAGATAAAGGTATAAAAAGTATAAATATCCTGAAGATATTTATTTAATATTTCTAAAACTATCACTCAATAATTCGAAAACCCTGAGACCTGCCCAGCCCAAATAGAATGATAATCTTACCAAAAATCAAGAATAAAACAACCAATTGGGAAATTCAATACTATGGAGCTGATAAGGCTTTAGAGAAGTACATTGGCAAAGAAATGCTCATAAATTCAAATATAAAAAACTGGTTACACGGCTGGGCTTATGAAGACCTCTGGCACTATCGGCAAATAGTAGGAAGTGCAAAGAAGGATGAGCCAGTACTTGTTCACACAAAAACTCAAAAAATTTTATGCGAAAAGTATGACTTCAGCAAGGTATACGCAATCGGAGCTCCATATATTTACTGCCCAAATAAGAAGATCGGGAGAAAAAGAAAAAGTTTGCTAATAATGCCTCCCCACGTATTAAAAAATATAAAATATACTTTTAATTTAAACGACTATTTAATACGCATTAAAAAAATTAGAAAACATTATATATTGGTCGCAATTTGTTTGCACCAAAACGATTTCAAGAATCGGCGACTAATAAATATATGCAAGAAAAACGATTTGCTAATTATAGCGGGGGCATCAGGTGGTGATGAAAATTCCTTATCAAGAATGAAGCAGTTATTCACTCAGTTTGAAACAATGACGTCTCCAGTGTTAGGCTCTCACTTCGTTTATGCCGGGTTTGAGGGATGCAAGTTGTCATGGCACTGCAAGTTCTTTTTCAGCAGAAAAGAACTATTACGACAAAGCTTCTACAAGAAAAATCCATATTTACTTGATTCCCTTGAAAAAGAAATGATCCAATACAAAAAAAAGTATGAATTTCTAGAATGCTCACCATTAAACGCAAAAAAACATTCGAATTGGGCAAAAAAGGAGCTTGGTTTTGATAACAAAAAAACAGCTAAACAAATAGAACGTATTCTGCTGATTGAAAACCCAAGTTCAGTATGGGAAAAAGCAAATTTTGCGTTACGACTTTTTAAAGCAAAAATTAGAGACTCTCTTAAAAATTTATTAATACTTAATTAAAAGAAGAACAATCTGGTATATAACACCAAAAAAATAACTTAAAAGTCAAAATCCTTTGGGAAAAAATAAGATTTCTGAGTAATAAAAATACTAAAAATATATGAGAACTAACGCAGGTACCATTGATAATAACATCATTTTCAAGATATCAAAAACTGCACAGCCAAATTCGTCTTGTGATTTCACCAAGCTGGTCGTGTCATTAGTTATATGCTTTGGCAGATCTTATTAATCGGAAAAGTCCTTGATAAACAACGCATTTTTAGGAAATACAGAAAAGGAACCAACGGAGTTTTGTAACAGCTTAGCTCTCTTTTTAAATTTAAATGTCAGTAGCATAACACATAAAAAAGCTACCCGAGATGAGATGAATGGATCAAAATAAAAAGAACGCAGCTTTTCCGATCATGGTTAAACATTTAGTAATTATTGCAAATCAATATCCCTGCGAAGACAATTTAGTTGGAGGACAGTTTGTTCGTCAATTTGTGCACGCTGCTTGTCGACAGGGAACAAAGTGTACGGTAATCAATCCGTTGTCTATCCAACGTCGATTGTCCTACCGATTTTATTCCTATTTAACAATCGAAAAAGTTTCCTTTGGTAAAAACATAGAGATTATGCGACCACTTTACCTCTCTTTTTCCCTTCGTAAAATGTTCAAGAACCTAGGTGTACTAAGTCCAAATAAAATAACGTTAATGAACTTTACAAATGCAGTTTGTCGAGTTTTGAAAAAAAGCGCCAGAAATAGCGATGCATTGTATGGCGTTTTTGCCTACCCAGCCGGTGCTGCTGCTACATTAGCTGGAAAAAGAATGAACATTCCTGCCTTTCTAGGAATGGAAGAAAGTGTAAATTCATCAAATGAAATATGGAGCCTTGACTCATTTCCTAGGTCGCTAACAAATAAACACTTCTCAAGCCTAAGTGGCCTAGTCGTTAATTCCAGCTTGTTGAAGAAGATAGCGCCGAACAAAATAAACTTTCCTGAAAACAATACCGGAATATTTCCTTCCGGATTTGATCCACGAATCTTCTATCCTCGTAAAAAAGCCCAAATGAGAAGGAAATACGGGCTTCCCCAGGGTGAGTTCTTAATTGGCTGCACAGGGCTTTACTCAGAACGAAAAGGCCAGTCGCGAATATTAAGTGCAATAAAGGAATTAAACAATGTTGGAGTGGTTTTTATTGGCGGCGATGTCCCTTCTTCGAGATTGGATCCAGTGCGTTTCAATAAGAAAGTTCAAATTGAAAAAGTTCCTGAATTATTATCTGCTTGCGATGTTTTCGTGCTGCCAACGCTTGGGGAAGGCTGTGCATACGCAATTGTTGAAGCAATGGGCTGCGGCTTGCCGATCATAAGCTCAAATGGAGAGTTTAACGATGACATACTAACTAACTGCATCTCAATCAGGATTGATTCCTCGAAAATTAATGAAATTAAAAAAGCGATATTATTGGTAATGAATAAAAAAAGACGTAAGAGAATGAGTATTTCGTCTTTAAATAAATCGACTAACTTCAATATTGATGCACGAGTGCAAAAGATATTATCATATATGAATAATAAAATTATAAACTTTCCGAGAAATAGAAACCTTCCGGCTGGCATTTGTTGCTTTGCAAGCGGGCAATATTTGATTATGCCAAACGTACTTCGCCAGCTCAAAACTTGGTTTTTCAATCTTAAGATGATGCTAAATAGTGACCTCATGCGAAGTGTAGGATCAGTTCTTGGCGGGACCTCTGTGGCTCAGGTAATACCCATCGCTGGCACAGTGGTTCTAGCAACAATATTCATGCCGAGTTCTTTTGGCCTATATTCCATTTGGCTAGGCTTTGTTATGTTTCTTGGGGTTGTTTTAACTGGGAGGCTAGAGATGGTTTTGGCAGTTGAAACGGACGGCCAACCAAGGCGCCACGCAGTTCTCGCAATTATAAAGACGATTGCGATTACGTCTTTGGTCGGTGTTTTCGTTCTTGGTATCTGCATGCTTCTTAAGCTGAAAGTTCTGGACCAGTTCTCCCTTGGCCTGTTGATCATTCTTATTCCCACTGCTGCTATGCTGGCTGGAACTGGAACCTTGCAGAACTGGGCTGCTGCGGATGGCAGGTATCGGCATCTTTCCATCATGCGGATATCGCAGGCAGGCTCTGTTGCGATCTTTCAGATTGCCTTTGGTCTGCTTGCCAGTGATGTACTCGAGTTGGCTATCGGGTATTTTGCCGGAACTCTGGTTGGTCTACTCACCGGATTTCTCTTGTCCCCCCTAAAATACGAGCGCTTTACAGGCGATCGTAAATCACTAGGAGAATTTTGGTACGGGCAACGTAGCTTCATATTGTGTTCTCTTCCTGCCAGCGCGATCAGTTCTGCCACGGCTCAATTGCCGGTTGTTTTAGTGGCCGCAAAGTTTGGTTCTGAGGCCGCAGGCCTTCTCGCTATCGCAATGCGTATGGTTGGGGCGCCTATGTCGATAATATCCAAATCAGTCTTGGATGTTTTCAAAAGGAACGCCGCTCAAGCATATCATGACAGGGGCGAATGTCGTGCGGAGTACCTAAATTCAATGCGGTTGCTCTTCATAATCGCGGTTTGTTCAACAGTCGTGATTGGTGTATGCGCCAAACCTGTCTTTACAGAAATATTCGAGAAGTCATGGGCGGGCGCCGGTGTCGTCACGCTGCTGCTTCTCCCGCGATTCGGGCTGGGATTTATGGCCAGCCCTTTGAGTTATATCGTTTATGTGGTTGGCAGACAGCACTTAGATCTAGTTTGGCAACTAGCCCTGCTTGGAATGACGTTAGTGACCCTTCTTTCGTTTGCAACATTTCACAGAACGCTGCTGTATTATTCAGTCGGATACGGCCTGCTATATATTGTTTATCTATGGATGTCGTATCGGTTCAGTTGTGGGGAAGCCAAATAGTTAATGCGCGGGCAAACAAATGTCTCAAGAAAACTCTGCATATAACATGTTAAAAAGCCGAACATAAACGCGATTCCAATTCTGAGGTAATAATGCCAAGAAATCACAAAAAAACCTTCGCGAAGTACAGTCTTTATTGAAGGAGAAAAAGGCCAACAAAAATTGTTTTGGAAGGTGGCTTTATTGCAAAACAGAAAAAATACCGGCGAAAATGCGGATCTCTTATCAAGTCAAAAAGTCAGCTCTAGCAATTCTAATTGTTTTTGCAATCTGGTTCCCGTCAATATGGTTTATCGACATGCTTTTTGCGCTTGGAGGGGGCCGAACAGCAAAGTTAGCAGCATGGGGAGTCGTTATAGTTGCTGCATGCACGTTGGCAACAAGGCTTCAATGGGTAACATCAAAAATCCCGCGATATACCGCTCCTGCTATCCTAGCAGCAGTCATTGCTGAGCTATACTTTTTGGGATACCATCTTCTATCCCCGCCTCATTACAACTACCAGCAAGCTCTTTCTCTTTGCATTCTTGTTCCTCTATCATTATATCTTGGCCTATCATGTAGAAACACTGACCCAGGTGCTGTGCTTGCAGTAATTAGCGGGTCCGCAGCTTTAATTGTTTACTTTGGAATATTTAAAGGAAACGTCGACACAACAGCCGATTCATTTCAATCGTTCTTGTGGATTTCGACTTCAGATAAGAAAAATAATACAGGATATCAGACCTTAAGTGCAATGTCAGGATTTCTGCCAATTTACATTCTCTCTAAACTCAGCGATACGAATCGACATCGATTCATGGCCTTAAGTTTTTTTGCTTTGGCTTTATATCCTGTATTGTTAGTGGGTGGACGCGCGCCAATAATAGGCGTGGTTATGGCATCGGGCTTTTATTTATTACAAAATCTGATAAACAAAAAAAGGTTAGTTAAAACACTCTTGTATTCATGTGTTATATTTATATTTTTCATAATGTTAAAGGACCTTGTTGAGTTTGCCCCTCTGGGAATAAAGCGCTTGTTATTGTTGAACAATGACAAAAGGGTGCAATCCTCAATGAGAATCGACTTATGGGTGGATGCAGTAAAAGTATGGCTCATATCACCACAAACAGTATTATTTGGGTCTGGACCGCAGTCATTTCCGGTGAAAGCGGGCTATGACGAACCTAGACTTTATCCACATAATTTCGTCCTAGAACTTTTATCGGAGTATGGGTTGATTGGTTTGTCCCTAAGTATACTTGGCCCTGTCTACATAGTCTTTTACAACTTGAAAAAGGGCTTGAACTATTTTGCGAAACTAGATTCTCCATACTTTCTTATTTATATCTTTAGCATTCTTTGTTTTTCTGGAGGGCTTCAAACTGTTTGGCCTCTTTTTTTTGTTGTGGGTTGGCTAGGGGCTGATACCAGTCCTCAGAATTCATC
>Ga0164294_10003655_pt1 | contig 13655 bp, 9 predicted proteins | sample GEODES005metaG_FD_111479 | JGI IMG/M metagenome (GOLD analysis project Ga0164294, IMG submission 111479) | Oligotrophic lake water microbial communities from Sparkling Lake, Wisconsin, USA - GEODES005 metaG | ecosystem: Environmental > Aquatic > Freshwater > Lake | place: USA: Sparkling Lake... | reverse complement strand
GGCGCGCTGGCTGCCGATGGGGCCGGTGCTGGCGGTGATGCCGTGGAACTTCCCCTATTGGCAGGTGGTCCGCTTCCTCGCGCCGACGATCATGGCGGGCAATGTCGGGCTGCTGAAGCACGCCTCGAACGTGCAGGGCTGCGCGGCGCTGATCCAGCAGATGATGAGCGCCGCGGGCGCGCCCGACGGGCTGTTCCAGAACCTGCCGATCAAGTCGGACAAGGTCTCCGCGATCATTGCCGACAAGCGGGTGACGGCAGTGACGCTCACCGGCAGCGAAGGTGCCGGCGCGCAGGTGGCGCAGGCGGCCGGGCGGGCGCTCAAGAAGGTGGTGCTGGAGCTGGGCGGGTCGGACCCGCTGATTGTGATGCCCTCGGCCGATCTCGATCTTGCGGCGAAGACCGCGGTGACCGCGCGCATCCAGAATGCCGGGCAGAGCTGCATCTGCGCCAAGCGGATGATCGTGCACGAAGACGTCTATGACGCGTTCCTCGACAAGTTCGAGGCGGGCATGAAGGCGCTGAAGATCGGCGACCCGATGGAGAAGGACACCGGCATGGGCCCGCTCTCCAGCGAGGCGCAGCGCGACACCGTGCTCGAGCAGGTGGCGCGCGCCGTGGCCGAAGGCGCAACGCTGCGGTTCGGTGCCGAGAAGATCGAGCGCGACGGCGCCTGGATGACGCCGGGCGTGCTGACCGACATGGATCCCGAGAGCGACGTTGCCAAGGAAGAGGTCTTCGGGCCGGTTGCGGCGGTCTACAAGGTCAAGGACATCGATGCGGCGATCGCGCTGGCCAATGATGTGCCCTACGGGCTGGGATCGGCGGTGTGGACCCGGGACGAGGCCGAGATCGAGCGCTTCGCCCGCGACATCCAGTCGGGCATGACCGCAGTGAACTCGCTGCTCGCCTCGACGCCCGAGGCGCCGTTCGGCGGCGTGAAGCTCTCCGGCCATGGCCGCGAGCTCGGCCCCTGGGGCATGCACGAGTTCATGAACCTGAAGGCGGTGATGTACGGCAAGGACGTGAAGCCGGGCGATTGATCCGCCCGCGTATCGACCATAAGCTCGCCTGCGTGGCCGTGGGGGAGGGACCTGTGGATCGACGCGAATTCCTGGGCGCATCGGCGGCGCTCGCTATGACGCCGGCAGCGCAGGCACGGGCGGCCGACGGGCTCGCCGATTTCGTTGCGGCGAAGGTGGCCGAGAGCGGCTTCCACGGCACCGTGCTGGTCGAGCAGGCCGGGAAGATCCTGCACCACAAGGGCTATGGCCTGGCCGAGCGCGGCTTCGCCGTCCCGTGTGCAGCGGACACGCTCTATCCGGTCTCGTCGATCACCAAGCTGTTCACTTCGGTGCTGGTGCTGCGCGCGGTGGCGCGCGGGCGGATCAGGCTGGAGGCGACGATCGCCGCCTATCTGCCCGGCTATCGCGGCGCCGGGGCGCAGCGGGTGACGGTGCTGCAGCTGCTCCACCATCTTTCGGGCATCGAGAATTTCGACAAGGACCTGACCGGCTTCGACAAGGCGGTGCGCGAGGGCATGCCCGCCTACCAGCTGCCGCATGACAGCCAGGCGCTGCTCGATCGCTACGCCAGCGGCCCGCTGGTCCGCGAGCCGGGCAGCGGCTTCGAATATAACAACGCCGATTATGTGATCCTGGGGAAGCTGCTCGAAGCGGTGGAGGGCGTGCCCTGGGACGTTCTGGTCCAGCGCGAGATCCTCGATCCGCTCGGCCTGAAGAATAGCGGGCTGCTGCGCCACGACCTGATCCTGCCGCGGCTGGCCAGCACCTATTATCGCGACGGCGAGAAGCCGCTGATCCGCGACCTGCCGGCCTATCGCGAGAACTGGTACGCGGCCGGCGGCATGTATTCGGATGCGGCGGACCTGCTCGCCTTCGCTCGTGCGCTCTACGAAGGCGACCGGTTGCTGGACGCGAAGATGCGCGCGACGCTGCTCACCCCGATGCTCGACGAATATGGCTGCGGGCTATGGGTGTCGGACTTCAAGGTCGCCGGCAAGCCGCGCCGCTTTGCCCAGCGCCCGGGCAGCATCATGGGCGCCAATGCGCTGCTGATGCGCTTCCTCGACGACCGGCTGACGATCATCCTGCTCGGCAACACCAACCTGGCGGATACCGACCGGTTCGGCTTCCGCATCGCCCGGCATCTGCTCGGCCCGGCCTAGCGGACGACGAACTTGCCGGTCATCCCGAAGCTCGCATGGAGCAGGTGGGTGCATTTGATCGCATAGGTCCCGGCCCGGGGCGCGGTGAAGTGGAGGTCGACTGCGGTATCGCCGTCCAGCTCGATCCTGCCGTCCTTGAGCTTCGCGCGATCCGCCGCGGGCATTATTGCCGCGGCGAAGAAGTCCTTTGCCGCGAAGCTGTGCCCGCCGCTGCTGGTCAGGTGGAGGACATAGCTCTGCCCGTGCACCAGCGCGATCGTGTCCGGCGTGAACTTGAAGTTGGAGAGCGCGACGTCGATCCGCTGCTCGGGTGCCGCCGGCGCCGCCGCGAGAAGGGCGAGGGCCAGCAGTGCCTTCACGCCTGGCGCTCCGCCATCACTTCGGCGATCAGGTCCTTGCGGCTGAGCTTGCCGATCATCGTCTTGGGCAGGCTCTCGCGCACCACGACTTCGCTCACCCGCTCATGCTTGCCGAGCTTGCCGTTGAGCCAGGCGCAGATTTCCGGGCCGCTGGCGGTGGCTTCGTCGTCGAGCGTGACATAGGCGTGGGGCAGCTCGCCATGATAGGCGTCGGGCAGGCCGATCACGAGCGCCTCCTTCACGGCTGGATGCTGGTAGAGCACCGCCTCGATCTGGCTCGGGAACACCTTGAAGCCGCCGACCGCGATCATGTCCTTCAGCCGGTCGACGATGCGGATATAGCCGTCCTCGTCGATCAGGCCGACATCGCCGGTGCGCAGCCAGTGATCGTCGACGAAGACCTCGGCATCGGCATCGGGGCGGTTCCAATAGCCGCGCATGATCTGCGGGCCGGAGACGACGATCTCGCCGGGCTCGCCTTCGGGCGGCGGGCGGGTCGGGTCTTCCTTGTCGACCAGGCGGACGCGGGTGCCGGCGAGCGGCTGGCCGATCGTGCCGGGCTTGTTGAGGCCGACATAGGGGTTGGTGCAGACCACGCCCGAGCTTTCGGACAGGCCATAGCCTTCGATCACGCGTGCGCCGGTGACTTTTTCCCATTCCTCCTTGAGCTGCGCCGGCAGCGGGGCGCCGCCCGAGATGCAGTAGCGCAGCGAGGCGAAGTCGGTGGGGCGCATGCCCGGCGCGTCGAGCAGCGCCTGGTACATGGTCGGCACGCCGGGCAGCGCGCGCGGCTGGGTGCGGCGCAGCTCGGCCAGCGCCTGCTTGGCGTTGAAGCGCGGCAGCATGACGATCTCGCCGCCGGTCAGCACGGTGCGGTTGAGCACGCAGGTATTGGCGAAGACGTGGAAGAAGGGGAGGACGCCGAGCACCCGGTCCTTGGCGGTCGCCACTTCGGGATCGAGCCGGGCGACCTGGCGGGCATTGGCCGACAGGTTCTGGTGGGTGAGCACTGCCCCCTTGGGCGTGCCGGTGGTGCCGCCGGTATACTGGATCAGCGCAACGTCGTTCTCGGGATCGAGCTTCGGCGCGTCGCACAGGCCGTTGTTCGCGATCAGCTGCGAGAAGGCGAGGATGCGCTCGTCATGCGGGCGCTGCGCGACTTCGGCGCCGCGGAAGAGGCGATAGAAGAGCGACTTGGCCGTGGGCAGCGCGCCGGCGACCGAGCCGACCACCAGCCGCTCGAGCCCGCTCTGGTCGAGCACCTTGAGCGCGGTCGGCAGCAGCGCCGAGGCCGAGATGGTGAAGAGCGCGCGGGTGCCCGAATCCTGGACCTGATGGGTCAGCTCGTCGGCGGTGTAGAGCGGCGAGAAATTGACCACCGTCGCGCCGAGCTTGAGGATGCCGTAATAGGCCGCGACATAATGGGGCACGTTGGGCAGGAAGAGCCCGATCCGGTCGCCCCGGCCATAGCCCAGCGCCTTCAGGCCGCAGGCGACGCGGTTGGCGCCGTCCAATGTCTCGCCATAGCTGTAGTGACGGCCCATGAAATCTAGCAGCGGGGCCTGGGGATGCGCGCGGGCGCTTTCCTCGAACAGTTCGACCATCGTCTGGGGCGGGAACTCGGTGTCCCAGGTGCCGGGATGGTTGTACGCGGTGCGCCAGATCTGTTCGGGGTCGGTCATTGACACTGGTGTAAGCAAGCCTTTGCGGGGGTCAAGTGGTCAGCCTTTTGCTCCAGGTGACGAGCACCGAGAATGCCACCAGTCCGAAATGGAAGGCGGCCTCAAGCCGTTGCGGCGCGGTGTCGCCCGCGCGCTCCAGGTTGATCTCGAGATTGGCATGACGGTCGGGGGCGGCGAGGGGGATCAGTGCCAACGCAGCAAGCGCCCCGAAGGCGATCTTTCTGGCTCTTCCCGACATGGTGAACGGCATAGCCCGCACGGGCCAGCCGGGCAAGCGATCAGGCGGCCTGGCGCTGCGATCGGCGGGCGCGGTCGCGGCCCGCGGACTTGGCTTCGAACAGCGCGATATCGGCGCCGCGATAGAGCGTCTTCCAGTCGAGATCGTTGGCGACCGGGCCGGTGCAGGCACCGATGCTCGAGGTGACCTTGAGGTCGAACGGCATGCGGGTGGCGCGCAGCTTGGCGAGCAGCTGCTCGGGCTCGATCGCGGTATCGGCGCTGCTGAGGATCGCGAACTCCTCGCCGCCCATCCGCGCGACCAGCGCGCCTGCCGGGGTGGCGCTGCGCAGCGTGCGGGCGAACAGGCGCAGCACTTCGTCGCCGCCGTCATGGCCCAGCGTCTCGTTGACGCGCTTGAAGTGATCGATGTCGGCGATGAGCAGCACCTGCTCGCCGGGGCGGCCGATCGCCTGGGCCAGGAAGGCGCGGCGGTTGAGCAGGCCCGTCAGCGGATCGGTATCGGCGAGGCGGCGGGCCATGACTTCGCTGGCGATCGCGTCGTCGCGCTCGTCGCGTAGCAGCTTGATCCGATAGGCGATGGCGAGGCTCGACATCAGCGCTTCGAGCGCCATCGACAACAGGGTCGAATTGTCGAGCCAGAAGCTCCAGTCGATGATGTGGTAGTTGGCGAGGACGCGCAGCAGCGAGGTGAGGATCGGCGCGCCCCAGCCGATGGCGAACAGCCACAGATAGTTGGAGCGGACCCGCCAGGCGCGCCACAGGGTCGGCCCCACCACGCCGGCGAGCAGCGTGAAGATGGTGGTGAAGGCGGCGTCGACGATCTGCACGTTGAGCGGCGCGAAGCAGAAGACGAGCAGGCCCACGCCAACCAGCGCACCGGCGACGACATAGGCGAAGCGGCCAAGCCAGCCGACGAACACCTGCTCCTCGAAGAAGCTGCGCGCGAAGATCAGCGCGCTGGCCCCGGTGAAGCCGAGCAACAGGTAATTGACCCGCAATCGATCGTTGTTGGCGATGTCCGGCAGGGCCCAGGCGAGTGCGCCGGAGGAAGAGAAGACATAGCCGAGCAGGCAGAGCGCCATCAGGCAGTAGAAGAGCTGGAAGCGGTGGCGCAACGCGCCCCACAGCGCGAGATTGTAGACAAGCAGGCCCAGGCACAGCCCGCCGAACGCGGCATAGAGCGCGGTCAGCGCAATGTTCGAGCGCTGGCTTTCCGTGCCGGTGAGCAGCCGGCTGCCCAGCACGACGCCGCGCATGTTGGCCGAGCCCTCGACATGCCAGAGCACGCGGACGACCTTGGCCTCGCGGCGCTCCAGCGGCACTTCGGCGAGCGCGCCGAGCTGGAGCCAGGGCGCGATGCCGCGGGCATCGGTGCGCTGCACGGTCGTCTGGCCATCGGCGTAGAGCGTGTGCAGCGCCACGCCTTCCTGCCACAGGCTGGCGAAGCGGATCAGCAGCGGATTGCGCGAGCGGGAGCGCTGGTCGATGTCCTGCGAGATCACCCAGAAATTGCCGGGTCCCAGCTTGTACTGCGAGCTGCGGCAATCGAAGCGTTCGGGGTGGCGGATCAGCTCGGCGGGGTTCATCCCGCCGGTATCCTTGAGCAGGCAGGTGGCGAGCGGACTGCCGACATTGGACTGGGCTGCGGCAGGCGCACTTGTCCCGATAAGCGCGAGCAACGCGCCGATCAGGAGCGTCAGCTGCAGGAAACGGAACACCGGCATGCCGAGGGAATACCCCCGACATGACGAACAACCGGTAAACGGCAATCGGAACAAACTGCCTTCAGAAGCCAGTACAATGGCTTATCGGCGATATCGGAGAACGGCGCGGCCGCCGTTCCCCGATCTCTCCGCGACTCAGCAGCCGCTGCCGCCGAGGCCCGCCGCCTTTTTCAGGAAGCCGCCCAGCTTGGGCTTGCAGGGCTTGGCCTTTTCCTCCGGCCGCGGATTGTCGCTGTCGTCCTGCTGGCCGCGCATCATCTCGGCCATGTCCGGCATGCCGGGCATGAAGTTGCCGGTGGCGCGGTAGCGGACCTTGGCGGTCCATTTCGGGCGCCAGGCGACCTTCGGATCCTTGGGCCGTTCGGGGAAGGCGAAGTTCGCCTCGGGGCCGAAGGCATTCATGAAGCCCATCATCATCTCGCCGCCCGCGGTCTTCACTTCGGCGGGGATGGTGCAGCTGGTCTGGCTGGGCGGCATCACGATCTTCTGGCCGATCAGCCGGCTGACCGTGGCGGGCGAGAGCCAGCTCCACAGGTCGCCGCCGAACTGGCGGGTGGCCGAGGAAGCCCACCAGACGATATCGTTGCCGCCGTCCTTGGCGCTCATCGCCCAGGCGTAATAGCCGGTGGCGGAAGGCACTGCCGCCCAGCTGAGCGGAGTCGAGCCGTCGGGCGCCGGGCTGGCCTTGACCTTGGGCGGCGCCATGAAATCCTGGTTGAGCGCGAAGGCGATCTCCGGGCTGTAATTGCCGGCGATGCGGTGCTGGCCGATCAGCGAGGAGCTGTTGCTGACCTGCGCGCGTGACTTGCCGTTCGGCCAGTCGCCATAGGTGCGGCTGTTGCCCGGGCGCGGGCCGGTCTCGCCGGGAATGCGCGCGCTGAACAGGTCGGGCGGCACCTGGCCCTTGGCGAGCTTCGAGAAGTCGATGACCACCGGCTGGCCGGGCCCGGCATGCGCGCCGCAGCCCCAGAAGATCAGCAGCCGGCCCTTGGGCCGCTCGAACTTCTCATTGGGCTCGCGATCGGCCTCGACCGGCGGCTTGTTCGGCTCGGGCGAGGTGAGCGGCACCGATGCGCCCATGCGCATGCCCTCGGGCAGGAAGTGATCGGCCTTGGGGGCGCCGCCCGTGGCGGGCAGGCGCGAGCCCAGGCGCAGCGTCATCTCGCGGCGGTCGCCCTGGCCCATGATGCCGGCGGTGGTGCCGACGTCCATTTCGTAGCGGGCCTCGGGGCCGGTATCGGCGCTCTGCGCAACGACCACGCCGCCGGCGGCCAGACTTGCCAGCGCCACCCCGGCGCCCAGCATCATCTTCATTCTTTTCGATCGCATCGGATTCTCCCTGGAAAGACCATGGCTGCGACCCGAACGCGAGCGCCCCTTACGACATCGGAACGAAATCGCAATGGTGTATTATTTGTATATTACACGTACACCATAACATGGGGCTATGCGCACGGATTGAGCAAATCCGTCGGATCGACGCTGTCGGGCTGCTATCCGCGCAGGAGACCCCGGTCATCCGATGAACGACCAAGGCAGCCGGGCAAACGACCAACCTTGCCGCACAGATACGAAACGGGCCGGGAGTCTCCTCCCGGCCCGTTCGGTTTCACTGGGCTGAAGCGCCTTACTTGGTCGCCTTGGCGGCCTCGGTCTTCTTGCCCTTCTTCGGCTTCGGTGCGGCCGGGGTGATCTGGAAGTTCAGGGCATTGTCCTTGAGCTTCACATTCACCTCGCCGCCATGGACGAGCTTGCCGAACAGCAGCTCCTCGGCGAGCGGCTGCTTGATCTTCTCCTGGATCAGGCGACCCATCGGACGCGCGCCATAGAGCTTGTCATAGCCCTTCTCGGTGAGCCACGCCTTGGCCGGCTCGTCGAGCTGGATATGGACGCCGCGGTCCGCCAGCTGCAGTTCGAGCTGGAGGATGAACTTGTCCACCACCCGGCTGACGACCGCGGTCGGCAGGTAATCGAACGGCACGATCGCATCGAGACGGTTGCGGAATTCGGGGGTGAAGAGCTTCTTCACCGCCTCTTCCTGGACGTCGTCGCGGCTGATCTCGCCGAAGCCGATCGACTCGCGGGTCATGTCCGACGCACCGGCATTGGTGGTCATGATCAGGATGACGTTCCTGAAATCGACCGTCTTGCCGTGGTGGTCGGTCAGCTTGCCGTTGTCCATCACCTGCAGGAGGATGTTGAACAGGTCGGGATGCGCCTTCTCGATCTCGTCGAGCAGGAGCACCGAGTGCGGCTGCTGGTCGACCGCGTCGGTGAGCAGGCCACCCTGATCATAGCCGACATAGCCCGGAGGGGCGCCAATCAGGCGCGAGACGCTGTGGCGTTCCATATACTCCGACATGTCGAAGCGCTGGAGCGGGATGCCGAGCAGCTCGGAAAGCTGCTTCGCCACCTCGGTCTTGCCGACGCCGGTCGGGCCCGAGAACAGATAGTTGCCGATCGGCTTGTCCGGATCGCGCAGACCCGCCCGGCTGAGCTTGATCGCCGAGGACAGCACCTCGATCGCCTTGTCCTGCCCGAACACGACCCGCTTGAGATCGGTCTCGAGGTTGGCCAGCGTCTTGGTATCGTCGGTCGACACGCTCTTCGGCGGGATGCGCGCCATCGTCGCGATGACCGCCTCGATCTCCTTGACCGTGATCGTCTTCTTCCGCTTCGACGGCGGCACCAGCATCTGCATCGCGCCGGCCTCGTCGATCACGTCGATCGCCTTGTCCGGCAGCTTGCGGTCGTTGATGTACCGCGCCGACAGCTCCACCGCCGACTTGATCGCGTCGGGGGTGTACTTGAGCTGGTGATGCTCCTCGAACGCCGAGCGCAGGCCGGTGATGATCTTGATCGTGTCCTCGACCGTCGGCTCGTTCACGTCGATCTTCTGGAAGCGACGGAGCAGTGCCCGGTCCTTCTCGAAGTGGTTGCGGAACTCCTTGTAGGTGGTCGAGCCGATGCAGCGGATCGAGCCGCCCGACAGCGCCGGCTTGAGCAGGTTCGACGCGTCCATCGCGCCGCCGCTGGTCGCGCCGGCACCGATCACGGTGTGGATCTCGTCGATGAACAGCACCGCGTGCGGCAGCTTCTCGAGCTCGTTGACGACCTGCTTGAGGCGCTCCTCGAAGTCACCCCGGTACCGCGTACCGGCGAGCAGCGCGCCCATGTCGAGCGAGTAGATCACCGCTTCCTTGAGCACGTCGGGCACTTCGCCCTCGACGATCTTGCGCGCCAGGCCCTCGGCGATGGCGGTCTTGCCGACGCCCGGATCGCCCACATAGAGCGGGTTGTTCTTCGAGCGGCGGCAGAGAATCTGGATCGTGCGATCGACTTCGGCCGCGCGACCGATCAGCGGATCGACCTTGCCGGCCTTCGCCTTCTCGTTGAGGTCGACGGTGAACTGCTTGAGCGCGCTCTCGCCCTTGCCGGGCTTGGTTTCCTGCTTGGACGACTTGTCCTCGTCGGCCGCGCCCTTGGGCGTGGTCGCTTCGGTGCTGCCGGTGCCGCCCTTGCCGACGCCGTGCGAGATGAAGCTCACTGCGTCGAGGCGGCTCATGTCCTGCTGCTGCAGGAAATAGACGGCGTAGCTCTCGCGCTCGCTGAACAGCGCCACGAGCACATTGGCACCCGTGACTTCGTCGCGGCCCGAGGACTGGACGTGGAGGATGGCGCGCTGGACGACGCGCTGGAAGCCGCTGGTCGGCGACGGATCGGTCGCGTTGTCGACCTTCAGCGCTTCGAGCTCGGTATCGAGATAGTGCGCGACGGTATTCTTGAGTTCGCCAAGGTCCACGCCGCACGCGCTCATCACCTTGCTGGCGTGCTCGTCGTCTACGAGCGCGAGCAGCAGGTGCTCCAGCGTGGCATATTCGTGGCGGCGTGAGCTGGCAGCTTCAAGCGCCTTGTGCAGCGTCGATTCCAGGGCGGAGGCGAAACTAGGCATTCAGGTACAACTCCTGTGGGCCGGAAAGGGATACACGACCCTCTTGATCCCCAATGTCGGGATCGTTGGGCCTCGCATCAAGCGCAGCGGCCCCGCACCGGAGTTTTGTATGGGCTTGGGCCCCATCTCCGGTGCCGTCACGCTCATCTCTTAAATAGAGCGTCTGCGCTTGCGCGGTGATTAATGGAGCGTGAAATTTTGCTCCGGGTTCGCTCGATCTCGGCCTCGAGCAGCGCAATGCGCTCGGTAAGCTCCTCAACCGAAAGGGGATCCAGGTCCTGCTTCGTCAGCTGGGCGACAAGGTCGTCCTTGCGACGCGGAAGATTTTCGTCGGCGTCCATGGGGGCAGCGTTGACCCTGACCGGCCCGATGTCAATAAGACCCGGAGTTATCCCGAGTTCGAAAGCGACATGACCATGGGTCTTCCGGAAACGATGCTGGCAAGCGATCCCGAAGCCCCCGGTGGGCCCGAGGTGCTGGTGCCGGTCGAGCGGCCGGTGCCGCAGCCGGGGCCCGGCGACGTGCTGGTCAAGGTCGCCGCCGCCGGCGTCAACCGGCCCGAGGTGATGCAGCGCAAGGGCCAGTACCCGCCGCCGCCGGGCGCACCCTCGATCCTGGGCATGGAGATTGCGGGCAAGATCGTCGCGGTGGGCGAGGACGTGCCGCGCGAAGTGATCGGCCAGCCGGTCTGCGCGCTGATCTCGGGCGGGGCCTATGCCGAATATGCCGTTGCGCCCTATGGCCAGTGCCTGCCGGTGCCGCCGGTCCTGTCGATGACCGAGGCGGCGGCGATCCCCGAGACGCTGTTCACCGTGTGGAGCAACGTGTTCGAGCGCGCCTGGGCGGTGGATGGCGACTGGCTGCTCGTCCATGGCGGCACCAGCGGCATCGGCACGATGGCGATCCACCTCGCCAACCTGTTCGGGCTGACGATCATCGTCACCGCCGGATCGGACGCAAAGTGCGAAGCGGCGAAGGCGATCGGCGCCGATCACGCGATCAACTACAAGACCGAGGATTTCGTCGCCCGGGTGATGGAGATCACCGCCGGCAAGGGCGTGAACATCGTGCTCGACATGGTCGGCGGCGACTATGTGCCGCGCAACCTCCAGTGCCTGGCCAATGACGGACGCCATGTCTCGATCGCGGTGCAGGGCGGCATGCAGGCGACGATCCCGATCTTCGAGATCATGCGCAAGCGGCTGACGCTGACCGGCTCGACGCTCCGCCCGCGCTCGGTCGAGTTCAAGTCGCTGCTCGCCGACGAGCTGCACCGCACGGTGTGGCCGCTGGTGGCCGAGGGGAAGCTCAGGCCGGTGATCGACGCGGTATTCCCGTTCGCCCAGGCCGCCGACGCGCATCGCCGGATGGAATCGGGCGAGCATATCGGCAAGATCGTCCTCTCGATCGAGTGAGCGGTGGTCCGTAGCGGACTGAAATGATTCCGATTTCGCTAGTGGAACGGTTGATCAGCATCTAGATTTCACCCTCGAATCGGGGGTGTCCAGGGTGCTTGCGTTCCTTCTCGCAGAAGGGAATTTCGCGTTCGTCGTAGCTGTGCTGCTGATGTTGCTCATCGGCATCGTGCAGGCTGTCGGGCTCGGACATGACGTGGACGCGGATATCCATGCCGATGTTCACGGCGATCTCCATTTCGATTTCCTGTCCTGGCTCGGCGTCGGGCGGCTGCCGCTGCTGATGCTGATCGTGATCTTCCTGGCGATCTTCGGGATCGGCGGGCTCGTGCTCCAGCAGCTGCTGCGCGACTGGACCGGCGCGCCGCTGGCGACGCTGGCCGCGGTGCCGCTGGTCGGCGCCGGCGCGCTGCCGCTCACCGGGCTCGCCGCGCGGGCGCTCGCGCCGATCCTGCCGCGCGACTTCACCACCGCCGTCCCGCTCGACGTGCTGGTCGGCAAGGGCGCGCAGGTGGTCACCGGACGCGCCAGCCAGGGCTCGCCCGCCCGCGCCCGTGCCGAGGACCATCACGGCCAGGTCCATTACATCATGGTCGAGCCCGAAAATGCCGGCCAGGTCTTCCAGGAAGGCGAGCAGGTGCTGCTCGTCCGCCGCGAAGGCGAGTGCTTCCGCGCGATCTCGCGCGGCGATTTCTACCTCCCCCGCCTGGATGGGTGACCCCATGAACGCGATCGTGCCCCAAGGAACCTCGTCGATGATCCCCTATCTGATCTATGCCGGCATCGCGCTGTTCGCGCTGCTGATCCTCGGCCTCACGCTGGCGCGGCTCTATCGGCGCGCCTCGAAGGAGATCGGCTTCGTCCGGACGGGTTTCGGCGGCGAGAAGGTGGTGATCAACGGCGGCGCACTGGTGCTGCCGGTGTTCCATGAGACGATGCCGGTCAACATGAACACGGTCCGCCTCGCGGTGGAGCGCAAGAACATGGATGCGCTGATCACGCTCGACCGCCTGCGCATCGACGTGAAGGCGGAATTCTACGTTCGCGTTCGTCCCGACGCCCAGGCGATCGCGATCGCCGCGCAGACGCTGGGCATGCGCACGATGAACCCCGATGCGCTCAAGGAACTCGTCGAAGGCAAGTTCGTCGACGCGCTGCGCTCGGTCGCGGCCGGCATGACGATGGCGCAGCTCCACGAGCAGCGCGCCGACTTCGTCCAGAAGGTGCAGCAGGTCTCGTCGGTCGACCTGGCGATGAACGGCCTCGAGCTCGAATCGGTGTCGCTCACCGGCCTCGACCAGACGTCGATCGAGCATTTCAACGCCAACAACGCGTTCGACGCCGAGGGCCTGACCAAGCTCACCGAGCAGATCGAGCTGCGCAAGAAGGCGCGCAACGACATCGAGCAGGACACCCGCGTGCAGATCGAGAGCAAGAATCTCGAAGCTGCCCGCCAGTCCTTCCTGATCAGCCGCGACACCGAGTTCGCCCGGCTCGAGCAGGAGCGCGAAGTCGAGATGCGTCGCGCGGTGCAGTCCGCCGAAGTCGCGCGCGAGCAGTCGCTGCGCCAGCAGGAAGCCGAGCAGGCGAAGATCGAAGCCAAGAAGCTGGTCGACAGCCAGCAGATCGAGGCGGATCGCGCGGTGCAGGAAGCCAAGATCGCCCAGGATCAGGCGCTCGAGCTCGCCCGGCAGGAGCAGCAGATCGCGGTGCAGAACAAGAGCCGCGAGGAAAGCCAGGCGCGCGCCGAGGCGGACAAGGCACGTGCCGAAGCGGTGGTCGCCGAGGAACGCGTCGGCACTGCACGTGAAGCGGAAGTCGCCGAGCGCCAGAAGCGGATCGAGCTGATCGACGCCTCGCGTGAGGCAGAGCGCGCCGCGATCGGCATCAAGGTCCAGGCCGATGCCGAGAAGCAGGCCGCGTCCGACCGCGCCGAGGCCGCGCGCCTCCAGGCAGAGGGCGAGGCGGAAGCCGCCAAGCTCAAGGCCGAAGCCGACCGCGTGCGCTTCGAAGTGGAAGCGGCGGGCCAGCGCGCGATCAACGAGGCGGCTAACCTGCTCTCGTCCGAGACCATGTCGCTCCAGACCAAGCTGGCG
>Ga0164294_10003654_pt1 | contig 13656 bp, 15 predicted proteins | sample GEODES005metaG_FD_111479 | JGI IMG/M metagenome (GOLD analysis project Ga0164294, IMG submission 111479) | Oligotrophic lake water microbial communities from Sparkling Lake, Wisconsin, USA - GEODES005 metaG | ecosystem: Environmental > Aquatic > Freshwater > Lake | place: USA: Sparkling Lake... | reverse complement strand
TCTCAGTCACGGAATTGCACACACTCAGGTGCGTGAGCCATCCGTGGCTTTGTAGTTCACCTGTGAATGCCGCGGCCTGATCGACCACGCGACCCTTCCCAGCCCGTGGATTCACGATCAGGGCGGCTGAGGTCATGCCAGTTCGAGGGGCGATGTCTCGTCGTCGTCCCATTGTTCGTAGTCAGAATCTGGGCCACGCTTGCGCGCCCGCCTTCGATCATTAAAGAGGCAGATAAGAATCGCGATCCCGACAAGAAAAAGCATCGGACCGGCCAGGAGCAACATATTGACGGGGTCGCCAGTGGGCGTAGCGATGGCTCCGAAGATGAAGACACTGAAGATGATCCAGCGCCACCACGAGAGTAGTCGCCGCCCGGTCAGGATCCCGGTGAAGTTGAGTAGCACGAGAACCATCGGGAGCAGGAATCCAACACCGAAAATCAACACCATGCGAATGAAGAAGGCGAGGTACTTGTCTACTGACACGATGTTCTCGACGTTCTCCGGAGTGAATCCGAAGAGGATCTGCAAACCGAACGGCAGGACAAAGTAGGCCAAAGCGACACCGCTACCAAAGAGCGGGACAGCGACCGCGACAAACGCGATTGCCCAGCGTCGCTCGTGCCGGTGAAGGCCCGGAGTGATGAAACGCCAGAGTTGGTAGAGCCAGATGGGTGAGGAGAGCAGCAGACCGGCCATAGCTGCGACTTGTATCTGCAACACAAACGGATCAGCGACACCCGTGAGCGCGAGCGTGACCTCTCGACCATCAGCGCGTGCTTGTTCGATGACGGCGTTGAAGGGTTGAGAAAGCCACGCGAATATCGGCGTGTAATAGATCCAGCCGACAACCATGCCTAAAGCCAGAGCAATACCGACCTTGAACAGTCGATTGCGTAGTTCACGAAGGTGAGCCGTCAGCGGCATACCTTCTGCTGCAGTTGACCCCTTGCGCTTCTTACGCCCCGAGTCTGGGGCTGGGGCCTCCGGTGTCGCGACCACGCTCAGGACTCAGTGCGCTCCGGCGCTGTCGCCGTTGGCGGCGTAGTCACCTCAGAAGCGGCGGGAGCAGGCGCTTCGGCCGCGGCTACAGTCGTTGCCGGCTCCGACGCCGCTGGGGCGGCTTCAGACTTCACGTCGTCAATCAGGCCTTTGGTCTCAGACTTAAAGATGCGTAGTGAGCGCCCAAGACCACGTGCTGCGTCGGGAAGGCGCTTGGCGCCGAACAAAAGCAGGATGAGGGCGATCAAAATTACCCATTCCCAGCCACCAAGACTTGGCATTGCCTACCTCCTCAAAGAGTTGTGGCACCAGCGTACGCCCTAAAGGGGTCTAAGCGGTGGTGGATGCGCCGTAACCGGCCAAGGCCTCCTGCGCCAAAACCCGAACTCGGTCCACCAAGGCCGTCGGCGAGATCGCCCGGGCCTGTCCCCCGAGGCTGAGCACGAGCCGGGCGGACCACTCCAGATCGGACACTAGGAGCTCGACCGAGCGCACCCCACCCGCTTCACCCAGCAATTTGGCGCCGTGGGTCTCGATCAACCACGCCGCCGGTGGCTGCAAGGCAAGCTCGACCCGTGTCTGTGCCGGGGGCGCCTCGTCGGGTGGCCCCACAACGGGCGGAGTTGATGCCTCACCGAGGGAGCAGGCAATTATTCGGTCCAGCCGGAAGGTGCGCACGGCCTCCGCAAGGTCACACCACGCCTCGACGTAGGTGAATCCCTGACCTACCAGTACGCGCATAGGCGTGATCGTGCGCTCAGTCACGTCCTCGCGAGTGATACCTGCATAAGTCATCTGGACACTCAACTTCTTGGCGATGGCATCGTCGAGAACGGCAGCCGCTTGATCGGCGCTGGCGATACGCATGTCAACTAAATCGGCGGCGAGTGCCCCACCGCCCGCCCGCTCGAGCTTTGCGGTCGCAGTCACGAGTGCGTCGCGGTCATGGTCACCGGGCACTTGCGCAAGAACCCTCAGCCCCACTAGGAGCGCCGTGACTTCATCGGGCGTGAGCCGCATAGGCGCAGTCAACGTCTGTGGGTCAAGTACGTGAATCTCTTCGTCTTCGTCCCAGAACTGAATGTCGACGAGATGCTCGGGGCCGTATCCGGGTAGGCCACTACAGATCAAGAGGTTGAGGTCATCAACCAATTCTTCGGTCGTGACCCCAAAGTGCGTGGCGGCCTCCGAGACAGTTACGCCGTCGTGCGCCGAGAGCCACGGGACAAGCGCCAGCAGGCGCGACAGTCGCTCGGGAGCGGCTATGGCGCGCGTCATCGTGTGTGCTCCGCGATTAGCAGTTGCAGACGTTGAACAACGACCTCGCGCACATCGCGTGGCTCGATCACCATCGCGTCGGGTCCGGCCGAAAGAATCTCAGGCACCACGTCAAGTCCGTCAGCGCATGACACCGTCACGACATCCCCAGCGAGGGATCCACGCAATCGCAAAGAGGCTCCTGCGCCGGGGTTTACCATTACTTGCACAGTCCGGCTGGGCGATTCACCAATCCAGTCGCCTACAGCGGAGCGTGGGTCTTTTTCCCGAGGAATGCTGAAGGCGTCATCGGCACCAAATGCCGTGACCGTTCCATCAACGCGCGATAGGCGAAAGACGCGCTGTGAAGTTCGATCGATGTCGAGTCCGACGAGGTACCACGCGCCACGCCAAGCCACCAAAGCCCATGGCTCAATTTTGCGAGTCTCGGTCTGCGAGGCGTCTGGCTTGCGGTAGTCAAAACGCACCCGCTGTCGACGCCGAATCGCACGCAGCAGAGGGACGATCGCAGGCATTGATGTTGCAGAGGTGCCCGTGACTCCGATTAGCAGGCTGCCTGCACCCTCATTGCCGTCAAGCGCTTCAATTTTTCGCAGTGCGGTTGCAGCTGCGGGCTGCCGAGCAGCGGTTTCCCACACCTGCGCGGCAACAGCCAGAACGCTCAATTCGGATGGTGAGAATCGGAGATCGTCCAGCGCGTAGTCCTCATGCGTGATGCGATAACCCTCGACCTCGGCACCAGACATCACAGTCTCGATCGGGATACCCATCGCCCGCAGTTCGTCCTTATCGCGTTCGAACATGCGCTCAAAGGCATCGTCAGATGCACTGCCGTCATAGCCAGTGACATTTGCGCGGATGAAAGACCGAGGAACCGCACGACGTGAAGCCATCAGGCAGAACACCAGATTGAGCAACCGCTCCGTGCGATCGACAGCCACGGGAGTGCCTAACTGACGCCGAGAAGGTCAATCACGAATACGAGAGTGCAGCCGGAGAGACGATGTCCACCAGAGGTGCCGTACGCCAATTCAGGCGGGCACACCAACTGACGACGGCCCCCGACCTTCATGCCAGGAATACCCTCCTGCCAACCCGCGATGAGACGCGGAAGTGGGAAGTTGATGGACTCCCCTCGACTCCAGGAAGAGTCAAACTCCTCCCCCGTCGCAAAGTCCACGCCGAGATAGTGCACGTCTACGGTGGCGCCTACGGGACACTCCGGACCATCTCCGATGACCAGATCGGTCATTTGCAATTCGGTAGGAGCGGGACCTTCAACGAATTCGATCTCTGGCTTTTCCATGGTTACCTCACTTGGCCGATGAAATTAAGTCAACAACAAAGATCAACGTCTCGTCCGGGAGAATCGCGCTCGTGGGTGGATTTGGGCCATAGGCGAGCGCGCCCGGGATGATCAACAGGCGACGGCCACCGGGCTTCATGCCGGGGATTCCCTCGGTCCAGCCCGCGATCACTTGGTTGAGCCCAAAACTGAGCGGTTCCCCGCGGATCCACGAGGCGTCGAACATGGTGCGCGTCGTCTGACCAAGACCGCAGTAGTTGACGGTGACTGCCGCGCCTGGCTTAACGGGGTCGCCCGCACCTGGGAGCAGGTCAATGACGATCAGACTCGTGGCTGGGGCTAGGTCGGCTTCGATGGCGACCTTGGGCGGTAGCACGCCCCCCACGGAGGCGTCGATGACAGTGTTGACTCGGATGCCCGTAGCACCCGCCGTTTCAGAAAAATCGCTCTTCTCGCTGGGCACGGGCTCGCCGATGGCGCAATCGGTGGTCAACCAGGCTGGACCAGCTGTACTGGTCGACGTTGCGGATGACGACGAACTCGCGCTGGAACTCGATGGCGACGATGAACTGCCACAGGCGGCAAGGCCCAGAACGAGGACTGGGACGAGAAGGACAGGGACGGCTAGCTGAATAGGTGTGCGCACGCCGACAGCCTAGAGCAGGGCCCACCTAAAGCCCTTACATGCTGGCTATGAGTCTTTCGACACGTTCGTCGACCGCCTTGAACGGGTCCTTGCAGAGCACCGTCCGCTGGGCCTGGTCATTGAGTTTGAGGTGAACCCAGTCGACCGTGAAATCCCGGTGCTTCTCTTGGGCCCGCTTGATGAACTCTCCACGCAAGCGAGCGCGTGTCGTCTGTGGAGCAAGCGATTTAGCCTCGAAAATCCGCATGTCATTGACGACGCGGGCGACCGCCCCCTTGCGCTCAAGTAGGTAGTAGAGCCCACGGTCTCTGGAAATATCGTGGTAAGCCATGTCTATCTGCGCGACGCGTGCGTCGGAAAGAGAGAGATTGTGTCGCTCACGGTAGCGATCGAGGAGCCGCATCTTGATCACCCAGTCGATTTCGCGCTCCACAGAACTGTAGTTGCCTGACTCAATGGCGTTGAGGGTTCTCTCCCAGAGATCTAGGACCCGGGAGTGGATCGAATCTGGCTCACTGCGCAGATCGGTACGGTCGGCGAAATCAAGCGCGCGTTCGAGGTACTCCTTTTGCATCTGCAAGGCAGAGAGTTCACGACCATTGGCCAAAAGGACCGTCTGCTTGCCAGTGATGTCGTGGCTGATCTCCCTGATCGCGCGGATGGGATTGGCAAGGGTGAGATCACGCATGATGACGTTTGCTTCACACATGCGCAGCAGGATGTCGGTCGAACCCACCTTCAGCATGTTGGTGGTTTCGCTCATATTGGAGTCACCCACGATGACGTGCAGGCGCCGATAGAGCTCTGCATCTGCGTGCGGTTCGTCGCGCGTATTGATGATGGGTCGTGATCGTGTGGTTGCCGACGAGACGCCCTCCCAGATGTGGTCGGCGCGCTGACTCACGCAATACAAGGCTCCCCTAGGTGTCTGCAAGACCTTGCCGGCGCCCGTAGTGATCTGTCGTGAGATCAAGAAGGGGATGAGTGTGTCGGCAAGCTTTTGAAAGTCACCTTGCCGACCCACGAGGTAGTTCTCATGGCAACCATACGAATTGCCTGCGCTGTCGGTGTTGTTTTTGAAGAGATAGATGTCGCCTTCAATGCCCTCTTCGTGTAACCGAATTTCGGCATCCAATAACAGGCCCTCAAGGATCCGTTCGCCCGCCCGGTCATGCGCAATCAGTGAGGGGATGTCGTCACATTCGGCTGTCGCATATTCGGGGTGACTGCCCACATCTAGGTAAAGGCGAGAACCATTGGCGAGGAACACGTTGCTGCTGCGACCCCAAGACACCACGCGCCTAAAAAGATATCTTGCTACTTCATCTGGACTGAGGCGCCGCTGGCCGCGAAAAGTACACGTGACCCCGTACTCGGTCTCGATCCCAAAGATTCGGCGCTGCATGAGGCGCCTATTCGGCGAGAATCCCGGCGAGACTTTCACTGTTGACACGCGCAAAGGCACGGCCGGGCTTGGTGCGATCGAGATAGGCCACCTCAAGTTGGCTAGGCACGAGGGTCCGCGGGCTTGACTCACCGTCTTCGGCACTCAGTGCTTGCACAGCAACGCGCAGAGCCGCATCAAAATCCATGCCACCACGCCAATAGCTTTGTAGCGAGGTCAGGACCGATTCGGATGATCCACCCATGCTGACGTAATGCTGTTCGTCGGCAACAGAACCATCGAAAGTGAGGCGGTACATCTGATCGAGATCAGGTGTTGCTCCCACCTCGGCAACGACGATCTCGACCTCTAGGGGTTTTTGGCCCTCGGTGAAGATAGCGCCCAGCGACTGCGCATATGCGTTAGCAAGACTGCGCACAGTCACGTCAGAGCGGGCATAGGCATAACCACGCATGTCAGCCAGTCGGACACCAGCAACGCGCAGGCTCTCGAACTCGTTGTATTTGCCCACTGCGGCGAAAGCAATACGGTCATAAATCTCCGAGACCTTGTGTAGTGCTCGCGATGGGTTCTCCGCGACGAAAAGAATGCCGCCTGCGTACTGCACCACGACGACGCTTCGACCGCGTGCGATGCCCTTGCGCGCGTAGTCAGCACGATCCTTCATGAACTGTTCCGGAGACACGTAGTACGGGCTACTCATCACGCGTCACCTCCCTTGGCGCGCCCAATCCGGGCGACGGGGCCATCGGGGTGTGTCTGGCGCGCGGCGACAACAGACTCGATGACCGGTACGAGTTCCTCGTCACCAATAATGTGCACACCATCGCGATCGGCTAAGGCGACTACCGGGTAGATCCGACGCGCGAGATCTGGGCCGCCTGTCGCCGAATCATCGTCAGCGGCGTCAAAGAGTGCCTCAATCGCCACCTGAATGGCGTCGTGTCGGTCGAGATTATGGGTATAGAGCTTTTTCAAGGATCCGCGCGCAAAAAGCGAGCCAGATCCGACCGCGTGGTGATCACGTTCTTCGTAACGTCCGCCGGTCACGTCGTAGGAGAAGATTCGGCCGAGCCCGCGGATCTGGTCGAAGCCGCCATACAACGGCACCACCGCCAAACCTTGCATCGCTAGGGGCAGGTTCGCTCGCACTAGCGTGGCCAGTCGGTTGGCCTTGCCATCGAGGCTCAGCGGAATTCCTTCGATCTTTTCGTAATGCTCAAGTTCGACTTGGAACAGCCGTACGAGTTCGATGGCGACGCCGGCTGCACCGGCAATGCCGACGACAGAGTGGCCATCGGCCTTGAACACCTTCTCGATATCGCGCTGCGCGATGACATTGCCCATCGTCGCTCGACGATCGCCCGCCATGACCATGCCGCCTCCACACGTCAAAGCGACGATTGTGGTGCCGTGAGGCACTTCCATCCGCGCAGAATCATCTGCGGTCATACGAGCCCCAGGCAAAAGATGCGGCGCAGCTTGGGACAGGTAATCGGAGAAGGACGAAAGGTCGGTCACTGGCCACCCTTCTGGACGAAGGACTTAACGAACTCCTCGGCGTTTTCTTCGAGTACGCCATCAATTTCATCGAGGATGGCATCGACATCTGCAGAGAGGTCATTGCGGACCGGCGCGCCGACCTCCACGTCGTCGGCCTCGATGGGGGTCGACGTGCGCTGCTGACGTTCTTGGCTCATGGTTCCTCCTCCTCGGCAGCCTATATCGCCGGATGCGGGGCCGCCCCTTGTCAGTCGCGAAGAAGTCGAATTAAATCCTCAGCCGACTGGGCCTCATCGAGCAGGTGACCCACATGCGCCCGGGTGCCTTTGAGCGGCTCCGAGGTGGGAACTCGCTGCAGGGAATCGTGGCCCTCGATATCAAAAATAACCGAATCCCACGATGCCGCGGCAATCGAATCGGTGAAGCGACGCATGCATTCCCCGCGAAAATATGCGCGAGTGTCCTCTGGGGGCAGGCTGACCGCCCCCTCGACGGCTTCATCGGTGGTGAGTCGCCGTAGGGAGCCGCGTGCCTCGAGCAGGTGTGCCAATCCACGTTCAGGGCGAATATCCGAATATTGCAGGTCCACCAATTGCAAGCGCGGAGATTCCCAGCCCAGTTTGTCTCGGCGTTGGTACCCCTCCATCAGGGAAAGTTTGGCTACCCAGTCGACTCGATCAGCTGCGCTGTACGGATCTCTCTCAAGATCGGTCAACAAGGTCTCCCATGAATCGAGAACTTCACGGGTTTGTTCGTCCATTGCCGAGCCGTACTTGTCCTGGCAATGCTTTGCGGCAGCCTCAAAAAATTCCCACTGAAGCTGTAGGGCTGTGACACGCCGGCCGGACTGCAAGGTAAAGGGCTTCGACAGTGAGATGTCATGAGAGACGGCGTGCATGGTCGCAACAGGCTTCTCCGGGGTGATGTCGGGCAAAACTATGCCGTCTTCAATAAGTGTCAGCACCAACGCCGTCGTGCCCATTTTAAGGAAAGTGGCGAATTCACTGAGATTGGCGTCGCCCACAATCACGTGCAATCTCCGGTGCAACTCAGGGTCAGCATGCGGTTCGTCGCGGGTATTAATGATCGGACGCTTCAGCGTCGTCTCAAGCCCAACCTCCACCTCAAAAAAATCTGCACGTTGGCTTAACTGGTAGCCGTGCTTGCGTCCCTCTTGACCAAGACCCACTCGCCCCGATCCAGACATGATCTGGCGGGTGATAAAAAACGGCGTGAGCGTCCGCACGATCTCGGCAAATGGTGTACGCCGATGCATGAGGTAGTTCTCGTGACAGCCATAGGACGAACCCTTGTTGTCCGTGTTGTTCTTGTACAACTGAATGGGCAACGCGCCTGGCTGCGCTGAGGCTGCCACTGCAGCTCGCTGCATGATGACCATGCCGGCGCGATCCCATAACACTGCATCTCGCGGATTTGTGACCTCGGGCGTGCTGTATTCGGGATGTGCGTGGTCGACGTAGAAGCGCGCACCATTCGTCAAAATAAGATTCGCCAGCCCGTGATCGTCATCAGTCAATTGCGACGGATCTGCATCGGCACGACTGAGGTCAAAACCTCGTGCGTCACGTAGCGGTGATTCGTCCGCATAGACCCACCGCGCCTTGCTGGCCCGGTCGAGTCCAGTGAGACCGGCATACGCGTTAACGACTTGGGAAGACGTCAGCATTGAATTGATGTGTGGGTGACCGGGTACGGAGATGCCGTACTCCGTCTCGATGCCCATGACCCGATGGACGCTCATTGCTACAAGTACTGACCTGTATTGGTCACAGAGTCAATCGACCGACCGGCCTCGGTGCCCTGCTTGCCGTGAATCAAGGTCCGAATGAAGACGATGCGCTGGCCCTTCTTGCCAGAGATGCGCGCCCAGTCATCGGGGTTGGTGGTGTTGGGAAGATCCTCGTTCTCGCGGAACTCGTCCACCGCGGACGACAACAGATGACTGACCCTGATGCCACGCTGACCGGAGTCAAGGAAATCCTTAATGGCCAGTTTCTTGGCGCGGGCCACAATGTTTTCGATCATTGCGCCACTGTTGAAATCACGGAAGTACAGGATCTCTTTATCACCATCCGCATAGGTGACCTCGAGGAAGTGATTTTCCTCCCCATCGGAATACATGCGTTCAATCGTGCGCTGCACCATTGATATACACGCTGCCTCTGGGCTACCGCCATGCTCCTCGAGATCATCGCTGTGCAGCGGAAGATCAGGCGTGAGGTACTTCATCATGATCTCACGCGCAGATTCGGCGTCGGGGCGTTCGATCTTGATCTTCACGTCGAGGCGACCTGGTCGCAAAATGGCCGGGTCAATCATGTCCTCACGATTAGAGGCACCGATGACGATGACATTTTCGAGAGCCTCGACACCGTCTAGTTCGCTGAGCAGCTGCGGCACGATCGTATTTTCGACATCTGAGGAGACTCCAGAACCACGCGTGCGGAATAGAGAATCCATCTCGTCGAAGAAGACGATGACCGGCATGCCTTCCGACGCCTTCTCACGCGCGCGCTGGAAGATAAGGCGAATATGGCGCTCGGTCTCGCCCACGTATTTGTTGAGGAGCTCAGGACCTTTGATGTTGAGGAAGTACGACCGACCCTCGGGGCGACCGGTCTTAGCCGCGACATGCTTGGCCAGACCGTTGGCTACTGCCTTCGCGATCAAAGTCTTGCCGCATCCAGGCGGACCATAAAGCAAGATGCCCTTGGGCGCAGCCAGTTTGTGCTCGGCAAATAAGTCGGGGTGTAGAAAAGGCAACTCCACCGCATCGCGGATCATTTCGATCTGCCGCCCGAGTCCGCCGATATCGCTGTAATCAATATCGGGTACTTCTTCCAATACCAAATCTTCGACCTCAGACTTTGGAATGACCTCGAATGCGTAACCTGAACGGTTATCGGTCAGCAGCGAGTCGCCTGTCCGTGGTGGTTTGGCGCGGAGTGGGGCCGCAAGACGCACAATGCGCTCTTCATCGCTATGCGTGGTGACCAGCGCGCGATCGCCGTCCTCGAGAATTTCCTTCACAATCATGATGTCACCATGGCGCTCGAACGCCATAGCTTCCACGACGGTGAAGGCCTCGTTCAGCATGACCTCTTGGCCAGGGAGCAGCACTGAAATATCCACATTGGGTGCCACGCCGACACGCATCTTGCGCCCGGAGGTGCTGATGTCAATTGAGTCACCATGCGCTTGAAGAAACACACCGTAAGTTGCAGGTGGTTCGGCTAGGCGTTCGATCTCTTCGCGCATGACCACGATCTGATCGCGAGCGTCACGAAGGGTCTCGACGAGACGCAAGTTGCGCTCCTTCTCCGCGGCATACTCACGCTGAAGAGCGGCCAATCGGCCCTCAAGATTTAATCCCGACGCATTGCCGTCTGACGTAGTCATGAACACCTCCGCTGCGACCCTACCCGCTTCGACCCTACGCCGCAGCGGCTGCGATCACGAGGATTCGGTCGCGGCCGGCTCCCAGTCCTGTCCGTAGGCGCCCTTGGCTGGACGAGTGCGCCGCAGCGGCAACACTGTCCCGGGCGCCAAGCGTCGCGAGACAATCAAAAAGCCGGTGTGGGCGATCATGCGGTGGTCCGGTCGAACTGAGAGCCCCTCGAGGTGCCACGTGCGGACTAGCGACTCCTCAGCTCGAGGTTCGGTCCACTCCCCCGCTGACCGAAGGGCCTCCGCGACACGCGAGAGCTGCGTCGCTGTGGCGACGTAGACCACGAAAGCGCCGCCGGGGCGCAGGGCTCGCGCCGCGACGTCGAGGCATTCCCATGGCGCAAGCATGTCCAGCACAACAGCGTCGAATGTGCCAGCGCCGAATTCGGCCTCCTGAAGATCCCCGACCCGCAGTTCCCACTGCGTCGGCGCGGCACCAAACCACGTGGCGACATTTTTACGAGCAACTTCGGCGAAGTCATCGCGTCGTTCATAGGACAACACTGATCCGGTCGACCCCACCGAACGAAGCAGAGAGCAGGTCAAAGCACCTGAGCCTGCGCCTGCTTCAAGTACGCGGCCACCGGGCTCAAGATCGGCGAGCGACACGATTCGGGCAGCATCCTTTGGGTAGACCACCGTCGCCCCGCGCGGCATCGAGAGGACGAAGTCGAGAAGTTGTGGTCGCTGAGCCAAATAGGAGATGCCGCCGATCGTGGTCACAACTATGCCTTCGGGCTGGCCGATGAGGAAGTCGTGGTCGATGCCGCCTTTGTGCGAGTGCCAGGTTTTACCGGGCTTGAGGGTGATGGTCCGAATCCGGCCCTTGGGATCGGTCAACTGCACGAGGTCACCCTCGACAAAGGGACCACGCGGTCTATTCAGGGGCGTCACATCAGAACTCACGCACGACAGGCTACCGGGGTCCCACATATGTCGGCCCTTGGTCGTAGCCTGCCCGCATGACGCTTACTTCGTTGTCGCCGTCACGGGCCCAGGACTTCATGCAATGCCCGCAGCTGTTTAAGTACCGCGCGATCGATCGTCTACCCGAGCCCCCCAGTGCGGCAGCACTTAAGGGCACGCTTGTACACGAGGTCCTGGAGCGCATGTTTGACCTTCCGGCCAAAGATCGCACCCCGGTCAATGTCGCCGAACTCATCGAAGAAGCTTGGGACGCTTTGCTTGCCGATGACCCGACGCTCCTAGACGTCGCCGTTCCCGGGGGCGTTGCATCTTCGGCCGATGTAGTGGCGTGGTTAAACCAAGCCCGTCCCTTGATTGAAGCGTACTTCCGTCTCGAAGATCCGCGACGCCTCGAACCAGAGGGGCGCGAAATCGAAGTACGCACAGAGACTGCGTCGGGGCTCGTGTTGCGCGGTTTCGTAGATCGCCTCGACATTGCACCCGATGGGGCGATCCGAATTGTGGATTACAAGACCGGCAAGGCTCCCAAGCCAGCCTACGAAGGTAAGGCGTTATTCCAGATGCGCTTTTACGCACTAGTCGTATGGCGTATTCGCGGCGAGATCCCCAAGATGCTGCAGTTGCTGTATCTCGGCAGTGGCGAGATTGTGCGTTATGAGCCCACCGAAGACGACCTTCTCGGCATCGAGCGCACCATCATGGCGCTGCACGAGGCAATCGAGCGAGCCATTGAACTTGATGAATGGCCCACGAAGACCAGCCGGTTGTGCGACTGGTGCGCGCACAAGACGATCTGTCCGGCGTTTGCCAAGTAGCGGTCGTAAACTAGCTCGGCCTCATCCAGTCACTGATTCGATCTAGCGTTACCTCTGACAGGCTCGATACGACAACCGTGCGCGAGTCGGCGTGAACCGCCGCAATGTGGGGCACAGCGATAACGAAAGCTCCCGAAGCTTGACCCGACGCCACTCCAGTAGGCGAGTCCTCGATCACGACGCAATTGGCGATGTCTACCCCGAGAGCCGCAGCTGCCTGCCAATACGGTCTGGGGTGCGGCTTGGTGTGTGAAACCTCGTCGCCCGCTACGGTCACCGTGAACGGGTCGAACCCAAATCCACGAACAACAGCCTCGGTCACTGCGTCCATCAGATCGCGCCACGAGGCAGACACAAGTGCGGTCGGAACGCCCGCGCTGCATGCTGCTGCCAGGAGTTCGCGCGCACCTGGTTGCCAAGTGGGATCTTCGCGACGGAACAAGGTCTCCATCGTGGCGATCAAGCGACTTCCCACCACGTCGCTGGACGTGTCCGTTCCTGACTTGGCGACCATGTAGTCCGCGACGCGCTCGAGGGGCCCACCGAGGCACACGGCCTGGTCGGCCTTGGTCCACGTGCCGCCCAGTGTGGCCATAGTGAGGATCTCGCCCTCTAGCCACACATGCTCGGTATCCACGAGCGTGCCGTCCATATCGAAGAGAATGGCGGCCGGATGCACCCGGCAAGGGTATCCATGGCCCACCCCGACCCAAATTCGACCGAAGGGCCATAGGGTTGGGTCAAGGAGGTGCAGTCTTGATCGAGTCAGAATCCCGGCCATCGTTGGTCAACCCGATCATGCTCGCTGCCTTTGAGGGCTGGAACGACGCGGGCGAGGCGGCTAGTGGCGCGATCGCGCACCTATGCGAGGTATGGGACGCCACTGACCTCGCTGAGATTGATCCCGAGGAGTATTACGACTACCAGGTCAATCGACCCAACGTCGCCTTTGATGAGAACGGCGCGCGGACCCTCACGTGGCCAACGACGAGCTTTCATGTCGCTCGCCTGCCGTTGGCTAGCCGCGATGTGATCTTGGTGCAGGGTGTCGAGCCGAACATGCGCTGGAAGCAGTTCACTGCCGAGATCGTCACACTTGCACAATCACTCGGTGTCGAGATGGTGGTGACCTTGGGTGCACTTCTCTCCGACAGTCCGCACACTCGGCCCGTCCCTGTGACCGGAACATCTACCGACGACGAAGTCTCAACTCGGCTGGGTCTCGAGCCCTCACGCTACGAGGGACCTACCGGCATCGTCGGTGTGATTCAAGAAGCCTGCCATCGCGCCGGGATTCCCGCTGTCT
>Ga0164294_10003652_pt1 | contig 13657 bp, 11 predicted proteins | sample GEODES005metaG_FD_111479 | JGI IMG/M metagenome (GOLD analysis project Ga0164294, IMG submission 111479) | Oligotrophic lake water microbial communities from Sparkling Lake, Wisconsin, USA - GEODES005 metaG | ecosystem: Environmental > Aquatic > Freshwater > Lake | place: USA: Sparkling Lake... | reverse complement strand
GAGGGCAACCTTCTGCATGTCGTACACAACGCTCCGCAAAGATACCTGCGCGCTCTCGTCGCGCGGCGCGCCGGAGACTCCTCCGGGCGCCCTCCCAGGTAACCGGCCGGATGCCCGGCCACCCCGGAGGTCACCCTGCGAGCGGTAATTCAACGTGTCTCCCATGCCCGCGTCGAGGTCGATGCGGCCGTCGTCGGTCAGATCGAGGGCGGTCTGCTCATCTTGCTCGGCGTGGCGCCAACCGACGGCGAGGCCGATGTCGCCTGGCTCGCCGACAAGGTGGTCAACCTGCGCATCTTCTCCGATGCCGAGGGCAAGATGAACCACTCCCTCCTGGAGTTGGGCCTGGGGGCGCTGGTGGTCTCCCAGTTCACCCTCTACGGCGACTGTCGAAAGGGGCGCCGCCCGGCCTTCACCGGTGCCGCCGTCCCTGCCCTCGCCGAGCCGCTGTACGCGCGCTTCTGCGCCGCCCTCGAGGCCCGGGGCGTCACTCGGGTGCAGCGCGGGGTCTTTGGCGCCCACATGGCGGTGAGCCTCTGCAACGATGGGCCTGTGACGCTGATCCTCGACAGCCCCGGTGGCGCTACTTGACCCCCGACGCGGGCGGCTTGGGGGCGGCGGCCTCCTCCTTGGCGAGGCGGTCGATCAAGCGGGCGTTGCGCTTCCAGGCGGTGCGCAGGTGGCGCTCGTCGCGGCGGGTCTCGCCGCCGAAGCGCCAGGCGAAGTCGGTGGACTGCACCAGCCAGGCCCCAGGGACGCTGGAGATGCCGCCGCCCACGCGCAGATCGGCGCGCTTCCAGGAGAACTGCCAGGCGGCGCTGGCCACATAGCTGTCGGCCGCCGAGACCTGCTCGCCGCTGCGCAGGGCGTCGTCGAGGCCGAGGATCGGCGGCAGGTCCTGCTCAATTCCAGCGTCGACCTCGCCCCACATCATGGCGCTGCCCTGCAGGACGAGGCTGTCGCGCCGGTTGAAGCGGATGTCGGTGGCGGCCTTCACGGTGAGCGCCCGGCCCTTGGCCTCGGCGGAGGCCCCCGAGCGCTCCAGGTCGGCCTGGGTCTGGCTGAGGTCAGGGTCGCCCGAGAGCCAGGCGATGGCGGGCGGCAGGGCGGTGAGGTCGGGCATGCCGCTGGCGCCGAGCCAGTCGTAGCGGGCCCCGGCGTGCACCGACCAGGCCCGGTGCAGCTTGAGTGAGGCCGTGCCGCCCACGCCGGACTGGTGCGCGTGGAAGTCGCCGATCGGCAGCTGGTAGGTGCTGGCCTGCAGCGCAATGTTGAGGGGGCCAGCCTCGATGAAGTTGAACTTGCCTTGCGCATTGTAGATGCCGAGCGCGTTCAAGGCCGGCACCGTGCCCAGTTGGGTGCGCGGCAGCACGCCCACGCTCAGGCTGGCGAGGCCGAGGCGAACCTCGCCCCACTCCAGGGTGTAGGCCGAGAAGTCGCTGGCCGCCTCGGGGTTGGCCGGCAGCCGGCGGCGCAGCGGTCGGAGCTTGCGCATGTCTTCGTCGGCGATCAGGCCCAGGGACTCGGCGGCGCTCGTATCGAGGGTCGAGGTGGGGTCCTGGGCAGAGGCCAGGGCGACCAGGGCGAGGGGCAGAAGAGACATCGCGGACTCCAACACAAGGGAGAAAAAGGGGGAGCAGGCGACGCGCCACCAGGCCGGGAAGAAGTGGAGCCTGAGTGGAGCATGGTGCGGTCTCGGGATGGCGGCCGTCGCCCTGCTCCCAGGGGTACGGATCGCCGCGGCGGGACAAAAGGGGCTCTTTGCATACGAGGTGCTCGGGGCCGCGGATCAGCACCCGCCCGCAATCTCAGGGCGCCGGTTCGGTGAAACTCAGAGGAAAGAAACGCGACGTTGCGCCTGCAATGCGCCTTTTGGTCGGAGGGCCTGCGTCCGATATGCTGTCAAGGCTTCGAAAGGTGCGTGCGCGCCACGTTTTTGCACGGGGCGCCCCTTTTCGGCCGAGCGAATCGCGTGATAGCCATGCGAATCCGGGACGAACCGGTCTCGGGAATCCCCACTGGGGGCACCGTTGCGGGGTGGCCGGCCCTTCCAGCGAAGACGCTGTAGGTGGGTGCGCTCTCTTCGTTGCCTCTTCCCCTTGGGTTTGGGTCCAAAGGCCCCAACCCGCACGCCGGCTCAGCCGAGTGTGATGTCTGTCCTCCTCCCAGGAGAATGCTGAGATGAACAAGAAGGAAATGGCTGCCAAGCTGGCCACCAAGATCGGCGTTTCGCAGGTGAAGGCGATGGAGATCCTCAACGCCCTCTTCGAAGCGGAGTCGGGCGAAGGCATCCTGGCCGTCGAGCTCGACGCAGGCCGCAAGGTCACCATTCCGGGCTTCGGCACCTTTGGCACCAAGACCCGCGCGGAGCGGATCGGGACCAACCCCTCCAACGGGGAGAAGATCCAGATCCAGTCCAAGAAGTACGCCTACTTCAAGCCCGGCAAGACCCTGAAGGAGCGGGTGGCCAAGTAGGCCGCCCCCCTCACTTCCCTCTCTGCCGCATTCAGGAGCACCCATGAACAAGAAAGAACTCGTGGCCAAGCTGGCCAAGAAGACTGGCCTCTCCCAGGTCAAGGCCATGGAAGCCGTCAACGCCATCTTCGACGCCGAGTCGGGCGAGGGCATCATCTCGGCCGAGCTCGATGCGGGCGGCAAGGTCCTCATCGCCGGCTTCGGCACCTTCACCGCGCGCAAGCGGGCTCCCCGCACCGGGACCAACCCCGCCACCCGCGAGAAGATCCAGATCGCCGAGAAGAGCTACGTGCACTTCAAGCCGGGCAAGACCCTCCGCGAGCGCGTCGAGAAGTAGCACTTCTCGTTCGCGGAATTACGCCCCGGCCGCCCTGCGGTCGGGGCGTTTTCCTTTCTGGCACCCGCACGGGGTCCTCCATGGTTCAATTCCTGGCGATGCGCCTTTGGCTCGGTCTCGCGGCGGCGGGGGAGGATGGCGTCACCCTCTCGGCTGGCGCCGGCTACGTCTGGATGGACCCCGACGAGAACCTCGATGACACCTGGACTCTCGTGCCACGGCTTGGGTACACCCTCAACCGCCGCTGGACGATCGAGACCGATGTGGGCTTCGTCCAGGGCTACACCCGCGGCTTTGGCTACGGCTACGACGCCCTGACCCCGCGGGTCAACGTGGTGATGAACCTCGCCACCGAAGGCCCCGTGCAGCCCTTCCTCGCCGGCGGCGGCGGCGTGATGTGGAAGAAGGTGCGCCGCGACCCCAACGCCTCGGCCGAGCAGTCGATCGATGGCTCCAACCTGGGCAACTTCAAGAACCCCGACTCCGACTTCCTGCTCAACGGCGGCCCGGGCATGCACATCGTCCTGGGCGGCCCGATGTCGCTGCGGGCCGACGTGCGCGGCCTGCTCAACCTCGGAACCGAGCCCTACGGCGAGATCTCCGACGACTTCACCGACTTGGAGATCGTGCTCTCATTGTGCTACCGCGACGCCGAGCGGCGCCGCGACACCGACGGCGACGCCATCGTCGACCGCTTCGACGAGTGTGTGGAGGAGCCCGAAGATCGCGACCGCTACAAGGACGAAGACGGCTGCCCCGACCGCGACAACGATCGCGACCGCATCCCCGACGACGAGGACGACTGCCCCGACGGCCCCGAAGACCTCGACCACTTCCAGGACGACGACGGCTGCCCCGAGGAGGACAACGACAAAGACGGCCTGCTCGACGAAGAAGACCAGTGCCCCAAGACCCCCGAGGATCGCGACGGCATCGAGGATGAAGACGGCTGCCCCGACGATGACAACGACGGCGACGGCCTCGTCGACCTGGAGGACGCCTGCCCCAACCGCGCCGAAGACGCAGACGGCTTCGAGGACGAAGACGGCTGCCCCGAAGACGACAACGACGGCGACCGCATCCTCGACATCAAAGACGCCTGCCCCCTCGCCGCCGAGGTCTACAACGAGGTGAACGACGAGGACGGCTGCCCCGACGAGCTGCCCCCGCCGCCGCCCCCGGAGATCGAGCGCTTCACCGGCGTCATCCGCGGCATCAACTTCAAGGTCAACTCCGACCAGATCACCGTCGACAGCTACGCCCTGCTCGACGAGGCCGCCGCGGTCTTCATCAAGTACCCATCGCTGCGCATCGAGGTCGCCGGCCACACCGACTCCGACGGCGCCGCCGAGAAGAACCTCGACCTCTCGGCCCGCCGGGCCAAGGCCGTGGTGACCTACCTGATCCGCCGCGGCGTCCCCCCCGATCGCCTCGAGTGGGTCGGCTTTGGCGAGAGCGCGCCCCTGGTCGACAACAAGAGCCCCGACGGCAAGGCGGTCAACCGCCGGGTCGAGTTCCACGTCCTGCAAAACTGAGCCGCCCGTGACCCCGCTGCCGATCGACGACGCGCTCCCCGGGCTCATAGACGCCCTCTCCACCCGCCGCGCCGCCCTCGTGGTGGCGCCGCCGGGCTCAGGCAAGACCACGCGGGTGCCGCCCGCCTTGCTCGACTCCGGGCGCTTCTCCGGCAAGATCCTGCTGCTGCAGCCCCGCCGGGTCGCCGCCCGCCTCTGCGCCGCCCGGATGGCCTTTGAGCGCGGGCAGCGGGTGGGCGAGGAGATCGGCTACCGCGTGCGCTTCGACGAGCGCGTGGGGCCGCGCACCCGCATCGAGGTGCTCACCGAGGGCCTGCTCACCCGCAAGCTGATGAGCGACCCCTTCCTCGAGGGCGTCGACGTCGTCATCCTGGACGAGCTGCACGAGCGGCACATCGACGGCGACCTCGCCATCGCCTTGCTGCGCGACCTGCAGCAAGAAGCCCGCCCCGACCTCAAGGTGGTGGCGATGTCGGCCACCCTCGACGCCGGCCCCATCGCCCGCTTCCTCGGCGACGCCGCCGGCCCGGCGCCGATCCTCCGCGCCGAGGGCCGCCCCTACCCCGTCGAGCTGCGCTACGATCCGCGCCCCGACGACCGCTACCTCGATCATCGCGTCGCCCTCGCCGTCGGCGACATGCTGCGGGCCACCGACGCCGGCCATGTGCTCGCCTTCCTGCCCGGGGTCGGCGAGATCGAGCGGGTCGCCGAGCGCCTCGCCGCCATGGAGCTCGATGGGGCCCGCGTCGTCGCCCTGCACGGCCGCCTCAGCCTCGATGATCAGGACGCCGCCATCACCGCCAAGGGCGGCCGGCGCGTGATCCTCGCCACGAACGTCGCCGAGACCTCGATCACCGTCGACGGCGTGGTGGCCGTCGTCGACAGCGGGGTGCAGCGGGTGAGCCGCTTCGACCCGGCCCTGGGCACCACCCGCCTGCTCACCGAGCCGATCCCCCAGGCCAACGCCGATCAGCGCGCCGGCCGCGCCGGCCGCACCGGCCCCGGGCTCTGCCGCCGCCTGTGGACCGAGGCCGATCAGGCGGGCCGCCCCGCCCACGGCGAGCCCGAGCTCTTCCGCAGCGATCTCTCCGGCATGGCGCTGACCCTCATCGACTGGGGGGCCGATCCGCGTACCTTCGCCTGGCTGGAGGCCCCGGCCACCGGCGCCCTCGAGCGGGCCCTCGAGCTGCTCCGCTTCCTCGGCGCGCTGGGCCCCGACGGGGCGCTCACCCCCACCGGCCGCCAGCTCGCCCGCCTGCCCCTCGACCCCCGACTCGGCCGGGTCGTTCAAGAAGGGCACCGCCGCGGGGTCCTCATCGCCGCCGCCGGCGCTGCCGCCCTGGCCAGCGAGCGCGACCCCTGGGAGCGATCGGGCCTCGCCGTCGATCTGCTCGACCGCGTCGGCTGGATCGACGCCCGCGGCACCGGCGCCGACCCGCGATCGCTCGCCCAGGTCCGGCAGGTGCGCGATCAGCTCGTCCAGCTGGCCCAGGCGGCCTGGGGCAGCCCCCAGGCGCGCGCCGGAAACGTCGAAGAGGCCGTCATCGCCGCCCTCCTCGCTGGCTTTCCCGATCGGGTGGGCCAGCGCCGCGCCCCCGGTAGCCGCCGCTTCCGCCTCTCCGGCGGCGCCGGCGCCGAGCTCGGACCCGGCGTGGAGATCGGCGAGGCCGAGCTGATCGTCGCCGTCAACCTCGACGCCAACCCCCGCAGCGCCGACCTCACCATCCGGGTGGCCGGCGTGCTGCCGCCCAGCCTCGTCACCCGCACCCGCGAGGTGCAGCTCCAGTGGGACCCCACCCGCGAGAGCGTGGTGCACCGCGCCGTCGAGCGCTTTGGCGCGCTGATCCTGAAGGAGGGCCCGCCCCCCGGCCCCGCCGATCCCGAGGCGGTCGCCGCCGTGCTGGTCGACGCCCTGCGCCGCGATGGCCGGCCGATCCTGCCGATCGAAGGCGAGGTCGCCCAGTGGATCGCCCGCCTGCGCTTCCTCGCCCGCACCCTGCCCGAGGCCGAGCTGCCGGTCTGGTCGGCCGACCTGCGCGAGCTGCACGCCGAGCTGTGCTACGGCCGCCGCTCCTTCACCGAGCTGCGCAACCTCGATCTCCTGGGCGAGCTGCAGGGCAGGCTGCCCCACGCCATCCGCGCCCTGGTAGAGGCCGAAGCCCCGGCCCGCATGGAGGTGCCGAGCGGCTCCACCGTGGCCCTCGACTATGGCGACGGCGAGGGCGCCCCCGTACTGGCCGCCCGGGTGCAGCAGCTCTTTGGCATGGCCGACACCCCGCGCCTCGCCCGCGGCCGGGTGGCCCTGATGGTGCACCTGCTGGCCCCCAACCGACTGCCGGTGCAGGTCACCCAGGATCTGCGCAGCTTCTGGACCCGCACCTACCAGGAGGTGCGCAAGGACCTGCGCGGCCGCTACCCGCGCCACGCCTGGCCCGAAGACCCCTGGACCGCGATCCCCGAGGATCGCCCCAAGCGCCGCCGCCCTTAGCCGCCGGTGTTGTCGGCGCTGCAGACCGCCTCGCCGCAGAAGTGTTCGACCACGCCGGGATCCTCGGGGTCGAGGAAGCGCAGGGTCTGCTGCTTGGTGCCCTCCCAGCGCCGCGGCAGGCCGTGGGCCCCGCTGCGCTCGCAGGGGCGGTTGGCCGCCTCGCAGGCCGGCATCTGGGGATCGAATTGCGCCACCGTCAGGCCGCTTTGGGGCGCGCCGCCCGTGGCGAGGCCCACCGGCGCCGTGGCCGCGGGATCGAGCAGGGTGGCGCCGACGCTGCGGGCCAGCAGCTCGGTGGTGAGGTTGGGCACCTGATCGTCTTCGATCGCCTCTTGCCAGAGCAGGCTGCGGCCGGCGAGCTCGTCGACAAAGCTGGCCGGATCGCCCTCATCCCAGAAGAGCTGGCTGGCGGCGTAGAGGAGCTGCCGATCCTTGGGGTCGGGCACCGCATTGCTCACGAGCAGCTCGAACTGCGGCCAGTTGCTCGACCGCTCCAGCATCGTAGACCAGGCGCTGCCGCCCACATGCAGCACGGCGTGGGTGATGGCGGTCTGCTGCGACAGAAAGACGGCACCCTCGATGCTGCCCAGGCTGATGCCATAGTAGGAGAGCTGGCCCCGGTCGGGGAGGCCCATCAGCTCGGGATCATCGGCGAGGCCCCCCTCGCGCAGCCAGGCCGAGAGCGAGGCCGTGTTGGCCACCCCCTGGGCCAGCTTGTCGGTGAGCTCGGGGATGCGGCCAAAGTCATTGCCCACGGCGATGGCGGTGGGCAGGTCGGTGTAGGTGAGGCCCCGCCAGGTGGTGGCGATGACGATCGCGCCGGCCCGGTTGGCCAGATCGATGACGCCGTCGGCGTCCTCCTCGTCGAGGAAGTAGTCGTCGGGGCGCCCGAAGATGCCGTGCCCGAAGATCCAGACCGGAACAGAGCCGGGGGCGGCGCCGCGCACCGACTCGGGCATGTAGACAAAGACGCTGGCCTCGGCCTCGCCCTGGTCGGTGGGCAGACCGGCGTCATCCAGCACAAAGGCGACGTCATCGGCCAGGGCGTTGGGCACGGTGAAGCGCCCCTCCAGTCGCCGCCAGATGCCCGCGGGCAGGTCGTCGCCAGCGTCGACGTCGTAGATGTCGAGCCAGCGCGAGGCGCTCGGCGCCGTGGCCTGGGCCGCGAGGTGGCGGGTGGCCGCCGCCCCGTCGCCGATGGGAAAGTCGACCGCCAGCGTGATGTCGTCCACCCCCAAAGACTGCAGGCTGTCGAGCAGATCGCGGGTCTGCTCGCCGTCGACCCCCTCGACCTTTCCGCCATCGAGCAGGGCCGCAAACCAGTCTGGCGAAGGCAGGCTGTCACCGTCCAGATCGAGCACCTCGCTGGTGAGCACCACGGCGACCCGGTGGCCCACTGGCATCGCCACCAAGGGCCGCACCAGCAGCAGGGGGGTGTCCTGCCCGGGCCAGGCGTCGAGCTCGGCGAAGGCGGGGATGCGCGCCCCGGCGGTGAGATCCCAGATCATCACGCTGTCCGGGCTGCCGCCGCCGGTGGGGCCGGGGAGCGAGGCCGGATCGACCTCAGCGTCGAGCTCGATCACGGTGGTCTGCACCGGGCTGAAGCCGGCGCGGTGGATCAGGCGCTCCACTGGCATCGGGCTGCCCCCCTCGGGGACGGGGAGCAGATCGGCGGGGATGTCGAGGAATCCGCCGTCATCGACGAGCTCGGCCGAGGGGAAGACCGCGGTGGGCGCCCGGGTGGCGGCGAAGCCGGCCGGGTCTGTGCCTTTGTCTTTGCAGGCGAGGAGACAGAGCAGGGAGAGCGAGGCGGGGCGCGGGTTCATCGGCTAAGGCTAACCAACCTGGAGGTTCCGATGTCGACCGCTCCGCTCCCTGCCGGGGGGCCCCCCCGCTGGCTCAACTGCATCGACGGGGCGCTGGTGCCGGCCCAGGCCGGGGCCTGGCTCGACAAGGTGGCTCCGGCCACCGGCCGCATCGTCGCCCAGATCCCGCGGTCGGGCCGCGAAGATGTCGACGCCGCCGTCGCCGCCGCGGTGTCGGCCCGCCAGGGGCCCTGGGCCCAATGGGGCCGGGAGCGCCGCGCCAGCCTGCTGGAGGCCGTCGCGGCGGCGATCCGCGAGCGGGCGGAGGAATTCGCCGCCCTGGAGAGCGAGGACACCGGCAAGCCGATCAGCGTGGCCCGCACGGTCGACATCCCGCGGGTGATCGAGAACTTCCGCTTCTTCGCCGGCGCCCTGCGGCACGAACGGTCTGACGCCCACCACATGGACGGGGCCCTCAACTATACGGTGCGCAAGCCGGTGGGGGTGGCGGCGCTGATCACGCCCTGGAACCTCCCCTTGTACCTTCTCTCCTGGAAGGTGGCCCCAGCCCTGGCCATGGGCAACACCTTGGTGTGCAAGCCCAGCGAGCTCACCCCGCGCACGGCCAGCGCCCTCGCGGCCCTGCTCGTCGAGTTGGGCCTGCCGGCCGGCGTCTTCAACCTGATTCACGGCCTGGGGCCCGAGTGCGGCGCCCCCCTGGTGGCCCATCCGGCGGTCTCGGCGATCTCCTTCACCGGCGGCACGTCGACCGGGGCGACGGTGGCGGCGGCGGCGGCCCCTTCGTTCAAGAAGCTCAGCCTCGAGTTGGGCGGCAAGAACGCGACCCTGGTCTTCGATGACTGCGACCTTGACGCCACCATCGAGGGCACGGTGCGCGCCGGCTTCCTCAACCAGGGGCAGATCTGTCTGTGCGGCAGCCGCCTGCTCGTGCAGCGCGGCATCGCCGATCGCTTCATCCCGGCCTTCATCGAGCGGGTCTCCCGGCTCAAGGTGGGCGATCCGCGCGATCCGTCCACCGAGTTGGGCGCCCTCATCTCCGAGGGCCACCGCGCCAAGATCGAGGGCTACGTAGCCCTGGCCGGCGAGGAGGGCGGCGAGGTCGCCACCGGCGGTGCGCGGCCCGTCCTCGGTGGTGACTGTTCAGATGGCGTCTTCTACCTGCCGACCGTGATCACCGGCCTTGGGCCGGGCTGCCGGGTCTCCACCGAGGAGATCTTTGGGCCGGTGGTGACCGTCCACGTCTTCGACACCGAAGAGGAGGCCCTGCAGATCGCCAACGGCGTGCGCTACGGCCTCGCCGCCAGCGTCTGGACCCGCGATCTGGGCCGCGCCCACCGCGTCAGCGCCGCCCTCGACACCGGCATGGTCTGGGTCAACACCTGGCTGCTGCGCGATCTGCGCGTGCCCTTCGGCGGCATGAAAGACAGCGGCGTCGGCCGCGAGGGCGGCGACCTCTCGCTCGCCTTCTTCAGCGAGGCGCGCAACATCTGCATCAAGCTGGCCTGAGCCCCTGGGCGAAGGCGTCGATCCGCTGGCGCAGCTCTTCGGGGATGGTGACCGAGCGGAAGTGATCGGCCTCGCCGGAGACCACCCCCACCATCACCACGGTGGTGGCGCCGGTGGCCCGCAGGCCGCCCGACGGGCCCAACACCCGGTAGTCAAGCTGCAGCGAGCTGCGCGTGCTGTGGCCCACCCGCAGCTCCACGCTGACGATCTCGCCCATCTTGCAGGGGGCCCGAAACTCGGCCTGGGTGCGCACGGCCGGAAAGCCAAAGCGCTGGAGCACCTGGGCGTAGGGCACGCCCAATTCCACGTCGAACCACTCCTCCATCGCCTCGTGAAACCACTCGAAGTAGCGGGGAAAGTAGACAACGCCGGCGGGATCACACTCCCCAAAGCTGACGCGGTGAGACCAGGTGTAGTGAGGCAAGAGGCGCTCCGTGGATGGAGGACGAAACGGCCCGAACCGGCTGGAACCTGACCGTTTACGGCAAGATCGCACAGGATTTCTACGCAGGGTTCAGGCCTTGAGCTCCTGGAGGAAGCGGCTCGGCGGCGCCGGGCGGCCCCAGCGGTTGCGCTCCGACCAGGAGAGGTAGAGCCGCTCGCGGGCGCGGGTGATCGCCACGTAGAGCAGGCGCCGCTCCTCTTCGATCGCGGCCTCGCCGCCTTCCTGGAGGGATCGGTAGCTGGGCATGCCGCCTTCTACGAGGCCCGGCACAAAGACCTCGTCGAACTCCAGCCCCTTGGACTGGTGCATGGTCAAGACCCGCACCCCGGGCTTGCCGTCGAGGGGGTCGCCGTCGCGCGAGAGGGCCGCCTGGTCGAGGAAGCGCTCCAGGGCCGCCTGGGCCGGGAGGGCCGGATCATCGGCGAGGCGCATGCGGCGGGAGAGCTCGGCGAGGTGGGTGAGGCGCTCGGCCTCGCCGGGGTACTTGTGGCGCAGCAGCTTGTCGATCAACACGTCGAGGAGGTCGGCGGGGCGCAGATCGAGGGCCCCCCACTGGGAGAGGGCGGCGCGCAGCCGGGCCAGGGTGGGGGCGTGCTGCAGCAGAAAGCCGCGCCGGGCCGGGGCCTGCTCGCTCGCCCGCGCCGCCAGCGCCTCGGCGAGGGCGATGGTGGCGCGCACATCGTCGGTGGCGCGGTGGGTGGGCACGAAGGGAATGTTGAGCGCGGCGATCAGCGTGCCGAGCTTGTGATTGGGGCTGCGCAGCAGGCGACGGGCCAGGGGCAGGGTGTCGTAGCCCCGGCGCAGGCGCAGATCGCGGCCGAGGCGCCGGCCGTGGGCCGCCAGCATGCGCAGGTCGAAGCGGATGTTGTGCCCGGCCACCGGCAGCTCGCCGCAGAAGGCCTGCAGCGCGTCCATGACCTCGGCGGCGTCGCGGCCCTCGGCGGTGAGGCGGGCCTCGGTGATGCCGTGCACCTTCACGGAGTCGCCGAGGGGCCGGGTGGGGCGCAGCAGGGCGTGAAAGCTGCCCGCGAGGTCGGGCTGGCCCTGGCGCACGCGGATGGCGCAGACCTCGATCACCTCGTCGGCGCGCGGATCGAGGCCGGTGGTCTCGGTGTCGAGCACGATGAGGTCGGGGGAGAGCAGGGGCCCGAAGGGGTCCATGGCGGCGACGCTGTTGGGATCGAGCAGATCACCGAGCCGAAGCCCAAGAGGGGCGGCGGCCCGGGTGATGGCGTCGACCTTGTCGGCCGACAGGCCCTGGACGAGGCGGCGGGCGACCCGGCGGGCGGCGGCCTCGTCATTGGGGTCGACGATCAGGCGCAGCAGGCAGAGGGCGTCTTTGACCTCGGCCCGGCGGAAGAACTGGAAGGTCTCCAGGGTGGCGCTGGGCACGCCGGCGCGCGCGAAGGCGGCGATCAGATCGGCGATCAGCAAGTGGGTGCGCACCAGCACCGCGATCTGCTCGGGGCTGCGGCCGCCTTCGATGCTGGCGGCGGCGAGGCGGGCGATCTCGCGGTGCTCCTCGTCGGCGGTGGGCAGGGCGCTAAGCCTGGGCTCCTCGCCGGCGGGCCGATCGGCCGGGGCGCGGACGGTGCTGCGGCGATCGGGCATCGCGGCGGCGAGGCGGTCGGCCAGGGCCAGGATCGCGGGCGAGCAGCGAAAGGACAGCGTGAGGTGCAGCTCGGTGACCTCGCCAAAGTCGGCCCGCAGGGCGGCGAGCAGCGCTTTGGGCGCCGAGCCGCGCCAGCCGTAGATGGTCTGATCGAGGTCGCCGACGAGGCAGAAGCTGCCCGCCTGGGCGGCGAGGGCGCGCAGGACCTCGTACTCGGAGAGGTGGGTGTCTTGGACCTCGTCCACCAGCACCACGTCGAAGCGCTGGCCCCAGCGCTCCGCGGCGGCGGGATCGGTGTTGAAGAGGGCCCGGCAGAGGAAGACCAGCCCGCCAAAGTCCAGGGCGGCGCGATCGGCCAGGGCGGCGGTGTAGCGGGCGGCGAGGGGGTGCTCGCTAAAGCCCCCGCTGGTCCACAGGGCGGGGGTGGCCGCGCCGAGGGGGGTGGCGCTGGCGTGGGCCTGCAGCGCGAAGAGGGTGGCGGCCGGCTCGCGCTCGCCCAACTCGCGCAGGAGCTCGGCGGTGTCTTCTTCATCGGCGATGTGAAAGTCGCGCGGCAGGCCCACCGAGGGGCCGTCCTGGCGCAGGATCAGCGCGCAGAGGGCGTGAAAGGTGCTGGTGACCACCTTGCGGGCGGCGGGCTCACCGACGGCGCGCACGAGGCTCTCGCGCAGGTGCCCGGCGGCGCGGTTGGTGAAGGTGAGGGCGAGGATGCGCTGGGGCTCGACGCCGCGGGCCAGGGCGGCGGCGATGCGCAGGGACAGCGTGCTGGTCTTGCCGCTGCCGACGGCGGCCAGCACCAGCACCACGCCGGTCTGGGCGTCGATCACCGCCTGCTGTTCAGGGGTGGGCTTCATCGAAACATCTGCTCAAAGACCCGGTAGTGATCGCCGATCATGCCGAGCCGGGTGTAGACCTGCTGGGCGGCGGTGTTGCGCACATCCACGTAGAGCCGCAGCCCGGCGGCGCCGGCGGCCTGGGCCTCTTCGGCGGCGGCGGCGGCGAGGGCGCGGTAGACGCCCCGTCCGCGGGCGGCGGGCCAGACGTAGACGGACTGGATCCACCACACCTCGGCGTCGCGCCAGTCGCTCCACTCGGTGGTGAGCATGAGCTGACCGATGATCTCGTCGCCCTCGACCGCCACGAGGTAGCGGGCGGCGCGCTGGCCGCTGAGGGCCGCGGCCACCCCCGATCGCAGCACGCTTGGGTTCAAGCGCAGCGATTCCGTCTCCCAAGCCATGGCTTCGTTGCCCTCGACCAGCCGGTCCAGATCGGCTCTCTCGCCCGTGCGAATCTCCATCAGCGGCCTCCGGCGCGCTGCGTAGCCGGTCGGCCGTCGCCGCGCGGGCGCGATTTGGTCGTGCTCAGATGTGCGGCGCTCGACTTCCCGTGGTGGGATGGGGCATGATACGGACGCGGGTCTTTGGTCGGGTCCT
>Ga0164294_10003651_pt1 | contig 13657 bp, 5 predicted proteins | sample GEODES005metaG_FD_111479 | JGI IMG/M metagenome (GOLD analysis project Ga0164294, IMG submission 111479) | Oligotrophic lake water microbial communities from Sparkling Lake, Wisconsin, USA - GEODES005 metaG | ecosystem: Environmental > Aquatic > Freshwater > Lake | place: USA: Sparkling Lake... | reverse complement strand
ATGCAGAAGTCGATCTTCTCGCAGGTGCGCGTGGCCAAGTCGCCGGCGGGGTCGACGGTGACGGTGGTGAATGGGGGGGTGGAGTAGGGGGCGAGTCAGGCGACCGCGCAGCGCATTGAGATGCAGCTGCTCGAAATGGTCGCGGGCGCGCGGTGTGCTACTCGACGCCACGCGCAACGCTGTCGCGGCGGTCACGCTTGAGCGCCCGTTCGGCTGGCAAGCCGCGCTCTTCCCCACCGGGGTCTCCGGGCCGTACCGCATCGCCGTCAGGGCCCTGCCCACCTACGATGGCCGGCTGCGGCTCGTCTCGGTCGTCCTCAACGGTTTGTCCGCGAGGTGTTACCTGAAGTGCGCGGGGACAAGGCCGGAGCCGGCGGCCCGTCCGCCTCCGCCGCAGCGAGATGGACGGGAAGCCGGGGCGTGGACGTGGCGCTCGGGGGGAGATTTCGGAACACGCGAGCTTGGCGCACCAGTCGCGGTGAGGGGACGCGCGCCGTCAATGCGTCGCCTGTGACCGTGCACTAGGCGGGGGAGCGACGCACAGCCCCGCTTATGTTAATTGCGCCCTCCGTCGGTCGTCGGCGACCCCAAATTCAATGCCCTCCAGGGCCGCGGCCCGTCGCCTTGTAGCATTGGCCTAACTCTGCTGTGAGGTCCGGTTTATGTTGCGGGACAAAGGTGCGACGAATATCCTGAGCGGGTGTTCGGCAGCGCGGCTGCGATTGTCTAAACTGGACGCTTCGGGCTCGGCGCGACGGTCGCATTTTTTTGAACTCTCGGGGACTGTTATACGGGGGAGAGTAAGGAATGAGTTGGTTTGGGAGCAGTTCCTTTTTTTGGTTTGCGCTGGCTGCAGCCCTATTGCTTGGCGCGGCTTTGAGCCTTGTGACAGCATCTCTGAATAGGAAAGTGCAAGATGTGCAAGAAGAAGCGCAGCGGCGATACCAACAAGCTTTGGCTCGTCTGAAGACGGATCCTGAGAATGTGATCCTTCGTCAGCAAGCACTGGTACACGGCCGCTCCTACTTCAATATTCTGCGATACAATAAAGGAGTTTCGGCCTCCGACGAGGTCGCGTTGATGAACGATATTAATGCAGTTTCTGTGACTGCGCAGCAGGCAATGCCTAACGTGCACGTGGATCAAATTGAAAATCTGGAAGTTCGACTTGGCAAGCTTCAGGACCTGAGGGTGAAGGGCTTAATCGATGAAGATGATTATGCAAAAAAGAAAGCAGAAATCATGTCGCAGATATGAAGTGTTCGAATGCCCAGCGATGGGCCGCGGTTGACATGCGAGAGCTCGATGCCTCAGATCGGGTGTGGTAAATGATAGTTGTTTCCAAGATGTTGAAGTTCGGGATGATGTGAGGAATGGGTCCGAGAAGGCGAGAAGGAGTGCGGATATGACCTGCCCCGGAAGCCGATGGTGAACCCGTAGTGCCAGTTCTCTGTGTTCCTTCGCGAAGCAGTCTGGCGTCTCGGCGGGTCGTCGAAGTCTTCGCGACTTGAGCGTCGACGTGTCTCTACTGTTGGACCCTTATGGACTCCAGAACTGCGTTGAGTCTCTTGCTCTCAACGACCTCGACGGGCCGGACTGTGTGCCCTTTGGGGAAGGCGGTGGCGGGTAACTCCAGCCCTCCGAACCGTAACGAAATGGCGCCATCCTCGTGCTCCTCTCCGCCGACGCGCTGGCCCCGTGCGGCGCGGGCCGCGGCGGTCTCGTCGAGCAAGTACAGGGTCCGCTTGTAGTTCAGGGTCAGGTTCTTGCTGACCTTGCGGCTCTCCTGCCAGGTGAAGAGGCGGTCGAGGTCGTCGGAGGCGCGCAGCGGACGGTGAGCTTCGTGTTCGCTGTGGGGGGCCCCGGCGAAGCGCCAGTTGTAGTCGGTGCGGTACTCTTCGGCGAAGGCGTTCGCCGACGCGATCTCGCTGATGTCGCGCAGCCTCAGCTCCTTCACCAGCCGGTCCTGAAGCGTGAGGTGCGCCCGCTCAACCCGGCCATTCGCGGCGGGCGTGTTGGCGCAGATGATGTCGATATTCAGGCTGTGCATCGCGCGGGCCAACTGTGTCACCCCGTCGCCGTCCTTGGCATCGATGGCGTTGACGTGGAACACGCCGGCCTTGTCTCTTTGCAGCGCGACCGGACACCCATGCTCCTCTAGAAATGCCCGGGTCGCGGTGAAGTACGAGAAGACCGACTCCGACTCGCAGAAGAGCAGCTCCATCAGGGCGCTGGTGGCGTCGTCGACGAAGACCAGCGCGGTGCAACGCGGCCCACGGTCCTCAAACCACTCATGATCGTAGCCATCGATCTGGATGAGCTCGCCGCGGAAAGGTCGACGCCTTCGAGGCTGTCGGATCCGCGGCTGGCGCTCGGCGGGGGGGACCCACAGGCCGTCCTCACTCACCCAGTGCCGCAGCGTATCGATGGAGATGTCCAGGTTGTGGACCTCGGTCAACTTCTCGTGGGCCAGCGTCGGCCCAAAGCCCTCGTAGCGACCTCGGACCAGCTCGAGCGCCTCTCGACGCAATCCCTCCGCCAGTCTTCGGTTGCTGGGGCGTCCCCGCTGCTTCGACGCCAGGCCCGCCGAGCCGTGAGTCTCATAGGCTCCACACAGCCGTCGGACCTGCCGGCTCGTGAGGCCGAGCATGGTGCCAGCCGCACGCTGCGCGCGTCGCCCATTAATCAACTGCTGGACTATGCTCACGCGAGCCAGCTCGTCGTAGCTCATGGTCACTGTCTCCGTGTTTGAGGCAGTACCGCAGCGTGATGGACAAAAAAACGGAATCTACACTCTGTACAAATCGGACATTTCTACTTGGCTACTACAGGGCAGCGACGCACAATCCCGCTTAGGTTAAATACGCCCACAGACAGGAATACGCGAATAATATGAAGGAAGCGTTCAAGGTGCTCTTGTTTTTCTCGGGACTGTTATTGATCTGTTATGGGGTGGATCTAGGGACCAAAGCGAGTTTTCAGGAGGTGACGGACTTCACATATTTGCTAGACGCGCGGCTTTCTGGCGAAGCACCAGGTGCCGGGCTGGCGCGAAAGAATCAGCGGATCGAATCGATGCGCACTGAGCGAAACGTCCTCTTCGTCGGAGGGGCATTTCTGATGCTTTCTGCGCTTCTCTATCGGCCAAAGGCAAGGAAAGTGTGCCCCGAGTGTGCCGAAACGATTCTTGCCGCGGCGAGGAAGTGCAAGAACTGTGGGCACTCGTTTGCGACGTAGAGCCGAACATGCCGCTGCAGCGGACGAGCAGCGCGTCCGATCAGTTCGTCGCGTGGCCGGATGCGGCTCGTCTCGTTCCTCCTCGACGGCTTGTCTGCGAGGCGGTAGCTGTACGGCGCGAGCAGCGTACCGAAGCCGGCGGCCCGCCCGCCTCCGCAGTGAGATGGACGGACAGTCGGGGCGTGGACGTGGTGCCTCGGGGGGGAATTTCGGAAGGCGCAAGCTTGGTGCGCTCTCCGACTTCGGTGGCCAGGTCGCGGCCGTGAACCGGTTGCATAACGGGGGGGAGCGACGCACACTCCCGCTTACGTGAACTACGCTCAGGCAAAGCAAAGTGGGTTGCTCTAATCTCATTGCAATCATCTTCCTCTTGATTGTCCTCATGCTGGTCAATGCCCACTGCGACTCGTGCAACGGTCGTACCGACCGACCGCCTCCCCCCGTGAGTGCGGGAGAGTGCCTCGTTGGGAACCGCCGAGCCTGGGAGAATTGCGGTACCGCCCAATCCTGGAAGAACAGCGGCGCATACGAGGACGTCATCGCACGAAACGGCTACCGGTGCATTTGTAGTGGAAGCGTTCACATTAAGGAGTGACCCCCACATCACGCACAAGAGCTGCGAGGACTCGCTGACCTGCCCCCCAGAAGTTGGGCGATTGGAAGAATGAGTCCTCCGGAGATTAGGAGGCCTCATGCCGAGAAAGACCCAGTTTACCGAAGAGCAAATCATCAGGGCGCTGAAGGAAGTCGAGGCCACCACGCTGGGCGCGGCTGAGTGATTCGACATTGCCGCGCGCCGTGTCTCATTCCTCCGCGTGGTACCGAGTGCCCTTGGCCTGGCCGGACTTCGTGAGGCGTCCATCGGCGACGAGCGTGCGTGTCAGCGCGGTCCAAGTCTCGTCGTCGATGTCGATGTTCAGTTCGGCGAGGGCGTTCAGGGCTTCGGACTTCCGGAGGCCGTCACTGCCGGCGGCGGCGATCAGCTCGAGGAGGCGGTCGGCGACGACCTGGCGCGTTGTGTAGCGTGTACCGCGGGCGGCACCGGTGCGAACAATCTCGGGATCGGCCTCCAACTGAAGGCGAACCGTGTTCCACTCGCTCTCGGCCACGCCGGTGCGGGTGAGGATCTCGGCCTTGCCGATGGGGGCGTCCGCGGCGGCGATGGCCTCACGGATGGCCTGCCCGGGACTGACGGCACGCTTCACCCGGCTCGGCGGGCTCGGGGGCACCGTCTTGGCCGGTGCCGGCGCTGGGGGCTTGGACGCGGGCGGGGCAGGGGGCTTTGGCGCGGCTTTCACGGGGGTGGGCACCGCGGCCGGCGCGGTCTTGGCCGCCGCCTTGCCCTTTTGGGGCGCGTCGGCTTTCGCCGGGGCGCCCCGGGCGGCGGCGGCCAGCTGGTGGTTGAGCTTCTCCAGACGTCGTAGGTACTCGCGGCGGGTGTCCAGGTCGGGGACGTAGCGCCAGGTGCCGTCGATCCAGGGGCGCTCGAAGGTCCAGCGCTCGGGGCCGGCGAGGTCACTCCAGCCGTACTCGGCGAGTACGGCGGCCTCGAGCCGGCGGTGGACTTCGCGCAACTTCTCGATGGCCCCTCGTTTGTCCTCGGGGTTGTCGAAGGCGTTGTACAGCGCCGTCGGGCCCCGGAATTCATTGGCGTCGAGGCCGTGCCGAGTGGGCTCGGTCAAGAGTTCCTCGCGGAGTTTCAGGAGGGCCTCGGCGAAAGGGCCGAGGCGCGCCTCGACGTCCGCCGGCGGATTCAGGACCGGGGCGACGTACTCGTTGCCCGTCGGCTGCCCTTTCCAGGGGAACGGGAAGTAGGGGAGGACATCGGACGGCGCGAAGTTCATGTCGGACTTGAGAGTCGAGCAGAGCCGACGGGTAATGACCTCAAGGAAGATAGACGAGAACACGGAGAGCACAGCCCGGCTGTTACTGGGAATTATGTACGATTTCTCTGTGAGACAGAGTCTCAGGCCGGTCGAAGAACATGTTCGGCTCAAGATTGTAGGTCTCTGGTGCTTGCCTGTGCGACCGACGACGGTAAGAGCATCGAAGCCTGCCCAAGCCGCACGAAGCGCTTGCCTTGGCTTTTGAAAGCGCCACCAGAGAGAGATGACTTCGTCATTGTCCTTCGAACGTGGAAGTGCGTTCCGTACCGGGAAAACCGTCTTCTTTAGCTCCCCATGCAGGAATGGCATGTTTGCCTTAAGCCACGACTCCTGCGCTTGTGGGGCGGCACTCTCAAGACCCACGTTCACTAGAGCGTCGAACACGTCGATGATAACCCGCTGCGCAACGGGCCTCGGCTGCTGTTGCACGTCCCGATTGTTCAGATAGGCATAGATCGCATGCCGCTCCCCTTTGGGCACGCGCGCGATGAAGTCCAAGTCGCGGTCGAACGGGCCGCGAGGAAACATGCCGGTGTAGGCGAGGTTAGCTTGTTCACCGAGTTCGAGAAGCGTCGTCTCGACTCCACCGTCCAGAAACGAGCAATCTACCAACCCATTGAGGGGTACCACATTGAGCCTGATGGTTCCGGTGCTGGCTGGCTGTGTCGTCTCTTGCCGAGCGTCTTCGTTGTCGGACTCCAGGTCGTTTGGCTCGGACTGTTCCGCGCAGATCTGAACGACCCGTCTAGTGACGGCCGTCAGTTCCGAGCACCCTGCGCGGCGCATGTGGATCGTCGCGATGTGAACGGCCGCATCACCGGGCCAAACGCGCGTCTGGCAGCTCCGAAAGATCTCGAAGAGCGGCGACGCGCCCGCCACCAGGGGCATGAGCACCGTCACCCGGTTCTTCGCCTGCGCGATTGTGTTGGGCCCCAACGTACCGGCGACGCCCCGCGACGGACTGAGGCGCTCTCGGAAACTGAGCAGGAAGAAGCCACAGAGGTCCGGCGTGTTGCCGCCCGTGTAGCGGCTGCGCAGGTAACTGACGCCCTGCTCCGTTCGCGCCGCCCGAAGGTCCTTGTCACCCAGAAATGGCGGATTCGCGACGACCACATCGAACCCCTGGGCGTCGCGATGAAAGACATCGAAGAACTCGAGCTCCCAGTGGAACGCGCGCTGCACCTTGGCCTGGGCGCTGATCGCACCGCGCGCCCGCTGCTGCGCGGGCGTGGGGTTGCCCAGACCGACGAGGCCCGGCCACGAGGTCGCGGTACCGGGTTTCAGCGATTGGAAGAGCGCGGCGTCCCCGCCGCCCTTGGGCTGCGCCTTCCACCAGGCGCGCAGAAACGCGAGGTCCCAGAGCCACCGATAGCGCGCCTTGGCCGTGTGCAGCAGCCCGAAGACTTCACGGCGCAGGACGTGGTCGTCGTCCGGCGACAGATCAGGCATCGAACCGAACTCGCGCACGATGTCCGCACGGGCGGCGCGCAGCTCGGCGCGCAGCGCATCTGCCGGGCCGGAGAGCAGCGACTCGAGCCGGCGCATGAGCGAGATCGCGGCCTTGGGCGAAGCGTGGACGAAGTTGAAGAGGTCGCCCTCGGCGCCTTCGAGTTCAAAGTCCCGGCACAGCGACTCGACGTCCGCCGCCTGGGCGCCCAGCAGGCTGTCACCGCAGCGCAGGTTCGCATCCAGGAACGTGAGACTTGGCGGGGGCGTGTCGTCGGCCACCCCACGGAGCGCGCGCTCGACCATCGTGAGCTGCCACAGCGCGAGTTTCCCCAGCTCGACGGCGAGGGGCGCCAGATCGACCCCGTGGCAGCAACGCTCGGCGACTCGGGCCAAGTATCGCGCCGCGAGCGGGTTCATGGCGGCCAAGGCCTGCGTGGGCTGCTCACCCCAGGCGTTGGGCTTCGTGATGTATTCGAAGTGGTCTGCGGGCCGGGGCTTGCCGCAGTGCTCGGCCCAGGCCATCTCGCGTGCGATCTCCAAGGCGGCGACCGTCAAGAAGTGGGCGCTGCCCATCGCCGGGTCCACGACGCGCAGGCCGAGTAGCTCGTCGTGATAGCGCCGCCAGTCGCCTCGGGCGCGCACCCACGCCGCCGCGAAGGCCGGCTCCAGCGCCGCCCGCACGACCTCGAGCACCAGGGACTCGGGGGTGTAATGCGCGCCGAGCGCCTTGCGTTCGGCTCTGACTGCCGCGGTCGAGGCCCCCGCGACGGCGCTCTGTGATCGGGTGGCCGCGCTCCCCGGGGCGACCAGCCGAACCTTGCGGGTGGGCCCCGTGCCCTCGGCGACGGGCACCATCGCCAGAATCTGCTCGTACACGTCCCCCAGAATGCGCTGCACGTGCGCGCTGCCGCCCAGGCTCACGTCGGACGTCGCGTCCCGCTCGGCGTCGTAGGCGTAGCGGGAGATTTGCCCCGTCGCGAGCAGCGCCAGGTCCGCCACCAGCGCATCCCATGCGCGAAGCACGCCGGGCGTCTTCGCGATGGTCGCCGTTTGCGTGTCCAGGGCGTCCAACCACGCCTGCAGGCCCAATCCGAAGTGTTCATTGGGGCGATTCGAGAAGATGGACGCCCCCCTGACGGCGAGATCAAGGCGCGTGCGGCTGCCCGTGCTGCGGGGCGTGCCCCGAATGACCGCGGTGAGGTCCTGCAACAGCACGAAGCTGGACTCGGGGGCGGCGGCCCCCGCCTCGGTCAGGCCCGAGAACTGGTACTTCGGCGCCCGGCCAGCGGCGTACAGCAGGTTGCGCCGCTCGATGGAGACCAAGAAGAAGACGCGAAAGGCGACGAGGCTCGCCGCCTCGCGGAGCTCGGCGAGGGCGGCGTCGTCCTGGGCGAGAATGCCGGTGCTCCGCTCGATGTGCGTCATGACGCCTTCGAGCGTCGCACGGAGCTTGCCCCGAAAGGCGTCGTAGGCTCGACTCTGGTCGAAGGCGCCGAAAGGGCCGCGCCAGGCGCCGGCCTTCGCAGGGTCCTGAAGGGCGCTTCGCGTCGCCGAGACGAAATTCGCCAAGGGATCCAGCGCGCGCTGCAGGGCATGGTCCCGGGGCATGCGGCCATCGGCCGCAGCCTGCATGGCCTGGTCGACCAGCACCCGCAAGACACCGTAGGTGCGCTCGGTCTCGCCGTGGGCGTCTGCACCGGGCTCACGCTGCGCGACCGCGTACAGATCGGGCAAATGGCCGCCCATGCCGCGGACGATCACCATCAAGACGCCGGTCGAACGGATGCGCCGGAGCATCTCGAGGTCATCGTTCGCCGAGAGCGAGGCCGCCCAACGGCGGTGGAGGTCTTCGAGCGTCGCCTGCTGGAGCGCAGGGTTCTGCTCCGGCGCCTCGATGAGCACCACCCCGATGGGGTAGGGCAGGGACAGCGGGTGATTGCCCATCGAGGGCAGAACGTCCACGCCGCGGGTGCTCGCGCGATCGGCCCAGGTCAGGTGTTCGATCGCGCCGGCGACCCATGCACCCCCACCCGCCTGCGCGGAAGAACCGAGTTTCCGAAGGGTGATCGCGAGATTCGACTTCGCTTGGGCGGGTACGAGGTCCTTCAGGACCGAAGCGGTCAGGCTCTCGAGCGAAACGGTCCGGTCCGTCGTGAGCAAGGTCCAGGTCTCGGGCAACTGGGTCCGGGTGGACATGGTGTCTTGGTCCTCGATTTGGGGTCTGGGATCAGGGAGAAGGTACGATGAAGAGATTCGTGCCCGAACGGGTCGTGGCGTCGACGGGTGCCCTATCCTGCGGGTAGGCGAGCTCCTCGACGCATCGGGCGCTCAGAAACCACCAGTAGCCCTCGTGGCGGGTCCAGGCGGCGGCGCAGGCCAGAGCGCTCGGCGTCTCGTGCGCGTCAGGGGCAAGTGACGCGATCGCCTCCTCGCCGTTGGCTTCGAGCGATTGAGCCAACGATACCAGGACCGCCTCGAACGCGGACGTGGGCGCCGCGACCGGCTGTTGAGGCGATGTCGGAGCCGTAGGACTGCGACCGGCGTGACCGGCGAGGGTCGACCAGTCGCAACACTCGCTTTGCCAGTCGAGACCATCCTGCATCTCGGCCACGAGGGCAGGCGTGATGATCTTGGTGTTGCCCGATGGCCCTGGCATTTGGCGCCACACGAGCAGCGCGGTGTCGTCTGCCTTGGGGCGCGCGATCCAGCCGACGACCGAGAAGAGTCCCGCGTTCTCCGCATCGAAGCCTCGGCGCTCGCGAAAGGCCGCTGCCGATGTTTTGGAAGTCAAGGCTGCCTCCAACTCGCGGAGGTCGATGTGCGAGCGGACCGCGACCCGATGGGGCAGCCGCGGTGACCAGGCCATCACACCGAGGGCCTGGAGGTTCTTCGTGGGGAGGAGCGGTGACTCGGTGCCGAGCGGCGACGCGTCGTTCAATCCCGCCAACGCCCGGTGGACGCGAGTCAAGGTGTCCGTCGGCACGGTCAGCAGCAGACTCCCCGTCGCCGCAAAGACCGCTGGATCTGCACCGGCGGCCAGGCGACCCATCGTCTCGTGCGCAACGAAGAGCTCCTCCCGCCGTCGGAAAGCTGGCGTCTCATAGGCGAGCCGCCCGTCAAGGACCTCTTGCGCCTGCTCTTGCTCGAGCACGATCGGCCAGGCCGCGAGCCCGAAAATTTCCCGGATGCCGCTGAGCTTGGCGAAGAGGATCTGGCGAACTTTTTCTGCGTACTCGCGCCGCTTCCCTTCGTCCAGCTTGGGTTCGATGGGGGGCACCGTCAGATGGTACACATGGCGCGGGGCCCAGTAGGCGTCCACCAGGGTTTTCGCCGTCTCGACCTCGTGGCCGGAGAGCCCGAGCGTGCGCTTCAGGCGTTCGGAAGCTGTCTCCACCCGGGGGTCGATGCGACGGTCGACGCGGCCGTTGCGCTGGATGAGGCGCGTCGGGTTCCAGGGCAGGTCGTAGTGGACGACGACGCCGCATTCCTGCAGGTTCACGCCCTCGGACAAGACCTCGGTGGCCATCAGGGTGTGCACCGGGGCCTGGTGTGCGGCTTTCAAGCGCGACCACGGTGAGCTACCGCCGGCGTCCCCGAGATCTCGCGGGTCGATCTGGTACCACGGCGAGAAGGCATCGAGCGCGGACGACGTCGTCACGCCACCGTCCTCGGCCTCATCGGCGCCCAAGGTCTCGGGGACGTCGATGGCCGCGTCCGTGTCGACGCTCGATTCGGCGCCCGCATCGCCGGCATCCGGCTCGCTCAGCCGCCGCCCCTGTGGCTGGCGGCTCGTCAGAACGGCCACCGCCGCGAACAGAGCATCGATGGCCGGGACGAGGACCTGTTCGTTCGTCTTGCCCGCCGAGAGCGACGAACGGATTCGATCCGCCGGCAGAGGCGCGGGCAGGTTGGTCGCCTCTGGGAGCCGGTCATCGATGCTTTCGAGGAGGGCAAGCACCCGGTCCGCGAGGAACCTCAGGACGTTCCCGCGGTCCCTCGCGGCCGTGCCCGTCTTCGGCTGAACAGTCTCGTGCAGCGCGATCAGGGCCGTCCGCAGGTAAGACAGTGTATCGGCGTACTCGCTGAAGACGAGCGTCTTGATGCCGGCCGGCAACGCCTCCTCGCGCGCTTTCGGCGTCGGGTCGCCCCGCTCCAGGTTCAGGCGAGCGATGGTCTGGGCCAACAACCAGGCGACGAGGTCAGCGACCCGGGCATCGTTCCTGAGCGTATGCTCGACCCACTTCGCCCCGTTCCCCTTCCGGAACTGAGTTGCCAGGGCATCCATCGGCGCGCCGGACGCGCCACCGATGTTCGCGAACTCGACGTTGTTGAAGACGTGCGGGATGAGTGGATTGGACGCAGTCCCGTGCGGGTGGCCGATCAGCCAGCCGAGCGCCAGGAAGAGGTCCCCGGCGACGCCCGGTTTCCAACCGCCCGCGCCAGGTTTCTGGGGCGCCGGCTGAGCGAGATCGGCCAAGAGCTTCAGAACCCATGGAACCTCGGTGGGGGCCGGAGAATCCGTCGGCGTCTTCGACTTGGCGGTCTTCGGCTTGCTCGCCCCGCCCGCCCGCAGCAACTCGACGCCGAGCTCCGCGTCACAGGGCTGGCCATTCTCGGGTGCCCCGCGGAGTTTCTGGCGGCGCTGCCTTTGGTCGCGACTCAGCGAGGCATCCGTGTCCGACAGCGCGGGGTCACCGAGCGCCGCCAGGTGCCAGAACCGAGCGCGCCTGTCCGCGCTCGTCAGCGCCTCCAGCGAGACGCCGAGCAGGGCGACGAGCTTCGGGCCGTGGCCGCTCGTGATGTAGGTGGTCAGGTGCGTGGAGATCTGGTCGAGGCGGTGGTCGACCGCCGTCAGGAGCTCGGAGCTGATTGATGGCGAAACGTCCAACTTGAGCTGCGTGCCCTGCTTCTTGGACCTGGAACTTGTGGACGCGCCCTCTTTCAAGCGGCGGAGAATCTCGTCCATCAGCGCCAGCTCGTTGAAGCAGGTCCGGAGGAGGCCCCGGATGAGCGTCATCACGAAGGCATAGGGCGAGCTTTGAAGGCGTTTCACCAGACCGATGGCCTGGAAGCCGACGAAGTTCCGGGCCCCGCGGCTGCCTGTGTCCGAGCTGCCTTTGCGTTGAAGGCCTCGCTCGTAGCGCAGCGCATAGGCCATCATGGTGAGGCGCTCACTCGCCGTCTCGCCCGGGTCTTCGCTCACGTCCTCGCCCGAGCGCATCACGAGTTCGAAGAGTCGATTGAGGACGTCGGCCTCGAAGGTGTCCGTGTCGGTTTCCGAGTCCTTCGGCGCTTGAAGGGGCAGGGGGATCCGGAGTTGGTCAGGGGCCCGGAACATTTGCTTGGGCGCTTCGGGGTCCTGAGCCTCGACCATTCGGAGCACCTGGCGCCGGGAACGCTGTACGACGTGATTGACCAGCATCGCGTCGACTCGGCTCCGCCATTCGGCCTGCTCGAGTTCACTGGCCGTCGAGTCCGTTTTGGCCCGGTCTGCGAGCGCTCGGGTAATGGTCGCGAAGGTGTCGCCGAGCCGCGTGTGGGTGCCGGCCCAACTGTATCGCGGCCCTCCGTCCTTCGGGGCCGGACGCTTCGTCGAATTGGCCTTGGTTTCTTTCTGGGCCTCTTTCTCGTCATCGTCGTCGAGGGCTCGGCTGCTCCCGAAGTGTTCGATTGCGAGTTCAAGCAACGTCTGAAAGTCCCTACGGGCGCTGTCCTGCGGCTCCGGTTGCTTCTTTCCGCGGCGGGTCTTGGTCGTTTCCGCCGGTGCGTCGTGCCAGTAAGTCGACGAGAGCTCCCATTTCTTCAGGATGCGGTTTTCATAGGCGCTGAGTTCGGGCGCCGCCATCGACGTTTCGGTCCAGTCCATCGCTTTGGCGAAATGGCCGAGCTGCGTCCGGACGTCCTCGATGCGGTTGTTGAACGGCGTCGCCGTCAGCAGCAGGACCTTTCGGCCGCCGCCTTCACTCGGTGTCTCGGACGGTTGGGTCACATCCAAGGCCATCTGCCGCCCGTTCACATCCAGCGGGCTCGTCGGCGCACGCCATTCGTGCGGGCCGGGCACGGGCATCGAGAGGCAGAAGCGCAGCACCCGTGTGCCCTTCCCATTGGTGTTCCGGAAGTTGTGGGCCTCGTCGAGGACGACGATCTCGGAGAGCGAGAGGTGATGAAGCGCCTCGGGATCCGAGGCGTCGGCCTTGACCGAGAGGCTCTGGTTCGTCATTGGCCGAATGATGAGGTGACCGTCGTCGGCCCACTGTGCGTCGCGGCCGTCGAGCTCGAGGAGTTTCTCGACGGCCGCACGGATCTCGCGAGCGTGCGCGAACCACTGCGTACCGCCCGACGCGACTGCGGTCTTCCCCAGGACGCGGGCGGGTGCGAGGATCGAGACCCGAATGGGCGCGGGAGGCGGCTCCGGCGGCAACTTCATGCGCTCCCGGATTCGGTCTCGAATGAGCATCGCGATGACGATCTGTGCAATGAGCGTCTTGCCGAGGCCCGGTTCGTCGCTTAGGAGCGCGCCCCGGCTGTGGCGCAGAATCATCAGCAGGCGAAGGGCGCCGTCGACCTGATAGATGGAGGGCTTCTTGCCGCCCCAGACCTCCTCGCCGACATCACCCACGGCCTTGCGAATGTCGGCGATCATCTCAGGGGCGACGCCGAGCGCGAGCTCGATGTTCGTCCGGATGGCCAGGGCGAGTTGGGCAATGTCCCGAGGCACGGGGTCGGCAGCCGGCTCCACCGGTTCGGTCGGCGTCGAATCGGTCGTAGTGATGCACTTCGAGAGATCCAAGGCGAGGCAGGGCTCCGGGGCTTCCATCGCGAACGGCTCACTCCACGAAGCGAAGCGCTCCGCGCCATAGAAAAGGTCCCGAGCGGTTGAGGCGAGGTCGGCGCCCAGGGACTCCCCGGCCGTCGGGGTCTCGAAGACGTGGCCCGAGACGCGGTGGAGCGTCGCAACCTCGACATTGGCCTCGCTGCTCGCGCTCAGCGCCGCGCCCGACCAATTGGCTGATCCCGCGATGACGACCGAATCCGGCCCGGGGATACCGAGAGCCGGCGCGGTCTTTCGCTCCACCACGTAGAGT
>Ga0164294_10003648_pt1 | contig 13659 bp, 12 predicted proteins | sample GEODES005metaG_FD_111479 | JGI IMG/M metagenome (GOLD analysis project Ga0164294, IMG submission 111479) | Oligotrophic lake water microbial communities from Sparkling Lake, Wisconsin, USA - GEODES005 metaG | ecosystem: Environmental > Aquatic > Freshwater > Lake | place: USA: Sparkling Lake... | reverse complement strand
GCGCCGCCCCCGCCCCCGCCCCCGAGCGACCCCCCGCCTCCTCCCCTGCCCATCCCGGCGAGCGCGCGGCTCACGGGGACCTACGTGGCGGCCCAGGACGCGGACCGCTGGCTGGTGTTCACGCGCGAGGGCCACCTCCACACCCGCCCCCCGCGCGGGGACGCGGCGGACGGCGCCGCCGATTCGGCCGGCTGCTACCTGCGCGAGCCCGCGGAACGGCTCCAGCTGTGGTGGCCGGACGGGCGCTACAGCGCGCACGCGCTGCTCCAGGAGCCCTACGCGATCACGCTCGACGGCGCCCGGTATTGGCGTGCGGACTTCAACCTCGAAGGGCACGCCTTCGACGGTCGCTGGCGCGGCGCGGGCCTGGACCTCGTGCTGACCGCGGACGGGGGCTTCGTGCTCGACTCCGCGGTCCCGGCGCTGCCGTCCGGGCGCGGTCGCTACGCCCTCGGCGCCGGCGCCATCGCCATGCGCTGGGCGAGCGGGGGCGATCGCACCCTGTCGTTCTGCACGTCGCTCCGGCCCGACCGGAAGGCGCCCGCGCGGATCGCGTTGGGCGGCTGGATGTTGGACCGCGCCTGACAGGCGCCTGCGCGTTCGGTGGGATAAGTGCCGCGGGCGACCGCGGCGGGAGGGCGTCATGTCACAGGCAGAGGTGGTGCGGGTCGCACAGTTTGACCCCAAGGTGCAGACCTACTGGTTCGTGCAGGGCGCGATGACGCAACTCGTGCTGGTGAGCGCCGTCATCGGCGTCGTGACGCTGCCGCTGTGGCTGTTCGGGCTCGGCCAGTGGCTGTCGGCCCGCCGCTTCGCCTACACGTCGGCGGTGCTGACCCAGCGCGCGGTGCACCTGAAGACCGGCTACTGGCTGCGCGTCGAAAAGACGGTGCCGCTCGAGCAGATCCAAGACCTCGCCACGCACAGCGGCCCGCTGCTCCGGGCCTTCGGCCTGTCGTCGGTGCAGCTCGAGACCGCCGGCGGCAGCCCGGCCAACGGGGCGTCGGACCTGCAGCTTCACGGGCTGATCGACGCCGACGGCTTCCGGGACGCGGTGCTGTCGGCGCGCGACGCGCTGCTGGACGGCCGACGGGGCGCGCTGCCGCCGCCCCCGGCCGCCGCCCCCACCGACGACACGCTCGCCGTCCTCCGCGACATCCGCGACAGCCTCGCGCGCATCGAGCAGCAGCTCGGGCGCGGACGCGACGACGCGCGCTAGACCGGCGCCTCGATGGCGCGGTGCATCGGGGTGGTCGGGGCGTCGCCCTTGGCGGTGAACACGAGGTGGTCGGCGCCGCGGAGGGTGAGCGCGTCGGCGGTGTGCCCGTACCAGTGGAAGAGGTTGCCCGGCTGGCGGTTCAGCCAGCCCACCTTGGTCTGCTGGCCGTTCGACAGGCGCTGCACCAGCCACCAGCTCCCGCCGGCAGCGGGCAGGGTCGGCGCGCCGGTCAGCAGGGCGGCGGTGTTGCGCAGGTTGGCGGTGGAGGGGTCCCAGCCCGGCAGGTTGTTGTGGGCGTACAGCCGCAAACGCCAGTTGGCCGGGAACGGCGAGGAGTCCCAGAACCAGTAGCCCTGGCCGCGCTGCCAGACGAAGCCGGTGCTCGATGTGGCGTTGGTGCTGCCCGTGACCACATACCAGCCGATGCGCGTGCCGCCGCCGTCGAGCACCTCGTAGAGGCCGCAGCTGATCCCGGGCCAGATCTCGCCGACGATGATCGGGTCGCGCACGAGCCCGGGGTTGGCGTCACTCTCGTCGAAGATCATGCCTGCTCCACGACGGGGGCCACGGGGAGAGGACGAGGGTCCTCGGACGCGGCGCGTCGGTGGTCCATCCTACCTGAAGGGAAGCCCGAGCGGAAGCCCGGCGCGCGGGACGTCGCCGGGGTGGTATCCTGCAGGGGGGAGGGTACGGCGCATGGGCGGCCCGGTGGTGTGGGAGAGCCTGGCGGGCAAGCCGGGCGGGCGCTGGCTGTGGAACCCCGGGGTCGATCTGGCGGCGATCGCGGGCGGCGGCTCGCTGGTGTTTGCGGCCGTGGTGGTGCCCGTCACCCTCCTGGCGCCGGCGATCGCGCCGCTGTTGCTCACGGCCTTCCTCCACCTCGCGGTGGCGGTCAACTTTCCCCACTATGTGGCGACCTACGACCTGATTCGCCGGGAGGGAGGGCCGGGTCAGCGGGCCTGGCTCGCCGCGTCCACCGCGGTGGGGGCGCTGCTCGTCGCCGGGGTGGTGGTCGACCCGTCGCGCTGGCTCGGCCTGGTGCTCCGGGCCTACTTGTGTTGGTCGGCCTACCACTACGCCGCGCAGCACTACGGGGTGTCGTGTCTCTACGCAGCCCGGGGCGGGCTGCCCTTCCGGCCGTCGGAGAAGTGGTGGTTGTGGCTGTCGTATGGCGCGGCCGCCGTCTTCCAGATCGGGATGACCCTGCTGTCGGACGGCTACGGCGTGCCGGGGAGCACGGTGTCGCTCGACACCGGCGGGCCTTGGCTGCCCCGCGAGACCTACCCGGCCTTCGCGGCCTGCGCCGGGCTGTCGCTGGCGCTGGCCGTCGGCGCGTCGGTGGCGGTCCGCCGGCGCACGGGCCGCGCCCCCGACGGGCGGGCCCAGCTGCTGTGGTGGACCAACTTCGTGTGGTTCGTCGGACCCAATGTGTGGCTGGCCGGCGCCCCGACGCCGTGGGTGCCGGCGGCGGTCGGGCTGTGGCTGGGCGTCGCCATCCCCTTCTTTCACTGCGTGCAGTACCTCGGGGTGGCCAGCCACCGCCTGCGGGCCACGCGCGACATCCGCCCGGTCTACGTGTGGTCGGCGTATGCGGCGGTCGGCCTGGCGCTGTTCGTCGGCCTCGGTCGCGGCCTCGGGGCGGTCACCGGCCTGTCGACCGACGCCGCGCTGGTGACCGTGATGGCCGTGCTCAACCTCCAGCACTTCTTCCTCGACGGGCTCGTCTGGCGGACGCCCCGCCGGGCTGCGCCTGCGCCTGCCGGGCTCGCCCCCGCCTGATCCGCCGCGCTGGCCCGTCCCCGGCCGCCGGGCTATCAGGGCGCAACGTTGGGAAGGGAGCCTGGATGACCTCGACGAAGGAGCAGGTAGAAGTCAGCTACGACGTCAGCAATGACTTCTTCCGCCTGTGGCTCGACGAGAATATGCACTACACCTCTGCGGTCTACGAGGGCGACATGACCCTCGAGCAGGCGCAAGAGAACAAGGCGCGGATTCTCTACGAGTTCGCCGAGGTCACGCCCGAGAAGTCGGTCTGTGACATCGGCTGCGGCTGGGGGTCCTTCCTCGACTATGCCGTCCGCCGGGGCTGCCGGTCCGCCACCGGCGTGACCCTGTCGACCGAGCAGGCGATGTGGGCGCGGGACCGGAAGCTGAAGAACTGCGAGATCCGCATCGAGGACTACGCCGACCACGTCCCCGCGCAGAAGTACGACGCCCTGGTCTCGATCGAGATGATCGACCACCTGTGCTCGCCGGCGCAGGCGCGGGCCGGACAGGCGGTCGAGCTCTACCGCCGGTACTTCGACCGGCTGGCGGGTTGGGTCGAGCCGGGCGCCTGCTTCGGCTTCCAGGCCATCCTCCGCAACCGGATCCCCCGCGCCAAGACGGACCTCGAGGACCTCGCCTTCACCGCCGACATCATCTTCCCGGGCGGGCTGAACCCCCGGATCGAAGAGATCATCCTCGCGATCGGCAACCAGAAGTGGGAGATCGTCGAGATGCACATGCGGCGGGAGGACTACGGCAAGACCACCGCCGAGTGGTATCGCCGGATGCAGCTCCACGAGGCGCACATCCGTCAGACCTGGGGCGATCGCGTCTACGAGGACTACGATCGCTACCTCTCCACCTGCGTGAAGGCCTTCGCCCGCCACTGGTCGGGCGACGTGCAGTTCAAGCTGCGTCGGATCGCCTGAGCGGCGGCGGGCGCACGGCCCGCCCCCCATCCCGGATCCAGCACCGGCGCGCAGCTACTCCCGCGCGCCGTGTGCGACCTCGTAGGTCACGTCGATCTTCGTGTTCGGCGGCGGCAGGTAGGCGAGGAAGGTGATCGCGTTGCGGGACTTGTCGTAGGTGTAGTCCACGTCGAGCGCGAAGCTGCGCTCGGTGCCGTCGATCTCGATGGCCCGCACGTCGAGGGTGGAGACCACGGGCACCTCGGTGAGGAAGAACTCCTGCTTCATGCCGGCGGCCTGCATGGCCAACAGCTCGAGCAGCTCGTCCCACTGGCCATCGCAGATGGACCAGTTGATCCCGCCCACGGCCTCGCGCACGGTGTGGTAGGCGAAGCCCGCGTCGGCGGTGGCGCAGCCGTCGGGCTCGGGCCCCACCAGCGTGTTGAAGAAGGCCATATTGGGCTCGTACTTGAGCCCGAGGAAGAAGTCGATGAACTCCTGCTCGGAGTACGGGAGCAGGTAGGACCAGTCGTCCTCGTCGCTGATCACGATGACGGACAGCAGCGCGCTGTCGCGGTAGAAGCCCTTGTTCCACCCGTTGCGGTGGGTGTCGAGGGCGGCGTGCGCGGCCGCGCGGCCCATCTCGTCGCCCGACCCGTTCGTGCCCATCAGCGCCATCATCTCGAACATCGGGATCGGGTCGAAGACGGTCGGGTCGATCCAGCGCCGGCCCTCCACCTCGCGGAGCTGGCCCTGCATGTCGCTCGCGTACATGTCGGTGCTGACCACGCCGACATGGTAGTCGACTTCCTCGAGGCCGAGGAAGAAGTTCATGAAGGCCGGGAAGCTGTCGGTCAACAGCACCTGGTCGTCACCCATGGACCCCGAGTTGTCGACGACGAACAGCACGTCGACCTGATCGACCGGGTCGCGCTGGGCGAGGTGGTCGGTTCGCAGGGCCTCGTAGGGGTCGCCGGTCGCGGGCAGCACGGGCGGGGGCGTCCCGTCCACGTCGAGCTCGTACTCGTTGCAGGCGGCGAGCAGCAGCAGGCAGAGGGTGCGCATCTTAGTCCTCACCGTCGGGGAGCAGGGTGGATTCGCCAGGCGTGACCGCGCCAAACCAGAGGTCGGCGTCGCCGGCCCGGCCGTCGGACCAGGTCGCGACGACCCGCCCGTCGGACAGGCCGATGAAGGGGTCGACCACGTAGGTGGTGCCGCCCGCCCAGCCGTTGAGCCGGAGGTCTTCGGGGGCCCAGGTCAGGCCGCCGTCCGTGGAGATCTGGTAGAACAAGTCGGCGTTTTGGCCGTCGGGGTCGTTGCGGGTGTCGGTCCAGGCGACCACCACCCCCTCGGGTCCGACCGCCAGGCGGGGCAGGGCGGCCTGCTGACCGGTGGTGTTCTGGCCGATCGCCGACTCGGGGCCGACCACGCCGTCGACCAGCGTGGTGTGCCACACGTCCCGGTCGCCGTTGCGGTTGTCTTCGTAGACGAGGTGGGTCACGCCGCCGAAGCAGGCGAGCCGCGGCACGCCGGTGTCGAAGAAGCCGGGGAGCGCGCCGCTCACGCGGATCGCGGCGTCGGAGAAGGTGACCCCGTCCGCGGACGCGCTCGCGTAGATCGAGTAGCCCTCGCCGTCGCGCTGGTCCTGCCAGGCGAGGACCACCGCGCCCGTGACGGGGTCGCGGTCGAGCGCGACCGCGTGGCTGTCGGCCGCGCCGGGCGCATCGCCCGCGTCGACGCGCACCGGGGCGGCGAAGGTCGCGCCGCCGTCGGTCGACTGGGTGAAGTAGATGTCGGCGTCGCCGTTGCGGGCGTCTTCCCAGGCGACCGCCAGCACGCCCTGCGACGCGCGCAGGGCCGGGTAGCCCGACCAGGCGGCCCCCGCGTCGTCGCCGTCGAGCCGCAGCGGCTCGGTCCAGGAGGCCCCGCCGTCGCGGCTGACCCCGTAGAAGATGTCGTAGGCCCCGTAGAGCTGGTCCATCCACACCGCGTGGACGACTGAACCCTCCACGGCCAGGGCGGGGGCGCTGGACGGGTAGCGGCCCTCGGCGTCGGGCTCGATCCGGGTCGGCGCGCTGAAGGTGACGCCCCCGTCGAGGGTGACCGTGGTCCAGATGTTCGGCAGGTTCAGCTCGCCGTCCCGGTTGTCTTCCCAGGCGACGGCGATCGTCGCGCCGTCACAGGCGATCGCGGGGTTCGACGCGGTCTTGGGCGTGCCGGATACCTCTTGCGGCGCCGACCAGGTCTGGCCGCCGTCGGCCGAGGTCGTCCACCACAGGCCGGCGCCGGTCTCGGTCGGCTCGGTCCACGCGACCGCCAGGCGCGCGCCGGCGGCGCAGGTGGCGGACGAGAGGCTGTCGACGCCCTCTTCACCGCGATCGAGCTGGGTGTCGGGCGAGTCGAAGACCGGCGGCGCGGCGGCCTCCGGCCCGCAGGCGATCAGGAGCAGGGTGAGGGCGGCGGCGCGCATCAGGCCCCCACCGCGCAGGTCAGCCACTCGTCGAGCAGGAAGCGCTCCTCGGCGGTGAGCCCGCCCCCGGGCGGCATCGTCTCGTCGCCGAGCACGCGGGCGCGCACCCGGTCGGCCTGCTCGATCGCGGCGGCTTCGGTGTCGAAGTCGATCCCCTCGGGCGCGCCCGAGCGGACGGCACCGGTGAGCTGGCTGCTGTGGCAGCCGTTGCAGCTCTTGTCGAAGAAGCCCTCGGCGTAGTTCGTCCAATCGAGGGGCGGGGCGCGGTCGCAGGTGATCTGCGTGGGGAGGCTGGTGTCGGTGACGCCGGAGCGCACGTCGGCGGGCGCGCCGTCTGCGCCGCAGGCGACCAGCAGGAGCAAACAGACCGCGCGCACCTCACGCCCCCTGGATCAGCGCGTCGATCGCGGGGACGCCCGGGATCCACGGCTGCGGGTCCACATCCCCGAGCGTCAGCACCGTGGCGCCGACGTGCTCCGTGCCGATCAGCACGCCCGCGCCGCTCGCCCGGCCCGTGCCGAGGTCGATCGGGAGCGCCAGGAAGCTGTCGTCGGTCTCGCCGGCGACGGTGTCGCCCTGCACGCCGGCCCCGGCGATGAGCATCGAGGTGTAGGTCCAGTGGTCGCGGCCCATGGAGCCGTTGAACTTCGGCGTGCGACCGAGCTCGGAGCCGGCGACGATCACGATCTCGTCGGCCAGCCACTCGGCGTTGGCGCCCGGCGTCCGCGCGAGCTGGTCCATCAGCTGGTCGAGCGCGCTGAAGAAGTCGTCGAGCTGGCCGCCCACCGCGCCGTTGCCGCCGTGGGTGTCCCACCCGCCGGGGATCTGGATCATCGCGCAGCGGGTCAGGCCCAGGCGCATCACCTCGGCGGCCATCAGCGCCTGGTCGAGCAGCCCCGAGGCCCCGTCTTGCAGCCCGGCCTCGAACTGCCGGCCCTCGAGCTCCGACGCGCGGTCGAGCGACGACAGGAAGGCGTCGGTGCGGATCTTGGCGAGGCCGGTCCGGCCGGCGCCGTAGCGCACGCCCTGGGAGCGGACGTGGGCGTCGATCAGCAGGTCGACGGTCGGGTCGAAGGACGGGGCGTTCTCGTCGAGCTGCCCGTTCAGCGAGCCGTCGATGAGGTCGAGCAGCGAGCCGCCGCCGCCGCGCACCACCGCCGCGCCCAGCCGGCCCGGGTAGTTCGGGCCCGAGAAGACGAGGTGCGGCATCGGGTACTCGGTCGAGCCGCTCGCCGCCAGGATCGTCGGCCAGTCTGGCCGGGAGTCTTCGCCGCCGCCCGTCAGCGCCCAGAACTCACCGGTGTCGTGCGCGACGGAGTGGACATTCACCCCGCGGACCAGCGCGGTGCGGCTGCCCCAGTTGGCGAAGTAGGTGTCCATCGCCAGGCGGTCGGCGCCGGACGACCACGTCAAGTTGCCGGACTGTCCCAGCACGGTGCCGGCGTCCATATCGGTCCCGCCGACGGCCGAGAAGCCGTCTGCGGCGAACTTGGGGTCGAGCGGGGTCGCGTCCCAGCCGCCCCGGGCGAAGAAGAACAGGAACTTCTTGTCGGGCGCGGCGGCCCGGGCTTGCCGCTCGGCGGCGCCGAGGGAGCCGAAGGTGCCGAGGGCGGCGCAGCCGGCGGCGCGCTGGATCCACTGACGACGGGACAGGTTCGGGTGGGGCATCGTCGAGACCTCGGTGCGGGTTCAGTAAAAGAGGACGGCGGGGTCGCGCAGGGTGGCCGAGAGGACCGCGGCCCAGCTCGACGTCGGCGACGAGGTGATGCTGAAGACCTGGCGCCACAGCTCCAGGCGCTCGGCGACCTCCGGCGCGTCGGCGGCGAGCGGCACGCCGACCAGCGCCAGGTGGATGTTGCGGATCTGCGCCTCGAAGGCGGCGGCGTTCGTGTCCGGGGTGTCGCTGATCGCGACGTCGCCGAGCAGGATCGCCGGGGTCCCTTCGGCGCGGTTCAGGTCGATCGTGGCGACCCGGTAGCCGGCCGCCTGCGCGACCCGCTCGATGACGAAGGCGCTCGACACGGTCGGCTCGTAGCCGGGCTCGGTGATGAACTCGCCGTCGATGCCGTTGGCCAGCACCACCAGCCCGAGCTCGGGCTCGCGCAGCAGATCGGCACCGTCGACCGTGTAGGCGTATCCGGTCTTGTCGACCAGGTAGCTGGAGAATTGCCGGGGCGAGATCGTCTTCACCACCGGGATCCGCTCACCGGTCCGGTCTTCGAAGGAGGCGGCCTTGTACGCGTCGCCCTTGACGATCGCGGCGACCAACGCCCGGAAGTCAAAGCCGCTCTCGGTGAAGACGTCGGTCAGCGCCTGGACCTGCTCCCAGTCCTTCTCGCCGTCCACGTCGCGCTGGGTCAGCCCGCCGAGGACGGTCTGGACGGTGCAGCGGTGGAAGCGCGGGTCGGCCGCGAGGTCGGCGGCCAGCTCGCCGAGGCCGGAGACGGGCGCGCCGTAGTAGGCGGGCGGGCTCGGGAAGTACTCCGACCAGCGGCCCTCGTCGTCGGCGGCGTAGCTGCGGTTGACGGCCAGCCCCTCGCCCTTCTCCCACCAGAAGCCATAGAAGTTGGCGGCGATGGGGTCGAGCGACGCATGGCACGACAGGCAGGTCGCGTTCGTGTGGATGGCGTCGCTCGCCTCCTCGGGGGTCAGGCCGTCGAGCGCCTCGCGGGTGAAGGTGACGGGCCGGGAGAGGTAGTCGTCGCACAAGAACATGCGGGAGAGCTGGTTGGCCCGGTGCCGGTTCGCGTTCAGGCCGGCCGAAGGGTACCGGTGCCAGAGCGTGTTGGTGGCGAACACGCCGGCGGCGGGGCGGCCGTCGGTGTAGCGCACGACCTCCCACGCGCTCGCGCCGGAGTGGGGCAGGCCCCAGTAGGCGGCGACGATCGGGTCGGCGAGGGTGTAGTCGGCGGTGAGGATCTCGGTGAAGGGCCGATCTTGCTCGACCACATGGCGGATCAGCTTCAGCGGCTCGCTCCCCACCGACGCCGCGACCTCCCAGCTCGGCGCGTCGATCCCGGCCTCGGCGGGGTCTTCGTAGGTGTTGGCCGTCCGCGTGCGCAGCACGGGGTTGTACAGGTCCTCGACCTGGTCGCCGAAGCGCGGGTCGCGGAGCCAGGCGTCCACATAGCCGTCGTACGCGGCGGGATCGGCGTCGACCGCGGTCAGCTCGGCCTCGGTGGGCCGGACGCCGCGCAGGTCGAGCGAGAGGCGGATGAGCTGCGCGCGCGGCGACAGCACAGCGTCCACGGCGGCGTCGACCGAGGTGCGCGGGGCGTCTCCGCCGCCGCACGCGACCAACAACAGCAAGGCAGGGGTGCGCATCAGGTCCCTCATAGCGAGAAGTCTTGAAGGTCGGGCGCGGCGAGCGCGTCCCACAGGAAGTCGAAGTCGAGGCAGATCTCGCGCTGGCGGTATCCCCGCCAGTACACCGTGCCGCATCCGTCGCAGGCGGAGTAGGTCTCGTCTTCATATTCGAGGTTTGACAAATACTTCGGCGCGAAGACGACATCGTACCAGTGCGCGTTGGCGTCGCGGAACCGGAGCACGCCCCGCGGCTCCTCGGTGCAGTCGGTCAGGCTGGAGGCGGTGGCCTCGAGCGTGAGATCGGCGTGGACACTGTCAAACTGGCCTTGGTACAGCGTGTCGAAGAGTAGCACGTCGCCCACCGCCTCGAAGGCGGGCGCGGCGCCGCCGGCGAGCTCGAGCCCGAGGCTGGTGCGCAGGCCGCCCGGGCCGGACAGCGCGGTGGCGGCCAGGGTGCCCGAGATCGTCGCGTCGAGGTCGGAGGCGTAGGTCCAATCGGCCCCGTTGACGGTCAGGTGGTCGTCGCCCGCGCCGTCGAACTCGAAGGCGACCGCGTCGGTCGCGCTGACGACCGCGTCGCCGATGAGCGCGCGATCCGCGGCGTCTCCGGCGGCGGCCAGCTCCCAGTACAGGTAGCCGCCGAAGGTCGTCCCGCCGGCGTCGCAGGCGGCGCTGTACGAGGTCCCGCCGTCGATGAGGCCGTTGCCGGCGATGTCGACGCCGTCGGGCTCGCCGGACCCGATCAGCGGGCAGTCGGCGGTGCCCTGGCCCAGCGTCGTGCGGTGGGCGCCCCAGGGCGCGACCAGCGTGGTGTCGAGCAGCACCTGCACGCTCGCCTGCGTGGCGGCGATGAGGTCGAGCTCAGTCAGCGGGGAGACGAGGGCCACCGGGATGTCGGCGGGGTCGATGGGCCCTTCGGCGGGGGCGCTGCAGCCGGCGAACAGGCCGGCGGTCGTCAGAACAGCGAAGAAACGCATAGGCGTCCTCCTGTCGAAAGAGAGAAGCAATCGCCGTGCCAACCGAGACGGCGCCAAGGCCGGCGATCGGGGCCGGACGGCGGGGTCGGTGCGGCAGAATTGTCGCACCTCGACGGGCCGATCGGGATCCGCGCGCCCCAGCGCGGGTGCGTCGCGCGGCCGCGCTCGATAGGTCGGAGCGGCAAGGGAGGTCGGCATGGCGCGGGCGGTGGTGCTGGGCGGTGGGATGGTCGGCGCGGCGATGGCGATGGATCTGCAGCGGCACGGGGTCGCGACGACCCTGCGCGACCTGAAGCCGGCGGGGGCGGCGGCGATGGCGTCCCGCTGGGGCTTCGCGCTCGAGGCGGCCGATCTGTCCGACCCCGCGGCGATCGGCGCCGCGGTGGCCGACGCCGACATCGTGCTCGGCGCCCTCCCGAGTCGGCTGGGCGATCAGGCGATGGGGGCGGTCATCGCCGCGGGCAAGCCCTATGTCGACATCGCCTTCGTCGCGGACGACCTGCGCCACCACCACGCCGCGGCGGTGGCGAAGGGGGTGCCCGTCGTCTTCGATTGCGGGGTCGCGCCCGGCGTCTCGAACCTGCTGTGCGGGGTCGGGGCGCACACGATGGGGCGGTGCGATCGGCTCGAGATCCTCGTCGGCGGGTTGCCGGTGTCGCGCCGCTGGCCGTTCCAATACAAAGCGCCGTTCGCCCCGTGGGATGTGCTCGAGGAGTACACCCGGGTCGCCCGGGTCGTGCAGGGCGGTCGGCTGGTGGAGAAGGAGGCGCTGACCGAGCCCGAGCTGGTCGACTTCCCGGCGATCGGCTCGCTCGAGGCCGTGAACACCGACGGGCTGCGCAGCCTGGTCGACCTGCCCGTCCCCGACATGGTCGAAAAGACGCTGCGGTACCCGGGACACTACGAGCTGATGCGGGTCTTCCGCGAGACCGGGCTGTTCGGGCTCGACCCGGTCGACGTGAACGGCCAGGCGGTGGTGCCCCGCGAGCTGATGGCGCGGCTGCTCTTCCCGAAGTGGACGTACGAGGAGGGCGAGCCCGACCTGACCGTGATGCGCGTGCGGGCGGAGGGGCTGGTGGACGGCCAGCCCGTGCGGTGGGACTGGAGCCTGGTCGACCGCTACGACCCCGAGACCGGCCTGCGCTCGATGAGCCGCACCACCGGGTTCACGGCGACCGTCGTCGCCCTGCGCATCCTCAGGGGCGACGCGCCGCCGCCGGGCGTGCACGCACCCGAGGCGCTGTGGCGCGACACCGACGCGATCCTGGCGGGGCTGGCCGATCGCGGCGTGCACTACCACTTCCGATCGACGCCGCGCGGTTGATGCGGCCGCGCCGCCCTCAACGGCGGACGTCGGTGAGCCGGTCGACGACGGCGCGGGCTGCGGCGAGCTGATCGGGGACGCCGAGCCCCGACCACTGCCACCCGACGAAGTGGAGCCCCGACGCGGCGAGCGCGCGGGTGCGGGCGGTGTGGCCGGGCGGGTACTGCGGGATCCCGGGGAGGGTCCGCGCGACGTGCGTGAATGCGGGCGCCACCCGCCAGCCGTGGACGGCCGCGACGACGTCGCGGGCGTGGGCGACCAGCCCGTCGTCGCTGCCAAACGCGATCCCCGGGGCGCGGGCGCCGCCGACGAGCACGCGGAGCAACACCCACCCGGGCGCGTGCCCCGGGAACACCGACGAGACGTAGATGGCCCCCAGCGCGTCGCGCGTCTGGTCGGGGTGGGCCAGCCAGCCGAACCCCGACACCGCCGGGACGTCCCCGGCGCGCCAGCCGAGGTGGATCGCCGCGATGGGCGCGTGGGCGTGTGGGTCGGCGGACAAGCCGGGGAGCAGGCGGTCGACCCCGGTCGCGGCGACCACGACGGCCTCGGCCTCGTGCGCCTCGCCGCCCGCGTGGACCCGCCAGCCGGCGCCGTCGCGGGTGAGGGAGGTCACCGGGGTGTTCAGCCGCAGCGCCCCGCCGAGCCCCCGGGCGAGCGCATCGGGGAGGGCCTGCAGCCCGTCGGTGAAGGTGAACGGGATGCGGGGGGCGGCGGCGGGTGGCCGCGGGCTGCGGAAGGCGCCGCGGGTCAGGCTCCCCGCGGTGCGCTCGAAGTCGACCAGCCGCGGCAGGGCGGCCTGGCACTCGACCGAGCGGGGGTCGCCGCCGAAGATGCCGCCGACGAAGGGGGTACCCAGGCGGTCGGCGGCCTCCGCGCCGAGGCGCCGCGCCATCAGGTCGTACACCGACTCGCCGGGGCGGCCGCCCGGTCGAATCCAGGGCTCGGCGAGCGCGCGGAGGCGGGCGCGCCGCGAGAGCAGCGGGGTGCGCAGGAGGCCGAGCGGCCCGCTCGGCAGCGCGACCAGGCGCCCACCTTGCAGCAGGTAGCGGGTCGACGCCGTCGGCGCAGACGGCACGACGGCGTGGGCGAGCCCGACCGCCTCGATCCACGACCACAGGTCGGCGGTTCCGCCTCGCAGCGACTGCGGGCCGTGCTCGATCCGCAGGCCGTCGCGGTGGCTGGTGCGGATCACCCCGCCCGGGCGGTCCGCCGCCTCGGCCACCACCACGGAACGCCCACGGGCCCGCAGGAGCCAGCCGACCGCCAGCCCAGCGACCCCGCCGCCGATCACCCAAATGGTGGACGCCACCGCACCCTCCCCGGACGCTCGTAGCGCGCGCCCCGCCTCGGTGCCGCGGAGCGCCACGACCCGCTGCGGATTTCCCTACGCGCCGCGGCGCGGGTGCTATACTCCGGGACGTTCTGGAGTACCCATGCGCTGCACCTTTGCTGGTCTGTTGGCCGCCGCTGGCCTGTTCGCGTCCCCGTCGGCTTGGGCGACCGCCTATGTCGGGACGGATCTGCTCGGGGCAGACCTCGTTCTGGCGGACGGCGACACGCTGACGGGCACCTTCACGAACGTCGGCCTGCTCCATGTGCCGGTGGGCGCGACGGTGCGGGTGGTGACGGGGGCGGCCCTCGAGGTGTACGCCGACGAGATCCTTGTGGAAGGCACCCTCGACGGG
>Ga0164294_10003647_pt1 | contig 13661 bp, 8 predicted proteins | sample GEODES005metaG_FD_111479 | JGI IMG/M metagenome (GOLD analysis project Ga0164294, IMG submission 111479) | Oligotrophic lake water microbial communities from Sparkling Lake, Wisconsin, USA - GEODES005 metaG | ecosystem: Environmental > Aquatic > Freshwater > Lake | place: USA: Sparkling Lake... | reverse complement strand
TATGTTAATTGTTTTTTCTAAATCATAGGTACCTCCACGTATTTCTATAGTAATATCTTTACCTGCACGCGTAATCGCATTTTTAACTGCGGCGTTCAATGTTTTAAAAGATTTTGCTAATGTTCCAATGTTGTTATCGTTACCCATTGTGGAAACATATATTTTATCCTGACCGGCACCGAAGAAGAAAAATTGTAAAAGGATAATGGATAAGAATAATGGCTTAGTCATAGTAGCTATATTGTTAATGCCTGTTAAAAGATTATTTTTAGTATCTATTTGTTTGCTGCTCATAAAAATTAAATTGATTCATGCTAAATACTTCCGTTCTGGTAAATCTTAGCATTCATATAAAGGGATATTTTTTAAAAAGGAAATCCTTTTTCCCAATAGAACAAATTATTTCGCATGGCATCCGTTTTTAAATGATATCAATAAAAGATTGGGCTTAATTTGTCAAAGTTAAATGCATACAATTGCCAACATAAAACGATATTGGCAAATTATAATGCTAAGTTGGCAAAATGGCTATCGCAAAGTAAATATTCAAACAAGAATATTGATATGCATATATGTTTGATAAAGAAGAATGCAATTTCAGCTTTGTATATAATGTCTTTGAACCAATTGCATGTATTGGATTAATTGAAAATTGGATGAAAATTGGATGACGGGAATTTTTTCTCAGCCAAAAATATATTAAGAATATATTTTTAGCTGCTATCAGGATATCATGATGTATTCCTAATATGATCCCACTTCAGAAAGTATATGCCAAAATTGCTTATTATATTGACAAAACAAGAAAGGAGTAACCGAAATTATCTTCCGTTATTGCATTAGTTTAAATAAATATAATTTCAATAATAATTAGTATGAGCAACCAATTAGTTAAAAATACTTTCCTTCTGTCACTGCTCTTCAGTATTTCGATGTCCGTATCAGGACAGGACATCTATGTATCCCCCAAAGGGAATAACAAGGCTGCGGGAACTAAATTACAGCCCCTTGCTACTTTTGCGGCAGCGCAGCAAAAGGTACGAGCAATTAAAAAGAGCAGCCCGAATAGCGCTGTTACGGTGTACTTCCGGGGCGGGAAATATTACCTTTCTAAGCCTGTGGTTTTTTCAATGGAAGATGGCGGAACTGAAGCAGCACCGGTGACTTATAGAGCCTATCCTGGTGAAACACCCTATGTGCTAGGAGGAGAAAAACTGAGGCTGAATTGGACGAAATATAAAGGTGGGATCTATAAAGCTCAGGTACCTAAAGGAGTGGTCTTTGAATCGCTGTATGTAAACGATCAGATGCAGGTACTGGCACGGTACCCGAACTATGATGCGAAGACCAGAATTTTCAACGGGTATGCTCGGGATGCTATTGCCCCAGAAAGGGTAAAGCAATGGAAGTCTCCTGAAGGAGGATATTTTCATGCCATACATGGACACGAGTGGGGAAGCTTTCACTTTAAGATTACAGGAAAGAAAAGTGCAACTGAACTGGAGCTAACCGGGGGCTGGCAAAACAACAGGCCTGAAGGTGGTCAGCATTCGGTTTTCCGTTTTGTGGAGAATATATTTGAAGAGCTGGATGCTGAAAATGAATGGTATCTAGATAAACAGACAGCTACGCTGTATTTCTACCCTGCCCCTTCTGTACACATGGCTACAGCCAATTTTGAATTTGCGGCCTTGGAAAACCTGGTTAGCTTTTCGGGTACGTCACAAAAGCCGGTAAAGAACATCATCCTTGACGGCTTTAAATTTATGCGCACAGTGCGCACCTTTCTGAAAAACAGAGAACCGTTGCTGCGCAGCGACTGGACAATATACCGGGGCGGTTCGATTTTCCTAGAAGGAACGCAGAATTGTGAGATAAAGAATTGCGAATTTAGCCAGATCGGCGGGAATGCGATCTTCTTTAACCACTATAACAACAACGCACTGGTAAAAGGCTGCCACATTTATGAGATAGGTGCTAATGCCATCTGCTTTGTAGGAGATACCAGTACAGTAAGAAACCCCAAATACATCCCGTACGGACCGCGTGTAACTGAAAAGGAAATAGATATGACACCGGGACCTAAGAATAACAATTATCCTCAGCATTGTGTGGTAGATGATAATTTAATCCATGATATCGGTAGGGTTGAAAAACAGGTGGCAGGTGTAGAGATCAGTATAGCAGCATACATCACCCTGAGCCGTAACAGTATCTACAATACGCCACGGGCTGGAATCAACATAGGTGAAGGTGCATGGGGCGGACATTTATTGGAGTTTAATGATGTATTTAACACGGTATTGGAAACTGGTGATCATGGTTCTTTTAACAGTTGGGGCAGAGACAGGTTTTGGGGATATCCAAAGGAAGGCACGGATGAAAGAGTTGGCAAGGATCCCTCGATCATCCTGCTGGATATGCTTGCCCCGAATGTAATCAGAAACAACAGATTCAAGTGTGACCATGGATGGGACATTGACCTAGATGATGGGTCAAGTTATTACGAAGTCTACAATAATCTATGTCTGAATGGCGGGATTAAGCTTAGAGAAGGCTATTATAGGACAGCGCAGAATAACATATGCGTGAATAACGGGATGCACATGCATGTTTGGCAAAAGAACAGCGGCGATATGGTGAGCGGGAATATCCTAAGTTCGGTTCATCAGCCAGTGTATATGGATTTCTGGGGAAAAGAAGTGGACTATAACTGGTTTGTTTATCCGGATGATTTGAAGAAGGTGAAGGAACTTGGAACGGATAAGCATAGTGTGGCCGGCGATCCTTTATTTGTGGATCCTACAAACGGGGACTTTTCTGTATCGATTAAAAGCAAGGCTTATGAAATGGGCTGGAAGAACTTTGCGATGGATCATTTTGGCGTGCAGAAAGCGAGTTTAAAAGCAATCGCCAAGACGCCCATAATACCTGAATTGAAACATATAGATATCGCCATAGAGAACATGGTGCTGCTGTATTCTGGGCAGGTAAAAAACCTTACAACAGATGGAGAGTTGTCTGCCACAGGTATGGCAAAGAAGACCGGGGTGATCGTGTTGAGCCCTCCGCTTAAGGGGCCGTTTATGAGGATTAAGTTAGCACGCAATGATGTGATTCTAAAGATGAATGATGTTCCGATTCCTAATGTAACGGAATTACAGAATATAATTAATAAAGAAGAGATAAAAACGGTTACCGTGTGGAGGAACCAAAAGGAACTGGTGCTTTGATAAAAATGATGATGAACAAAATTGTACAGATCTACCACTGGGAATTTATGTCGAACTACTGATTGCCGAATAATATCTTCTCAAAAAACAAGACTGCCATTATTACTTTACTTCGGTTATTCCGGATTAATACTAGTAAAGATTGTTTGTTAATCTATGCCAAGATAGCATAGGTATTAGCCAATCTGTTCATAAGATTTTTAAAAGTGTCAGTTTACATTTGATTATGAGCAGAATAAACAGCCCAGCTTTGGGTATTTCTAATCAGAAACGCAAAGATTATAAAGGGTATGAGACATAACGCTTGCAATTAAAACAAAATAATAATAAATAAACAAATATGAAAAAAGCATTTCTCACAGCTTTCCTTGTAATAATAGGCATGTCTTTCCATATCCTTGTAGCGCAAAGCAGTAAATTATCCTATCCTACGGCCACAAAATACGCCACGGTACTTTATGCTATAGATGTGAACACAAAGGAAGGAAAAATTAACAATTTGGCAGGGCATTCAGTAGTAAAAGGAACAGGGCAATTCAATTGGAAGCACGAGATGGATACGGAAGGTGAGTATGAAGTAATATTAAGTTACTCTGTTCGAAAAGAGGGTATCAATGTATCAGTAACGTCAGAAAATAATACCATTAGCGATGCCATTGGAATTACCAAAGGAGTTTTTGATGGAGGCAAAGAATGGTACAACTTCAATTGCGAAAGAAAATTGCTTGCAGGCAAATTGCTGCTTAATAAAGGATCAAATTCCATTGCATTAAAAGTCAATGCCCCAGATCAAACCTTTGAAACCGTTATTAACACAATAGAATTAGTTCCAGTAAGTAAAAAGAGAAATGCGATAAAAGATATCGTGAAGGCGAAAAATGCACGTCCTGAAATGGATTGGTTTTCTTCTATGAAATATGGAGTCATGTTACATTGGACATCTCTCACTGCACCTACTGCAGGTCCGTTGAAGCCTTACGAGCAGGCTGTAAACGATTTTAATGTACCCGATTTTGTAAATATGATTGAAAAGACAGGCGCTGATTATATAATTTTTACAGGTTGCTGGGCTGAAACCTATATCCCTGCACCTTTAGAAAAATGGGAAAAAGAATATCCCGGCCACACAACAAAACGTGACTTAATCTCCGAAATCTCTGATGCCTTAAAGGAAAAAAACATCAAATTCTTCTTGTATCTGTCAACACATGTTTATGCAAAATATAATAAAGTAGATACAAAGGAATTTGAAAGACTCAATTATGAATTGGTATCTGAAATAGGAGCACGATACAAAGAAAAGATTGCCGGTTATTGGTTTGATGGTTGGTATCAAAGTTATCAAAAACACCCACGGTTTGATTTTAAGCAATTTTATAAAGTTAGCAAAATCGGAAATCCAAATAGATTGTTAGCATTAAATTCATGGCTTTATCCAATTGTTTCTGAATGGCAAGACTATTGGGCTGCAGAAATTTATACTCCAGGAATATCCCCTGACAATGCAATAGTCAATTCAGGTCCGGGTAAAGGATTACAATTCCAATCTCTTATCGCTTTACAGGGCGATTGGGTTCATACACCCTTAAACACTAAAGTCCATCCTAACCGACTCTCGCCGGAAGAAATGATCAAATATATTTCCTCGTGTGAAGGAAAAGGGCCCGTTACAATTAATATCGAAATATATCAAGACGGTACTATTGGCGAAGAGTCACTAGGTAATATGAAAAAATTAAAACAACAACTGAAGAAATAAAAAGGGCTTTAGTGTGCTACAGGGGTAACTTAATTTTAGGAAGCCCATTTATTTAAAAAGTGGGCTTATAATACCCTAATAATTTGATCAGATAATGATCAATCTTTTTTCACAATCACACAATCATTAATATGATATATTATGAAAAAATATATATTAATTTCTTTTCCCCTTTTGATAAGTGTTGTTTTCTTTTCCGGATATTCACAAGCTCCCTCTTTACAGACATCCGGTAAATATTATACTGTAGATTATGCCCCGTCAGGTAAATTGGGCGAATTACAGATCCCCGTTACCTACACCTTATGGGTGCCCGCTGGGGTTAAAACCATTCGCGCTGTGATTGTTCACCAGCACGGTGCAGGAATTCTGGCGTCTGAGCAGGGAGCTGCAGCAGCTACTGACCTTCATTGGCAAACGCTCGCTAAGAAATGGGATTGTGCATTACTCGGATCATCGTATCATGTATCGAATGATGCAACTGATAAGACCCCTGGTGGATCTGAGTTATGGTTTGATCCCAGGCAAGGATCGGATAAGGTATTTCAAAATACGCTTATTAAATTTGCCAAACAGATTAATCATCCAGAGATAGCGAAGTCGCCGTGGGTTTTTTGGGGACATTCAGGAGGGGGTATTTGGTCCGATGTTATGTCATGTTTACACCCTGAACGTGTTGTTGCTATATGGTTACGATCTGGTTCTGCAACCTCATTTCTCAATAGACCGAATTTTATTCAACCTGTAATTTCTAAAGAAGTTTACCAGATTCCTATCATGGGTAACGCAGGAATCAAAGAAAAGGGAAGGGGTGCTTATGATGGCACTTTAACCAAGTTTCATGAATATCGTGCAAAGGGGGCGCCGATTGGCTTTGCTCCGGATCCCCGCACAGGTCATGAGTGTGGTGATGCCCGCTATTTAGCAATTCCCTATTTAGACGCCTGTATGGCACTTAGGTTGCCAGATAAGAATAGCAGTGATCAGAAACTTAAGCCAATAAATATGGATAATGCATGGTTTGGTTCATTAACCGACAGCATTGCGGTTCCTGCCAAAGAATATACGGGTGATCTTGTAAATGCTGTTTGGTTACCAAATCAAAAAGTAGCCAGGTATTGGGAAGAGTATGTAAAGACTGGTGAGGTTAGTGATGATACCCCTCCTCCTTCACCCACAAATATTCTAATTTCTAATCAGGGAGAACTTGGAACCAAAATAACATGGGACGCCGAGGCTGATTTTGAGAGCGGCATCCGCTGCTTTATTATTCTCCGCAATGGAAAAGAGCTGGCTCAGGTAGCAAAAACGCCTTATGGAGAATATGGACGCCCGTTGTTTCAGTCAATGTCTTATGGAGATACTCCCAGACCCGATATGCCTAAATCAAAAATGATTTATGTAGACAATTCTTCAATTAATGGGTTAAACCAAAAGTACGCTGTTCTCAGTGTGAACGGTGTAGGACTAAAGTCTGAACCGTCAAAACAGTGATCTTGCTATTCTTATTTTACAGATAAAATAAAAAAATGAAATGAAAAAGAATGAATTAACACCAATCAAGCATCATTTTCACTCAAAAATGAAATATAGTACAGTATTTTTTCTTATAGTAACCACTGTTTTTATAATTGGAATTGCACCGGTAGCGGCACAAAATTCAGGTTTTGATTCAGAAAAGACTTCCTGGCGTGGATTCGATCGTTACGATTTCATCATGGACGATGCTACGGGTGCAATCATGCCCATAACAGCCCCGGAGAGTGAGTTGAAGAGCTTCGGAATCGATGTGAGTTTGAAGGATGGTAAACGACGGTGCGTAGTGGTCGTTCCCACGAAAGCCGCACCAGGTAATCCTTGGTCTTGGCGGGGCTGCTATTGGAACGTCCATCCCCAAACCGAAGTCGAACTCCTCAAGCGAGGGTTTCATATCGCTTTTGTAGCACCCGACGCTGGCAGGCAAGGCAAAGCATGGGACACCTGGTACAACTTCTTAACAGAGAAGCATGGACTGTCGAAGAAAGCGGCTTTCATCGGGATGAGCAAAGGCGGGGTGAATGAGTTCAACTGGGGCGTGGCTAACCCCGAAAAGGTGGCGTGCATCTATGCCGATAATCCCGCACTGTACGAGGAGGACTTGGCCAAAGTTCCAGAGCTGGCTAAGCATGACGTACCTCTATTGCACATTTGCGGCACTGAGGATTTTCTATTGCAGAAGCATACTCTGGTAGTTGAGAACACCTACCATCAGTTGGGCGGCCTGATCACGGTGATGATCAAGGAAGGCCACGCCCATGGCCATAGCCTGCAGAATGCTAAACCGATTGCCGATTGGATCGAGCAACATATGACACCGTCCATAGCCAACAGGCCCGCTTTCGTGGATACGAACTTCACGAAGGGGTATTACTACAGCCTCGAACCTTCCTATATTTATCTGAAGGAAGAGGACACCTATGCTACGGTTCGAGGGCCAGGGTTCACTGAGTGTTACGACCGCTACAATGGAGGCGCTTCCGGCAACTTCAAGACGGGCGGTATGTCGATCATTGTGCCTAAAACCGTGGCCACGGGTAACCCTTGGGTGTTCATGGGGGATGCTATAGAGAGGGATGCGACTGTTGAGCAGGCGCTGCTGGCAAAGGGCTACCACATTGTGATAGTCGCAGCCGACGGACCGGGTATGGTACAAAAGAGTTGGGACGACATTTATAAACGCCTTGTGGACAATGGATTCTCCAGCAAGCCGGTGCTGAAAGGAACCGGGGCGAAGGCGGGCGAAGCATACGCCTGGGCGATCGCGAACCCAGACAAGATCTCCTGCATTTATGCCCGGAACCCCTTGATGCGAAGTCTTATGGTAAAATCGCCACCGATAGACAACCTAGCTCCATTGGCAAAAGCCGGAGTGCCGATCCTGCATGACTGCGGTAGCCTCGACCCATGGCTCAATAATCAGACACGGGTTGTTGAAAAGCGATACAAGAAACTCGGCGGTAATTTCAATGTGATCATCAGAAAGGGCGAGGGCCATTTTACGATCCGGCCACAGGATCCAAAGCCAGTAGTGGATTTCATCGTGGCCAAAACCCAGTAAAATGCGAGGCAGGATAGATGTCAGTTCTCATTTTTGACAATTACAGGGTTCGCGGGCCGGCTCAGCCTCTCCGCGTGGCTTGCAAACGCTATGTCCTATATCCCAAATACTTTATACCACATGCAGAACTACATTGACTAGTGTATGTTGACGTTGTTGTAGAAGAGCTAAGTTAATTTAATGAAAAAGTAAATATTATGAATATTCGTGCGATTTCAATCTTCTGTAAGTCGAGTTATTCGACAATGATGGGCATCAGGTCCATCTTTTTGACAGTCGTTATTATTTGCCTATTTGGCTTATCCGGGATAACTCAGGTTGTCCTCACATCTTCATCGGTTACAGGGCAGCAGTCCAACAATGCCGTTCTCTCGGCGGCGTCACTGCAGAAAGGGCAGGCTTTCGACAGCATCGAAATCCTGAAGGATATCGAGATCGGCAAGGTCGGCAACCGCGTGTTGCACGCCGACATCGCCCGCCCGAAGACGCTGCCTGCCGACCCCATGCCCGCGGTAATGTGGATTCACGGAGGCGCGTGGTCCTCTGGTTCGCATCATGAAATGCAGCAAACCGTAGAACTAGCCAAACATGGATACCTGGTCATTAGCGTCGAATACCGGCTTATTGATGAGGCAATTTGGCCTGCCCAGATCGAAGACTGTAAGCTTGGGGTTCGGTGGCTTCGGGAGAACGCTGCGAAATATAATGTTAATCCAGACCGTATCGGTTGTTGGGGCACCAGCGCCGGCGGTCATCTGGCGGCTCTTATGGGCGTTACCGCCAATAAGCTTGAACTAGAAGGTAATGGAGGTTCCAAGGGTTTCAGTAGTCGTGTGCAGGCAGTAGTCGATTTCTGTGGTCCTACCGTATTTGATGGCCGCCCGGAAACTTATATAAGTTATACCGACAAGATGGCTGGTGGCACTTACCAAGAGAGACCCAACGTTTATAAGCAGATGAGTCCTTTGGAAAGTGTCCACCCGAATGCATGTCCCTTCCTTATTGTGAATGGAGAGAAGGATGCGACTGTTCCTGTGTACCATGCCCAACTCATGACCGAGGCGTTGAAACGAGTCAAAGTTCCAGTGGAGCTAATCATCGTGAAGAATGCTGTTCACGGCTACACGTTTGCCTCCCCTGCCGGCAGCCCTCCGGCCCAACCGTCGCAGAGTGAAATTGACGCAACCGTTCTGAAGTTCCTCGATGTGAACTTGAAGAAGTAGATTCTAATAAGATAATCATGAAAATATAATGAACAAAAAAATCAAATGAAAAATGTATTAAAAAAGTATTGGATGAAACCAGCTTTCTGGAGCCTTATAGTTGCATTTACGCTTTTGTCTGTTCTAGCTTTTAAGACTATAGGTGTTCGGCAGGAAAAGGGGGGAATCATTAAGGTTCCGTCTTTGGTAGAGCAGAAAGAGCCTATTGTGCTCAATCTGAGCGATCTAAACTTCCTGAAAGCGCCACTAGCGGAGTATACAAATACCCTTAAGGAGAGTAGTGCACGCGGCTTTTGGGTTCAGGGATGGAACTCGCCGGAGCAATCTTTCCGATGGAACGTTACAGCTCCGGAAGCTGGCAGTTACGTCTTTGATGTGTTGATCAGCGGAGAGCCGGGTACTACTGTTGAAATAATCAGTTCACTGAACCTAATTACATTGACATTGCAACTTGGCAACGACCTTGGGGGGAATAACTGGAACAGGCTGCGTGTTCCGGGTTCTCTCTCATTGCCTAAGGGTGAGAGCACTATTACGGTGCGTAGCCCGGCACCCAAAGGTGCTTCTACTGCCAAACTGAATGGTATGGCCCTTGTGAGCTTGGAGTTCGCCACTGAGGCAATCCGCAAAGGTATAGATCGGCGTGTGAAAAAGTTTCGTTCGAATACGAAATGGTTCTCAGATGCAAAGTATGGTGTCTTTTTCCAGTGGGGGCAATGGGGCTATCCGCAGACTGGTGAAAAGAAGAAGTGGCCACAGATGGTTGATGACTTTGATGTAGAAAAGTTTGCCAACACCATGCAGGATATTGGGGCCGGCTATGTGATCTGGTCGCCTATGTGGCGCAGCTATTATTTTCCGGCACCGATAAAAGCTATAGAAGACCTGGTACCCGGACGAACATCAAAACGTGATTTGATAGGTGAATTAATAAGCGCACTTGGGAAGCGTGGCATTAAACTGATGCTCTATTACCAATGCGGGCGTGGTGACAAGGAATGGCGTGCGGCAAATTGGAGTAAAAACGAAGACCCTAACAATTGGGGTATCGACACGGATTTTCGTAAGCATTGGGGCGACATCATTACGGAGATTGGCATGCGTTACGGCAAAGGTCTGGCAGGCTGGTTGGATGACGAAGGCGAGTATCCCAAGCCTTTTGAATTTATTGCGCGACAAATGAAAGCCGGCAATCCTGATCGAATCATCTCTATTAATGATTGGGTGCGGCCAAGATTGACAGAATTTCAGGATTACCAATTTGGGGAAGGATTCACGGGGCTCAACAATGGCGCAGGGATTCGATATCCAAACGGTCCCGAGCGTGGTGGCAACGGCATATACGAAAAAGGTCCTCACAAAGGGCTTCAGGCTCATGGATGCTTCGTTCTCGATGGTCCAGATTGGGGCATATACCGTCCTAAACAAACCATCAACCCACCACAATTCAAGAATGAGCAGCTTACCTCAATGGTTGAAGAAGCTGTAGCCCGGAAGATCCCGTTGAGTTTTTGTCTGCTCATGTATGAAGACGGAACGATGTCAGAGCAGTCTCTTGAAGCAATGCGACTAGTGAGGAAAGTTGCGCGAGGTAAGTGAAAGGTGAAAACTATGCTCAATTAGTTCCTATCTTCCGGAGTGCTGAACTTAAGCTTATAATTGGTATATGCAGGGGGATTCATCATAATGGCATTTACTATTTTACGTTGTATTAAACATTTCCCGGAACGATAAACCCAAAATACATTTTATGGCGTTGTCTAAAGAATTTGATTTGCTAACTTGAGCATTAACGAGAGAAAAGCAAAGCCTATGCATAAGATGGTGATTTTTTTGAAATACTAAAAAACAATGGGCTCAAAATAATTAATTATCAAGGTGTTATGATTTAGTTAGATGGAATCCTAACACTAACGTAAATTTCCATTTGCGGGGGTCGTAGGGGCAGGGCTTGCCCCTGCCCCTGCCCTTTTTTCATATACGGAAGTCTTATTTTATGTATTTGTTTTATCCCAAATTTCAATTTATGGCGTTATCTGCAGCATTTGTTTTGCTAACTTGAGCATTCATGAGCAAAAAGAAAAGCCTAAAAACAATGGAATGAAAATAATTGATAATCAAGGTGTTATAATTTAGTTAGATGGAATTACATTTTATGGCGTTGTCTGCAGCTAAATAGAAAAAAGGGTAGCCATTGTGCCACCCTTTTTCTAAAATTTATCTCGGACAACAATAATTTTTAATCTGTTTTTTTATTAGTACTAAAAACTGCCTGCTTTATCTCTTTTAACTGCTGAAGCGTTTCATCGTTCCATGAGCCATCCTGATAAACATTAACGTTTAAGGTAATTGGAATTCTATTCTCTTTTGAACCTTTAATTAGCTTAATTAATTCTTCCGTTTTAAAGGATGGACCCTTCATTTCGTAATTCAACGTTTTATTCCACCATCGTTGACCATCATCTACAGGGAACATCGCATGATTTTGTAAACCTTTTCCTGTTCCATAGGGGATAATCCGATCAGTAATGGGATTAAATTTATTGTTACAACCTTCACCAGTAAAGTAATCAATCCAAGGAGTGGTAATAGGTAAAACCCAGAAATTATAACTCACAATCCTGTTCTTGTTGCCCACTTTTCCTGATGTGTACATTGCTTCCCAATCAATTGGATATGGAATAAGTTCTCTACCGCCGTCAAAAAACAATCCATCAACCAACTTTCCATATCGCTGACCTATTTCGGTGAATATATTTATAAAGCTATTGACGTGTTTTTCATACCCATTATTCCAGAACTCACCTATTTCGGGCAATCCTTGTCCCAAAATAAATCTTATACCCTTTTTATGTAATGATTCTGCTATTTCTCGTATCAAATCTCTTTGAGTAATTACGCCTTTAGGGTGAGCCAGTTTCCATGATTCAATCGGTGCAGGAAAACTATTCCCGGCAAGGTTCATTAGCAGATATTTGGCTCCCGAGCTTTCTATTCTACTGGTAAACCACTCCACATCAAAGTCATCAACCGCCTGAGCATAAGGTTTAAGTTCACCCTTACGAGGGGCACATTGGGGAAACCAGTGAACCATAAGCCCATAACCAGCGTTTTGGAACCATGTAGGATTCACTCTTAACTTAAGTGCCCGTTGTTCTTCCTTTTCAATGGATTTGATAACTGACAGAGGTGTAATACCAATTGCAAAAAGATGTACTGTTTTACTCTTCGAAATATCGTTAGCTCGGACAATTAGCTTAGATTCTCCCTTTGGAAAATTGAAAATGTGGTCAATTTGATATATATCCCAATTATGGTTGTACATATCATACATCCCATTAAATTTCTTGATTTGAACTGGATAAGATTCTGCTCCAACTTTTACAGTTATTTCAGCTCCAGCTTCTTTTTCGCAACGATATAAGAGAGAGAGCCTATATTCCCCCGATTCCGCACAATTTATCTTCCAATATAAGGAGTCTTCTGCCGATACCCAATTTTCTACCCATTCCCCTGTGTTATTAATGGTCATATTCCCTGAGATTACAGCACCAGAGGGATTGCCAGACTTTGCCGATCGTTCTCCAGTTACAAGATAATTTACTTTGTCGCGGTGAATTGTATATACCGGTATTTCTTTTTGAGTTGTTTTATTTTGTGCTTGTACATTTATTTTAAATATACAAATAGATAGTATAAACATAAATTTAAACGCCTTTCCCATAATTGTCAATATTTATTATTTAGGTTTAAGCATTGGAAATAGACTGGGTTCAACCCCATTAGAAAATCTTGGTTACACCAAGGGTATAACCAAGCTCTTTTACTTGTTTAATGTTTCCTTATACTTTCCTTCACTTGTTTCATAACTTCTAATGCTTTTTTGCCAACAGTTCCATTCTGGTAGATTCCCATGTTTATTGTAACAGCCCCTCCATGTTCCATACAGTCACTAATATATTTCTTTAATTGCTCTGCAGTAAAACGTGGATCAGGCATTTGTGCTTTTTCTTGTACCCAATAAGGTTCCATTATTATCAGGGACTGATATTTTAAACCCATACCTGGTCCACGCTTCAGAGTGCCGGAATCAGGAAGTTCAACCGGGCTTGCCGCCTCACCAGCCCAATATTCCTGCCACTCGGTAACAGCAGGGTATATCCAGGAGTTTAGCGCAATAATGCGATTAGAATTACCAGCCTTACAATCTTTGAAAAAATCCTTGAATGAAAAATCGGGATATTGTTCAAAGCACTGGTACCATCCATCGAACCAATAGCCAGCCACTTTTTCCCCATATCGTTTACCGAATTCTGTCATCACTTCATGATTTATTTTTGTAAACTCAT
>Ga0164294_10003645_pt1 | contig 13666 bp, 9 predicted proteins | sample GEODES005metaG_FD_111479 | JGI IMG/M metagenome (GOLD analysis project Ga0164294, IMG submission 111479) | Oligotrophic lake water microbial communities from Sparkling Lake, Wisconsin, USA - GEODES005 metaG | ecosystem: Environmental > Aquatic > Freshwater > Lake | place: USA: Sparkling Lake... | reverse complement strand
GCCGATGCGGGCGTTGCTGTCCATCTGCGCCAGCGCCCGGCCGATGCCGGATTCGCTGAGATAATAGGTCATCGGCGTGGTGGCGAGTTCAGGGCGCAGCGATTGCGCGCCGTGCATGGTGGTGCCGTGCAGCAGCGCCGTGTAGCCCGCCGCCGGACGGGCCGAGACGGTGTAAACGCCGAAAAAGCTGCGCTGGCGTTGGCCCGAAAGGCTGGTTTCCAGCTGGATGGCGCCGCCCAGTGCCGCCATCAGGCACGCCAGCGCCGCCGTGAAGGCCCAGCGCCGGCCTTGCAGCAGCAGGGCCAGTGCGCCAGCCGCGCCGACGCAGGCCATGCTGGACCACGGCCAGGCCTGGCTGCGATCCAGGCCAACGCTGCCCAGCCGCGTCGCCGCCCCCCAGCAGAGCAGGGCGATAAGCGGCAGCAGCAGCAGCCACCAGCGGCCTTTCAGCCACAAACGGCCGGGCAGCAGCGCGGCCGCCGCCAGCAGCAGCAGCGGATGTTCCCACGGCCAATCCAGTGTGAGCGGTGCCAGCAGCGCGCAGAACAGCCCGCCCAGTGCGCCGCCAATCGACATCCACAGATAGAAACTGGTGAGGCCGGCGGCTTCGGGGCGGTCTGCCGCCAGCGCGCCGTGCAGCGCCACTGTGATCAGCAGCAGCAGCGCCAGTCCGGCGAGCGCAAACAAGGTCGCCACGCCGGGGCCGCTGCCGGCCAGGCACACCCAACTGCCCAACAGTACCAGCGCCAGCGGCGTGGTCCGGTGCGCCAGGCTGGCGAGGCGCGGCCCGGCGGCGGAAAACACGATGACGAAGCTGAGCAGATAGAGCGCCAGCGGCACCACCCACAGCAGCGGCATCGCCATGATATCGGTGGTGAGGTGCGTGGTGGTGGACAGCAGCAAGGCGGAGGCCACCGCCGCCAGCAGCGCCCAGCGCAGCCGCCGCACAAGCGGGATGAACGGACGCGGCACCGGAACTGCCGCCGCACCATCGCCCGTCGCCAGCCCGCACAGCGCCATCAGCGCCGCCAAGGCGACGAAACCGGCTGACCAGCCGATGCGCTGCGTTTCCAGCCCGGCCAGCGGCTCGACGAGTAACGGATAGGCGATCAGCGCGGCAAAACTGCCGAGATTGGAGGCGGCGTAGAGAAAATAGGGATTGGTGGCGTCGCCATCATCGGTGCGGGCAAACCAGGCCTGCATCAGCGGTGCCTGTGCCGATACTGCCAGGAACACCGGCCCGATCGAGGCCGCCAGCAAGCCGATCAGCCACAGGGACGGATCACCGCTGCCCGCGGCCGGGAACCACCCCGCCATGCCGATAGGCAAGGTGAACGCGGCCGCGGCAAACAGGCCGAGATGCAGCAGCAATTGCCGGCGCACGGGCAGCCGCTGCAACCAATCGGCATAGACATAGCCGGCCAGCAAGGCCGCCTGATAGAACAGCATCGCCGTGTTCCACACCGACGGCGATCCACCCAGCACCGGCAGCACGATCCGGCCGAACAGCGGCTGCACCAGGAACAGCAGGAAACTGCCCGAAAACAAGGTGGTGATGAACAATGGCCGCAGCGGCAAGCGACGGGCAGCGGCAGCGATCATGGCAGCAACCCCGGCACCACCACGGCATAGCCCAGCAGCATCGCCAGCGCCGCCAGCACCAGCGACAGGCCTGCTCGCCAGCCGGCGCGCCCGGCGGTGACCAGCACCACACCCAGTTTCAGCAGCGTGTTGAGCAGCACCGGCAGCGCCAGGATGGCACCGGCCAGACCGGGGGTTATGCTGCCGCGCGGCAGGCCGCGCAGGGCGACGATGGCAGCATCCACATCCATGGCGCCGGCCAGTGCAAGGGTGACGGCCACCCCGCCATCACCATAACGCGCCTGCATCCAATGCACGACCAGCTGCACCAGCGCCACCAACAGCGCAAAGCCCAGGGCCGGCAGCAGCGCGAACGGGTTGCCACTGGGCGCTGCGCCGGCCGGAGCCGCCGCCGCCCGCCGGGCCAGCAGCCAGGCCAGCACCAGCGCAACCAGCGCCGCCGGGGCAACCACGCGGGCAAAACCCAGAAAAGCAAAGGGCACCAGCAATCCCACCAGCAGCCCAACCCGGACGAACATCACCAGTGAAGCGATGGCGATACCGGCGGCCAGGCGCGGTCGGCTTTCGGGTTCCGGGCCGATCCGCTGCGCCAGAGAGGCGGTGACGGCCGTGCTGCTGTAAATGGCGCCTACCCCGGCCGTGACCAGCAGCCCCTTGCCCGGCCCCAGCCGCCGGCCCAGTGCATAACCGGCAAAACCGATGGCGCACACGACAACCACCACCAGCCACAATTCGCGCGGGTTCCAGGCGTTCATCGGCCCCATGGCGCGATCCGGCAGCACTGGCCACAGCGCACCGGCGATCACCGCGAACAGCACCACGGCATGAAAATCGGCTTCCGACAGGCCTTCGATCCAGGCATGCAACCGGGCGCGCTGCGCTAGCAGAAAGGCCGTCACCACCGCCAGTGCCAGCGCCGGCACCGGCAGGCCGTGCCCGGCCAGCCAGCCCAAGCCCAGCGTTACCAGCGCGGCAGCTTCGGTGGTGGCGCTGGGAGATTTGTCGCGCCGATAGCCGATGATCACCAGTGCACAGCCCGCCAGCAGCAGCACGGCAGACACCGCCCAACCTTGCGTCATGCCAGCGGCAAAGCCCGCCAACCCGCCGATCAGCCCGAACAGGCCGAAGGTGCGCAGGCCCGCCACCCGGCTGCCGGGCTGGGCGCTGCGCTGTTGCCAGCCGCGTTCCAGCCCGATCAACAGGCCGATGGCCAGCGGCATCACCAGCCGCGCCAGATCAGCGTTCGAAAGCATCTGCAACAGCCGTGCCGGGCGATGGCTTGCCGGTCAAGCATCGCCGCCGTAAGGCAGCGGCCATGGCCACCGCTTTCCGTCCCAAATGGGTGATCGTCATCGCCTTCTACAACGAGGCGAACTATATCGCGCCCACCGTCGCCTGCGCGCTGGCGCAGGACCGCGACGACATCATGCTGGTGTGTGTGGACAATGCCTCCACCGATGCCAGCCCCCAAATTGTTGCCGATGCCATCGCCGGCAACCCGCGCGCCATGCTGGTCACCGAAACCAACCAGGGCCACACATTCGCCCTGCGCCGCGGCCTTGCCATCGCGAAGGAACTCGGCGCCGAAAACATCGCCTTCTGGGATGCCGATACCTTCTATCCGCCGCATTACATCAGCCGCGCCGATGCACTGCTGGGCGCCGATCCCCGCATCGTCGGCGTGCAGGCCTTTGACATCTATGGCCCCTTTGACAGCTTCAAGAACCGCATCGTCCGGCAGCGCATGGCGCTCACCGCCAGCATCCTCAGCGGCCAGGGCCACACCGGAACCTTCGGCCAGGCCTTCCGCATCGCGCCACTGGTCGCCTGCGGTGGCCCCAAGAGCGATGAGTGGCCGTTCGTGCTGTACGACCATGAACTCATCCACCGCGTGCTGAAGCAAGGCCGCCTCACCCACGCTGCGGATCATGTCTGCTGGCCGGCGCCGCGCCGGCAGGAGAAAGGCCATGTGCGCTGGAACCTTGTCGAGCGGCTGACCTATGCGCTCACCCCCTATGCGGTGAAAGACTGGTTCTTCTACGATTTCCTCAGCCCCCGTCTGCGCGCGCGCGGCATGTTCGAAGCCGGCTTGCGCGTGCGGGACTGGGAATAGGTCACGCATCTGCAACATCGCTGCGGCATGGACACTGCCATGAAACACGCCCTCGCCCTGCTCATCGCCCTGTTTGCCCTGCCGGCCGCCGCGGCGCCGCCGCTGCTGATGATCGCCATCGATGGCCTGCGCCCGCAGGAATGGCAGCGCCGCGACAACGGCCTCGATCTGCCCGCCCTGCGCGGGCTGGCAGCGGGTGGCACCAGCGCAGCGGTGACCGGCGTGCTGCCCACTGTCACCTACCCCAGCCACACCACACTGATCACCGGCGCCACCCCACGCCGGCACGGCATTGCCAACAACCTCACGTTCGATCCGCTGCGCGGCAATGCCGATGGCTGGTACTGGTATGCCAGCGACATCAAGGCCGACACGCTGTGGCAGGCCGCCAGCCGCGCTGGGCAGAAGGTGGTGAACATCCATTGGCCAGTGAGCGTCGGTGTGCCGGGCCTCACGGCCAACCTGCCGCAGATCTGGCGCACCGGCATGCCCGATGACGACAAGATGATGGGCGCGCTGGCCACGCCCGGCCTGCTCGCTGCCCAGGAGGCCGAAGCCGGCCCCTACCCCACCGGCAAGGACGAGACGATCGCCAGTGACGAAGGCCGCACCAGGCACGCCATCGCCCTGATGCGCCGGCTGAAGCCGGATTTCACCACCGTCTACCTGACTGGTTTTGATCATGAGCAGCATGAAGCCGGGCCGGATTCACCCGCTGCCCGCGCCGTGCTGGTGCGCATCGATGTCGCCGTGGGCCAACTGGTGGCTGCCGCCCGCGCCATGGATCCGCAAACCACCGTGGTGGTGGTTTCCGATCACGGCTTTGCGCCCACGGCCCGCGCCACCAATTTGTTCGTGCCGTTCATCAAGGCCGGGCTGATCCGGCTGACCGCCGACGGCAGCGCCATCGCCAGTTGGGATGCGATCCCGTGGATGGCCGGCGGCAGCGCCGCGATCCGGCTGGCCCGGCCCGACGATGCCGCGCTGAAGGCGCGGGTAGCGGCTGTGTTGAAAGATGTGGCGGCCGATCCCGCCGCCGGCATCGACCGAGTGCTGGACAACGCCGCCATCGCTGCTGCAGGCGGCACGGCAGACGCCGCCTTCTGGGTGAATTGCCAGCCAGGCTGGCTGATGGGCGGCAAGCTGGATGGCGTGCAGGGCGAGCCCACCACCACCAAGGGCATGCACGGCTATTTCCCCGATGTGCCGGCGATGCGCGCCAGCCTGATTGCCAACGGCCCCGGCATCAGCGCTGGCCGCGATCTGGGCGTGATCGACATGCGCGCCATAGCGCCGGCCGTCGCGGCCAGGCTTGGCGTCTCCTTGAGGGATGCGGAGAAGCCGGCCGCCTTCTGACGCGCCTCCCCAAAGCGCCGGTTTCGCCCCACGCACACTCGGGCCAAGGAGAGCGCAAGGGAGAATGGCGATGCAATTGGCCTGGAGCGCTGACGATCTGGCTTTCCGTGACGAGGTGCGGGCCTTCCTTGCTGCCGAACTGACGCCCGAATTGAAGATGGCCGCTGCCGGCATGACCAGCGTTTACGCGCCGCCCGGCGTGGCGCTGGCGTGGCAGAAGAAACTCCATGCGCGCGGCTGGGTGGCGCCATCATGGCCCCTCGAGGCTGGCGGCTGCGACTGGAGCGTGGCGCGCCGCTATATTTTCGCGCGCGAAACCACCGAAGCCGGCGCGCCGCCGCTCTCCCCCATGGGTCTGGGCATGTGCGGGCCGGTGCTGCTGCATTATGGCACCGAGGAACAGAAGCGCCGCTTCCTGCCACCCATGCTGGCCGGCGATGAATTCTGGTGCCAGGGCTATTCGGAACCCAATTCAGGTTCAGACCTCGCCTCGCTGCAGATGAAGGCCGAACGCGACGGCGATGATTTCATCTGCACCGGCCGCAAGATCTGGACGACGCACGCCCATTATGCGGACTGGATCTTCTGCCTGGTGCGCACCACCCGGATGGAAAAGCCGCAGCTGGGCATCAGCTTCCTGCTGATCAACATGAAAACGCCCGGCGTGAGCGTGCGGCCCATCGTGTCGCTTTCGGGCGAGCATGTGCAAAACGAAGTGATCTTCGACGAAGTGCGGGTGCCGGTGGCCAACGTGGTCGGCCGGATCGACGATGGCTGGACGGTGGCCAAATATCTGATGGAATTCGAGCGCGGCGGCCATGCCTATGCGCCATCACTGGTAAAGCGTGTGGACACTCTGGTGGTGCACCTCGCCGAAACCGGCCAGACCATGCCGGGGCGGATCGCCGCCTTGCGCACCGAAATCGAGGCGCTGGATGCGCTGGAACTACAGTTCAACGCCGGCCTGTCCAACGGCGCCGCCCCCGGCCCGATGGCCAGCGCGCTGAAGATCCTGGGCACCGAACTCAGCCAGCGGCTCACCGAACTGGAGGTGGAAGCCGCCCTGCCCTGGGTGGAAGCCTATCAGCCGCACCTGACACTGCCAGGCGGCCCGGTGCCAGGCTTCACCGCCCCGGCTGATGGTCTGGGCGTTGGCCCGGCCTGGGCGGCGAGAGCCTTCCCCAAATATCTCAACGACCGCGCCGGCTCCATCTATGCCGGCACCAACGAAATCCAGCGCGGCATCCTCTGGCAATATCTGGCGCGGCGGAACGGCTGAACAATCAGGCTTTCAAGTGGAAGACCGTCACGCTTTCCGCCAGCAGCGGCGGCAGCGGCAGGCCGGCGTGAGCCAGCCAATTGGCCGGGAAAGTGACGCCATCGCCTGAGAGCGCGGCCAGCAATTCCGGTTCGCCAAAACCCTTGTGCGGCAGCGTGCCGGCACGGGCCAGCAGGCGGGCGTGGACAGGCCCAGCACCGGTCAGGGACGGCAGCGTCAGTGGCTGCGGCCGGCGATCCTGCGGCGGCGCGATACGGGTGACGAACAGCACCCACTCATTACCATCGCCGCTGGCCTGCCACAGCAATCCGTCCGGCCCCTCGCCCATCAACAACGTCTGCAAATGCAGCAAGTGTCGCCACTGTTTGTGGAAAGCGATCCAGCCGGCCAGTTCGGCGCGCTCGGTTTCAGGCAGCTTGGCCGGGTCCATCTCCACGCCGAAATGGCCGGGCAGCGCCACACCGGCGCGGAAGCCCAGCGACTGGCGGCGGCCGGTGGCGTGGGCCGGGCTGGCGCCGACATGCGCGCCCATCAGTTCCGGCGGGAAGAAGGCCTGGAAACCGCGCTGGATGGTGGCGCGGGAAACGGCATCGAGATTGTCGCTGGTCCAGAAGCGGTGGGTGAAGGCGGCGATGCCGGCATCGATGCGCCCGCCGCCACCGGCACAGCTTTCGATCTCCACGTGGGGATGCGCTGCCCGCAGCCGGGCAAGCAGGCGGTAGAGCCCCTGCACCTGGGCCAACCCGCCAGCGGGCGCGAGATCGCGGTTGTGATCCCATTTCAGGTACGCGATCGGCACGTCGCCGAGCAGGCGGTCGAGCGCGGTGAAGAGATAATCCTCCACCTGTGGCAGCGACAGGTTGAGCACCAGCTGATTGCGCGCGGTGGGCTGCGGCGCGCCGGGGATGTGCAGCGCCCAATCCGGGTGGGTGCGATACAAATCACTGTCAGGGTTCACCATTTCCGGTTCGACCACAGGCCAAATTCCAGCCCCAAGGCCTGCACGCCTTGTGCCAGCGGCTTCAGCCCGTCGGGGTATTTCGCCGGATCGGCGGTCCAGTCGCCCAGGCCAGCACGATCATGATTGCGGCCCTTGAACCAGCCATCGTCGAGGATGAAGCGCTCCGCCCCGATGGCGGCGGCAGCGCGGGCGAGATCAAGAATGCGGGATTCGTCGTGGCGGAAATAGCAGGCTTCCCAGCTGTTGAGATGCACCGGCCGTGGCCGCATCGCGCCTGAGGGCCAATCCATCGACGCCCGCACAAGCCCGTGCATCTGCTGCATCGCGCCGTTGCGGCCCTTGCCGCTCATTGCCAGCAGCAGCCGCGGGGCTTCGAAACGTTCGCCGGGTTGCAGGGTGAGGCCATCTGCCATGCCCGCCGACAGGAAATGCCGGCCTTCATCGTCGCGCTCCACCGCCAGCGCGGCATCGCCTGACCAGGCCAGTTGCGCCGCCAGCGTCAGGCCCTGATCCCAGCCGGCTCCCTGACCCAGCAGATACAGGCCCGGCGGGCCGCCATGGCCGGGCAGGCCGCGCCGTGTCTCGCGCCGCCACTGGTGGGCGGGGAGCGGTTCCACACACTCCACGAATTCGGCGGAATGGCGGCCGCGCCAGCTGAGGATGCGATCCAGCCCGGTCGGCAACGGCAGCAGCGCACTGGCCAGATGATCGATCGTGACCGACACCGGGCCATCGTTGCCCAGCGTCGCGCTGATCTCGAAACCGCCTCCCGGCAGCACATGGAAACAGTGTTCGAGCAGCAAGCCGGTATCGGAATCGGCGAGCGTCACCCGCAGCGACATCTCGTCAGCCACGATGTCGGTCACCACCCAGCGCAGCACCCGCCCGGCGACCGACACCGCCAGCGGCCCGAACCAGCCCAGGCTGGGCGCTGTGGCAAAGGGCACATCTTCATCCAGGCTGAAGGTCGCCGCGCCGCGCGTACTGGCGAGTGGCGGCAGGCCGGTGGTCTCGACCGGCAAACCCAGGTGCCGCCACAGCAGCGCATCGCCTGACTGTTCAAGGACCAAGCTGGCTTCGGGGCTGTGGAGCGCGAATATCGTCACCGCGCCAGATTGGCGGCGCGGGCGATTCCGTCAACCCACCAGCAGTTTGCGCACATCCCCTTCACAGCGGAAGCTCTGCACGAACAGATAGACCGACAGGAACATCGCTCCGCCCAGAAAGGCAACAACGGCCAGCGCCAACCCGGCCGGCGTACCGCGGTGCCGCCAGCCGATATAGAGGCCGGAGAGGGTGAGCATGAACAGGAAATCGAGGTTGAACTGCCCCTGCCAGCCGCCGCCGGAAATGGCACCGAAGAAGGCGGGGAACAGGTTCGGTTCCGCCATGAGCACCGGCGCGGTGTAGACGGACAGGCTGGCAAAGATGACGATGCAGAGCAGGCGGATGACAAGCATGAAATTCTCCCCGTGATGGCTCACCATCGGGCGGCGAGGGAGGCGTGGCAATTACCTTGAGCGTCAGTTTCCGCTGAATCGCCCGGGCCGCTTCTCGCGAAAGGCGGCCAGCGCCTCGGCAAAATCCGCGCCTTGCGTCGCCAGCAGCCATTGATCGGCGTCCGCATGCAGCACGGCGGCGTGGAGCGCGCCCGAAACGGCATTGATGCTGCGCTTGATCATCTGCACGGCCATCGGCGGCAGCGCGGCATAGTCGGCGGCCAGGACCAGCGCCCGTGCATCCTCGGTGCCGGCTGGCACGATTTCATCGATCAGGCCCCAACCGGCCAGGGTTTCGGCATCGAACAGCGCACCTGTCATCACCATGCGCTTGGCGCGGGCCGGCCCGACCAGTTCGATCAGCGGCCCCAACGCGTTCCACATCAGGTTGATGCCGATCTTCACCTCGCCATAGCCCAACCGCGAACCCGCCGCCGCCACCCGGAAATCGCAGGCGGTGGCGATGCAGGTGGCGCCGCCGGTGGCAACGCCTTTCAGGGCCACAATAGTCGGCTGATCAATCCCTTGCACCGCCCGCATCACCCGCGCGCCCAGTTGCGCGGCGCGGCGGGCTTCGGCCAGGGGCGCTGGATGGGCCAGCCGCCCTTCCATCTCGCCGATATCGGCCCCCACCGAAAAATCCGTCCCCTCGTCGCGCAGCACCACGGCGCGCACATCGCCAGCCCCGCGCAGACTGTCGGCCAGCCGTTCCAGTTCGGCCAGCATCGCCTGGCTCAGCGCATTGCGCTTTTCCGGGCGGTTGAGGGTGATGGTGGCGATATGGTCCGCCACGTGCAGTGTGACGGTCATTTCAGCACTCCACCACGTTGACGGCCAGACCACCCTGGCTGGTTTCCTTGTACTTGTGGCTCATGTCGATGCCGGTCTGGCGCATCGTCTCGATCACCTGATCGAGGCTGACACGGCTCAGGCCGGGCCGGTGCAGCGCCAGCCGCGCAGCGTTGGCGGCCTTCACGGCGCCGATGGCGTTGCGTTCGATGCAGGGGATCTGCACCAGGCCGCCGACGGGATCGCAAGTGAGGCCCAGATTATGCTCCATCCCGATCTCGGCGGCGTTGGCGACTTGTGTGGGCGAGGCGTTCCACACCGCCGCCAGCCCTGCCGCCGCCATCGAGCAGGCCACGCCCACCTCGCCCTGGCAGCCCATCTCCGCCCCCGAGATCGACGCACGCTGCTTGTAGAGCAGGCCAATGGCGCCGGCGGTAGCCAGAAAGCGGCGGCGCTGTTCCGCCCCTTCGCAATAATGCTTCATCACGGCGGGCAGGATGCCGGCCGCCCCATTGGTTGGCGCCGTCACCACTTGCCCGCCAGCGGCATTTTCTTCGTTCACCGCCATGGCATAGACGTTGAGCCAATCGAACAATCGCTCCGGTTCGTTGGCGCTGCGGCCCTGCTGCAATTGCTGCCACAGCGAGGGCGCCCGCCGCTCCACCTTCAGGCCGCCAGGCAACATGCCTTCGGTCGTCAGCCCGCGATCGATGCAGGCCAGCATGACGGCAGCGACATGATCCAAGCCGGCCAGCGTTTCGGCGGGGGGGCGGACGGCGTCTTCATTGGCCAGCACGATGGTTTCGAGGCTCTGGCCCGTCGCTTCGGCAATGGCCAGCAGATCGGCGGCGCTGGCAAAGGGGTGCGGCACGTCGCGGCCCGTCACCACCCGATCGGCCGGGGCAGCCTGTTCCAGCTGGCGCCGGCTGGCGATGAAACCGCCGCCAGTGGAGAACCACTCCTCTGCGGCCAGCGTCTGCCCGCCAGCCAACACGGCGAGGCGCATGGCGTTGGGGTGGAGCAGATCGCGCGTGTCGTAATCGAGGCTGATATCGGTGGCGGGATCGAAGGCGAGACCCGCCAGCCGCCCGGACGTTTCCAACGCAGCCAGATCGCGCTCCGCCTGCGCCGCGTCGAATGTCTCCGGCGCGTGGCCCAGCAGCCCCAGCGCCACCGCCCGCAGCGTGCCGTGGCCATGGCCGGTGAAGGCGAGGCTGCCTTGTAGCGTCACCACCACCCGCGCACCCTCCGGCCAGCGCCGCCGCGCAAGCCGTTGGCCATAGCGCAGCGCAATGCGCATCGGCCCCACCGTGTGCGAACTGGACGGGCCAACGCCCACGCGAAACATATCGAGCACCGAAAGCATGGCGCAATCGTGGACGAGGCGGAGCAGAGGGGCAATGGGGGGCTGCAATGGCTGGCGGAAACTCCAGCCTGTGCGGAGACGAAAGCTGCGCCTAAGCTGCGGCCATGGATGATGTGCTGATCGATCAAGTGAGCCGGCTGCTCGCGCATGAAGCGACCGACGCGCGCCTGCGCGCGGCGCGTGCAGGCGGCCGAGCGGACGGCTGGGACGCCATCACCGCCGCCGGCCTGCCGCTGGCGCTGGCCAGTGAGGCGGCGGGCGGATTGGCGCTGGATGCGGCGACCGTGCTGGCCATCGCCCGCGCGCACGGCAAGGCCGGCGCACCGTGGCCGCTGGCCGCAGCGATGATCGACGCGGCGCCAGAGTGTCCTGCTGAGCTGTGCTCACCAGCGCTGGCCACCGCCGAAATCGCCGGCCTTGCCGAAACCGTGCTGGCGCTGACCCTGGAGTGGACCCAGACGCGCCAGCAATTCGGCAAGCCGCTGTCGAAGAACCAGGCCGTGCAGCACAGCCTGGCGCAAATGGCGGCCGAAACCGCTGCAGCCGGCGCGGCGGTCGGGCTGGCAGGATTGGGGCTGGCGGGTGAAAACTGGGCGATGGTGGCGGCAGGCAAGGCCCGCGCCAGCGAAGCGGCCGGCGTGGTCGCAGCCTTGGCGCACCAGTTGCACGGCGCCATCGGCGTGACGGCGGAACATCGCCTGCACCTGTTCACCCGCGCGCTGTGGGCCAAGCGCGACGTGGCCGGCAGCGAACATGATTGGCACACACGGCTGGGCGCTGACGTATTGGCGCGCGGCAGCCTGTGGCGGCTGGCGACGGATGAACCGCTGCTCGGTCTCGCCGAACCGGCCACGGCCGGTGATCGTTTCCGCTTTCCGGTGGTGGCCGAAACCGCCGCGCGCGCCGATTTGCGCTGCGACGTGCGGGATTTCCTGGCCGAGGAGCTCGCCGCCCTGCCCCCGGACGTCCGCGCCCACAGCTGGAACGGCCACAGCCCGGATTTCAGTCGCAAGCTGGGCGAACGCGGTTGGCTGGCGATGACATGGCCGAAGGCGGTGGGCGGGCACGAGAAGAGCGCGCTCGACCGGCTGGTGGTGATCGAGGAATTGCTCGCTGCCGGGGCGCCGGTGGCGGCGCACTGGATCGCTGATCGCCAGACCGGGCCGCTGCTGCTGAAATTCGGCACGCCGGCGCAGCAGGCGGCCTATCTGCCCGCCATCGCGCGCGGCGAGCTGTTTGCCTGCATCGGCATGAGCGAGCCGGGGGCAGGTTCCGATCTGGCTGCACTGACCACCCGCGCACGCCCGGTCGAAGGCGGCTGGCGGGTGAACGGCACGAAATTGTGGACCACCTATGCCCACAAGGCGCACGCCATGCTGCTGCTGTGCCGCACCGGAGAGGGCCAGCGGCATGAAGGGCTGAGCCAGTTGCTGGTGCCGATGGACTCGCCGGGCCTGAACCTGCGGCCGATCATCGATCTGATGGGCGAACATCATTTCAACGAAGTGCATTTCGATGATGTGTTCGTACCCGCCGATGCGCTGGTCGGCGCCGAGGGCAATGGCTGGGCCCAGGTGATGAGCGAGCTGGCCTACGAACGCTCCGGCCCCGAACGTTTCCTGTCGACGTTAGTGCTGGCGGAGGAACTGGTCGCGGCACTACCCGAAGATGCCGCCGCCGCCCATGCCCCGCTGGGCCGGCTGGCGGCGCACCTGATGGTGCTGCGGCTGATGGCGCGCGGTATGGCGGCCCTGCTGGAAGCCGGCGAAGATCCCGCGTTGGAAGCGGCCATGGTGAAGGACCTTGGCGCGACCTTCGAACAGGCCATCCCCGAAATCGCCCGCAGCCTGTTGCCGCTGATCCCCGATCCGCCCGGATCGCTGCTGGCCACGCTGCACGCCACCGTACAGATCGCGCCGATGGTGAGTTTGCGCGGCGGCACCCGCGAGATATTGCGCGGCATCATCGCGCGCGGCCTTGGCGTCCGATAGGAGAGAGCAATGACCGAGCATGTCCTTTACGAACGCGATGGCCACATCGTCACGCTGACCCTCAATCAGCCGGAACTGCGCAACCCTGTTTCGGATGACGACATGGTGGATGCGATCCTGGCGGCGCTCGTCCGGCTGGAGAATGACCCGGACGCGCGTGTCGCCATCCTCACCGGGGCCGGCAGTGCCTTTTCCTCAGGCGGGAACCTGAAGAAGATGGCCAGCGGTGACGGGCTGGCCAGTGCGTCGCCGATCAAGACCAGGCGCAACTATCTCACCGGTATTCAGCGCCTGCCCCGCGCCTTTGCCGCGCTGGAAGTGCCGATCGTGGCGGCGGTGAACGGCCCGGCCATCGGTGCCGGCTGTGATCTGGCCTGCATGTGCGACATTCGCGTGGCCGGGGAGAGCGCCAAATTCGCCGAGAGTTTCGTGAAGCTGGGCATCATCCCCGGCGATGGCGGCGCCTGGCTGCTGCCGCATGTGGTGGGCCACGCCAAGGCGGCCGAAATGGCGCTGACCGGCGACATGGTGGACGCTGCCGAAGCACTGCGCATCGGGCTGGTGAGCAAGGTGGTGCCCGATGCCGAGCTGCTGGACGCCGCCCGCGCCTATGCCGCTCGCATCGCTGCCAACCCACCGCAGGCGGTGCGGATGACCAAGCGGCTGCTTTGGGAGGCCCGTCAGGCCAATCTGGAAACCGTGCTGCAGCT
>Ga0164294_10003644_pt1 | contig 13666 bp, 9 predicted proteins | sample GEODES005metaG_FD_111479 | JGI IMG/M metagenome (GOLD analysis project Ga0164294, IMG submission 111479) | Oligotrophic lake water microbial communities from Sparkling Lake, Wisconsin, USA - GEODES005 metaG | ecosystem: Environmental > Aquatic > Freshwater > Lake | place: USA: Sparkling Lake... | reverse complement strand
GCCATGAAAGGCCCGGGCGCTGAGGCCGCTCTGCCTCAGCTTGTCGGCGAGGTGCTCGGCGCTGTATTGACTGGCGACAAAGACGAGCACACGCGGCCAGCCTTCGGTCTTCAGCAGATGCTTCAGCAAGGGCGTGCGCTTGGCCTGATCGACCTCGATGGCGCGCTGCTCGATGTCGGGCAACTCCTGGTGTGTGGGTTCGACTTCGATCAGCGCGGGCTCATGCAGCAGTTCATGCGCGAGTGTTTGCACCTCCATGGGGAAGGTCGCGGAGAAGAGTAGGTTTTGGCGGCGCTTGGGCAGCAGGGCGAGAATGCGGTTCAGCTCGGTGGCGAAGCCGAGATCGAGCAGGCGATCCGCTTCATCAAGCACCAGCGTCGCGACTTGGCCGAGGTGCAGCGCATTGTGCTCCAGCAGATCAAGCAGGCGACCTGGCGTGGCGACCACGAAATCTCCCCCCCCGCGCAGGGCCATCATTTGCGGATTGATTGAGACGCCACCGAAGGCGCTGACGACCTTGATGCGCTGCGGCAAGTGCTCGGCATAGCGCAGGATGGACTCGGTGACTTGCACGGCGAGTTCACGCGTGGGCACGAGGATCAAGCTGTGCAGGGCGCGCGGCGTTTTGGCTTCCGTGGCGAGCCAACGCTGGAGCAGCGGCAGCACATAGGCCGCTGTTTTGCCTGAGCCGGTCTGGGCCGAGGCGAGCACATCTCCACCGCTCAGCACGGCCGGAATGGCGGCCACTTGAACCGGTGTCGGGGCGGGGTAGTGGCTGACGGCAGTGGCGAGCGGCGCGGAGAGCCCAAGCGTGGTGAAAGGCATGTGCTTTCTCTATAGACCTGATCCCGGCGGCGGCAACTGCGCGTGCAGGTGTGAGATTCTCTCGCTTGCATCCCGCGCCTGCGTGGGGACACTCGCGCGCCATGAATTCCTCCGCCATCGACCAACTCCGCAGCGCCATCCGTGACGTGCCCGACTTTCCCCAGCCCGGCATCATCTTCAAAGACATCACACCGGTGCTTGGCGATGCCAAGCTCATCAGCCAAGCCATCGACGGCATGGCCGAGGTGGTGGCGGGCAAGCATGTGGACAAGGTGGTGGGCATCGACGCCCGTGGGTTCATCTTCGGGTCCATGCTCGCTCAGAAACTGGGCATCGGTTTCGTGCCAGCGCGCAAGAAGGGCAAGCTGCCATGGAAGACGCGCGGGCTAGACTACGCGCTGGAATACGGCACGGCCTCGCTGGAGATTCATGAGGACGCGATCACGCCGGGCGAGCAGGTGCTGCTGGCGGATGACTTGCTGGCTACCGGGGGCACGGCAGGCGCAGCATTGGAGCTGATGAAACAGAGCGGTGCGAATATCATCGCCTCGGTGTTCTTCATCGAGCTGGGTTTTCTCAAGGGGCGTGAGAAGGTGGCCTCGTATGGCCCGGTGCATTCGTTGCTGACCTACTGAAGCAGGAATGCGCTATCCCAAGCCTATCATTCCCGACGGCGAAGTGCCAGAGGACCGCGCCACGCTGCTGCGTCGATACAAGGCATTCCTGAAAGTCGAGGAGGGCCGCATTCAATTGCGCCACCGGCAGACGCAGGAAGGCTTGCGCATTTGCCAGGAGCGCACGGACCTGATCGACCACGTGCTGCAATGTCTTTGGCGTGATCTGCCCAAGGTGATGAAGCCCGCGCCCAAGGCCGAGCCGCGATTTTCCATGATTGCGACGGGCGGCTATGCCCGAGGCATCATGAATCGCTTCAGCGACATTGATCTCAGTCTGGTGATCCCTGGCAACAAATTGAACCTCACTGAGGATGAGGCAAAGTTCTCACCCGAGTTCAATCTTTTCCTTGAGGATCTGGGATTCAAAGTGAGCCGCGCGACGGACTGTGTCGGTGGGCGCATCGCCCAGGCCAACAAGGACAACCTGACCAAGACCGCGCTGGTGGTCATGCGCTTCATCGGTGGCAACCGGCAGGCCTTTGAGGAATTGCAGCCCCGCTACCTGAAGGAGTGCATTGAGGGGCAGGAGGTGAAGTTCCTCCAGGCGCAGATGGAGGCGCTGCGTGAGCGCCACAATAACCAGGAAAACACGCCCTTCGTCCAACAGCCGAATGTCAAAGAAGGCTGTGGCGGCCTGCGCGATTACCAAAGCCTGAGCTGGGTCTGCTTTGCCAAGCTCGGCATCACCGATCTGAGCGAGCTGGTCGAGAAAAAAATGCTTGATCGACGCGGCTGGAACGAGCTGCGCCGTGCGCATGATTTCCTGCTGCGTGTGCGCAATGAGATGCACTACCACGAGAAGCGGGCGCAGGACGTGCTGGGCATGAAGCTGCAAGGCCCCATCGCCACGCACCTGGGTTACAAGGGCGCTCACATGACCGAGCGCATCCAGGCGTTCATGCATGATTACTACCTTCATGCGCGGAACATGCTGCTGCAGAGCAGCAAGCTGATGGACAAGTTCAACCTGCTCTACCTGGCGCCGGGTGAAAGCTCCTCGCTCATGAGCAAGCTGGTGACCAAGATCAAGCCGGGCAGCAAGAGCAAGATCGAGCGCTTCGATGGCTTCTATGTTGAGCACGGCCGCATCTTTGCCGAGCACGAGCGTGTTTTCCGCGAGGACCCGCAGCGCTTGATGCGCCTGTTCCTCTACACGCAGCAGCGCAATGTGCGCCTGTCGCCCGATCTCTTTGACATGGTGCGCGACACGTCGCTGGTGAATGCGGAGTTCCGTTATAGCAAGGCCGGTCGCGAGGTCTTCCTCGCCATTCTGGAGAAGAAGGGCGACGTGGCGCGTGTGCTGCGCCAGATGCACCGCTGCGATTTTCTCGGGCGCTACATGCCAGAGTTCGGGGCGCTCACGCTGCGCATTCAAAACGAGCTGTTCCACCACTACGCGGCGGACGAGCACACGCTGCGTTGCATTGATCACCTGGATGATCTGGCGGGCACGCAGCAGAAGGGCATGGAATTTTACCAGCAGCTCTTCCGCGAGATGCTCGACCCCGCGATCCTCTACCTCGCCTTGCTGATGCATGACACGGGTCGCGCAGCGAACAAGAAGACCCACGCGGACGAGAGCACCATCCTTGCGGATAAGGTGTGCCGTCGCCTGCAAATCAAGGGCGAGCGGCGCAACCAGCTCCTCTTCCTCGTCGACAATCATCTGCTGATGTTCTACACCGCGATCAAGCAGAACCCGGATGATCCACAGGTCATCGAGCAGTTCGCGAAGGTCGTGAAGACGCGAGAGAACCTGGACGCCCTGCTGGTGATGACCATGGCGGATTCCAAAGGCGTGGGCGAGGGCGGATGGACCGGCTTCAAAGACGCTGCGCTGCGCGGGCTGTTCTACAACACGGTTCGCTACCTCGCCGCACCTGCCGACTTCATGGCCCGTGCCACGGTGCCGCTGGATGATCTGAAGGGCAAGGTCATGGCCGAGCTGAACAAGAGCTATGCCCGTGAGGTGGACGCGCACTTCGAGCACATGCCGCGCGCTTACTTCAACTTCCGCAAGCCCAGCACCATCGCCAATCATCTGCGGCAGTTCCGCGAGTTCTACGAGCAGGTGGCCGAGAGCAAGGACGACATGGCGCTGATGCCCGTGCTGCGCTGGGAAGACAAGCCCGCCGAGGGTTGCAGCAAGCTCGTGGTCTGCGGCTGGGACCGCCATCTGCTGCTGGCCCGCGTGGCCGGGGCGCTTGCGGCGGAAACCCTCAGCATTGTCAGCGCCGATTTCTATCAGCGTGCTGATCACCTGGTGCTGGATGTCTTCCGCGTGTCCACCACCAACTTCCAGCCCGTCACGGGCGAGAACACTCGCAAGCGTGTGCAGAAGGCTGTGCATGAAGCGCTGCGCACGGAGAACTTCGACTTCTCTGCGCGCATCCCGGCGCGCAGCAAGCTGCTGCTCGCCAGTGATCTTCAGGTGGACGTGCCGCAGTGGGTTTACATCAACAACCGCATCTCCACCGACAGCAGTGTGATCGAGCTGCAAGCCGCCGATCGCATCGGCTTGCTGTATGATGTCTTCATGGCCATTGGTAAACTCGGTTACAGCGTGACCCATGCCCGCATCGGCACGGAGCGCGGCGTGGCGGTGGATGCGATCTACATTCAGGACGTGGCCGGCAAGAAGATTGAGGACAAGGAAAAGATCATGGAACTCAAGGCTGTGCTAGAGACAGAGGTCCTGCAACGAGGCTGAGCTGCAATCAGGCTTGCCAGAAGCTGGAGCTAAATCTTGGGCGAGCCCGGCAGCACTTCCGACACGATTGCATCAAACCGGTCCTGCCACCTCGCTGCACTCGTCTCACGCAGCAGCCAGTCACGCCCAGCGTGTCCCATGTCACGGCGTTGCGCGGCATCCATGACTTCCATGGCCAGCACATCACGCACCAGGCTGTCCACATGGCCGGGCGCATGAAGCAAGCCCGTCACGCCCGGCTGCACCGCCTCGGTAATACCGCCAGAGCGCGCGGTCAGCACAGGCTTGGCGAAGTCATACGCCTCATACACAACCAGGCCCATGGGCTCCCACCACACGGACGGCACCAGCAAGGCGCGGCAGCTTGACAGGGCCTCGTGCTTTTCCGTTCCGCCGATCAGGCCAAGATACCGAAGGCTTGGGTTGCTCGCCGCATGTTGGCGGACCAGAGGTTCCAGCGGACCTTCCCCAGCGATGTGCAGCACGGGTGTCTGCGGGCCGAGGTGTTGACGCAATTGCTCCCAGGCTGCGAGCAGCGGCGCGATACCCTTGGGCTCCACCAGCCGACCCAGGAAAAGATAGTGTCCTGCATCGCGGTAAGGCGGGGCCTCGGGCATCGCATCCCAGGAGTGCCGCAGGGAATGCACCTGACTCGCTGGCACACCGCTCTCGATGATGCGGTCGCGCATGAAGTCGCTGATGGCGATCCAGGCTTTCACACTGCGCAGCCAGCCGCTGGCATGAAGGAGCTTCAGCATCACGGCGAACAAGGCGGACTTCACCACGCTATCCTGCCAGCTCGCGAACTTCACCTCGCGCCACCAGTTCCCCTGCATCGCCTCCGCCAGAATCTGGCCGCGTGCATAGACCGTGCCGCTCACGCAGAAGGGGCGGTAGTTGTGCAGATACTGCATCACGGGCAGTCTGCGTTTCAAGGCGGAACGATACAGCGAGGGCGAGGCCACGGGATACAGATTGTGAAACAGCGCCGCCTCCGATGAATGCTCATCCAGGGCGCTCTCGAACCGGGCACGGCTTGCCGCATTGTAAAACATCCGGGTGGCCTGCCCGGCCATGCCTGGAGCGCCGGGCTTCTTCCAGTCTGCGCTGTCGAAGAGGCAACGCGCCATGTCATGGCGCTGGCTCACATGCTGATAAATGCGCTCAACCGACTTTTCCTCGCCACCCGCGTGCAGGTAGCGATTGAAGACTTGCAGGATGCGGAGGCGCTCAGTGTCCATGCGCGTTCAGGTCGTGGCGTTGCAGCCAGTTCTCCAGCACAAAGAGCATCCACACCGGCTGGCTGAGATGCCAGCCCGCCTTGGTGCTGGCGCGGCTGTCAAAGTAGCGATCCAGCAGTGGTTGTGCGGCGGGCCAGTGCAGATGATTCCGAAGCCGCGCATCCGGGGCGTTCAGCGTGTCTTGAATGCGTTGCCTCCAGGCAGGCTCGCGCATCCACTTCATCAGCGGCAGTGTGAAGGTTTTCTTCTGCGTGTCATCCGCGATCCATGGCGGCAGCAGATCGTGGAAGGCTTGGCGCAGAATGCGTTTGCCAGTGCGGGAGGAAAGCTTGGCTTCGGGCGGTAGCTGTCCGGCCAGGGCGAAGACATCCTTGTCCACCAGCGGCACGCGCAGTTCCAGCGAGTGGGCCATGCTGGTCGCGTCGTTGTCACGCAGCAGGGTGTTAGGCAGGTAGCTGGTGGTTTCGGCCAGCAGCAACTCATGAAGCCAGTGCGCGTGACCTGCGGCACCGGCTTCGGCTTCCTGCGGAGATGATCCAAGCAACGCCTGCCGTGCGGCAGCATCCAGCAGCTCGCGGCTTCGACGTTGCAGTTCGGCACCGCTGTGGCCCATGCCGCCCGTGGCATACAGCAGGGCCTTCCAGACCGTGTGCCCTTGCAGCGCGGTGGGGTTTAGCTTTCGCAGGGCGTTGCCGAAACCGGTCTTGGCCAGAGGCGAGTGCATCGCCAGCCAGGCCAGGCGATGGTAGTTGTAGCCAGCGAACCACTCATCCGCCCCAAGCCCGCTGAGCGTGACCTTCACTTGCTGGGCGGCGAGCTGCGAGACCAGCCACGTGTTCAGCGCATCGCCCGTCGGTTGATCGAGCGAGTCGAAGTAGCCCTCCAGCTTGCCGAATAGCGAGGCCGCGCTGAGGCGTTCGCGGGTGAAGCGGCAGCCCAGGTGCAAGGCCGTGCGCTCGGCCGCATCGGTTTCGTCCGGCACTCCGGCTCCGGCTTCGAAGCCGATGCTGAAGGCCTGCACCTCGCTCATGCCCAGGTGCTTCATGCTCGCGGCCATGATCGTTGAATCCAGGCCGCCGCTCAGGAACACGCCCACCGGCACATCACTGACCAAGTGCGCGCGCACGCTGTCCAGAATCGTTTGCCGCGTGATTTCCATCCGCTCGCGCGGGTCGCGAATCCAGGCGGACGATGTCGGCCAAGCAGGCGTGAACCAGCGCTCCACGCTCAGCCGGCCTTGCTGCCAGCGCAGCAGATGACCCGGCGGCAGGCAGTGCAGATCTTCAAAGATCGTGCGCGGTGCCTGCACCGCGCCGAAGCGCAGATAATCCCCGAGCGCGGCTTGTGAAATGCGGCTGCTCTTGCCCGATAGGGCGCGCACACTGCGCAGTTCGCTGCCGATCCACAGGTCGCCCTGTTCATTCACGCGATAGTAGAGCGGCTTGATGCCGAAGTGGTCGCGTGCCACGACGAGCGAACGCTGGTCGTTGTCCCACCACGCGAAGGCAAACATGCCACGCAGTTGCTGAAGCACTTGATCCGCAGGCTTCGATTCAAGCAGCGCACCAAGCACGGCGGTGTCGCCCGTCGAGGGCAGATCGTGAGGGCGCAGCTCGCGGTAGTTGTAGATCTCGCCATTGAAAGCCAAGGTGTAGCGCCCCGCTCCGAACCTCATGGGCTGCCGCGCGTGGTCGCTCAGGTCCAGGATGGCCAGCCGCCGAAAGCCGAGCCAGAAGCCCGCGCCGCTGGCGGAGGATTCGTCATCGGGTCCACGATGCTGTAAGCCGTTCAGCACGCCTTGGGCATGGTGCTGCTCCGCCTCTGTCCAAGGCTCAGACCGGGCTTTGAACCATCCGAGAAATCCACACATGTGCGGGCAATGAAGCGGAGGCGGACGGAATTGACCACGGAAAGATGAGGGAACCACGGAACACACCGAAAACACGGAAAGGAAGGTGTTGATGATCCTTCCGTGTTTTCGGTGGATTCCGTGGTTAAATCATTTCATGCTTCAGCCCATCGCCACACTGCACACCTGCTACCCGGACAAGTTTGGCGTGCCGCGTCAGTCGGGCTTGGTGCCGCAGGCGTGGGGCGTGATCGAGTTCGAGCCCGCGTTTCAGCGGCCGGAGGCGGTGCGGGGAATCGAGGGCTTCAGCCATCTCTGGCTCATCACCCAGTTCCATCAGGTGAAGGAGGAGTCGGTGGGGCTGACCGTGCGCCCGCCGCGTCTCGGAGGCAACGAGCGCCGGGGCGTGTTTGCCACTCGCTCGCCGTTTCGTCCGAACCGTCTCGGTCTGTCCGTGGTGAAGTTGGAGCGTGTAGAAGAGGAGGTGCCGCGCCTGCATGTCAGCGGTGTCGACATGGTCGATGGCACGCCGATCTTCGACATCAAACCCTACGTGCCGTATGCCGACTGCGTGTCGGGCGCGGTGGGCAGTTTTGCCTCCGCCGCCCCTGCGGCGCAGACGGTGACCTGGGCGGTGCAAGTGGATGTGCCGGACCTGGAGCGCTCGATCCTGGAGCAATCCATCGCCTTGCAGCCGCAGCCTGCCTACCAAGAAACCTCCGAGCGCCTTTACGCGACAGAGATCGCGGGCTGGCATGTGAAGTGGCGTCAGGTGGGCGATGCCGGGGTGAGCATCGAGCACTGCGAGCGGTGCTAGCCGGTGCAACTTGGATCAAATGCTGAGGAAGGCCCGACGGCGATAGAGCCACCAGCAGAGCAGCCAGAGAACGCCGAGCACGGAGCCGCTCTCGATCATGGGCCCGAACTCGCCATCGAAGATCTGCGCGCCCAGATGCACTTTCAGCGTGGCCTTGATCCAGCCCGAGCAGAGCTGGTAGCCGAGGTAAACGAAGATGGAATTCATACCGACAATGGCGAGGGGCATGGCGAGTTTTCTCAGGCCGAGCATTTCAATCGCGACGTAGAACGCGCTGAGCATCAGCATGACGATGCCGCCGCTGAACAGCACCCACGACGGCGTCCAAATACGCTTCACCAGCGGGCAGAGGTATTCACCAGCGGCCCAGCCTGCGGCGGTGAGCAGCACGCCGGAGAGGACGAGGCGGCCCACCTTGGCCCAGTCGGAGCGGGGACCGCGCAGCAGCCTTCCGCACAGCAGGCCAAACACCATGGTGGCGATGGAGGGGATGAAGTTGAAGGTCTGGTAGCCGCCCGGGTTGAAGGCGAAGAGTTCCTTGCGCGGCAGGGCGTTGAGCAGCAGCCGGTCCAGGTCGGCAGCGGCGTTGATGTGCTTGCTCCAGGGCGTGAAGGGATGGGGCAGCATGTCCTGGGCCGTGGCACCGATGGAGGCCAGCGGGAAGTCGGGGCGGGGCGGGGAATTCACGGCGAACCACAGCCAGTAGCACATCAGCAGGAAGGCGGTGCTGAGCACGACGGTGGTGTTGTTGTAACGCGAGAGCAGGAAGAGGAAGACGTAACCCAGGCCGATCTGGGCGAGGACATTGGTGAAGATCCAGTTCGTCTGCGGGCTGGTGACGGTGGTGGAGAGCAGCACGCCCAGCGCCACCAGGATCACCGCGCGGAGGACGGCATGGAACAACTGCGTGGCGAAGCCCTGGCCCCGGGCCTCGCGTTTGGCCAGGGAGAAGGCCATGGCCACGCCGACCATGAACATGAACGCGGGCTGGATCAGATCCCAGGGCGCGCAGCCGATCCACTCCACGTGCTGAAGGTAAGGCGCAATCTGCGCCCAGACGCTGCCGGGCTGGCTCTTGGCCAGGGAAGCGATGCCAAGCCCGCCAGAGGCCATGAGCAGCATGATGAAGCCGCGATACGCGTCGAGCGAGACGAGGCGCTGCGCTGTCGGCTTGGGCGCAGTGGCTTCCGTCACGACGGGCAAGGGTGCGGGCTCTGGCAGAGGCGCAAAGGACTTGGCCTCCAGGAAGCTGGCGGAGATGGGAAGCTCGAACCTCGTGGGAGAGGGCTGCGGCAGCTGGGGTTGGGAAATCGGCTGCGCGACAAAGAGCGGCTGAGGCTCGGCGATGGGGGCTGGCGGGAGGTCAGGCTCGGGCAGGGTGGAGAAATAAGGCTCAGGCTCGGGCAGGCTCGCCAGCTCTGGCAGTGGATTCACGGCCAGGGTTTCGGCGGTGAACAGCGGCTTGAGTTTCAGCGGTGTGGCCGGAGCCGATGCGGGTGGCTCCTGTGGCGCAAGGGAAGGCAGTTCAGGCAGCGGCTCGGTCATGTCACCATCAAAGCCCCATCGCCCCCCTGGCGGCAAGGCAAAAGACAGACACAAACGATGACTTTACGCCTTTGACTTCCCCAATCCAGCCCGCTAAAACTGGCGCCCTTTCATTTCCCACCCCACGACCATGAGCAATTCCGCCAAGAAAATCATCAACTCCCCGAACGCCTGCGCCGATGAACTCTTTGAAGGCCTCGTGCTGGCCTATGACGGCAAAGCCAGGCGGGTGGGCAAGCGCTCCATCGTGATGAATGACCTGCGCCCAGACGCGCCTGCGCTGCTCGTTGGCGGTGGTGCCGGTCACGAGCCGATCTACCACGGCCTCGTCGGCAAAGGCATGGCGGATGGTGCCGCCGTGGGCGACATCTTCGCCGCGCCGCCCCCCGACATCGTGCTGGAGGCCACGCAGGCCGTCAGCCGTGGCAAGGGCGTGCTGTATCTCTATGGCAACTACGCGGGCGACGTGATGAACTTCGACATCGGGGCTGAGCTGGCCGCTGACGAAGGCATTGAGGTGAAGACCGTGATCATCGCCGATGATGTGTGCTCCGCGCCGCCGAGCGAGAAGCACAAGCGCCGTGGTGTCGCCGGTCTGGTGCCGATTGTTAAACTGGCCGGTGCCGCTGCGACGGTGGTGGACTCGCTCGACGAGCTGGCCCGCATTGCACAGAAAGCCTGCGATATGACCCGCAGCGTGGGCGTCTCCACCAAGCCCGGTTCGATTCCGGCCACCGGCGCGCCGACCTTTGAACTGGCGGATGACGTGATCGGCCTGGGCATGGGCATTCATGGCGAGAAGGGCGTGGGCCTGATCCCCATGTGCACCGCCGACGAGCTGGCCGCGAAGATTCTGGACCTGCTCTTCGCTGATGACCTGCCGCTGGGCGCGGGCGATGAGATCGTGTTCTTCGTCAATAGCCTCGGCTCCACGCACATGATGGAGCTGCTGATCCTGCTGCGTGCCGCGCGTCCGATCCTCGATGCGAAGGGCATCAAGGTGCACCAGACCATCGTGGACAACATCGTCACCTGTCAGGAAATGGCCGGCGTGTCCTTCAGCATCACCAAGCTGGATGCGGAGCTGAAGAAGCTCTGGGATCTGCCCTGCGAATCCGCTGGCTACACGAAGCTCTAATCCTTCTTTTCGCCCATCGCTTACATGCCCAAGTCCGCCCTTACCAAAGACGAAGTCAAAGCCATGATGCTGCTGGTCGCCGACCGCATCATTGAGAACGAGCCCATGCTCTCCGAAGCCGACCGCAACCTCGGCGATGGCGATCATGGCCTGGGCATGCAGCGCGGCATGGAAGCGGTGAAAGAGAAACTGAACGCGGGCGAGCCTGCGTCCATTGACAAGGTCTTTATGGACACCGGCATGGCGATGATGAGCAGCATGGGCGGTGCCAGCGGTGCCATCTTCGGCACGCTCTGGCGCAACGGCGGCAAAGCCATCGCTGGGCGCGAAGCCTTCGATGCCGCCGCGCTTGCTGAGCTGATCAAAGCTGGGTTGGAAGGCGTGATGTCCCGTGGCGGTGCCAAGCCCGGCGACAAGACCATGATCGATGCGTTGCATCCCGCGATGCTGAAGGCGCAGGAAGTCAGCGCGTTGCCACTGAACGAAGCCATCCTCGCCGTCGCTCAAGCCGCCGTAGATGGTCGGGATGCCAGCAAAGCCATGATCGCCACCATGGGGCGGGCGAAAACATTGGGCGAGCAGTCCATCGGTTTTCCCGATGCAGGCGCGTGCAGTGTAGCGGTGATCTTTGAAGCCATGCGCGATTACGTGCTGGCTTAACGTGGTCCGCACAGTCCTTGTGCGGCTCACGGGGTCAGAAAGCCAAGGCTAGTCCTCCCACACTTTCAACAGCTCCACCTCAAAGATCAGCGTCTCATCCGGGCGGATGTCGAGGCCGGAGCCACGCTTGCCGTAGGCAAGGTTGGAGGGAATGAAGAAGCGATACCTCCCGCCTACCTTCATCAGTTGCAGGCCCTCGGTCCAGCCCTTGATCACCCGCTTCAAGGGGAACTCAGCCGGTTCGCGGCCTGCGAGATAGGAGCTGTCGAACTCCACGCCATTGATCAGCGTGCCGCGATAGTTGACGACCACCGTGTCCTTGGCCGTGGGCGACTTGCCCGTGCCTTCGGTGAGCACCACGTATTGCAAGCCGCTGGCCGTGCTGATCACGCCGGGTTTCTTGGCGTTGTCTTCGAGGAATGCTTTGCCGGTTTCGAGTGCGGAGGAGGCCATGTAAGGAATGAGAGGAAAGGGACATGGCAGCATCCACCTGCGGAGGCAACCCTGAAGCGGTGAAATGTGGATCAGGCCCTGCCCGCAGTTGCCAGCTACCGCTTTTGCCCTCACATAGCAGCACCACCATGACTCACGCCGTTCTCAGCCTCCTCAAAGAAAGCAAGCACCCCATGCGCATCGACTTGATCGGGGTCGCAGGTTCCGGCATGAGCGGGCTGGCTTGGCTGCTGATCGCGTTGGGACATCGGGTCTCGGGCTCGGACAAGGCGACCACGCTGGAGACGGAGCGGCTGCAGAAGGCGGGCTTGCAGTTCTTCCCCCAGCACACGGAGCGCGAGGTGGAGGACTGCGATATGGTCATTTACTCGTCGGCGATCAAGCCAGGCAATGAGGCGTATGAAGCGGCCTACAAGCAGGGCATTCCGCTGGTGCGCCGGGCCGAGGCTCTGGCCGCGGTGATGGGTGGGAAGAAGGGTGTGGTGGTCGCAGGCACGCATGGCAAGACCACCACCTCCGCTCTGACCGCGCATGTGCTGCGGCAGGGCGGTATGAAGCCTTCGCATTACGTCGGGGCGGAGATTCCGATCCTGGGCTCGAACGCGCACTGGGACCCGGAGGGCGAGCTGTTCGTGGCTGAGGGTGACGAGAGTGACGGCACGCTGGTGAACTTCTGCCCCGAGCACTCGATCATCCTAAACATCGAGCCCGAGCACTTGGATTTCTATGCGGATATCGAAGCGATCAAGGTCGTGTTCCGCCAGTTGCTGAGCCAAACCCCAGGGCTATGGGTCTACTGCGCCGAGGACCCGGTGGCGACGGAGGTGTGCAAGGACCATGTGAACGCCGTCGGCTATGGCTGGAGCAAGGCTCACGATTTTAGCGCGCAGATCATCGCCGCGCGTCCTTCGCAGACGGAGTTCGAGGTCTTTGCGAAAGACAAGTCCTTGGGCACGGTCACGCTCGGCATTCCCGGCAGGCACAATGTTTCCAATGCCATGGCTGTCATCTCGCTCGCCGTGCGACTGGGCGTTTCGTTCGAGGCAATTCAGCGCGCGCTCGGCAGCTTCCGGGGAGCGAAGCGGCGCTTCGATATCCGTCACGGTAGCGAGCGCTGCACCATCATCGACGATTATGGGCATCATCCCACCGAGGTGAAGGCCACGCTGGCCACGGCCAAGGCGCTGAACCCGCAGCGGCTCGTCTGCTTGTTCCAGCCACATCGGTTTAGCCGCACTCAGTTGCTAAAGAAAGAGTTCGGCGCTGCCTTCGACGATGTGGAGGTGCTCGCAGTCACGGACGTGTATCCGGCCAGTGAGAAGCCGCTGCCAGGGGTGAGTGGCGAGACCATTCTCGATGAAGTGAAGCTGCGCGCAGGCGAACTGAAGCTCAATCTGCAAACGCTGAGCACGCCGACGATGATGATCGCCCGCGACAAGATCGGCAACCTGCTGAAGCCGGGCGATGTCTTCATCACGCTCGGTGCGGGCAATGTCCATGAGGTGGGCACCTGCATCGCCCGTGACTTGAAGATTGCCGAGCCGCTGTGGGCCATTTTGGAAGCGAATGGTGGAGGTGTGCTGAAGCTGTATGAGCCGATGAGCCTGCACACGACCTTCCGCATCGGCGGCCCGGCGCAGTATTGGATCGAGCCGCGCACGGAGGCAGCATTCTCCGAGGTGGTGAAGTATCTGCGCAGTGCCTCAGTGCCGATTCGTGTCATCGGCCGGGGGTCAAATTTGCTCGTGAAG
>Ga0164294_10003643_pt1 | contig 13666 bp, 12 predicted proteins | sample GEODES005metaG_FD_111479 | JGI IMG/M metagenome (GOLD analysis project Ga0164294, IMG submission 111479) | Oligotrophic lake water microbial communities from Sparkling Lake, Wisconsin, USA - GEODES005 metaG | ecosystem: Environmental > Aquatic > Freshwater > Lake | place: USA: Sparkling Lake... | reverse complement strand
GACGCGCAAGCTGTGACGGCTGCGTTCAATCTGAACTTGCTGACGCGCGCCAACCGTGAACTGGGCAGCGACTTTGATCTCAGCCAATTTGCGCACAGCGCTTTTTACAACGCGCCACTGCAACGCATTGAAATGCATTTGCTCAGCATGAAAGCGCAAACCGTGCATTTGAACGGCCGCGCTTATGCTTTCCATGAAGGCGAAACCCTGCACACCGAGTTCTCGCACAAGTTCACCATCGCGGGCGTTCAACAGGCTGCACAATCAGCGGGTTTGCAAACCACAGCGGTGTGGACCGACCCGCATCACCTGTTTGGCCTGATTTGGCTAGACATTCCCCACGCACAGGAGACCTCATCATGAGAGCCATTTGGAACGACACCGTGGTTGCCGAGAGCAACGACACAGTTTTGGTGGAAGGCAACCATTACTTTCCCGCAGACGCTTTGAACAAAGACTATGTGTCCCCAAGCAACCACAAAACCTTGTGCGCTTGGAAAGGCCAGGCCAGCTATTTGTCGCTCTTGGTGAATGGCGAATTGAACAACGATGCCGTCTGGTACTACGCAGACCCGAAACCGCAGGCCGAAGAAATCAAAGGCCGCGTCGCGTTTTGGAAAGGTGTCAAGGTCATAGAGTGATCGCCTTCGTCTTTGCGGTGCATTCTTTTGGATGCACTGCATGAAGAGGCTCCGTTTTCCGATGGAAATGACTAAGTAATTTCCCTAGTCGCGCCCCTAAAACTACGGCCAAGTCAGCCACAATCGACAGGTTCAGTTTTGAGGAAACAGCAGCATGGCGCACATGATCATCGACGGCAAAGCCTGTCAGGCCATCAGTGGCAACACATTAGAAGTTCATTCCCCGGTCGATGGCAAAGTGTTTGAACACATTCCGCGCGGCGATGCCAAAGACATAGACGCAGCAGTTCGCGCCGCCCGCGCGGCTTTGTCGGGGGCGTGGCGGCTGTTAAGCGCCACGGAACGCGGCCGCTTGATGATGAAGCTCGGCTTTCTCATCACAGAGCATGCCGAGGAACTGGCGTTGCTTGAAGCCCGTGACACTGGCAAACCCATGACCACCGCGCGCAATGACATGGTGGTGTTGGCGCGCTACTTCGAGTTTTACGGTGGCGCAGCCGACAAAGTGCACGGCGAAGTCATTCCCTTCTTGAACGGCTACCAAGTCAATTTGTTGCGCGAGCCTTTGGGCGTGACCGCGCACATCATTCCCTGGAATTACCCGGCGCAAATGATGGGGCGCAGCATCGCACCGGCTTTGGCCATGGGCAACGCGGTGGTGGTCAAGCCCGCCGAAGACGCGTGTTTGAGTTGTTTGCGTATCGCAGAACTTGCGTTGCAAGCCGGTTTCCCTGCCGGCGCTTTGAATATCGTGAGCGGTTTGGGTGAAGAAGCTGGGGCAGCACTGTCGAACCATCCGGACATCAATTTCATCAGCTTCACCGGCTCCAACGAAGTGGGCGTGTTGATTCAACAAGCCGCAGCCAAGCACGCAGTGAAATGCACTTTAGAACTCGGCGGTAAATCGCCGCATCTGGTGTTTGAAGATGCCAATCTCGAACTGGCAGCCACGACTGTTGTTCGCGGCATCATCCAAAACACCGGACAGACATGCACCGCAGGCAGTCGCTTGCTGGTGCAGCAATCGATTCACGATAAATTTATGGCGCTTGTCGCAGAAAAATTCAAACAAGTGCGTGTGGGTACACCTGAAATGAACCTCGACTGCGGTCCTGTCGTCAACCCTTCTCAACAACAACGCGTCAACCGTTTCATTGAACAAGCCAAAGCCGCCGGTTACCCTGTGCTTGCAGAAGGACAGATTGACCCCGGTGTGCCCGCCGCGGGTTATTACGTGACACCCACTTTGTTCGGTCATGTACCGCACGACAGTCCGTTGGCGCAACAAGAAGTTTTCGGCCCGGTGCTGGCCGCCATGTCGTTCACCGATGAAGCAGATGCCATTGCCTTGGCCAATGGCACCGACTACGGTTTGCTAGCTGCCGTGTGGAGCGAAAACGGCGGACGCCAGCAGCGCGTGGCCAAGGCACTGAAGTGCGGACAGGTGTTCATCAATTCCTTTGGCGCAGGCGGTGGCGTGGAGTTGCCATTTGGTGGCGTCAAACGCAGCGGCCACGGCCGTGAAAAAGGTTTTCTTGCACTGGAAGAAATGAGCACCACCAAAACAGTGGTGCAGTTTCACGGTTAATGATTTTTTGAAAGCAGCAGCATGACTCAATTGAAAAACAAAATCGCCATCGTCACCGGCGCCGGCGGCGGATTCGGCGAAGGCATTGCCAGCGCATATATCAAAGAAGGCGCGCGCGTTATCGTCGCCGACATCAATACTGAAGCGGCCAAACGCGTGGCCAGTGCACTCGGCACAAACGCCAGCGCATTCACTTGCGATGTCACCCGCGCAGACCAGGTGCAGGCCTTGGTGGCGCATTGCGTGGCCACGTTTGGCATTCCCGACATCGTGGTGAACAATGCAGGCACGACCCACAAAAACCGCCCCATGCTGGAAGTCGATGAAGCCATGTTCGACAAGGTGTTTGCTGTCAATGTGAAATCTATTTTTCACATGACACATGCCGTGGTGCCGCTCATGCGCCAAAACAAACACGGCGTGATTTTGAATATTGGTTCGGTGGCTGGCATCCGTCCCAGACCCGGTTTGTCTTGGTACAACGCCTCCAAAGGCGCGGTGAATGTGCTGTCCAAATCCATGGCGGTAGAACTCGGTCCTGAAAACATCCGCGTCAATGCCATTTGTCCAGTCATGGGTGTGACCGGTTTGTTTGAAGACTTCATGGGTCTGCCAGACACCCCTACCAACCGAGCAAAATTTGTAGCCACTATCCCTTTGGGCCGTTTTGCACAGGCCAGCGATGTCGCCGCTGCCGCTGTGTTTCTGGCCAGCGATGCTGCCGAGTTTTTCACCGGGCTTGAAATGCCGGTGGATGGCGGACGCACCATTTGATGGCTGGGTCTTTTGTGACACTGCGACTGCGGACCAACACCTTGTGAACGTATTGGACGCAACCACCCTGGCGCATTTGCAAAGCTGGCAAGGTAAAACCGAAACCAGGCGTGATGAGCTGGGATTGAATCCGGTGCGCGCCATGTCAGCCACGCTGGACCGCGATGACGCAGAGCCGCACAACGGTGACACGCTGCCGCCCTTGTGGCATTGGCTGTATTTTTTACCTGTCGCCAAACAAAGTGAGATCGGCCCGGATGGTCACCCCAAACGCGGTGGTTTTTTGCCTCCGGTGCCATTGCCGCGTCGCATGTGGGCAGGCGGTCGTTTGCACTGGCACCAGCCCATGCGTTTAGGTGAAGAAGTGCAACGCGTTTCCCGCATAGAAAAAGTCCAGCACAAAACCGGACGCAGTGGCGAGTTGTTGTTTGTGCAAGTGCTGCACACATTCAGCAATACACAAGGTTTGTGTTTGGAAGAAACCCACGATATTGTTTTCAGACCGGATGCTGTGCCGAGTACAGCACCCCAGCCCGGTTTGAAACCTGTGCATACGGCGGTGTGGCAACGCGATGCCGTGCCTGACGATGTGTTGCTGTTTCGTTATTCGGCCTTGACTTTCAACAGTCACCGCATCCATTACGACCGCCGTTATGTGACGCAAGTCGAAGGCTACCCGGGCTTGATCGTGCACGGCCCGCTGATGGCCACGCTGATGGTTGATTTGCTGCGCCGACACAGCGACCGCAGGTTGCAATCGTTTGAGTTCAAAGCCGTCAAGCCGGTGTTTGAATGCGCTGATCAACGCGCACTCAGTGTGTGCGCGCATCCCGACGGCGAACAGGTACACGTCTGGGTGCAAGACCACCAAGGCGATCTTTGTATGCAAGCCACTGCCCGATGGGCTTCTTGAGGACACGTTATGAATCAAGCACTGCCCGCCATCGATGAACACCAAGACATACGCGATGCGGTGCGTCAGTTGTGCGCAGGCTTTGACAGCAACTACTGGCAAGACGTGGATGAGCAGCGCGGCTACCCCGAAGCCTTTGTCGAAGCGTTGACCAAAGCCGGTTGGCTGGCCGCGCTGATACCGCAGCCATACGGCGGTTCAGGTTTGAACCTGACGCAGGCCTCGGTCATCATGGAAGAGATCAATCTCTCCGGCGGCAATGCAGGCGCTTGCCATGGCCAGATGTACAACATGGGCACCGTGTTGCGCCACGGCTCAGACTTGCAAAAGCAAACCTACCTGCCACGCATTGCCAGCGGCGAATGGCGTTTGCAGTCCATGGCGGTGACCGAACCCGGCACCGGCAGCGACACCACGCGCTTGAAAACCACAGCAGTCAAACGCGGTGACCGTTATGTAGTGAATGGTCAGAAAGTGTGGATCTCGCGTGTTCAACATTCGGACTTCATGATTTTGCTGGCGCGCACCACGCCGCTGGCTGAAGTCTCGCGCAAAAGCCAAGGCTTGTCGGTGTTCATTGTGGATGTGAAAAAAGCATTGGACAAAGGCATGGTGTTAAAGCCGATTCGCAACATGCCTAACCATGAAACCAATGAAGTGTTTTTCGATGAACTGGAAATACCCGAAGAAAATTTGATCGGCGCAGAAGGCGAAGGCTTCTCCTACATATTGGACGGTTTGAATGCCGAACGCGCACTCATCGCCGCCGAATGCATTGGAGACGCATACTGGTTCATCTCCAAAGCACGCAACTATGCCAACACCCGCGAAGTGTTTGGCAGACCCATAGGCCAAAACCAAGGCATACAGTTCCCCATGGCTGACAGCTACATGGAAACCGAGGCGGCCAACCTGATGCGTTATGAAGCCTGCCGTCGTTTTGACGCACACCTACCCTGCGGCGCACAAGCCAACATGGCAAAGTACTTGGCGGCCAAAGCCTCGTGGGAAGCCGCCAATATGTGTTTGCAAACCCACGGCGGTTTTGGCTTTGCCAGCGAATACGATGTGGAGCGAAAATTTCGCGAGACACGGCTCTACCAAGTAGCGCCCATCTCCACCAACCTGATTTACGCCTATGTGGCAGAACATGTTTTGGGTTTACCGAAGTCTTACTGATGTCTACAAACAATTCTCAACCTCTAGACCACATCACCGTCGTGTCCTTAGAACACGCCATCGCCGCGCCGTTTTGCACACGCCAGTTGGCGGATTTGGGCGCACGCGTCATCAAAGTGGAACGCCCCGGTGACGGTGACTTTGCGCGCGGCTATGACAAACGCGCGCGCGGTTTGTCTTCGCATTTTGTGTGGGTGAACCGCTCCAAAGAAAGTCTGGCTTTAGATTTAAAAAACCCTGAACACTTGGCTGCTTTGAAACAGTTGCTGAACAAAGCCGATGTGCTGGTGCAAAACTTAGCGCCCGGTGCGACAGCGCGCATGGGGTTGGATGCGGCCACGCTGCGCGCCCTGCATCCGCGACTCATCGTTTGCGATATCTCGGGCTATGGCTTGGACGGCCCTTACCGCGATAAAAAAGCTTATGACCTGTTGATACAAAGTGAAGCGGGTTATTTGTCCATCACCGGCACACCAGAGCAACCGAGTAAGAGTGGCAACTCAATTGCCGATATCGCAGCCGGCATGTACGCCTACACCAGCATATTGGCAGCGCTGATTCACAGAGACAAAACTGGCGAAGGTGCGCACATCGATGTGTCCATGCTGGAGTCATTGACCGAGTGGATGAATTTCCCTTTGTACTATGCCACCGACAACGCGCCGCCGCCCACACGCAACGGTGCATCGCACGCCACCATCTACCCCTACGGCCCGTTCTTAGCCGGTGACGGCAACAGCGTCATGCTGGGCTTGCAAAACGAGCGCGAGTGGTTGCAGTTTTGCGAAGTGGTGATGCACAACAAAGCACTGGCCACTGACCCGCGCTTTAATAGCAACAGCTTGCGCCACGAAAACAAAGAACAGCTTGAACCCATCATCCTCAAAGAGTTTTCTAGCTTGAGCGCGGCGCAAGTGATTGAACGATTAGACCAAGCGCAAATTGCGAATGCACGCATGAACAACATGGCCGATCTTTGGGCGCATCCGCAATTGAAAGCACGCGAGCGTTGGGTGGAGGTTGACACGCCCAACGGCAAATTGCCTGCACTCTTACCACCGGGTCAAAGCGATGCCTTTGACTACACCATGGGCGCTATTCCGTCGGTGGGTGAACACACGCAACACATATTGGCGGAGCTCGGCATCTCGTGGTCAAAGCCATCCACGCCATGAATGCCAAACCTGTCCATTTCAATTTTCTTTGATACGCGGCAGTTTGGTATTTGCCTTGAAATCAAGGCGCGGTCACTTCCACCCTGAGTTCATTTCTGCGCCACATGGGCAAGGTCCAGGGCGGGTCATAGCGTGAGAGCTGCGGACTGCCCACCATCAGCCAGTTTTTTGTTTTCACCCATGCCAGCAACTCTTGGGTTTTGTCTTCAACTTTAGATTCAGTGTTCAACCCTGAATAACGCAACACAGCAAAACGTTGCGCCGGTACTTCGCGCAATTGCACTGCTTGGTTGTTCGGTTTGGGCAAAGTCGCCATGGTGTATTCGGACGGCATGACAAACTGAACACGCCAATCGCGGGCTTCACGCAAGGAGTTGTCATTGGCACGCGGCTGCACCGTCACCGGTGCTGTCATGGCAATTTTGGCCGAAGCATTTTGCCCGGGCGCTTTGTTGTTGCCGAAAATAAAATCTGCAATCGCTCTAAAGCCTTGACTCGAAGCTGCGTCCATGTCGCCGTTGACCGCGGTTTCTGCCACCAGTTGCGGCGCGTATTGGCGCAACTCAAACGCATCTTCTTTCAGCAATACGCTGTACTTGGGTTCTTCTGTGGCGGCCAAAATAACTCCTGAAAACAAAGTAGCAAGGACATACAAAAAGCCCTTGAAAAAACACTTGGGTCTGTTGGTGGTAAGGTTCATAAATCCATTCTCCAAATTTTCATACTGCCATGCAAGAAGATGAACGCTGCTGCGGAACAGGAACCTGCATCATTGACGCTCAAGGTTTATGTTGGTGCGGCCAACAATGGGACGGCGAAAAAATGTGCCGACCGTTTTTCGATTCAAACACCACCTCTACCGATCCAGCGCATAACTATCCTACTGCGTCATCTAATGACCTTGAAACCTAAGCGGCATTCACCACCACAGTGCGCAAACATTCACCTGTGACAATCTGCGTTAACTGAACAAGGCTGCTTTATGGGAATGACTTCACGCGACATCAGGTTGCTGGGTCTGGTGTCATTCGCCAGCATGGCATCCATGCGCATGTGTGACCCCATGCTGGTTCAATGGGCCACTGATTTTGATGTCTCGCAAGGACAGGCCTCGCATGTGATTGCCGCATTTGCCATTGCTTATGGTGTCATGCAACTGGTTTACGGTGCTTTAGGTCAACGCTTGGGAAATCTTCGGCTTGTCACTTGGGCGGCAGGTATCAGCGCGGCTCTCAGCCTGTTAACCGCATTGTCAACGGGGATTGAAGCCTTGACGTTGGCACGAACTGCCATGGGCGGGATTGCCGCTTGCATCATCCCCTTGAGCATGGCTTGGATTGGCGACAAGGTCGGTTATGAACACAGACAGCAGACCTTGGCGCGCTTGATGAGTGCGACCGTCACCGGTTTGATGGCTGGTCAATGGTTCGGTGGATTGGCAGCACAGTACCTGGGTTGGCGCTGGGCATTCGCAGCACTTGCATTGCTGTTTGCCGTATCCGGTTTGTTACTCTACATGAGTGACATGTACAAAGCTTGGCAGCCCCCAAACGGTCAAGCCTCGGTGACTGCCACAACCTATCTGCATGAGACCATGGTTTTGCTTGGGCAATCACACATACAACGCATACTCTTGCTGACACTGTTTGAAGGTGCTTTTGCCTATGGTGCCATGGTGTTTATGCCAAGTGTTTTGATCAAAGATTTCAGCTTGTCCGCATCCTCAGCTGGGGCAGCCATGTTGTTATACGGTATCGGCGGATTGATGTACAGCCAGTTTGCAAAGCACTGGCTCAAACTCTGCGGCGAAGCCGGTTTGGCCAAAGCCGGAGGCGCATTGATTGCATCAGGTTTGCTGTTGCTGTTGTGGAGCGATCAACTGGCTGGTGCGCTGTTGGCCTGTCTTGTCACTGGACTGGGGTTGTATATGTTGCATAACGTTTTACAAACACAGGCGACACAAATGGCACCCCATGACCGCAGCACGGCTGTGACCTTGTTCGCCAGTGTTTTGTTTCTCGGTCAGTCAGTCGGTGTGCTTGCACTCTCCCTGAGCCTGGATGCTGGCCTGCTCAGACATTCATTAGCTTGGGTAGCTGCGGGTATTGCTGTGGTTGGTTTTTTTGTCGCCAAGCAAAGCAACCGGCTTGTCGATTAGCTCACCTTCTTCACAAACAGTTGGTTGGTATCCATATTGATAGCTGCTTCAAAACTTGAAGCAAATTGCTTGGCAGCTCTTAAAAGCATTCGAACCGGTAAACCGTTGGCGTAAGAGAACGCATGTCTGGCGAACAACACACGTGCGTTGGGTGTTTCGCGAATGGTGAAATTTTGATGTGTAAGCTTGGTATTGATGCTGTCGCACAATGCCTGAAATTCCTCGGCTGGTGGGAAAGAACTGGTGGCAAATGCCTGCCCTATGAAAATGATTTGCTTGGTTTCCAAAGATACCCGCGTCCAAAACGGATAAAGAAAACCACGACTGGCATAAATGTCGCCGTTTTTTTCAACCCGGGCATCACATCGACTGGCATTGTAAAAATCACAGATGATTTGGTTATCGACTTCTAAAGCCTTCCATACCTTGGGCGACTCAGCATCCGCTTTTTGCGCACGGGTTTCTTCGATAACTTCTAAGATATGCACCGAAAGCTTTGGGATTTCTGATTTCAAAAAACCAGCAGTTCGCAAGTTATTCTGAAACGTAATCAGGATCTCATCAAATTGCGGTGCCTTGATCTGGACGGCTGAGGGCGCTGTCTGCATGACCATTTCTTTGTAATAACGCTCTGGTTTGGTCATCACCATGTTTTTGTATAAATGGTAATCCTCCATCAGTTTTTGTAGCGTGAGGCCAAAGAAGAAGTGTCTGATGTCTTTTTTCTCAAGCACATCTTTATAAAACAACTCAAGACCGTAGTTGATTTTTTCTCTTAGCTCTGACTCTGTTCTTTCGACCATGACTCTCTTTGATTGAATTAGCTCAAGGTTAAATCTTACCTAAATCATGCAGTGCGTTGGTGCACAGATCATTGGCTGACTTGCAGTTTTTTGTTCCCTACCGAAGAAGATCGGATTCATTTGACCCAAGTTGAATTAAAACAAGAAATACATTCGCTGGCCTTGACGATTGTCAATTGAATTGAAGTAATTTCAAAATTTCACTTAGTCCAAATTGCTTATTTTTATACATTCAACACCTGCCCATCCTCTACGCGACACCAGTGAACTACACCGTGGCAATAGGCGCAGCAGGCGAACCGATAGCCCCGGGCAGACGCAATGGCGGTGCTGTCAATAAAAAACGGTTTCTCTGGTTTTGTCTCAACCATGTGGCCAGCGGTGTGAGATGCCACAACTCGCCCAAATGCACACCAAGCTTGAACAAGCAATGCTCATGCAAGGGCAAGGTGGCGCAAGCACCATCACCCGGCAAAGCCGGATGTGTTTCAACCGCGTAGTTATCCGCAATCAGAGCGATGAGTTCGCTGTCAGTGATCCATTGCTTGAGTTTTTCATCACGCCCGTCCAAGGCGCAACCGGTGCGGGACAACACCTCTGCATCAGGTTGGCGGTTCATGCCAAGCAAGACTTCACCAAAGCCCGTATGGATGCAGACCATATCCCCTGACTCAATTTCAATCTTGTCTTTCTCAAGCACACGCATCCAAGTGTCATAGCCCACAGCCTCGCCGGTGTGTCCGAGGTGCGCATGCAAATCCACCATCACCGCGCGGCCTTGCACACAGCGCTCGGCCATCACTTCAATGCCTAAGGCTTTGGCATAGGAGGTGGATTCTTTGGGAATGTTGATGAAGTCAAAAATGCCAGCGCCCTCAGGCTTGTCCGGTCCGACCACATCAATACCGGCACGGTAACCGTTGTAGTAAAGAGGCTCTGGCACACCATCACCGTTGGCATCAAACATGGACCCAGCATGCGCCAAACTGTCCCACTGCGTGCTGTATTGCAAATGCATGATCACCAAGTCATCACTTATGACATCGGTACACAAAGGATCGTCACACCACAATTGGTAATTCATGTTCGGTTTGCCGTTGCGCACAGTGGGTCGCAGCACAGGGGCACTGCGTCTGGTGTTAAGGACGCTGCCGCCCGGAAAATCCAACGGCAGGCTCAGGTTAAACGTCAAGCCGTGTTTCACCTCAGCCATGCCTTGCATGACTTTGGCAGGGGTCAGTAAATTCATGCGACCGGCTTGATCGTCTGGTCCGAAATCGCCCCAGGTAGAGCCGGGCGGTCGCTGTTTCCAGCGTGAGGATTGGCTCATAGATTTACCTCTTCATCCAACAATCAGTTGCGAAAACAGGTGTTTTATAAAGGCTTGCGCAATAGGCTGGCAATTTCGCCAATCACACCTTTGCGGAACAGCATCACGCACACCACAAACACCAAACCTTGCACCACGGTGACCCAAGAACCGAGTTGTGCCAAATAATTTTGCATGGAGACGATCACAGCTGCACCAACCACAGGGCCAAACAAAGTACCCATGCCCCCGACCAAAGTCATCAACACCACTTCACCAGACATGGTCCAGTGCACATCGGTTAACGAGGCCAGTTGAAACACCAAGGCCTTGGTGCCTCCAGCCATACCTGCAACCAAACCAGACAACACAAATGCAATCAATTTGAAGTTGTCGGTGTCATAGCCTAAAGACAAAGCACGTTGCTCGTTTTCGCGGATAGCCTTGAGTACTTGACCAAAGGGCGAATGCACAATGCGCCACACCAAAGCAAAACCTGCAATGAACACAGCCATGACGAATAAGTACATGGCGGTGTTGTCGCTCAAATCAAAAAGCCCAAAGAGCAAACCTCTGGGAACACCTTGAATACCGTCTTCCCCGCCAGTAAATGGCGTTTGCAGAAAAACAAAGAACACCATTTGCGACAAAGCCAAGGTGATCATGGCAAAGTAAATACCTTGACGGCGAATCGCCAACAGTCCCACCACCCAAGCCAATGCTGTTGAAGACAAGGCGGCAAACAAGACGCTGAACTCCGGGTTCCATCCCCAGACCTTAGACGCATGGGCTGCGGCATAACCGGCTGTACCGAAAAACATGGCGTGTCCGAACGAGAGCAATCCACCGAAACCCAGTAACAAATTGAAGGCGCATGCAAACAAAGCAAAGCACATGACCTTCATTAAAAAAATCGGATAAACAAAATACGGTGCGATGGCAAAAAACGCAATCATCAAGGCAAACGCCACCCATTGGTGACGCAAACTTTGGCTACTGACTGTCGGGTTGTTCATAGTGTTATTTTTCCGTTCCAAACAACCCGGCAGGTTTGATCAACAACACCATCACCATGATGACGAAGATGACCGTGTTAGATGCCTCCGGGTAAACGACCTTGGTCAAACCTTCTATCAAGCCTAAACCGAAGCCGGAGAGAATCGCCCCCATGATGGACCCCATGCCGCCAATGACCACCACCGCAAACACCACAATGATGATGTCCGCACCCATCATCGGACTGACTTGGTAGATCGGTGCGGCCATGACACCGGCAATCGCAGCCAAGCCAACGCCGAATGCATAGGTGAGCGTGATCATGCGCGGCACGTTGATGCCGAAGGCTTGAACGAGTGAAGGGTTTTCTGTGGCCGCACGCAAATACGAACCTAGCTTGGTGCGTTCGATGACAAACCAAGTAGCAAAGCAAATCAACATCGATGCCACGATCACCCAGGCTCTGTATTTGGGCAAAAACATGAAGCCGAGATCTACCGCACCCATGAACACCTCGGGCACGGCATACGGCATACCGGAAGCACCATAGGCATTGCGGAACAAACCTTGAATGATCAAGGCCAAACCGAAAGTCAACAGCAAGCCATACAAGTGATCGAGTTTGTACAACCTCACCAACATGGTTCTTTCAATCAGCGCGCCGATAGCGCCAACCACCACCGGTGCCAAAACCAAGGCCGCCCAATAATTCAAACTGAACCATTGCAAGGACAGATAAGCCGCAAACGCACCCATCATGTATTGCGCACCGTGAGAAAAATTGATGATATTGAGCAGTCCGAAAATCACGGCCAATCCCAGCGACAGCAACGCGTAAAAGGAGCCATTGATCAAACCGATCAATAGCTGACCAAACAATGCCTGAGAGGGAATGCCGAAAATTTCCATGGTGAATCAGTTTTTCACCAACGGGCAATCGCCTGCATTCAAAGGACGGAAGGCTTGCTCTGCAGGAATCGTGGCCAACAACTTGTAATAGTCGTAAGGGCCTTTGGATTCGGAAGGCTTTTTCACTTCAAACAAATACGCAGGATGAAGCTTGCGGCCATCTTTGCGCACAGAGCCTTTGCCGAACAACACATCATCGGTTGGCATGTCTTTCATTTTTTGTGAAATCTTGTTGCCGTCGTCTGTGTTGGCTGCATCAATCGCTTTCAAATAATGGATGATGCCGGCATACACACCAGCTTGGTCCATCGAAGGGTATTTGCCATTGTTCAAAGCTGCGAAACGCTTGGACCATGCACGCGTCTGGTCGTTCAAGTCCCAGTAAAAAGTCTCGGTCAAGTACAAGCCTTGCGCTTTTTCCAGACCCAGTGAATGGATGTCTGTCAAGAAAACCAACAGGCCTGCCAAAGTTTGTCCGCCTTTGACAATGCCGAACTCATAAGCCTGCTTGATAGAGTTGGTGGTGTCACCGCCCGCATTGGCCAAACCAATGACTTTGGCTTTAGAGGCCTGTGCTTGCAACAGGAATGAAGAAAAATCTTGAGTCGCTAATGGGTGACGAACCTTGCCCAGCACCTTGCCGCCGTTTTTCAAAATCACAGCCTCGGTGTCGCGCTCTAAGGCTTGACCGAATGCGTAATCAGCGGTTAAGAAAAACCACGAAGTGCCACCATGCTGCACGACGGCCTTGCCCGTGCCGTTGGCCAACATCCATGTGTCATACAACCAGTGGATGGTGTTGGGTGAACAGGCTTTACCTGTCAAATCCGCAGTCGCAGCACCGGTATTGATATGCAGCTTTCCTTTTTCGCGGCTGACTTGACTGATAGCCAGTGCAACAGACGATGTGGGCACATCAATGATCATGTCCACTTTGTCAGTGTCGTACCACTGACGCGCGATATTGGATCCGATGTCAGGTTTGTTTTGGTGGTCTGCGCTGACAATTTCCACCTTGAGTTTGCTTTTGCTGGCCTTCAAATAATCTTCCACTGCCATTTTTGCGGCCACCACGGAGCCCGGCCCTGAAATGTCTGCATACAAGCCAGACATGTCATTCAACACACCGATCTTGACATTGCCATTTGAAATTTGTGCATGGGCTTGCAAACCGGCAGCCGTCAACATGACTGCTAATAATGTTTTCAATGAAAATTTCAT
>Ga0164294_10003642_pt1 | contig 13667 bp, 10 predicted proteins | sample GEODES005metaG_FD_111479 | JGI IMG/M metagenome (GOLD analysis project Ga0164294, IMG submission 111479) | Oligotrophic lake water microbial communities from Sparkling Lake, Wisconsin, USA - GEODES005 metaG | ecosystem: Environmental > Aquatic > Freshwater > Lake | place: USA: Sparkling Lake... | reverse complement strand
CTCGGCGCCGCCGCAGCCGACCATGTCCTCCGGCGGACGAAGGACAAGGTCCTCAAGGATCTCCCTCCCCGGCTCAACCGCGACGAGCGGATCGAGCTCACGCCCGAACAGCGCGAGACCTACCGGCAGGCCGAGGAGGATGGCGTCCTCCGCCTTGCCGACATGGGGCGGTCGGCAACGATCCGCCATGTCTTCGAGCTCGTCCTCCGGCTCAAGCAGGTTTGCAATTTCGACACCCACTCCGGCGAGAGCGCCAAGCTCGACTGCCTCAAGGCCGATCTCGAGGAGGTGCAGGCAAGCGGCCGGAAGGCACTCGTCTTCAGCCAGTGGGTCGAGACGCTCGGCAAGCTCGAGAAGGAACTCACCCCCTTCGGTGCCCTGCAATACCACGGCGGGATGTCGACGGCCGCCCGCGACGAGGCGATCCAGCGGTTCAAGACCGACCGCCGCCACTCCGTCCTCCTCCTCTCTTACGGCGCCGGCGCCGTCGGGCTCAACCTCCAGTTCTCGCAGTACGTCTTCCTCTTCGACCGGTGGTGGAATCCGGCCGTTGAGGATCAGGCCGTGAACCGTGCCCACCGGATCGGGGCTGCCGGGGCCGTCACGGTCACCCGCTACCTCGCCGCCGACACAATCGAGGAGCGGATCGACGAGGTGTTGCGGAAGAAGCGCGACCTCTCCGAACTGATTCTCTCGCAATCGGAGCCTGCCGAAGCCGGGAGAACGGGGCTGACGGTCGACGAACTCTTCGCGCTCTTCAGGCTCCCGTCGCCGTCCCGATCCGCGGCGGCCGCCTGACGACGGCACGCCGTGGATGGGATCAATCGCCGGCGATCAGCTCCCGTAGGCTCCAAATCTGGCCGCCTGCGACGGCCGGAGCGTGGTCTGCGCCGTCGACATCACCGGGGCCTGCCCCTGCCGGGCGATGACGAACTGCCGCGTCCCGGTGGCGGGGGGGCTCTGCGTCACCGTTTGCTGGGTCGTCGTCGAACCAGCGGCCGACGTCCCCCCAGAGACGGTCGTCGTCGAACTGCCGGCGAGGTTCATCCCTGGCGAGAGGGGAAAATCGACAAGCCGAGTCGACAGCCCGTTGGAGGTCGACAGCCCCGCGGCGGCAACGGTGAGCTTCGGCAGGGTAAAAGGATCGGCCTTGGCGTAGTTGACGGAATACCCGAGATCCTGAAGCGCCCCGAGCGTGACTCGGCTCAGCGGCATGGTTTCGGAGAGGTAGCCCGTCATGAGCTCGTTCCCGAACACCGCCTCGCTCCAGTGAGCAGCCCTCGTCCCCCCGCCGCCGCCCGATTCCAGCGGCACGCCGATGGCGCCGGGAGCGAGTTTCCGGTACTCCGCCAGAGCGTACCTCCCGACGTAGATCGGACTGTCGGTGAACAGGTTCTTGACGAGGCCGAGCGGCTTGAATGACGAGCGGATGTATTCGAGCGTCCAGAACGGTCCGACACCGAGGGCATGGCCAAGCTCGTGGACCATGATGTCCTTGATCTGCTCGTTGTCGCGGTCGGCAATATCGACGACGGCCGTGCCGCCGTACGACGTGTTGCTCGACCCGCGCTTCTGGATGAGTTGCTGGCCGTTGCTGTACGTCCGCGTTGGGGAGGCGTACGCCAGGGCGCTATTGAGTCCGTCAACCGCCTCTTCCCTGACAACGAGCTTGAAGTCGTCGATGTACTCGCCATCGACGACCACGGCTGGGAGGTCACCGGTGATGACGTTCTGCCACTTGTCGGCGGCCTCGCGGGCGGCCACCTTCGTCTTGTCGGAGACGTTCCCGGAGAAGCTGATGTCGATCTGAAATCCGGCGGCCTCTTTGACGATGTTGGTGACCGCCGTCTTCTGGACGATCTTGCCGCTCGAGGCCGAGGTGATGTCGAGGGCGAAGGTGGCCGGCTTGGCGGATTTGGCGGCGGCCGCCGGCAGCGGGAGCGTGGCGATGTTGATGACCTTGGACGACTCCCCCTCCACGAAGAGGGCGGTGGCGGTCGTCGACTGGAAGTCGCGATTGGCGGTCGCACCGATGGCCCGCGTCGTGTACTTGACTTCGAGTTTCTCGCCCGCTGCGACAGGACGGTCGAGGCGGATCCAGAAATCGGCGTCGCTGGTGCGCGAGACCTGCGTCGGGGCCGACACGGAGATCAGCGGCAGGCCGTCACCGGCCATGAGCTGACGCGATTCCAGTTTCTCGATCCCAGGGACGGCCGACGTCGTCCGATTCCGTCGACTCTTCGGGGTGTGCTTCCGGTACATGGGGATCACCTGTCGGTACTGGGGCTGGGGATGGGGAGCGTTTTGTGAATCTGGTGAACTTTCACCACGGATGCCGTTACGGGGTTCGGTGGGCCGAGGTTCGATCAAGCGCGGGGAAACGGCCCTAAATTGGCCCATCGACTGCCACACCCCCTAAAAATGAGGGCGAGACCATCTGAAGGGATTGTCGCGGTGACGACGCCCCCTTCGATCGCGAATCCATAGCCCATCCCCTTCGCCGACTTGGAGAATACATTGGGGCTCCGAGTACCGCCAGCTTTTGAGCGTCGATCCCCACTGCCCGCTAGGTCCCTTCCGATGACCTGCCGCTACGACTACGACGTGATCGTCATCGGCGCCGGCCATGCCGGGGTCGAGGCGGCCTGTGCCGCGGCCCGATTGGGGGCCCGGACGGCACTCCTCACGGGCAACCTCGACACCGTCGGCCAGATGAGCTGCAACCCGGCCATCGGTGGCGTTGGCAAGGGGCAACTCGTCCGCGAGGTCGACGCCCTCGGTGGAATCATGGGGCGGGCGATTGACGCCACCGGGATCCACTTCCGCGTCCTCAACCGCTCCAAGGGGCCGGCGATGCACGGCCCCCGGGCCCAGGCTGACAAGCGGCAGTACCAGTTCGAGGTGAAGCGACTGGTGGAAGAGATGGCGGGGCTCGATCTCCGCCAGGAGCTCGTCGACGGCCTCCTTCTGGAACCACTCTCGGCCGCCGGGGCCGGAAGCCCCCCTCTGCGAGCCGTCGGCGTCCGCGTCGTCGGTGGGGCCGAGTACCGGGCGACGTCGGTCGTGCTCACCACCGGGACGTTCCTTCAGGCGGTCATGCACACCGGCGAGGCCCAGACTCCGGGGGGAAGGGCTGGGGAGGGGACGACCTCGGGGGTCAGCCGCAGCCTGGCCGAGGCCGGCATCCGTCTCGAACGCTTCAAGACCGGCACCCCCTGCCGGCTCTCCGCCCGATCGATCGACACCTCCCGCCTTGAATGCCAGCCGGGCGACCCCGATCCACAGGCGTTCTCGTTCCTCAGCGAATCCCTCCCCGGCGACCAGATCGACTGCTGGATCACCCGGACGAATCCCGCCGTCCACGCCCTGATCCGCGAGAACCTTCACCGGGCGCCGATGTACAGCGGCCAGATCGAGTCGCGCGGGCCGCGCTACTGCCCCAGCATCGAGGACAAGGTGGTGCGGTTCGCCGACCGCGATTCCCATCAGCTGTTCCTCGAGCCGGAGGGGCGGCGGACGACAGAAGTGTATGTCAACGGGATCTCGACGAGCCTCCCGCGCGACGTGCAGGACGCGATGATCCGCCTCGTCCCCGGGCTCGAAAACGCCCGGATCATGCGCTACGGCTACGCCGTCGAATACGACTACGCTCCCCCCGATCAGCTCACGGCGTCGCTCGCGAGCAAGCGGGTCGCCGGCCTGTTCCTCGCCGGGCAGATCAACGGCACGACCGGCTACGAGGAGGCGGCCGCGCAAGGCGTTGTGGCCGGCGCCAACGCCGCCCTCGCCGCGGCGGGCCGCGAGCCGTTCATTCCTGACCGGGAAGAGAGTTACGTCGGCGTGCTCGTCGACGATCTCGTCACCCGCGGCGTCGACGAGCCCTACCGGATGTTCACCAGCCGGGCCGAGCACCGCCTCGCCCTCCGTCACGACAACGCCGATCGTCGCCTCACGCCAGTGGCGGCGCGCCTCGGGCTGGCCGAGCCTGAGCGAGTCGCACGGCTGACAGGGAAACTTGCCGCGATCGAAGCGACCCTGGCGACCCTCGGCACGACGCGACTCGGTGGCATGTCGCTCCTCGACACGCTCCGCCGCCCCGAGTTTTCCTGGAGCGACGCCGTGGCGGCCTGCCCCTCGTTGGCCGCGGTGCCGGCGGAGGTGGCTGGCCAAGTGGCCTGCGACATCCGCTACGAGGGCTATCTCGGGCGGGAGCGCCAGCGGATTGCCAAGCGTCGGGCCGAGGGAGACCGGCCAATCCCGGAGGGGCTCGACTGGGCCGCCATCCGCCATCTCCGCGCCGAGGCCCGGGAGCAACTCGCCCGGATCCAGCCCCGTTCGCTCGCCCAGGCTGGCCGGGTGAGCGGGATCACTCCCGCCGATCTCGCCCTCGTCCTCGTCCACCTCCAAGGGCGGGGCCGGCGGAGAGAAGCAAGCGACCAGGCCTGACGCCCATTGGCCGCACCCCCATGCTGGAAACGCCTCTGATGCGCATCGTCCACATCACCGCCGGGGCAGGGGGGAGGATCTGCGGATCGTGCCTCCACGACAACTCGTTGGTCCGCGCCCTCCGCCGGCGTGGCCGCGACGCGATCCTCCTGCCGGCCTACGTCCCCACCACCACCGACGAGGAAGACGTCGCTGAACGGCGGGTGGTGATGGGGGGGGTGAACATCTGGCTGCAGGAGTTCATCCCCTTCTTCCGCCACACCCCCTGGTTTTTCGACCGGCTCCTCGATGGTCGCCGGCTCCTTACCTGGCTCTCGGGGCGGACAGCGCAAACAAAGCCTGAAGATCTCGGCACGATCACCGTCTCGGCGTTGGAAGGGGATGCCGGACACCAGCGCAAGGAAGTGGAGAAGCTCGCCCGGATCCTCAGGGAAGAGTTCAAGCCTGACGTTGTCCATCTCTCCAACATCCTCCTCCTCGGCCTCGCCCGACCGATCCGCGCGGCGACCGGCGCGGCGATCATCACGAGCCTTTCCGGCGAGGACATCTTCATCGGCCAGCTCCCCGCCCCCCACCGCGACCGGGTCCTCGCGCTCCTCCGCGAGCGGGCCGGCGATGTCGACCGCTTCGTCGCCCTCAATCGGGCGTTCGCCGATCAGATGGCCCCGGTCCTCGGCGTTGAAAGCGCGGCGATCGCCGTCGTGCCACATGGCGTCGATCCGAAGGGCTATCCAGACCGGCCGCCCGATCTCGCCGCGCGGCGGCGAAGCCGCGGCGGCAGCCTCCGCATCGGCTCCCTTGCCCGGGCCTGTCCGGAGAAGGGGCTCGACGTCCTCATCCGTGCCGTGGCACTGCTCGCCGCGACGCACGACGTGCGCCTCGTCGCGGCCGGAGCCGAGATCGAGGCGGAGCGCCCCTACCTCGAGCGCTGCCGGAAGCTCGCTGTCGAACTGGGACTGGCCGACCGCTTCGAGTGGCGTGGGCAGGTCGACCACGCCGGTAAAATCGGTCTGTTGACCGACGTCGACCTGTTCGCGATGCCGACGACGCACCCGGAGGCGAAGGGGATTCCGGTCCTCGAAGCTTTCACCGCCGGCCTCCCCGTCGTGGCCTCCGATCACGGGGCGTTCCCGGAGTATCTCGGCCGCGATCCTGCCACCAGGCTCGGGCTGCTCTGCACGCCCGGCGACCCGGCCGCCTTCCACGCGGCGCTGCTCAGGCTCGCCGACGATCCGAGATTGCTTGAGCGTATGGGGCACGACGCCTTCGCCGCGGCCCGGGAGCGTTTCACCCCCGACGCGATGGCCGCAGGCCACGAGCAGCTCTACGCCGCCGCACTCGCCGCGCGGCCGCGATGACGGGCGACGATCGGCGTCGCCGCCTCGTCACTTCCACTGCCACAGATCGCCGTCGGCGAGGACGCTCCGCGGGGCGTCGCTCTCGAGCCACCCCAGCGCCGCCTTGTCGCCGCGGAGGAAGGCGTCGAAGAAGGCCGTGGAGAGGGCGAGGACGACGCGGTGGTGGTTCGGGTCGCGCGGCCGTTTGCTCCCCGGCAGGACGCGGTCGCCGAAGGCCTGATGCTCCCCTTGGAAGAGGACGAGCTCGTATTTTTCCCCCGGCGGCAAGCTCGCAAACACCTCCCGGCGCGACTCCGGCGTGGCATTCCCAACCGGGGAATCGTCCTCCGTGCCCGTCATGATCATCCACGGGATCGCGATGCTGCCGAAGGCGCTTTGGCCATCGCCGATCCGCGGCAGCGACGGGCTCATGAGGAGCGCCGCGCCGATCCGCCGATCGGTGAATGGCGTTCGTCGGTCGGCCGTCCGTTGCCCGGTCACCCCCTGGGCGGTGACGGCGCCGAAGGAGTGGCCGGCGATGCCGACCCGGGCAGGATCGAGGCGGCCAGCGAGGGGCCCGCCCGCCTCACCGTTCCAGGCCTCGAGCCGATCGAGGACGGCCGGCACGTCGCGGTAGCGATCGAGCGTCGTGGAGAGATTGATCGCCTTGCGGAGAGCGGGGAGGCGCTCCGAAAAAGGGAGATCGCGCCACACCGCCTCGTCGCTGCCGGCATGCTGGAGAAAGACGACGCAATAGCCTCGTGCCGACCAGTGGCGGCCGAGGTAGGCATTGCCGTCACGGGCCCCGCCGAGGCCGTGGCTGAAGAGGATCACCGGCGCCGGTCGGTCGTGGCTGGGGAGCCAGACGCGCACGGGGATCGTGCGTTCACGCCCCTCGTCAACAACATCGAGATCGAGCGGCGCCGGAAGGGCAGGGGAGAATTCGATCGCGAGGGGGTCGTAGGCCGGATCAGCCGCGCGCGCCATCGTCACCACTCCCAACAAGCAAGCGAGCGGGACGAGGAATCGAAGCACGAGCATGGCCGGTCCTCACGCGTGATCACCGCCGTTGTCTGGGCCATCACCCTTGCCGGCGAGTTCTTCGCCATGCCCGCCGTGCTTCCCCGGGAAAGCCATCGACGCCGCGACGCTCGTGCCGATGAGGCCGACGACGATGAGGAGCGAGAGCCACGGCGGCACGAGGTGCCCCTCGCCGTGGGCGTCCCAGCCCCACTGGTCGGCCAGCCATGTCTGATGGCGAGCCCATTCGGCGATCATCTTCGCCCCCACGAACACGAGCACGGCCGACAGCCCGTAGTTGAGGAATCGGAACAGGTCCATCACCCCGGCGAGCAGGAAGTAGAGGGCCCGCAGGCCGAGGATCGCAAACACGTTCGACGTGAAGACGATGAAGCGGAAGTACTCGGCATGCTGGTCGACGACGCCGAGGATCGCCGGCACGCTGTCGACCGCGAACAGGACATCGGTGCTCTCCACGACGAGGAGCACGAGAAACAGCGGCGTGGCGACGAGTTTGCCCGCCTCGCGGACAAAGAACCGGTCCCCTTCCTGATGGTCCGTGACGGGGATCACCCTGCGGACGAGCTTGAGGAGGAAGTTATCGCCGGGATCGACCTCCTCGTCGCCAAACGAAAGCTTGATGCCTGTGTAGATCAGGAACGCCCCGAACAGCGGCATCACCCACTGGAACCGCTCGATGAGCTCCGTCCCCAGAAGCACGAATGCCAGGCGCATGATCACCGCGCCGAGGATCCCCCAGAAGAGGACGCGGTATTGATACTTGAGCGGCACCTTGAAGTAGCCGAACACGACCGCGAACACGAACACGTTGTCCATCGACAACGACCATTCGACAAGGTAGCCAGTGAGGAACTCGACCGCGGCATTCTTCCCCAGCCACCACCACACCAGTCCGTTGAAGGAGAGCGCCAGAGCAGCCCAGAAGCAGGTCCAGAACCCGCTCTCGCGGAGCGACGGCTCGTGGGCCTTGCGGTGGAACACCGTCAGGTCGAGCGTCAGCATGACCACGACAAACACGGCGAAGGCGGCCCAGTGGCCGAATTGGATCGGGCCGACGGCGGCGGACGGGGCGTCGGCCAAGGCGAGGATGGGCAACCAGGCGTCCAAGGCAGGCGTTTCCTTGTCGGATCGGGTCTACGGATGAGCAGGACTACGGATGAAGAAAGTGTAGCAGGGGGCCCGAAACCGGCCCCGATCAGCCCTGCAGACCGCGGACGAGGCTGGTCGTCATCGCGGCGAAGACTGTGGCAACCCGGTCCCACTCTCTGTCATCGGCCTGACAGAAAACGACATGGAGGGAACCGGGCGCCTGCAGTGTCCGCACCGAGGCGGTGTTCGTGAGGTCGAGGCAATAGAAGTTGAAGTCGAAGCCGGGGAGGAGGTGGCCGCCGATCGTGTCGCTGGCCGCCTCGATGTCGATGTCTTGATACTCCGACCGCATCTGGGCGACGACGGCCTCCGCGAGCAGTCGGGCATTCCCATCCCCTTCGTGCCGGCTCACCGACCAAAATCCGCCCCCCGGCGAGAGGAGCGTGACCGCCGGGCTGCCGCCGGCTTCCGAGCCGCCATCGGCGTCGAGTTCGAGGGCCCAGTCGTCGGGATAGTCGAACACCAATCCCATCCGTTCAAACCGCATCGTCCCAGGCCCTCCGCAGAGGCCTTCAGGGGGATCCCGGCGACCACCGCCGGCTCTCCGGGCCCTGACGTAACCGTCCGCATGATAGCGGGTTGTGCCGACTGGAGCGGTCTGGACCGGAATCCCTTTCCCCGTTATGGTCCCCGCCCCTACCGGGAAAAGCCGTCATGCCCAGCCCCTCCCTCACCACCGCGCCGCGCCGACACGCCCTCGACTGGGTGGTGCCGATCGGAATCCTTCTGGCGTTGATGGTGGTGCTGGCGCCGGTCCCGGCGGCCCTCCTCGATATCCTCCTCGCCGCCAATCTGACGGTTTCGGTGCTCGCCCTCCTGGGGGCGATCGCCGCCCGCACGCCGCTGGAATTGAGCATCTTCCCCACCTTCCTCCTCGGCTCGACGCTCGTCCGCCTCGTCCTCAACGTGGCGACCACGCGACTGGTGCTGTCGCGGGCGGCCATCGACGGTGCCGATGCCGCCGGCGAGGTTGTGAAGGCGTTCGGACAGTTTGTCGCAGCCAACGATCTCGTCGTCGGAGCGGTGATCTTCGCGATCATCGCGGTCATCCAGTTTGTTGTGATCACGGCCGGCTCGACGCGCACCAGCGAAGTCGCGGCCCGCTTCACCCTCGACGGGCTGCCGGGGCGGCAGATGGCGATCGATGCCGAGGTCCAAGCCGGAGCCCTGACGCACCAGGAGGCCCGGGCGGCACGCCTCGAGGTCCAGCGCCACGCCGACTTCTTCGCCGCCATGGACGGTGCCAGCCGGTTCGTGCGGGGCGAGGCCGTGGCCGGAGTGATCATCACTGCGGTCAACATCGTCGGTGGACTCGCGATCGGCATCGTGCAACACGGCATGCCCCTGCGTCGCGCCGTCGACGTCTATTCCCGACTGACGATCGGTGACGGCTTGGTAAGCGCGGTGCCGGCGCTGTTCGTGTCGGTGGCGACGGGGCTGCTGATTTCGCGATCGAGCCAGGCGGTCGACCTGCCGCGGGAACTCGGTCGGCAGTTCTTCTCACGGGCCCATGTCCTCGTCATCACCGCCGCCTTCCTCGTCGCCCTCTCGCTCACCGGCCTCCCCCGCGTACCGCTCCTCGTAATGGCGGCTGCGCTCGGCGTCGGTGCGATCCTGCTGGCCCGTCAACAAAACGCCCCCGTGGCCGCGGCGGCCGGCGCGGCGAGCGTCGAATCGGCCGGCTCCCCGACCGTCCCGATCGACGAGCCGATCGTCGTCGAGCTCGGGGCCGGGCTGCTCCCGCTCCTGGCCGGCTCCGATGCGGCGCTGATCGCGGCGGTTCGCCAGATGCGTTCCGAGATCGGCGCCGACCTGGGGATGGTGGTGCCGCAGGTGGCCTTCCGCGACAATCTCTCCCTCCCTCCGCGCGGCTACCGGGTCACGGTGGCCGGGGATCCGGCGGCCGACGGTGTCCTCCCCGAAGGACGGCGGCTGGCATTGCCAAAGGCCGGCGAACCTCTCTCCCTCGATGGCCCCGAGGGGGTCGAGCCAGGGGGCCAGCGCCGCGGCGTCTGGGTCGGCCAGGCCCTCGCCGAAACGGCCCGGAAACGAGGCGCCTCGGTCCTTGACGAGACGGCCTGCATCAGGCAGGCGCTCGAGTCGTCGATCCGCCGGCATGCCGACAAGCTCCTCTCCCGCGAGGCGGTGGCCCGGCTCCTGGAATCCCTCCGGGCCACGCAGCCGGCCCTCGTCGCGCAGTCGACCGGCGACGGCCTCCCCTTGGCACGGATCCACCGGGCCTTGCAACTGCTCGTCCGCGAGGGGGTGCCGATCAGGCCCCTCTCGGAGGTACTCGAGGTGCTCGCCGACCATGCTGGCAGCGACGCCACGCCAGCCCAACTCGCCGAGGCGGTCCGCCGTGAACGGGCAGCGACGATCTGCCGCCGCGGCCGCGATCCGGATGGCCGCTTGGTCGTCGTCCGCGTCGCCACGCCAGCCCTCGACACGCTCCTTTCCGACAGGCCCCGCGACGCCGCCCGGATCATCGCCCAGGTCCGCCGGGCGGTGGCGCCGCGGATCGAGCGCGGGGCGCCCGCTGTCGTGGTCGTCCCGGCCCATGGTCGAAGTCAAGCGCGCGACCGGCTCTGCCGACAACTGCCGATGCTCCAGGTGCTCTCCGACGAGGAGGCAACGGGCGAAGATTCGATGGTGGTGTTCGTGACGGTCGGTGAAGAAGAGGCGCTCAGGGCGGCCTGACGCCACCACGGATTCTTCCGGCAATGATCGCCGGGAGGAGCTGTGGCGGAATTGCGGTCCCGGATGGAATGGCTCATGGACCGGGGCCTTGGCGGACGATTGATTATGGTTCGGCGGCCGGAAGGCCGGGTCTCCTTCTGCGGGAGGCCCGACATCCCGGCCGCGGCGAGCCTGCCCTTTCATGGAGGATGTCGTGGCGAATCAACATGCTGCACAGCTGACGGCCGAGGATATCCAGGAGCTGTGGCGGCAGTTCAAAGCCGATCAGTCCAATGAGCAGCTCCGCAACAAGCTCATCGAGATCTACCTGCCGCTGGTCCGCTACAACGGCGAGCGGATTTGGTCGCGGCTCCCCGAGGGGGTCGAGCTCGACGATCTCACGTCGGCAGGCACCTTCGGGCTGATGGACGCGATCGACGCGTTCGACATGGCCCGCGGGGTGAAGTTCGAGACCTACTGCGTACCGCGAATCCGCGGCGCAATGCTCGACGAACTGCGGACAATGGATTGGGTGCCGCGGCTCGTGCGGAGCAAGGCCAGCAAGCTCAACGAGGCGCTGAAGACGCTCGAGGCGAAGCTCGGCCGGGCGCCGGCCGACGCCGAAGTGGCCGAATACATGCAGCTCTCGCGCGAGGATTTCGAGAAGCTCCTCGTCGAAGCCAACGCTGCCAGCCTCGTCAGCCTCAACAAGAAGTGGTGCGAGACCGACAGCTCGAAGGACGTTCGCGAGATCGACATCCTTGAGGACAAGAAGGGGGAAGACCCCACCCGCCGCATCCAGAAGGGCGACCTGATGCGGCTGGTGACCAAGGGCCTCAACCGCAACGAGCGGCTGATCATCATCCTCTACTATTACGAGGAACTGACGATGAAGGAGATCGGCGCCACGCTCGATCTCTCCGAGAGCCGCGTCAGCCAGATGCACAGCGCCATCGTCGAGCGGTTGCAAAACCAACTTGAACGTCGCCGCCCCGAGTTCGCGATGTGAGCCTGCCGCGGCCAGCCAGCTCCCGACTCCGGAGCGAAAACCTCCGGAAGCTGGGCAGAGCAGGCAGGTCGGGCGGCCAGGGTGGATCAGGGCGACACCAAGGATTCGGTTTTTTTTCTCCAGTTCCGCCCGATGGTTGGTCGATAAATAATTGAAGGTCCGTGGCGCCCCAAGCCGGGATGGATCCGGGAGGGACGGCGGGCAGCGACTGGTGTCGCTTGTCCGAGGAAGCGCGGCAACAATAGGAACGTTCAGGCGGATCCGTTTTCTTCCTTCCGGACATCTGAACTCTCCGGCTCACGTCAGCGTACGTGCCGGAGGGTCGAGGGAAGCGGAAAGCCGCCTGCAAGGAGTACCACCATGAACATCTTCGGTATCACGTTCACGCAGGGTGCCCGTGCCGCTGCCGCCGTCAAGTCAACCGGCGCGGTGGAGACGGCGAAGGCCGCCCAGGCGACGGAGGGAATGGGCATCGGTCAGGTGCACGACCAGATCGACCTCTCGGTCGACGGGGTCCGTGCGGCCGAGACCGCCTCCGACATCCGCTTCGACCGGGTCCAGTCGATCCGCACCGCCATCGCGGAGGGATCGTACGAGACCCCCGAGAAGCTCGATCTCGCCCTCGAGCGTCTCCTCGACCGGATCAGCTAAATAGGCTCCGACAGCCGGAGGGAGAGCCGGGCTTTGCCCTGTGATCCCGCCTCGATTGTGTCCGTCCCCAAGGGATATTCCTTGCGGGAACGGACCGGTCGGCCGGCATGAAGAACCGAACGACAAAGATTGGCCAGGCCGGCAACGGCCTGGCCTTTTTTGTTTCCGGGGGCTCCGGGTGCCTGATACTTCTCTGGCGTCAGCCGAGCGCAGCCCACGACGCCGTTGCCGCCTCGCGAAAGCGCTCGCTCGACGTGGCGACATTCAGCCCGCAGCCGTCAGCCAGGATCACCGTGAACCAGGCACTCGGTACAATCGCCGACAAGGCCCCGGACCCGATCCGCGAATCGGCCGGCTCCTGACACGGGAATCCCCGAAGAACCTTTTTCCCGGTGAGACGCCCCCACATAAGCCGAGGTTTTTCGGAGGTGTCGGCCGCCGCATCCTGCAGCGGAGTCTTTATCCACAGCCTGCGAGGGCGAGGCGGCGCGCTCCTCTTCAGCAACAACTGCTTCTTTGCGCTCTTGTGTTTTGCAACGATTCATGGCGCCTTTGGAGATGAAGAAACATCTACCGGCAAGGCCTTGATCTCATATCGCCTGGTACAGGAAATCCAAGCCGGTCATCAGGGTGAACGGGGAATGTCTCCAAAGGTGACGTCTACAACCGAGGCCTTGTGGCTTCATGCCGGAACACCTTTCGCGAAACAGGGGCAAAGTGAAGATTGCCAGCCTGCGATCCACGAAGTCTACGGCCTCTTGATCGTCCGCGACGTGCGTCCTGAGTGCCTTTAGAAGAGATTTTCCAGCATGAACCGCCACCGGTCTGTGAGCAGCCGTGGCAGTCGGGTGCGGAGAGTCGTGCGGGAGCCGGGGGTGAATTGAGCGGCGTGTAGTGCGGGCGTTAAATGACAACGGGCCGGGCACCTTGCGATGCCCAGCCCGGTTGTGAATCTGTGACCGTGAATCTCTGCGCGTGTCAGGCCGCTTTCAGTCGACGACGCTCAAGCATGCCCAGCGATCCCAGCACGAGGGCCAGAACGCTGCCAAGGCTATTCGGGTCGATCTCGGGGACGGCGGAGACTGGAGCGACGGAAAGCTGCAGCCCGTTATTGTAGGTATTCGCGGACCATGAGCTTCCGGAGTTGGTCGTGCGCCGGGTACCCACGAACGTGAAACCACCCGACATCGAGTAGCTGTTATTGCTTGGCGGCTGGGTCCACGAGGTGGTTGAAGTAGAGGCGTCGCTACTAAAGACCAGTGCGTAAGTCATCGCGGAGGACAAGCCCCAAATGGCTGCGTTAAGATCGATGTCATAGTAGGTGGGAGTGCTGGTCAGATTCAGGACGAAGCTCTCCG
>Ga0164294_10003639_pt1 | contig 13672 bp, 12 predicted proteins | sample GEODES005metaG_FD_111479 | JGI IMG/M metagenome (GOLD analysis project Ga0164294, IMG submission 111479) | Oligotrophic lake water microbial communities from Sparkling Lake, Wisconsin, USA - GEODES005 metaG | ecosystem: Environmental > Aquatic > Freshwater > Lake | place: USA: Sparkling Lake... | reverse complement strand
GATGCCACCCATGCGATCGCCGCCGCCCGCATTGCCAGCCAGGAGCTGGGCTTCACCGTGGTGGGCCTGGGCACCTACAGCCGCGAACAGGCGCGGGAGGTGCGCGCCGCTGCCCAGGAGTTGGGCCTGGAGGCCCTGATCTCCGACGACTACCTGGTGGTGGAAAAGGCGATGGCCGAGGCAGCGCCGGAGTTGGTGCTTGGCACCCAGATGGAGCGCCACAGTGCCAAACGGCTCGGCCTGCCCTGTGCGGTGATCAGCTCACCGCTGCACGTGCAGGATGTGCCGGCCCGCTACTCGCCCCAGATGGGTTGGGAGGGGGCGAATGTGATTTTTGATTCCTGGGTGCATCCGCTGATGATGGGCCTGGAGGAACACCTGATAGGCATGTTCCGCCACGATTTCGAATTTGTGGACGGCCACCTCAGCCACCTGGAGGGGGCCAGTGCCCCAGCTGCCGCCGCAACAGCTGCCGCCGCAACAGTTGCACCGAAGGCGGCTGCGCTGCCATCGCTTGAGGTGGGCGCACCAGCAGCGGCCGCCAATGGCATCGCCCATGGGCCTGGGGCCAGCCATGACCCCAACGCTGTGTTTACGGCGGGATCCCTGCAGGCGGGCGGCGGCCAGGAGCTGGGCTTGCAATGGAGCGCCAGCGGCGAGGCCGAACTGAGCCGCATCCCGTTCTTTGTGCGCGGCAAGGTGCGCCGCAACACCGAGACCTACGCCCGCGATCGCGGTGTCAGCACCATTACGGAAGAAGTTCTCTATGACGCCAAGGCCCACTTCAGTCGATGAGGATTTCCCCTGATTGCTGCCGCCAATCAGTCAGGGGCCCCATCCATCGTCCAGCATGGTAACGATGAGAACTGCGCCCCACTCACCCTAATTTTTCCGCTTTTCCTTCTTCCCCATTCGCCGCATCCACGGCTTCCGGAGTTTCCATGACCACCACCTTAAGTTCGCCCACTGTCGTCACCAGCCCATCCCGCCGGGAGGATGGCGAAGGGAGTTTGCAGGTGCACCTCGACCCCTCGATGAAGATTGAGGAGGGGGCCCTGGTGATCGCCGTCTATGGCAAGGGCGGTATCGGTAAATCGACCACCTCCTCCAACCTCTCGGCGGCCTTTTCCAAGCTCGGTAAGCGGGTCCTGCAGATCGGCTGCGATCCGAAGCACGACAGCACCTTCACCCTCACCAAGAAAATGGTGCCGACGGTGATTGATATCCTTGAAACGGTGAACTTCCACACCGAAGAACTGCGCCCCGAAGATTTCGTGTTCGAGGGCTTTAATGGGGTGATGTGTGTGGAATCCGGTGGTCCCCCAGCTGGCACCGGCTGCGGCGGTTATGTGACCGGCCAGACCGTCAAGTTGCTCAAGGAACACCACCTGCTCGAAGACACTGATGTGGTGATCTTCGATGTGCTCGGCGATGTGGTGTGCGGCGGCTTTGCGGCCCCGCTGCAGCATGCCAATTACTGCCTGATCGTCACCGCCAACGATTTCGATTCGATCTTTGCGATGAATCGCATCATTGCGGCGATCCAGGCCAAGGCCAAAAACTACAAGGTGCGCCTCGGTGGTGTGGTGGCCAACCGCAGCAAGGATACCGACCAGATCGACAAGTTCAATGAGCGGGTCGGCATGAAAACCATGGCCCATTTCCCCGACCTCGATGCGATCCGCCGCTCACGCCTGAAAAAGTGCACCATTTTCGAGATGGAAGCCACCCCGGAAGTGGAGGCAGTCCAGCAGGAATACCTGAACCTGGCCCAGCGCATGCTCGATAACGTGGTGCCCCTAGAGGCCGAATCCCTCAAGGATCGCGAGATCTTTGACCTGCTCGGCTTTGATTGATGGTTGATGACGGGGTTTGCCCCGTTCAAAGGCGAAATGAATTGCAAAGTTGATCTTGAATATACTTAGAAGCCAGAAGGTGGCGTGGCCCATCTTCTGGCAGGCCTATAGATTGTTTGCTTGATGTCTCGATCTGGCTGCCAATGCCAGGACGCTTGGCTTAATGGCTTTGGTGGATATTATGGGGCTGCAGTACTCTGCTAGGCGGCCCAACATGACATTGATTGGTAGGCTCTTGGCCTTAAATTGCCTTGGTAGAAGATTGGGCCAACGGGCCAAGAGTGCTGACGTTGTTGACCGCTGTTTCGGTGCCATGACCCGTGAGAACGGTTAGGTCTGGCGTCGTTAATGCCAGCTCAGTCAGTCGATTGAGCAAGTAATCTGTAAGCCGTTGAATCTGTGGGTAGTGGGTCCATTCCCTGCGAACCACTAGGGCGTCGCCCACCTCGATCGGTAACCTCAAGGGCAAGACCTGACAGCTCTCCCCATAAAGGGGCAGGGTCAAGGGAGTGGCGAAACCCACCATCAGATCTTCGATGGGACCCGGGCCTGCGCCGGTCCCGTGGGATTGGCGGTCGGATTGGGATGGATCCAGGCTCAAACCACAGGCCCTTAGGGTCTGTTCAAATTTGGGAAAGGCATGGTCGGGCAGGGGCAGTAGGGGATAACGGGACACATCTTGGAACGTCACCGCATCGCCGAGTTCTACTAGGGGATGGCCGGCATTAACGACCAAGAGCATGGGCATCTTGCTGAGGTGAATCGTGGCAAGATCTGGATCATTGCTAGGTGTGTCGGGATAGGAGGTTATCCAGGCATCAATGATGCGTTCTTGGATTAATTGCAGGGGGCGCTGGTATTCCAGGAAGTTGAGATTGCCGAGAATCCAGCCGCTTGGCGGCGGCGTGCCCAGCAGGGAGCCTGACCAATGTTGTGCGTCAAGACGCAGGGAATCTCCGTTATGAAAGCGCACGTATTGATGGACTCTGCGTTCTAGATTTAACAGTTTTAGATCGCCAACCACTTGCCATTCGCTATTAACCCGCTCCAAGAAAACCTTGAAGGCTTTGGCGCATTTCCGGCTATTGCGGCTGACGGTGGTTTGGTGTTGGTTGAATTTTGTGGCGACTTGGTGACCCGTTCTCAGCCATATCAAGCCATCCATGGAGGCCAGGCAATCTTGTTCGACCATGCATTTGAATTATTGCCATCAATGCTATCATCTGCGGCCGTGCTTGTTAGATTGAACAGTCCATGGCGCCAAAACTTTCGGAACTTGCATAGGAACGGGCGTTGGAGGCGACGGCAATGGGCCAGCACGGGTCCATTCGCCCTTTTCCGTTTATACAATCAGCAATGGGGGGCATGGCCGGGCGGGCTGCTGGCGTGATTGATATGCCATGGTTGGCCAAGCGCCATCCCCAACCTATGGATCCGAGCTGGTGGGGGTAAGGTCAGGATTGTCGAGTGCTAAGGCGCCAAGGCGTTCCAGCAGGAGCGTACGTAGGAGTAAGAGTTCTCGGTTTTGGGCAAATTCTCGGCGGACGACAATGGCCTCGCCGGATTGGAAGGGTAGCTCTAATGGCAGTCTGACCAGGCCTTCGCCACTGATGGTCATGCTCAGGCAGGTCCCGTAGCCAATCGTGAGTTCTGCTTCACTCCTTCCCTCCCACTTCTCCCGTCGATACCGCGTCATACGCACGACATCATTCCAGAGGCCAAGGGATTTCAGCGACTCTTCGACTTTTGGATAGGATCCTTCTGGTAGGGCTAGGCTGGGATAGTTTGCAATATCGCTGTAGGTTAATTCTGGCTTGCCAATCAGGGGGTGGCCCTTTGGGGCGACAAAGAAGACCGGCATCGACGACAGCCTGTAGGACGTCAAGTCTGGATCATCAGCCGCTGGGATTTCCGGTAGGCCGCTGATGCAGGCATCGACGATCCGTTCACGGACCAGTTGAAACAATCTAGGGGTGCCCACGATGTTGCAGAGGCCGAGAATCCAGCCGATTGGCGGCGGCGTACAGAGTAAGGGGCCAGACCAGTAGGTGGCCTCCAACCGTAGGGGGCGATAGCCAAGCCAGCGGGCTGTTTGGTGGACATGACGCTCCATCAGCAATGTTGTCATATCGCCGACGGTGTGCCACTCCCCGTTGATCCGTTGGAGTTCTAGGTCAAAGAGATCCAGGCACTTTTTTGAGTGCCGGCTGATCATTGGCGCACTGATGCCAAGCCGCCGACTGGTTTCGTCGCCAGTTCTTAGCCATTGAAGGGCATCAAGGGCGGCCAGGATATCTTGATCAACCACAATGGAAATCGAGTTATCTGTATTGTAGAGCCAAGGAAATAATGCCTTTAATGCTTATGTGCTGAATTGTGAAATTGGCATTTTGTTAATAGATTTTTGAGGTGATATGGGGTGTTTGTGCTGCGCTTTACTGTCACCCTTGCCCGATCGAGTAAAAGGGGGGTTGGGTGTTGCTGTTTTCGCTCTCGTCAGTAAGGTTTTGATCAAGGTATCGCGACCTGCCTAGATCATCCCAGCATTCGATTCGTTTTGGCTTGGCCTTGTTTTGTTGGTTAGAGCGAAACGGAGGGGGTGGGATTCGAACCCACGGTGCCTTTCGGCACGCTGGTTTTCAAGACCAGAGCCATCAACCACTCGACCACCCCTCCAGGTAGGTCCCTTAGGACCCGTGGCATTATCCCATAAGAGGGTTCATCTTCCCTGGGCAGCCGCCTCAGGGAGCTTTGACGTTGGGGCAGGTGGCGCCATTGAATTTGGAGGCAACGCGCTGGCTTCCCTTGCTGTAGACGGTTTTTGCCTGGTCGGCATTGCCAGAGGCCTGGGCCTCGCCCAGTTTGGCGGCGAATTTTGCGCAGGCTTCATCGAGGGTCACGGCCTGCACGATTGGGGCGCTGGCCAGCAAGCCTGCCGCTGCAAGGGTCGCAAAGGCGAGGCTTTTGAGTGCGTTTGTCATGGGTAAATAGGTGTTAGGAGGCTGGCTCGGGATCGTTTCTGGGACGCTGCCCAATGGCGCGCACACGAATGGGGGCCTGCGGGGCCGTCAGGAGGCGGACGGTTTGGCTAACGGTAAAAGGCACTTATCGGAATCACAGCCGGCTGGACCGGCTTCCATCAATTCGCCACCGTCGTAGCGCTGCAGGGCCTCAAAGAAATCAACCGTACGACGGCGGGCCACGACCTCCGCTTGCAACTTGGCGTAGGTGGCTTCATCGATCGGTTCAAAGGGCAGCCGGGGGAAGGTGGCATTGGCATCAAAGCGGGCTAATAGGGCCGCAGAAATGTAGCCTTCGCCGCCATCGATAGCCTGGAAGATGGCGTCGGTGAGGCCCTCGATTTCGTTCTCCCGAAATTCAACCGTGGCCGACGTGTTATGGGCCGTGTAGTGCTTTTGCACCTGCATGTAGAAGTCGAATTGGGCCAGGGCCGAGAAGTTGTTGATCTCCACCGCATCGGCGCCGGGGATGTTGGCCCAACTCACTTCCGTGGGGATTTCCACCAGCCACTCGGTGCAGCGGGGATCAAAGGCATCATCGAGCAGGCGCCCCTGTTCATCCTTATCGGACTGGCTGGGGACGATGGTGTAGCCGTAGTCCATGCAGGCCAGGGCCACCGGATCGTTCTTGCGGAAGGTGATGCGGCGGATGAAGCGCTGGGCCTTGGGGGGGTGCCAGCCGGGGGAGGCACCGGTGAGAAGGCTCTTGGTGCCCGCCGGTTGCACGGTGGTGCAGCGGTTGGGCCGGCGTAGGCCGTGGCGATCGCAGTAGTCCCAAACCGCCTGGTTGACACTCTCCTTCCAGCGGGCCAGGTAGGTCGCTTCCTTGGCCTTGAAGTCCAGCCCCTCCATGGTGTCGGGCCGGCCGGCCTCCCACCACTTCAGCCAGGGGGTACCAAAGGCATGCACAAAGAAATCGAAGAGCCCGGTGAAGCTCACGCCCACGATTGGATCCCAGGCCCGGCTCTGGCGGTAGCGCTCCACCTCAAAGCGGTGGTTGAGCAGGCAGGCCACGGCCAGGCCGCCGGCCTTGAAGGCTTCGTCTTGGGCTTCGAGGTCGCTGGGGTCCATCCGATTGAGATGGATTTCGGCCAAATTGCAGTGGAAATCGGCACCCAGGATTTCGCCGCAGGGGTTGAGGCCGTAGCGGTTGAGCCGGTGCTCCAGTTCCGCCGAGCCGATTTCAAGGTGGTGGGCTTTGAGCCAGCGGCCCGCTTCGTCCCGGCCCTGGTCGCAATAGATGGCGATGAATTCGCTACGCAGTTCCGGGGTGGGCAGGAGGTCGGCGTTGGAGCGGGCGATCGCCTCGGGGGCGAACTGGATGGCGCCTTCACCGCTTTGGAACTGTTTGGTGACCGCTTCCAGCACCGTGGCCCGATCGGGGCGGCTGTGGAACACCCGGGTGTGGTTGGCCATGCGCAGGGAATCGCGCTCGGGATCGATGCGCCAGTTGCCTTCGCTGTCCTGCTGCCACAGGTTTTCCTTGGCTCCAGCGGCCGATTGGTCCTCGGCGGAGAACTGGCGCATGCCGGCGCTGCGGCGGATGTTGCCGGCCACGATCGTGACGGCGGCCTCATCAATTAAGAGGCAGCATTCCACCGAACTCAGCTGGCGCCCCTGGGCCTTGTTGAGGATCTGGGCAACGCGGCCATAGAGATCCTTGAGCTTGACCGGATTGGCCATGCCGCCAAATCCCTTGAGGGTTTCGCCCACGGGCCTCACATCGGAGAGGTCAACCGTGATCTCGATCGGCCCATCAAAGCGCTCGTCGCTGCAGAGGTTGAGCAGCAGTTGGTAGCTATCGACCCAGCCGCGGCGGGTGTCGCCCACCTTGATCTGCACCCGGTTGCCGTCGATGCTGGAGGTGGTGATCTCCTGGCGTTGGCCCGCAGGGGTGGCGCCGATGTCGGTGACGCCGGCAATCACCAGCTGGTTACGCACGGCCGGCAACCGTTCAATCAGGCGCTGTTCAATGATGGCGCCGGTGCCGCAGCCCATCATCGCCAGGTCCATCATAAGCCCGAAGGCTTCCCAATCGACCAGGTTGGTGGAGGTGCAGTTGTAGGCGCCGGAAAAGTTGTCCTCCTGCTCAATCCAGGGGGTGCCGCCGATCCACAGCCAGCGCCCCGAGGGCAGGGCCATTTGTTGGGCCTGCATGCGGCGCAGCAGGGCCACCTCGGCTTCATTGAGGTTGCCGAGCTTGCGCAGGCCTTCCAGGTTGCGTTCGGCGACCTCGTGCCAGCTTTCCCGGCCGGCGACGGTTTTACGGGAATAGGTGCGGTAGAAAACGGGGTTTGCGGCCGGGGCCGTGGTGGCAAAAGTGGGCTGGCCGGTAGCGGGATTGGCGCCGGGGGCCGCCCCGGTGGGGCCAGCGCTGGCAGCTCCGGCAGCGGCCGCGGAACTTGATGCCGTCAACGGAGCTGACAGGGTCACTGGTGCGTTGGGCGCAGGTAAGGGGCAGGCTAACGCCACTGGTGGGGGCGGCAAGGGTTGACGGGCACCATCGGCGGTGGCAGCCCCCTGGCGGCTGCCCGCACCAAGCCCCTGCACTAAGCCCCTGCTCCAAGCCCCCGCTTCAAGCTCTCCCACCCCGCCCCTGGCAGGCTTGGGCCATGGAGCGCATCTGTGAGCCGGAATTAATGGAGGGCCTGGACCAGGCCCAGGCCTATGGGGCGGCGGATTTCAGTGCCACCGACCAGGCATTGGTGGAGCGCTTGGCGGCATTGCTGGGTCCCGCTGGCGAGCTCCAGGCCCTACGGATCGTCGACCTCGGTTGCGGGCCCGGCAACATCAGCTTTCGGCTGGTGGAGCGTTTTCCCAGGGCCCAGGTGCTGGGCCTCGACGGGGCGGCGGCCATGCTGGATCTCGCCGCCGAGGGCCTCGATCGCCATCCCGATTGGCGGCCCCGGTTGAGCTTTCGCTCCGCCCTGCTGCCCCTGGGCCCAGGCCTGGCGCAGGAGTTGGCCGGGGGCGGTGACGGTGGCGTTGGCTGTGGCGTTGGCGGTGGGGCGGGCTTTGGGGTGGTCGTGAGCAACAGCTTGTTGCACCACCTCCATGGGCCCCAGGTGCTCTGGCGCACGGTCCGCCAGCTGGGCGCCCCGGGGGCGCTTGTGTTGATCCGCGACCTGCGCCGGCCGGCGACCCCCGAGGCCCTCCGCCAGTTGGTGCAGCGCCATGCCAGCGCTGCCCCTGAGCTGCTGCAACGGGACTACGGCCACTCCCTGGCGGCGGCCTTCACCCTGGTGGAAGTCCAGGATCAGCTAAGGGAGGCCGCCCTGACCCAGCTCGAGGTGCGGGAGCTGGACGATCGCTACCTGGAGGTGGCCGGCTGGCTGGCCTGAGCTCTGGGCCGCCGTTGCCTGGCAGGCTGGATCCATGAGCAGCCGTTCCTCCAGTAGCGCCCCGACCAGCGGAGCCCCCGAGTCCGTCCTGGGTGCCATGGCCCCCCCCGGGCAGGCAGCGCTGCCGCTGGTACCCACGAGCGCCCCCTTGGCGGAGGGCCAGGCCCCGGTGCTAGCCACCGATCCAGCCCCTGATCAGGTCTTGGCGGGCCTGGCTGAGGCGGTGTCGAGGCGCCGCAATTTCGCGATCATTTCCCACCCGGATGCGGGTAAAACCACCCTCACCGAAAAGCTGCTGCTCTACGGCGGTGCGATCCAGCAGGCCGGGGCAGTCAAGGCCAAGGGCGAGCAGCGCAAGGTGACCTCCGACTGGATGGAGTTGGAGAAGCAGCGGGGCATCTCGATCACCTCCACCGTGTTGCAATTCGACTACGCCGGCAGCACGATCAACCTGCTCGATACGCCGGGCCACCAGGATTTTTCCGAGGACACCTACCGCACCTTGGCCGCCGCCGATAACGCCGTGATGCTGGAGGATGCGGCCAAGGGGCTGGAGCCCCAGACGCGCAAGTTGTTTGAGGTCTGCCGCATGCGCCAGATCCCGATTTTTACCTTTATCAACAAGATGGACCGGCCCGGGCGTGAACCCCTCGAGCTGATCGACGAAATTGAGAAGGAACTAAAGTTAGCCTGCTGGCCCGTGAATTGGCCGATCGGCAGTGGCGATCGTTTCCGCGGTGTGATCGATCGGCGCAGCAAGCAAGTGATTCTGTTCGCCCGGGCCGAGCGCGGCAAGCAGAGCGTTGAGCGCTCCCTGGCCTGGAATGACCCCGAACTTGCCGAGCTGGTCGAACCGGACCTGCTGGCCCTGGCCCTAGAGGAACTGGAGCTGCTCGATGGCGCCGGCGCCGACTTGGACCTGGAGCTGGTGCATGGCGGCGAACTGAGCCCGGTCTTTTTTGGCTCGGCCATGACCAACTTTGGCGTGCGTCCCTTTTTAGATGCCTTTTTGGAGTTGGCCCAGAAACCGGTGGCGCGCCAATCCAGCCAGGGTGCGATTGATCCCCTGCGGCCAGGTTTTAGTGGCTTTGTCTTCAAGTTGCAGGCCAACATGGATCCACGCCACCGCGACAGGGTTGCCTTTGTGCGGGTCTGTAGCGGCAAGTTCGAAAAGGACATGACGGTGCAGCATGCCCGCACCGGCCGTTCCATCCGCCTCTCCAGACCCCAAAAGCTGTTTGGCCAGGACCGGGAAGTGGTGGAAGACGCCTATCCGGGTGATGTGATCGGACTCAATAATCCGGGTATGTTTGCCATCGGCGATACCCTCTATGTGGGGCCGCGTATTGAATACGAAGGAATTCCCTGCTTCAGCCCGGAGATCTTTTCCTGGCTGCGTAATCCCAATCCTTCGGCCTTCAAGAGTTTCCGCAAGGGGGTGAATGAGCTGCGCGAAGAAGGGGCCGTCCAGGTGCTCTATGACACCGACCAAAGCAAGCGCGATCCGATCTTGGCGGCCGTGGGCCAGCTGCAGCTGGAGGTCGTCCAGTACAGGCTAGAGCATGAATATGGGGTGGAGACCCGGCTCGAGCCCTTGGGCTTCACGGTGGCCCGCTGGGTGATCGGCGGTTGGCCGGCCCTCGAAACCGTGGGCCGAATTTTCAATTGCAAGACCGTGCGCGATGCCTGGGACAGGCCCGTGCTGCTGTTCAAGAACCAATGGAACCTCAACCAGCTCAGTGAAGATCACCCGGATCTGCAGCTCGGTGCCGTGGCGCCGGTGGTGAGTGGGGTCGAGCCGATCGCCCTCTGATCGCGGCTGCTACGGCTACTACGTCTACTAGTACAGCTGCTGGTACAGCTACTAGTGCTGCTACAGCTACTGCAACTATTGCCGCTGCGGGCCCCAAGGGCCCAGGGGCTGGCTGCCTCCAGCGGCTGGACTTGCTGGCGTCTGCCCCCGATCCGCGGTCGGCCTGCGGCAGGGTCCTGCTGGACTCGGATGTCGCCTAGGGGTTCGCTGATTGGTGCCCACGGTTGGTGCCCACGGTTGGTGCCCACGCCTTGGGCCCAGGGGCGCCAGACTGCTTTACAACGAAAGGTCACAGCCGTGCCAAGACCCTTCTGGCTGGTCCGCCCCCGCGCCGATGGGGGCTGCGACTACGTGAGCTTCCTGCCGGGGCCAGGCACCCCCAGCGCCGCCACCTCTTGCGGCGCCCCAGGCGACGCCTCAGGTGACGCCACAGGTGACGCAAAAATTGAAATGCGCGAGGGCTGCCATCTGCCGCCCCAGATGCCCCTGCTCAAGCGCCGGCTCTGGCTGCCCCTTGAGGAAGCCGAGGCCCAGCGGTTGCGGTTGCAGGAAGAGGGTGGCTACCGGCGCAGCGAGCCCCTGTTCTGAGCAGGCTCCTCTGCTGAACTCCCTGGGGCGCGGCGACCTGGGGCGCGGCGACAAGAACTCCAGATTCATTCCACCCCAGGTGGGGCCCCGGCTCGATACGCTCAAGGCTCGGCAGCGCAGTGTCGGCACGAGGCGATGACCCAGGGTACGAATTCAGCCACAGCCGGCGATCGGCCTTCGGCCTACGAGCGTCTTGGCGTCAGCCCTGACTCTAGTTTTGATGAGGTGCAGGCGGCCAAGGCTGCTCGCTTGAACGAACTGGGCGACGATCCCCAGGCCCGGGCCCAGATCGAGGCTGCTTACGACGCCGTGCTGATGGACCGGCTCAAGGAGCGCCAGCAGGGCAAGGTCAGCAGTGCGGCCCTCAATGCCTCCCAGCGGGAAGCGGTGCGACCCGTCGCCAGTCCGCCGCCCAAGCCCCTGGCCCGGCCCAACCTGCCTTCGCTGCCGTCCCTGCCCAGGCCGTCCCTGTCGATGCCCCAGTTCAGCCTGCCGGTCCTGGCCCTGGCCGAGGGGCGGGAGCGTTGGTTCCCCCTGGCGGCCGATGGGCTGGTGCTGGTCTTGTTGCTGGTCTTGCCAGGCCCTTCGGCGGAACTGCTCTTGGCCCTGGCCACGGGCGTGACCGTGGTCACCCTGCAGTGGCGCCATCGCCGCTTCCTGGGGGCCGTTGCCTGGAGTTTCGGCCTGCTCACCGTGGGTCTGCTGCTGGGCGGCCTGCTGCAGAGCCTGCTCGATCCCAGCTTGCCCCTGGGGCTGCCCCTGGCTGGGCAGCAGGTCCAGGCCTTGCCGGCCCTGATTTTGCTCCTGCTCGGAGCCCTGCTGATTGGCTAGGGCCCGCCTCAAGGGGGCCCGGGGCCAGACCTGAGCCACTTTGAATTAGCGGGACCTAGCTACTGGTTACTAGCCCGTGGGGCTGGAGAGTTCGGCAATGAGGTCTTCCAGTTCGGGAGCTTCGACCCGGTAGGTCTCGTTGCAGAAATGGCAGTTCAGTTCTGCTTTGCCGTCCTCATGGAGGATGGCGCCGAGTTCATCGCGCCCCAGCAACTTGAGGGCGTTGACGCTGCGGCGGCGGCTGCAGGGACAGTGGAAGGCGAGTTCCTGGTCGGCTTCGGCGTCTTCGAGCAGTTGGGGATCGAGATCCGGAAAGATGTCTTCGAGTAGGGCCTTGAGGTTGCCCGCCGCTTCGCCCAGCCGTTGGCTGAAGCCGGTCACTTCGCGGCAGCGCTCTTCCAGCAGGGCCACCAGGCCTGGTTCCTGGGCTGCCTTCGGCAGCACCTGCACCAACACCCCGCCGGCGCAACGGACGCCATGGCTGTCGAGCTGCTCGCCGACGAACAGGGCTGAGGGGGTCTGCTCGGAATGGAGCAGGTAGGAGGCCACGTCTTCGCCGATGCCGCCACTGACCAGTTCCACCGTGCTGCTGAAGGGTTCGCCCTGGCCCAGGTCGCGCACGATGTGGAGGTAGCCGGTGCCGCAGGCCTGGTGGAAATCGAACTGGTGGGAGCCATCGGCCGCCTCCAGCAGGTCGAGTTCCAGGCCAGGGTTGCCCACATAGCCGCGCACCGTGCCGTCGCGGCCGGCATCCACCATCAGACCCTTCAGCGGTCCATCGGACTGGATCCGCAGGTTGACCCGCCCATGGCGGACCTTCATCGAACTGGCCAGCAGCAGGCCCGCCGTCATCGCCCGGCCCAGCAGGGCGGTAGTGAGAAACGACAGGCCATGGCGCCGGCGGGCGTAGCGGGAGGCCACCGTGCTGTTCACCGCCACCAGGCGGATGCCGCCTCCGGCGGCGGTGGCTCGGACCAGCTGATCGGGCATCGCAATGGCCCCGCTGCGGGGCCCAACTGGAGCCATCGTATGCAGGGCGCTGGCGCCCGTTGGCCGGTTTTCACCAGCCGACCCAGGTTCGGCTGGGGGCGTCCCGGGCCGGTATGGGGTGGCCCCAAGCAGCCCGGACCTGGGCCCTGGGCGGGCTTAGCTGAGGGCCCGCAGCTGGCCCTGCTCCAGCTGCCAGCTGTGCTCCACCAGATCGGTAAACAGTTCGGGTTCGTGGGTCACCACCAGCAGCACCCGCTCGCGGGCCAGCTGGGCCAGCAGATCCAGCACCTCGGCCCGCACGGACCAATCCAGGCCAGCGGTGGGTTCATCGAGCAGCAACACCTGGGGATTGCGCAGCAGCTGCACGGCCAGGGCCAGGCGCCGCTGTTGGCCGCCACTGAGGCGCTCGGGAGGTTGTTGCAAGGACAGGCCCGCCAGACCGACCTGGGCCAGGACGGCTTCGACCTGGCCACTGCCGAGGCGCCGCTGGCCCAGTTTCAGCTCCTGGCCCACGCTCAGGCCGAGGAAATGGCGTTCGGGGAACTGGAAGACCAGGCCGCACAGCCAGCGTCGCTGGCGGCCCTGCAGCCGCTGGCCCTGCCAATGGATCGAGCCCCGGCCCGGTTCGGCCAGGCCGGCGATCAGCTCCAGCAGGGTGCTCTTCCCGCAGCCGCTGCGGCCCGCCACCAGGTTGGGCCTTCCCGGTTCGAGGCGCAGGCTGAGGCCCCGCAGGACCGGCTCGGGGGCGGTGGCCGCCTGGTAAGTCAGGTCGCGGAGTTCGAGCACGGTCGACCGGTAGGCGCCCCCAGCATGGTCGATCGGCGCTGCGGAGGCTGGCGCCATGCCCGGGGCGATGTTGGATAGGGCTGTTGCCCTGACCTGAGCCGGCTGTTTCGCCCATGGAAATCCGTTTTCGCGAGCTCAATCCCTTCAACTGCTGGATCTGGATGCGGTTTGGCTCTCCCCTGGGGCCGGCCGAGCGGGGCTACGTCGAAACCCTGCTGGACAGTTGGTTTTTCCTCGGCAAGTTGGGCGGCTTCAATGCCGAAAACCTGCAGTGCCACGAGGAGGGCGTGGAGCTGGGCTGGATGGGCTACGACCTTGAGGCCGCCGAACGGGCCCTGCCGGCCCTGATGCACAACATGGGCGTAATGGAATACCGGGAGGACTGGGCCCGCTGCTGGCTGGATCTGGGCACCAGTGATGCCTTCAGCCTCGATGTGCTGATTAATT
>Ga0164294_10003638_pt1 | contig 13673 bp, 22 predicted proteins | sample GEODES005metaG_FD_111479 | JGI IMG/M metagenome (GOLD analysis project Ga0164294, IMG submission 111479) | Oligotrophic lake water microbial communities from Sparkling Lake, Wisconsin, USA - GEODES005 metaG | ecosystem: Environmental > Aquatic > Freshwater > Lake | place: USA: Sparkling Lake... | reverse complement strand
TTGGGGTTGGGGGTTGGGGTTGGGGTTGGGCCCAACCCCAACCCCAACCCCAACCCCAACCCCAACCCCTTTTTTGCTAAGAGTCTTTCTTAATTTAATTTCTTAGATCATATTTATAATATATTGTATTAATAATGCTATTTAAAAAATAAAACGTTTAAGCTTTCAAATATCTATAATTAAATCTTAAAATGAACCAAGCTTCAGTCGACCTGAACTATATTTTCAAGCGATGCGGGTCAAAGTTGATTTTTAATAGTTAGGCCTGACTCGCGAGTGAGTGTTTAGAGCTTCGAAGAGATCTGGAACCAGTTCCTAAAATGGTGCCAGTCGCAGTTGGACCAGGACCGGACGATTTTGGTGCCTAACTTCCTGTCGATTTTTTCCAAATCGGTGAACAAATCGGAGCAGGACAAGAACAAGTACATCCAGCTGCAGCTGATCGAGAGCTTCCTGTTCAGCAACAACCTGAAGTACCTGGCTCCGCTGGAGACGAAGTACCCGGTGGTGAAGATCAACTACGCGCAGGTGGCCAAGAGCGCAAACATCGAGAAGGACCTGGCGTACCAGGCGATCTCGGACATCTTCGCGGAGGTGCAGGAGCTGCTGTCGGAGGGGAAGGACCAGGAGGTGAACCTGAACTCGTTCGGCAGGTAAAGGTGTAAGGCAGATTCACAGTGGTCAACCGGCAGGTGAGCTTCCACCCGAACATCAAGAGCAAGCCGCAGAACGTGCACTCGAAGCAGACGGTGCAGTCGATGCTGACGATGAGCAGGTAGCTAATAAAATCGCGCTAACGGAAGGTCCTTCAAGAACCAGCGCCTGGACAGCCTGTCGCAGTCGTCGGAAATGGACTCGCAGCTGATCCTGCAGGACCAGCCGCTGCACGAGCGGCTGAAGAACACGAACAGCAAGTTCTGCGCGCACCCGACGCGGCGCAACAAGAAGGTGGACGGGCAGTTCCTGAAAAACGAGATGCTGGGTGCAGGCACGGACCCGCTGGCGAAGGACTAGCACTTCTCGCAGCTGGCCACGGACCCCAACCTGCTCATCAACAGCGTCTTCCAGAAGCCGCCGTTCGCGAAGATCCGCTTCCCGCCGATCCTGGACAACTACTCGCGTACGCTGGCGAACCCGATCTGCACGCAGAAGTACAACCTGTCGGAGTCGGCGCGCATCGGCTCGAACTACTCCAAGTCGGCGCAGCCGCTGTACATCGACCTGGACTCGAAGTGCATCCGCGTGGCCAAGGACAACGAGTCCAAGGTGGCCTTCACGGCGAACGCGGACCTGCTGCAGCCCGTGGCCACGCGCCAGGAGGAGCTGCTGGTCATCGCGAACACGCACCACTTGGACGAGCAGACGGCGCAGGAGTTCGAGGTCAAGGTGGCCAGCAAGGTAATATCAGTGACGAAGACGGTCTGCTACGAGCGCTACAAGAGCTACATCGAGAACGAGATCAGCCTGGACCAGGTGGCGCCCATCCGGCAGTACTGGATCACGGACATCCTGGACCTGATCCCGGCGGACTTCCCGCACATGAAGCGCGAGAAGGTGGAGCAGATGATCGACGCCATGCTGACCGAGATCAACAAGTTCTACTACCAGTCCGTGCGCAAGTCGATCCTGCAGTACGTGCTCAAGGACAAGAACGAGCGTCTGCGCATCGGCATCATGCAGGTGCTGGACCAGCAGTTCGAGGACTACGGCCAGAACATCTACCAGGGCCTCGAGCCCGCGGACTCCTGGCGCAACTTCGTGCAGAACTGCAAGGACCAGATGAAGCAGAACCTGGTCATCTACTCCAAGGCCACGCTGGGGCTCATTTCGCTGTGGCAGAAGTACGAGAACATGCTCTTCCTGCAGCTGCCGGCCAAGCCGGACCCGCCGCTGACCATCGCGCAGTTCATCAAGATGCAGGACGACCGTCTGCAGGAGGTCAAACAGAGTCTCACGCAGGACTGGCTCAAGGAGTGCTACGACATCTACCAGGATGAGCTCTGCCAGGTTCTTTATTTACAGTAGATGAACAAGAACAAGAAGCAAGCCATGATCTTCTTCGAGGCCAACGCGGCGATGATGAGCAACCAGATCCGCTCACTGGCCATCTCGAGTCTCGAGCAGTTCCGCGGCTTCTTCATGCGCTTCAAGAAGGAGAGCTACGTGTCGGCCACGGAGGTGGTGGTCATGGAGACCAACCTCGAGGAGATCCACATCGAGGACGTGTTCCTGACCGTGAAGCTGCAGGACCACGAGGAGTCCATCCAGTTCGAGACCTCGCTGCAGGAGATCAAGAGCAGTCTGCTGCAGTACTTATATTGACTAGGCTCATCAAGAACATCATCGAGACCACGCAGAACTTCCAGCGGCCGGAGAACGGGCTGGCGCGCTCCGAGAAGAACTTCATCTGGGCGGTGCCCTTCGAGGACCTGCTGGTGCAGGAGATCTACAACGACATCGAGCAGGTGATCGACGCCAACGTGCGCATCGTGCAGCAGGTGCTCGAGATCTACAACCAGTACTCCTACCTCTTGCAAGAGTCGGAGAAGGTGCAGAAGTTCATCGGGCAGGCCAACAACACGATCAAGAACTACCAGCAACAGATTCAGAAGTACAAGCAGCTGTACAAGGAGGTCAACCAGCTGGTGCCGTTCTACGTGCGCATGAACCTGATCGAGGTGAACGGGCTGGAGGTGAAGCAGAAGCTGCTGGAGACCTGCGAGTCGCTGGAGGAGAACCTGGTGCGCGCCATCCACAAGTTCGTGCTGAAGCGCATCTCGGACCTCAGCAAGGAGATCGGCGACCTGTTCCAGGGCGTGCAGAGCAAGGCCGAGACCGCGGAGAAATTGGTCGAGATCGAGCGCAACATCGAGAAGATCCGCGTGAGCGAGTTCAAGAAGGTGCAGCTGGACTTCGCGGACACCTGCAAGTGGCTCTTCGAGCTCTACAACAACAACTTCCAGTGCGAGGAGGAGCTCAAGCTCATCCACCAGCTCTCGAACTCCGTGCACTCCTTCATCGGCAAGATCGACCACGAGGAGGTGCGCGTCAAGCGCGACCGCGAGGAGCTGGAGAACAAGCTGCGCAGAAGAAAGGAGGAGTTCGTGACCAGCATCGACTTCGTCAGCAACTAGATCGACCAGATCAAGACCACCTACACCGAGAACTTCATGGTCAAGGAGGCCAACATCGGCATCGACGCGCTGGTCAAGAAGGTGCAAGACTACATCGACGAGATGACGGACATCAACGAGAAGGAGGAGCTCATCGGCTGGCAGCCCACGGAGTTCCCCAAGCTGCTCGACGCGCAGCGCAACGTGAAGCCGTACCAGCAGCTCTGGGGCCTGCTGCGCGACTTCCAGAACAACCAGGCCAGCTGGACCAAGGAGAAGGTGGTCTTCAAGCTGGACCCCGAGGAGATCGACCGCGAGACCAAGCAGATGTTCTCGCAGTCGCAGAAGCTGATCAACATCTTCCCCAAGTCGAACCCCACCTGCCACAAACTGATCAACGAGGTGGCCAAGGACATCGTCGACTTTTAAAAGAACATCCCCGTGATCAAGATCCTGTGCAACCCCGGCCTCAAGGAGCGCCACTGGGAGGAGATCTCGGCCGTCACCGGCCACAATATCAACCCCGAGAAGAAGGAGTCGCAGATGACGCTCAAGGCCGCGCTCAACTACGACCTGGACTCCCATCTGGAGGAGATCGAGATCATCAACGAGACCGCCACCAGGGAGTTCGCGATCGAGATCATCATGAACAAGCAGCTGGCCGAGTGGGAGCCCATCACGGCGCTCATCAAGCCCTGGCGCGAGACGGGCACCTTCACGGTGAGCGGCACCAGCATCGAGGAGATCCAACAGATGCTGGACGACCAGACCGTGAAGACGCAGACCATGAAGGGCAGTCCTTACGCCAAGATCTTCGAGCGGCGCATCGCCGACTGGGAGGACTGGCTGCAGTACACCTTCAACCTGACCAACGCCTGGAAGACGGTGCAGCAGACCTGGATCTACCTTGAGCCCATCTTCTCCTCGCCCGACATCGTAAAACATCTGCCGATGGAGGCCGGCAAGTTCCGCGACGTGGACGCCAACTGGCGCTCGCTCATGTCGCGCATCAACCAGACACCTTAGGTCCTGGAGTTCACCAAGAACCGCAAGCTGCTCGACCTGCTGAAGGAGTGCAACGCCAACCTGGACATCGTGCAGAAGGGGCTCAACGCGTACATGGAGGAGAAGCGCATGTCCTTCCCCAGGTTCTACTTCCTCTCCAATGACGAGCTGCTCGAAATCCTGTCCGAGACCAAGGACCCCGAGAAGGTGCAGCCGCATCTCATGAAGTGCTTCGAAGGCATCAAGCGGCTGAAGTTCGACGAGCTCAAGAAGATCCACGGCATGTACTCGGCCGAGAACGAGTACGTGGAGTTCAACCCCATCATCGACACGGCGCAGGCGCGCGGCCAGGTGGACGAGTGGCTCACTAACGTCGAGAAGAGCATGCAGCAAGCCATCCAGGCGCAGGTGCAGAAGTCCTACGAGGACTACGAGAAGATGGCGCGCGAGAAGTGGGTCATGGGCCGCTGCGGCATGGCCGTGCTCTGCATGGACATGACTTTCTGGACCAGCGACGTACAATCATAATAATTTAATAATGGCAGGCCGAGAAGATGATGCTGGAGGAGGGCTACGTCGGCGCCACCAAGTTCGGCGGCGTGTGCCATGACAACCTGCAGAACATCGTGGCCATCGTGCGCACGCAGATCTCGAGTCTGGATCGCTGCACACTCGAAGCCATGATCGTCATGGACGTGCACAACCGCGACGTGATGTACAAGCTGGGCGAGTGCCAGATTTAAAAGATCACAGATTTCGACTGGACCTCGCAGCTGCGCTACTACTGGGTCAACAACAACTCCTACGTGCGCATCATCAACGCCGAACTGGCCTTCAACTACGAGTACCTGGGCAACTCCTCGCGGCTGGTTATCACCACACTGACCGACCGCTGCTACCGCACGCTCTGCGGCGCCCTGTACCTCAATTACGGCGGCGCGCCGGAAGGGCCTGCTGGAACCGGAAAGACCGAGACCGTCAAGGACCTGGCCAAGGCGCTGGCGCGACAGTGCGTGGTCTTCAACTGCTCCGACGGCCTCGACGTCAAGGCCATGGCCAAGTTCTTCAAGGGGCTGGCCTAAACAGGCAGCTGGGCTTGCTTCGACGAGTTCAACCGAATCGACGTCGAGGTGCTCTCCGTCGTCGCGCAGCAGGTGCTCTGCATCCAAATGGCCAGGGCCAAGGGCGACCCCACCTTCATGTTCGACGGCTGCCGCCTCAAGATGGTGCCTACCTGCAACGTAACTTTTTAAAAGCAGGCCTTCATCACCATGAACCCGGGCTACGCGGGACGGGCTGAACTCCCCGACAACCTCAAGGTGCTCTTCAGGACAGGTAATAAACAATATCGTTCTTAAATCAGTGGCCATGATGGTGCCCGACTACACCATGATCTCGGAGATCTCGCTCTACTCCTTCGGGTTCAGCGACGCGCGCAACCTGGCGCGCAAAATCACCACCACCTACAAGCTGTGCTCCGAACAACTGAGCTCGCAGAAGCATTACGATTACGGCATGCGCGCTGTGAAGTCCGTGCTGGTCGCCGCCGGCAACCTGAAGCGCAAGTTCAACATATTTAAAATAATAACGTAAGGTTCCCCGACGAGAACGAATCGATGCTGACACTGAGGTCCATCAACGACGTGAACCTGGCGAAGTTCTTGGCGTTCGACATCCCGCTGTTCAAAGGCATCACGAGCGACCTGTTCCCGGAAGTGGAGGTGCCCACGCCGGACTATAAGAATCTGTTCGACTGCATCCGGAACCAGATGGTCAAGCTGAACCTGACCGAAACGGACTACTTCCTAGAAAAGATCATCCAGCTGTACGAGATGATCTTGGTGCGCCACGGGCTGATGGTGGTGGGCATGCCCTTCGCCGGCAAGACCTGTGTGACCACGATTCTTGCCAACGCGCTGACCGAATGCTGCGAAAAGAACTTCATGGGCGAGCAGACGGTGCAGATCACACGGCTGAACCCCAAGTCAATTTCGATGAAGCTGCTGTACGGCTACACGGACGAGAGCACGAACGAGTGGACCGACGGGCTGCTGGCAGTCAAGTTCCGCGGGTTCGCTCGGCAGGAGAACCCCGAGCGCAAGTGGCTGATCTTCGACGGGCCAGTGGACGCGATCTGGATTGAGAACATGAACACAGTGCTGGACGACAACAAGAAGCTGTGCCTGAACTCGGGCGAGATCATCGCCATGAGCAAGACCATGAGCATGATCTTCGAGCCCATGGACCTGCTGGTGGCCAGCCCGGCCACCGTGAGCCGCTGCGGCATGGTCTACATGGAGCCCTTTGAGATGGGCTGGACGCCGCTCTACAAGAGCTGGATCAACTCGCTGAAGGACACCATCAAGCAGGAGGATCTCGAGGAGATCGACATGCTCTTCAACTGGACCATCGACCCCATCCTTGAGCACAAGCTGCAGTTCCTGCACGAGATGTCGCCCACGCAAGACCAGAACCTCGTCAACGCGCTGATCAGGATGTTTAGCACGTATTTAACCGAGTTTTATAACCCCAACTTCCTGACCCAGGATATCAAGATCCGCCACACCGTGATCGACTCCTACTTCGTCATGAGCGTGGTCTGGTCGCTCGGCGGCTCCGTGACCACCGAGAGCAGGAAGCCCTTCGACCTGTTCATCAAGAAGTTGTTCGCGCTGGACATCAAGTTCCCCGACATAAAGACCAAGAAGTAAGTTATTAAGCTTAGGATCTACGTGCCTGACCGCGGGCAGATCTTCGACTACAAGTACGTGACCAAGGCCGGCGGCACCGACGGGCAGTGGATTAGCTGGAACGACCTGATCGACAAGTCGGAGACCATTTCGGACAAGCTGCAGCCCTCGGAAATCATCGTCAAAACCATGGACACGATGCGCTACTCCTTTTTGCTGTTTTAAAACCTGATGAGCAAGATCCCGACGCTGTTCTGCGGGCAGACCGGCACGGGCAAGTCCGTGTACATCAAGAACGTGCTGGCCTCGCAGCTGCCGAGCGACTTCGCGGTGATCGAGGTGGGGTTCTCGGCGCAGACCAGTGCCCAACAGACGCAGGACATCATCGACGCGAAGCTGGAGCGCAGACGCAAGGGCGTGTTCGGACCCAAGGTGGGTACCGCGCAGGGCAAGGCCGTGCTGTTCGTAGACGACCTGAACATGCCCAGCAGGGAGGAGTGGGGCGCTCAGCCGCCCATCGAAATCCTGCGGCAGTTCCTGGACGACGGCGGCTGGTACGACAACAAGGACAAGGAGAAGCCTTGGCGCAGCATCCATGACGTGCACTTCGTGGCGGCCATGGGCCCACCCGGCGGAGGCCGCACATTCATCACGCCGCGCTTCCTGTAAGTTTTGTTTATGCAGACGCCATCTGAACCTGGTGGTGCTGGCCAACTTCGACGACGACGTGATGATCAAGATCTTCTCCACGATCCTGCAGTGGTTCTTCATCAAGGGCAAGTTCAACTCTGACGTGGCCAAGCAGGAGAACAAGATCGTGACGGCCACGCTGGACGTCTACAAGATGGCCTTCAAGGACCTGCTGCCCACGCCCATGAAGTCGCACTACCTCTTCAACCTGCGCGACTTCGCGAAGGTGATTATCGGCGTCTGCCTGACGGACAACACGACGCTGGTGTCACAAGAGCAGGTGGTCAAGATCTGGACGCACGAGATCATGCGCGTGTTCTCGGACCGGCTGGTCAACGACGACGACCGCCTCGTGCTGCTCAACGCCGTGAAGGACACCGTCAAGGTGCGCTTCGGGCTCAACTTCGACACCGTGTTCGCCTACCTAGATACCTTCAACGACGACGGCAAGAAGGACGGCACCATCGACACCTTCGAGATCCGCGCGCTGATGTGGACCGACGTGATGCAGCCCGCCGGCGCGATCGTGAAACATTACGACGAGTGTCCGGACCAGGGCAAGCTGACCGCGTCGCTCGAGGAGTCCCTGAAGTCCTACAACACGCAGAACCCGGACAAGATGATGGACCTCGCGCTCTTCCAGTTCGCGGTGGAGCACCTGCTGATCATCGCCAGGATCCTGAAACTGCCGGGGGGCAACGGGCTGCTGGTCGGCATGGGCGGCAGCGGCCGGCAGAGTCTGACCAAACTCGGCGCCTTCATTCAGGAGCAGGAGGTCTTCATCATCGAGATCACGAAGAGCTACTCCAAGCAGGACTGGTACGACGACATCAAGAAAGTGCTCAGGATGAGCGGCGGGAAGTAATAGCCCACGGTGTTCTTGTTCAGCGACACGCAGATCAAGAACGAGGGCTTCGTGGAGGACATCAACAACTTGCTGAACACGTACGAGGTGCCCAACATCTGGACCTCGGAGGAGAAGGTGGAGATATAGGAGATGGTGTCGCCGCTGTACCGGCAGTCCGGCAAGGGCGAGGCGAGTCCCGCGCAGCTGTACGCGTTCTTCATCGAGCAGGTGCGCAAGAACCTGCACCTGGTGCTGTGCTTCTCGCCGATCGGCGACGCCTTCAGGACGCGCGTGCGCATGTTCCCTTCGCTAGTGAACTGCTGCACGATCGACTGGTTCTTCGAGTGGCCGCAAGACGCGCTGGAGACCGTGTCGCGGAAGTTCATCTCCTCGATCAAGATGGAGCAGAAGACCAAGGAGGCGTGTTCCGAGCTGCTCTAATATTTCCACGTGTCGACGCAGAAGTGGGCCAAGACCTTCTACCAGGACCTGGGGCGCAAGTACTACGTCACGCCGACCTCGTACCTGGAGATGATAAACTCGTTCAAGAGTCTGCTGGCGCAGCGGCGCCTGGAGATCCAGTCGCAGGTCGACAAGTACAGCAACGGCTTCGAGAAGATCGTGCAGACGGAGTCGCAGGTCGACGGCATGAAGGCCACGCTCATCGACATGCAGCCGAAACTGATCGTCGCGAAGGAGGAGACCGAGAAGAAGATCATCATCGTGAGCAAGGAGAAGGAGATCGCGGACGTGCTCAAGGCCTCCATCGGCGAGGAGGAGGCCATCGTCAGCGTCGCCGTCAACGAGGCCCTGGCCATCAAGGAGGACTGCATGAAGGATCTCGAGGCGGCGCTGCCCGGACTGATGGCCGCGGAGCAGGCGCTGCTGGTGCTGAACCCCAGCGAGATCAACACGCTGAAGGGCTTCTCGAACCCGCCGGGGGCCGTCAAGGTCATCTGCCGCGCGTGCGCCATCCTGGTCATGAAGCCCAGCGACATCATGAAGTCGAAGAACGAAACCACGCTGAAACAGGAGATCAACTGGTGGGACACCTGCAAGGTGATTTTATCCGACCCCGGGTTCCTGAACGAGCGGCTGAAGAAGTTCGACCGCGAGAACATCGAGGAGAAGCGCATCAACGACCTGGGCGCCTACATGAAGTCGCAGGAGGGCATCGACTACTTCACCGCCGAGGGCGCCAAGAACGCGTCCTCGGCCTGCGTCTGCATCTACAAGTGGACGTCCGCGATCTACGACTTCTACTTCGTGAACAAGAAGGTGATCCCGAAGAAGAAGCAGCTGGCCGAGTCGGAGGAGAAGTCGGGCATCTTGCAGAAGCAGCTGTCCATCAAGCAGGCCGAGCTCAAGAAGGCCGTGGACCACGTCAACAACCTGGAGAAGGACTTGAACCAGTCCGTCGCCAACAAGGAGATGCTGGAGCGCAAGTACCTGCAGTGCTCCGAGCAGCTGCAGCGCGCCGAGATCCTCATCGACAACCTGGGCGGCGAGAAGGACCGCTGGGGCGCGCTCGCCAAGGAGCTGCAGCAGTTCTACGTCAAGCTCACGGGCGACGTGCTCGTCGCCTCCGGCATGCTCGGCTACCTCGGCGCCTTCACGGCCAAGTACCGCGAGTCCATCGCCACCGAGTGGGTCGCGCAGTGCCAGCAGGTCGAGATCCCCTCCAGCCCCACCTTCAGCCTCGTGCAGGTGCTCGGCGACCCCGTCAAAATCCGCTCCTGGAACATCGACGGCCTCCCCTCCGACAACTTCAGCATAGAAAACGGCATCGTGGTCGCCAAGTCGCGCAGGTATTCATTAAGTTTGCAACCATCATCCGACTCTAATGTCGCAACCTTTTTAAATATTCATAAAATAAAATTACCTCCATCTAACAAAAAGGTGGCCGCTGATGGTGGACCCGCAGCTGCAGGCCAACAAGTGGATCAAGAAGATGGAGAGCAAGAACCGGCTCGAGGTGATCAAGCTGACGGACGCGAACATCCTGCGCACGCTGGAGAACGCGATCCAGTTCGGCAAGCCGGTGCTGCTGGAGAACGTGGGCGAGACGCTGGACCCGAGTCTGAACCCGATCCTGCTGAAGCAGACGTACCAGAAGGGGCCGAACGTGTACCTGAAGCTGGGCGACCAGGACATCGAGTACTCGCCGAAGTTCTTCTTCTACATCACGACCAAGATCCGCAACCCGCACTACCTGCCCGAGCTGCAGACCAAGGTGACGCTGCTCAACTTCATGATCACCTACGAGGGCCTCAACGACCAGCTGCTGGGCATCCTCGTCAAGCAGGAGAAGCCGCAGCTCGAGCGCGAGAAGGAAAGGCTCATCCTCGAGGGCGCCGAGAACAAGAAGTCGCTCACGGACATCGAGAACCAGATCCTCGACGTGCTCGCCAACGCCACCAACATCCTCGAGGACGAGAAGGGCATCGAGGTGCTCCAGGCCAGCAAGAGCAAGAGCAACGAAATCGCCGAGAAGCAGCAGATCGCCGAGAAGACCGAAAAGAAGATCGACCTCGCGAGAAGCCAGTACCAGCCCATGTCCAAGGAGGCCGCCCACCTCTTCTTCGGCATCTCCGACCTCGCCAACATCGACCCCATGTACTAGTACTCGCTCACCTACTACATCGACCTCTTCACCCAGTCCATCAAGAACAGCACCAAGTCCGACGATGTCACTGAACGCCTCCAGTAATGCCTCTATAATTATAACATATATGTTAATATCAGATTTTATCTTTTTATTTCTGAAATAAAATAGTTAATCTTTTCCATAGCTTAATTTGATTTTGACTTGTTATTAGGATAACATTTAAAATGTTTTTATATTTTTGTAGTACTCTAAATTATAATATTACTATTTATTAAAATGCTATTTGATTTTCTAAATTGCATAATAAATAATAATAAAATAGGCACTTGCGGAAGTACTTCCTGTATTTCCTGTACTGCAACATTTGCCGTTCGCTTTTCGAGAAGGACAAGCTACTGTTCTCGTTCCTGCTGACGTCCAGGATTCAGGAGTTCCACGGGCAGCTTACCACTGAGTACTGGCGGTTTTTGCTGACCGGCGGCATTTCGCTGCAGGACGACTTCCCGGCGATTCCGCACGGGGCGGAGACCTGGCTGTCGGAGAAGTCCTGGAAGGAACTGTGCCGACTGTCGGCGTACGCGGGCTTCGAGGGGTTGCTAGAGAAGTTTGCGGAGACGCTGGCGGGCTGGCAGGAAGTGGCGCTGTCGCCGTCACCCGAACAAATGGCACTACCTCTGGCCGACCTGAGCGAGTTCCAAAAGCTGATGATGCTACGCTGCCTGCGGCTGGACAAGATGATCCCCGCGGTGATGAAGTTCGTAGAGGGGAACCTGGGGTCGCCGTTCATCGACCCGCCGCCTTTCGACCTAGCCAACATCTACAAGGACTCGAACTGCACGATCCCGCTGATCTTCGTGCTTTCACCCGGCAGCGACCCGTTCGCGAGTCTCAAGCTGCTGTCCGAAACCATGAACAAGGAGATCTCGCAAATCTCCTTGGGACAGGGCCAAGGCCCCAACGCGTAGAACCTGATCAACGCGGGGCTGAAGGACGGCACCTGGGTGGTGCTGCAGAACTGCCACCTGGCGGTGTCGTGGATGCCCAGCCTGGAGAAGATCTGCGAGGACCTGAAGGATATGGAGAAGATCAACCCGGAGTTCCGGCTGTGGCTCACGTCGTACCCTTCCGAGTCATTCCCCACCTCGATTTTGCAGAACGGCGTGAAGATGACCAACGAACCGCCCAAGGGGCTGCGCGCGAACATCGTGGGCTCGTTCCTGAAGGACCCGATCGTAAACGACGACTTCTTCAACGGCTGCGCGCAGCCGGAGTCCTTCAAGAAGCTGCTGTACTCGCTGAGCTTCTTCCACGCGGTGATCCAGGAGCGGCGCAAGTTCGGCCCTGTCGGCTGGAACATCCCGTACGAGTTCAACGACTCCGACCTGATCATCTGCGTGAAGCAGCTGAAACTGTTCCTGGACGAGGACATCTCGCGCATCGACCTCGACGCGCTGAAGTACCTCACCGGCGAGTGCAACTACGGCGGCAGGGTCACCGACGACCGCGACCGCCGCGTGATCAAGTACATCCTGAGCGACTTCTACTGCGAGCCCATGATCCGCGACCCCGGCTACCGCTTCACCGAGGACTCGGTCTACAAGTTCAACTGGGAGCTGGCGCAGCACGAGGCCATGATCGAGTTCATCAAGAACTTCCCCAACATCACGCGCCCGGAGGTCTTCGGCCTGCACAGCAACGCGGACATCACCAAGGACATCGGCGAGAGCAACCTGCTCTTCGACACGCTGCTCAAGTGCGGCGGCTCCGGCGGTGGCGAGACCGGCAGCGGCGGCGACCAGCTCCGCGGCATCGTGGACAGCATCCTACACGGCTTCCCTAAGGAGTTCGACATCAACGCCGCCGCCAAGCAGTACCCCGTGAAGTACGAGGACTCCATGAACACGGTGCTCACGCAAGAGCTCAAGCGCTTCAACGTGCTACTCTCGCTCATCATCTCCAGTCTCAAGGAGATGGACAAGGCGCTCCGCGGCCTCGTCATGATGTCCGCTTAGCTGGAGGTCGCCTCGCTCTCGCTGCTGGACGGCAAGGTGCCGCAGCTCTGGAAGGGCAAGTCCTACGAGTCCATCAAGCCCGTCGCCGGCTACATCAACGACCTGAAGGCGCGCATCTAGTTCTTTTAGAAGTGGATAGACGAGGGCCACCCCGAGAGCTACTGGATCTCCGGCTTCTTCTTTGTGCACAGCTTTACCACCGGCGTCATGCAGAATGTCGCCAGAAAACACAAAATACCCATCGATCTGCTCTAGTTCGACTTCCAGATCGTAACTCATGAGATCGTGGCCAAGCCTGAGGACGGCGCTTTCGTCTACGGAGTATTCTTGGAAGCCGCCAGGTGGAATGCCGAGGATGGCTGTCTCGATGAGAGTCACCCCAAGGTGCTCTTCGCGCCTGGCCCCGTCGTCTGGCTGCAGCCTAAGGTATAGAAAGATATGACCGAATTCTAGCACTATGAATGTCCTTTATATATTACTTTGTCACGACGAGGAACTCTAACCACCTCCGGACATAACACAAACTTTATCATGTTCATTAATCTCGCAACCAAAAAACCTGCCTCTCATTGGATCAAGAGGGGAACTGCGCTTTTCTGCTAACTAAACGATTGATTATATTTTATAAATAAACTCTATATAATTTTATAATAACTTATATTATAAATTTAAATTTAGGCTTGCGGGGTTGGGGTTGGGGTTGGGGTT
>Ga0164294_10003636_pt1 | contig 13680 bp, 10 predicted proteins | sample GEODES005metaG_FD_111479 | JGI IMG/M metagenome (GOLD analysis project Ga0164294, IMG submission 111479) | Oligotrophic lake water microbial communities from Sparkling Lake, Wisconsin, USA - GEODES005 metaG | ecosystem: Environmental > Aquatic > Freshwater > Lake | place: USA: Sparkling Lake... | reverse complement strand
GTCTGCGCTGGCCAGCGTGAGGTGGGGGGCGAAGCGCTCGGCCTGGGCGCCGAAGCGGCGGTGCAGCAGGCGCTTGACGAAGGTCTGGGCCGTCGCTTTCGCGCCCTCCTGGCGTCCCTCTTGCCGTCCCTCCTGGCGTCCCTCCTGGCGTCCCTCCTGGCGTCCCTCTTGCCGTCCCTCCTGCCTGCCCTGGGCGATGTAGCGGCGGGCGAAGTCGGAGGTGAACTCGTACCGGGTCAACATCTGGTCCTCCAACGCGGCGCGGAGCGCGCGCGGCAGCGCGGTGAGCACAAGGTCAAGATAGACCTGGGCGCGGAGCCCGTCGAGGTGCTGCAGCCCGTCGAGGGCGAGGCGGGCGGCCTCGGCGGCGTCGGGTGCGTGCGCGTGGGCGAGGGCCGAGAGCACCGCCAGCTCGGGGGCGGCCTGGGCCTCAGCGGTGCTGCGGAGGCGGGGCACCTCGGCGGGCCCGAGCACATAGGGCGCGCAGCGCAGGCAGGGCCCCAGATCCGGCGCGGGCCGCGGACGTCGCGCGGGCCGCAGGGCGACGATCAGCAGCAGCGCCGGCCGGCGATGGCGGTGGGCCAGGGCGGCCAGGTACAGCGGCCAGACCCAGCCTTTGGACGGATCGTGCCGGAGCTGCACCTCGACGATGAGCAAGGGCCCGACCCCATCATCGAGGACGAGGTCTGCGGCGTAGGTGGGCAGCTCCAGGGTGCTGAAGGCGGCCTCGACCACCTGGGGCGCCCCCTGGGGCCGCGGGGCGGCCGGGTCCTGGTGGGCCAGCAGCTCCCAGGCCAGCGAGGGGCGCTCGCGAAAGAGGTCAACCAGGGCTTCGTGACGGGCGGAGGGCATGCGCCTCCCTAACCCCGGAGCCCCCCCCTGACGGCAATCAACAGCGCCCCAGACAGAAGATGACGATCACCCCATCCAGGCGCCGCCGTTCATGTCGAGGCCCTGGCCGGTGATGCCGATCGCGTCGGGAGACAGCAGGTAGGCCGCCAGCCCGGCGATCTCGTTTGGCTGGCTCATCCGGCCCAGCGGAACGGCGCTCATCGCCTGCCGGTGGGCCTCTTCACGGGTGATGTCCATCGCAGCCGCCATGCCGTCGATGCCCTGCCAGGCCATCTCGGTCTCCACCCAGCCCGGGCAGATGGCGTTGACCTGGATGTTGTCGCGGGCGACCTCGGTGGCCAGGGCGCGCACGAGGCCGAGCAGGCCGGTCTTCGACGCGCAGTAGGCGGTGTACCAGGGAACCCCGAAGCGGCCGAGCACCGAGGAGATCACCAGCAGGTGCCGCGCCTCGGGCCCTGGCGCGAGGTGGCGCTGGGCGGCCCGCAGGGTGTGGTAGGTGCCCGAGAGGTTGGTGATGAGGATCTCGTCCCAGCGGTCCTCGTCGCCGGGGAAGTTGGGCCCGCCCGCCCCCGAGTTGGCCACGACGCCGCGCAAGGGGCCCAAGGCCTCAGCGGCCTCGGCGACGGCGGCGAAGACAGCGGCGCGATCGCGAATGTCGGCCTCGACCCCATGGGCCAGGACGGCGCCGGCCTCGATGGCGAGGATGGCGGTCTCGTCGAGCTTCTCGCGGCTGCGTCCGAGCAGGCTGACGGCGGCCCCTTCGCGGGCGAGGCGCAGGGCGATGGCGCGGCCGATGCCCGAGCCGGCGCCGGTGACGAGGAAGTGCTGGTCTTTGAAGCGGTCCATGGGATCTCCGGGTCCGCCCCCTCTACCCTGTCGCGGCGGCAGGCCGCTCATCGGGGCGCAGCCTCAGTCATAGGTGGGGTAGTCCGTGCCCTTGGCCTCGGCTGCCAGCCGATCGTAGAGGTCCTGGACGAAGTTCTGGGTGCGGTCGGTGTCTTCGCCCGGCGAGTAGGACTTGAGGTAGTGCACGAACTCGATGCGGGTCATGCCGTCGTCTTCGACTGTGAGCTGGGCGGAGCCCTCCTCCCGCTCGATGAACTCCGAGCCTTCGCTCTTGAGCCAGCGGGAATTGTACTGGGTGGGCTCCTCGGCGGTGCCCCCGGTGGCGCCGTGGCCCCAGTCCATGTAGAACTCGACCGTGACGATGTCCTCGACGATGTTCAAGATGCGGTAGCAGTCGTCGAAGTCGCAGTCGAGGGGCTCCTTGCTCCAGGTGGTGACCTCGCGGGCGTCCACCGTCACCGAGGGGGTGCTCATCGCCGCGTAGGCGGTGGCCAGATCTACGTCGAGGCGCGCGCAGGCCAGGGAGGCCGCGTACTCGTCGCGATCTTCGGTCTTGATCTCGATGCCCTCGCCGTCGGGGCAGGAGACCCCCACCTCTTCGAGCGGCTCGAGATCCGAGGGCAGCGAGAGCTTCTCCCCGCCGCAGGCGACGAGCAGGAGCACCAGGGCAACGCGCATGACTACTCTCCGACGGTGACCTCCCGCTCGGCGGTGTGGGTGCCCACCTTCATGGTGAGCGTCCCCGTCACGGCCGCGCCGAAGGTGAAGACGTTTTCGTTCAACGTGCCGAGCTCATCGGGCGCCCATCGGATGACCGAAGAGCCGGTGAGCAGGGCGTCATCGCAGAAGAGGATCAGGGTCCACTGGTCTCCAACGACGGGAGCCTCGGGGCCATCAAAGCGCAGCTCGACCTGGGCGCAGCCCTCGTCCTCTTCGATGGGGACCTCGATGGGTGCGGTGTCTTCGGCCTCTCCGGTGTCTTTGGCTTCGCTGCAGGACGTTGCACAAAGGATCAGGAGCAGGCTGCGGAGCGTCGTGGAACAGGCTTGAAACAAAGGGACCTCGTCAGCGGCAGGAGTGTACAACGGGCGGGCTCAGGTGGCGACGCGCAGACAAACGGCGAGGCCATCGCCGGTGGGCAGGATGCCGGCGTCGAGGCGCGGGTCGGCGTGGATGGCCTCGTTAAAGCGGCGCAGGGCTTCGGTGCTCTCGTCGTCGGGGGGCGCGGGTTGGGTGACGCGACCGCCCCAGAGCACATTGTCGGCCAGGAGCAGCCCGCCTTTGCGCAGGCGCGGCACGGCGGCCTCCAGGGCCTCGGGGTAGGCGATCTTGTGCAGATCGAAGAAGATCACGTCGAACTCGCCTTCGGTCTCGGCGAGCAGCGAGATCGCGTCGCCCTGCCGCAGGTCGACCCGGCTGCGCAAGGGGTGGCCGGCCCACAGGCGCTCAAAGTGGATGAGCTCGTGGGCGTCGTGCTCGGTGCCGATCACCGCGCCGGTGGGGCCCACGGCCTGGGCGAAGTACCAGGCCGAGAAGCCAAAGCCGGAGCCCAACTCGAAGACCCGCCGGCCGCCGATCATCCGCGTCAGGCGGCGAAGCCAGCGCCCGGCGCTGCGGCCGATCAGCGGAAAGCCCCGCTCGAGGGCCAGGGCTTCGAGGCTGTCCAGCAGCGCGTCTTCGGAGGCGCCGAGGCCGTCGACGTAGCGTTCGACCTCGGGGTGGAGGATCTGCAGGCGGGCGTTGTGGGGGCTGCTCATGGGGGCTCCGTGGGAGCCCAGCCTACCCGAGCGCGCTCATGCGCTTGCGCGGTTGTTGGAGAAGATCGACTCCACATCGGCGAGGAGGCGGACGACGACCTCTTCCTCCACGTCTGCCCCCGGGGCGTCCAGCCAGCGCCGCTCGAGGGTCGCCGCCTGTTGCGAGAGCGCCTGGGCGCCGATCATCGCGGCGCAGGAGCGGAGCTGGTGGACGGCGCGGCTGGCCCGCTGGCGATCCTGGGTGGCGACGGCGGCCAGCAGCTCGCTGTGCACGCCGCGGGCATCTTCGGCGAAGAGGGGCATCAGCTCTGCGGGATCGGGGGGCTCCACGGTAGCGGGCACCGACGCCGCGCCCATCCGGGCCACGAGGATGCGAAGCTCAGCCTGGTCGACCGGCTTTGACAGCATGTCGTCCATGCCGGCGGTGAAGCAGGCTTCGATGTCTTCGTCGCGCAGGCTGGCGGTGAGGCCGACGATGGGGGTGTGTCGCCAGCCGCCCTCGCGGTCGCGGATGCGGCGGGCGGCCTCGGCGCCGTCGATCTCCGGCATGTTGAGGTCCATCAGGATCAGCCCGAACTCCGCGCGGCTCGACGCGGTGATGGCCTCGGCGCCGTTGCCAACGACGGTCACCTCGCAGCCCATGCGCTGGAGCATGGTGGCGATCACGCGCTGGTTGACGAAGTTGTCGTCGGCCAGGAGCACATGGAGCTGCGACACCACGGGCGCCGCCAGCTCTTCGACGGGGCGGGGCTCCAGGAGGGTGACCAGGGTGTGGATCAGCTCGGCGCGGCGAAGGGGCTTCCAGAGCGGCCGGCGGAGGTTCTCGCCGAAGGGGGTGCCCACCGACTGGGAGCCCAGGGGGCTCAAGGTGATCACCGGCAGGTAGGGGTGCGCGGCGCGCAGGTGGTTGCTGATCGCGGCGGTGGAGCCGTTGGCCAGCACATCGGAGAGGAGGACGGCGTCGACGGACTCCAGGCGCAGCCCTGCGTAGGCCAGCTCGGCCTCGCCCCGGAAGCGCATCGGGAGGGCGCCCGCCGCGCGCAGGTAGCGCTCCAGCACGCGGGCGTCGTCGTCGTCACCCTCCAGCACCAGCAGGGTGCGCCCCGCCAGGACGGGCGCCTCGACGATGGGCCCGGGATCGACCAGCGGCAGGGTGAACCAGAAGGCGCTGCCCTGGGGGTGGGCTGGCTCAAAGCCCATCTGGCCCCCCATCCGCTCGGCCAGCTTTCGGCTGATCGCCAGCCCCAGGCCGGTGCCTTCGGCGCGGCGCTCGGCGTTGGCGTCGACCTGGCTGTAGGCCTGAAAGAGGCGGCTGCGGGCCTTCTCGGGCACGCCGACGCCGGTGTCTTGCACCACGACGCGCAGGTGGTCACCCTGCACCCGCACGATCACGGTGATCCGGCCCGCCTCGGTGAATTTGACCGCGTTGCCGAGCAGATTCGACAGGATCTGCCGGGTGCGGTGGGGGTCGGCGGTGAGGGTGGCGGGCACCTCCTCGGCGATGTCGATGTGCATGCGAAGGCCCCGAGCGTGCGCCATCGGCGCGAACAGCTCGCTCACATCCTCGATCAATACGTGCAGATCGAAGGGCTCCGGCGCCACCATCTCGCCCTGGGCCTCCAGCTTGGAGAAGTCGAGCACCTCGTTCAGGATGGTGAGCAGGGAGCGGCCGGAGCGCATCACCGCCTGAAGCTGGGAGCGCTGCTCAGGGGAGAGGGGCGAGTCGAGGAGGAGCTGCACCATCCCCAGCACACCGTTCATGGGGGTTCGCAGCTCGTGGCTCATGGTGGACAGAAAGCGACCCCGCACGGCCGCCGCGGTCTCGGCCTGGGCGCGGGCGTGCTCTTCGGCCTTCAGCCGCCGGACCCCCTCGTCGTGGAAGGCGCGCCGCTCTGCGTCGTAGTGGCGCAGGGCGATGAAGGCCGCCGCCAGCGCACCAAACACAGAGCACCCATTGTACACTTCGTGGAGCGCATCGGGCAGGATGCTGGCCGGGAGCAGGCCAGCCACCTGAACAAAGGTGATCGCCACGAGCATCCCCATCGCCACCTTCATGGCGGTGTTGATCTGAACGTGGGCCTGTTCGTGGGCGGAGAGGATGGGGGTGGCGAGGATCCAGTACAGGACCGGGCTGTTGAGCCCGCCGGTGAGCAGCGCCGCGCAGGCGATGGAGACCAGGGAGCCGATCACCAGCTGGCGCCAGAGCGCGCGATCGTCGTGGTGCTCCTGGCTGGCCTGCCAGCAGATGCGCCCATAGTGCGCCAGGGTGACCACGGTGAGCGCCACCAGGGGCCACAGCTCGGCGTAGACAAGCACGAGCCCGAAGAGCGCGGTCGCCACCAGGCTCAGTTGGGCGTCTCTCAGGAGGCGGTTCGGTTGGGGAGGGGCCGTCTGCATGGCTCTCCCCTTTGCGGTCTGAATCGCCCAATCTTGAGGCCGGGCGACCGCGGGTCGCGCTTCAGGCCTCTTGGACCGTCCGCACGGGGCTGAGGTGCCGCCGCTTCATAAAGATGGCGATTCCACCCACGATCATCAGCATCGAGCCATACTGTGCAGGGGTCAGGCCGAAGTAGCGGGTGTCCAGATTGGGGTGGCGGAAGGCATCAAAGACGATGCGCACCGAGCCGTAGGACAGCACCCACACCCCAGCGAAGAAGCCGGGAAAGCGCGGCTTTTTGTCGAGCACGCGAAACACCCCGTACATCACGAAGCTCCAGATCGCTTCGTACAACCCGAGATCGTGGCAGGCCACCTCGCGGGTGCAGCCGATGCTCGGGTTCATGTTGGGCACGCCCAGCCAGAAGTTGGTGGGGGTGCCGGGGTGGTCGTGGGCGCTGAAGCAGCCGATGCGGCCGAACATCCAGCCGATGGTGAAGCCATAGAGCAGGGAGTCGGCGTAGGGCCAGATGTTGAGGTCGGCCTTGAGCGGCTCGCCCTTCTTGGCGAGGCGGCGGTTCTCCTGGCGGATCTGGCCCTGCTCGCGAAAGAAGAACCAGATGGTGAGCAGCAGCGAGGCCACGAAGCCCCCGAAGCTCGACAGCCCGCTCTTAAAGCGCAGGAGCACCATCGGGTCTTTGGCGATCTCCTCGGGGTAGTAGAAGAGCAGGTGCCCCCAGTGGCCGCCGAGGAAGACGGCCAGCACGTAGTAGCCGACCAGCTTGTTGATGATCTCCGGGTCGAGCCCATCGCGGGCGCACTTGTTCATCGCGATCTTGGAGCCGGTGACAAAGCCGATCGCCACCATGATGCCGAACAGGTGGATGGAGTCGGCGTTCACGATGGGGATGGTGAAGGGGAGCGGGATGCTCCAAGGCTCAAAGACGGGGATCAGCGGATGCACGGGCACCTCGGCGGGCAGGGCAGTCGCGCGCACTAACCGCTCCCGGTGTACATTGGTCGCAGCCACCCAGGTGACCCATGCGTCTCGGCCCCGCCCTCCTCTCGTTTGCCCTCCTCTCTGCTTGCGGCAAGGACGACGAGAGCGCCGACAGCGCCCTTCCCGACGAGGAGCTTGAAGCCGTGGTGCCGGGCGACATCGCGGTTTCGCCCGGCTACCTCGAGTTCGGCGAGCTGCCCCTGGGCGAAGAGGCGCGCCAGTCCTTCACCATCACCAACGAGGGTGCGGGCGCGCTGCAGGTCTACGACGTGGCCTTCGACGACGACAGTCGCCGGGCCCACTACACGCTGCTGGGCGCGCTCTCCGGCCAGATCGAGCCGGGGGCCACCGCCGCCATCGAGGTGGTGCTGCTGCCGCGGGACCTGAGCGAGCTTGGCACCAACCTCCAAGTGCGCAGCGATGATCCCGATGAGGCCTCGGTCTCCATCGCCCTGCGCGCCGTCGCGATTGGGGTGGCCGACGTGCGCCTGGACCCGCCGGGCACCCTGGCCCTGGGCACCGCCGCCCTGGGCGACACCCTCTTCGGCGACGTCAACATCGCCAACGACGGCACCGACGACCTGCTGATCAGCGCGGTGGAGCTGATCGATCCGGTGCCAGGCACCTTCTCGCTGCTGGTCGACCCCACCGGCAGCCGCCTCGCCCCCGACGCGGAAGACGGCCTGATCCGGGTCGGCTTCGGGGCGGCCGCACCGGGCGACTACTCGGCCTCGATCATGATCTACACCAACGATCCGATCGATCCCGCCGTCACGCTCGTGGTCACGGCGCGGGCGGAGTGACCGCAGCGGGCTGGCAGCCGTCGATCCGGTAGAGGCCGATCTCGATCGGATCCTGGGTGAAGACGAGGTCGAGGTCACCCCGGGCCGGCAGAGCCAGGGTCTTGAGCGCCACCAGGCTGCACTGGCCGCGCAGGCGGTCGCAGGGGTTGGAGGCGGGCACGGTGCGCTCGCCGGGCAGCTCTGCGAGGAAGCAGGTGGGGCCGATGTAGGCGAAGAGGTCGCGGGTGGGCGTTGGCGCGTCGAGGTAGGCGCCCATCGGCGCGGTCTTCAGACCGGGCAGAGCGAAGGTGAGCACCCGGGCGAGCTTCTCGCCATGGGTGCTGTGATCGGCCACCAGCAACGTGGCGCCTTGGGGGAGCGCCCTCCCCGCCCCGTCGGCGGAGGTCAGCCAGGCCCAGGCCACCGGCGGCGCCCAGTCGCGCGGCCAGCGCAGGAGACCCGGGAGCGACAGCGCCGCCGTCAGGGCCAGGGCGACCGCCCCTCGTCGCGCCGACAAGCCCGCCGCGCCCAGCCCCGCCAGCACCACCAGCAGCGTCTGCGCCGGGAGCTGCAGGCGCCAAGCGTCGACCAGGGGCCAGGCCTTGTTCAAGACGGGCAGCAGCGCCAGGAGCAGCAAGCCCAAGATCAGCGCGGCCCTGCGCCGGTCTTGGCGCAGCGCACGCCCAGCCAAAAGCGGCAGCACCAGGGGGGTGAGGCCAGGGTGCAAGCCGGTGAAGTAGGGCGCCCGCGGCGCCACCGACGGATCGAAGGAGAAGGCCGGCCGCAGGAGCCAGTAGGGCAGGGCCGGCGTGAGCAGGTCGCCCAGGCGGGAGGGGCCGCCGCCCGGATCGATCGGCGGCAGCAGATCGATCCGCCACAGCAGCAGGGCGCCGCCGAAGATCAGCCCCAGGCCAGCCTCCCAGTCCCGGCGCCCCCGCCAGGCCAGCAGGAGGAGGAGGGCCGCGCAAAGCGGCAGCGCCTCGGGCCGCACAAAGACCGCAAGGCCGATCAACAACCCGGCGAGGAGCCCGCTGCCACGCTGCTCTCCGGCGAGGGCGACCCCGGCGCCGACCAGCAGGGTCAGCAGGCCGATGTGCTGCGACTCCGAGGCCGAAAGAGCGAGGTGAGCCGGCCCGAGCAGCAGCGCCAGGGCGCCGATGCGGGCGGGCAGCCGGTTCTCGGGCACCAGACGCCGCAGCAGGGCCCAAAGCAGCGGCACGGCGAGGGCCCCCAGCAGGGCCTGGGTGGCCCAGACCGCCCTGAGGCGATCGTCGAAGAGGGCCTGCCCCGCGGCATGAAGGGCGGCGTAGCCCCCGCGGTAGAGGGGGTGCGGGTCTTGATCGCCGAGGGCCAGGCCGATCACCTCAAAGGAGGCGTCGGGCCCCACCCAGGGCAGGGGCTGCCGAAGCGCCCGCAGCGCCAGGGCCAGGCCGAACCAGGCCGCCGGCTCAGCCAGCGCCCGCAGGCCCTGCTTTCGGAGCGCGCCCCCGCCCACGAGCAGGCCCAGCGCCAGGCAGATCCCCAGGAGGCCGCGCAGCAGCCGGGGCTCGTTGATGGGGGGCAGCACACTGCCGGAGACCGAGGCGGGCGGCGGATCCATCGCGGGGCCCGGCAGCTCCGGTGCCGTGGCGCCGGCGGTGAGGCGGTCGCAGAGGGCGCGCACCGAGGGCGGCTGGTCTTCGACCTCCACGGCTTCGCCCAGCAGCTCCCAGCGCGGGTAGAGGCTGATCCCCTCGTGCTCGCAGGCGCCGGTGAAGCCCGGTCGGGTGGCCATCCGCTCCACCTGCAAGGGGCGGCCGTCGGGCAGGCGCAGCACGATGCGGTGGACATCGGCCCCCTCGATCTGATCGGTGACGACGGCGTCGCCGACGGTCTCCCCCACCACAACCAGCGGCCCGCCAGCGAGGGCCAGGCCCAGCCCGAGGAGCAGGGGCGCCACCTAGCCGCCGCTGCGCAGGGGCCCCGCGCCCAGCCCCAGGAGGAGGCCGATGCCGGCGCCGGTGCCGCGCCGCTCGGCGTCCCAGGCGGTGCCGGCGATGTCGACGTGCAGCCAGGGCTGGGCTGGGTCAGGCAGGTGGGCGGCGATGAACCAGGCCGCGCAGGAGGACTGCGCGTTGTTGCGGTCTTTCACCGAGTTCTTCATGTCGGCCACCGCGCTCTTGAACTCCCGGCGGAGCAGCTCGGGGGCCCAGAGCAGGGCGTGGCAGGGCTCGCCCACCCGGCGGCCGACCTGGAGCGCCGCTTGCTCGACCGCCTCGTCGTTGGAGACGATGCCCGCGTGGACCTTGCCGCTGGAGGCGAGCACGGCACCGGTGAGGGTGGCGATGTCGACGATCAGGTCGGGCTTGCCGGCCGCGGCGTGGGCCACGCCATCGGCCAGGACGAGGCGGCCCTCGGCGTCGGTGTTGTTGACCTCCACCGTCTTGCCCGAGCGCATCGTGAGGATGTCGTCGGGGCGGATGGCGGTGGGCCCGATGCTGTTTTCGGCGAGGCAGAGCACCGCGGTGATCGCGTAGGGCACCTGCATCTGCACGGCGACGGCAAAGGCGGCCAGCACGGCGGCGGCGCCGGCCATGTCGCCCTTCATGCCCGGCATGCCCTCTTTGGTCTTGAGCGAGTGCCCGCCGGTGTCGTAGACGATGCCCTTGCCCACCCAGGCGACGTGGCGGGTGGCGCCCGTCGGCTGGTAGCGAAGGGTGACCAGGGCCGGCGGATGGGGGGCGGCCCGGCCGACATTCCACAAGCCGCCATAGCCCTCCTCGCGCAGGCGCGCGCCCTGCAGGACCTCCACCGGCACGCCCAACTGGGCGCCGACCGCCTCGGCTTCGGCGACGAAGGCGCTGGTATGCAGGGCGTCGGGGGGCGCATCGACCAGACGACCGGCGAAGCGGGAGGCCTCGGTGGCGAGGCGCAGGCCCGGCTCGTCGATGATCCCCTGGGGGCCGACGATGCAGACCCGGACCTCGCGCCCGAGCCGCGGGCCTGTGGCCACCGAGAAGAGCGGGTAGGCGCGCCCCAGGGCCAAGGCCATCGGCAAGGCCTGGCTGGCGTCTTCGATGTGCACGACGATGACCGCGTCGCGGTTGCCGCGAATCCGGCGGGCCAGGGGCGGCAGGGCGTCGGCGCGGGCGGGGCTGTTGTGCCGCGAGCAGAGGTCGGGAATGGCCCCCGCGAGGAGCAGGCGGTCGCCCAGGTAGGTTGTGGCGATTCCGCCAGCGTCGCCGGGGTTGGCGTCGGCGAGCATCGCCGCCCAGGTCTCGGGGTTCAGCCCGAGGGCCGCGGCATAGGGAGAGGCCCGCAGCAAGGCGCGCTTGCCGAGGAGGGCGATCGAGCCGACCGAGGCGGGCAGGGCGCCAAACGAGGAAGGGAGGAGGGTGTCGTAGCGAAGCGTGGTGTCCACAGGCATGCGCCCGGCTAACCCTGGCCTGGATCCTCTGCCCCTGTGGAGCGCCTCTGGCCGCCCGCGTCCGCTTTTTGCCCGAGGGTCAGCTCAGCGAGCTGCCCGACCAGAGCACGCTCTTCGCCGCTGCGATGCGCCAAGGCCTGCCGCTGGCCCACGCCTGCCCGGGGGAGGGCCTCTGCGGCCGCTGCGGCCTGCGGATCCTCGAAGGGCACGCAGCGCTGAGCCCGGAGACGCCGCAGGAGCAGAAGATCAAGGCCGACAACCGGGTGGACCCCGCGCTGCGCATCGCCTGCCTGACGCGTGTGGTGGGCTCCGTGACTGTCACCGCCGATTACTGGTAGAACAGTTGCGACCGATGCACTTTGCGTTCGACGATCATGAACAACGCCCCCCCCAACCGGATCTCTCCGATCGGGTGGCCTCAGGGTGGGGGCATCGCAGCGATGCGGTTGTTGGCTGTCTATTAGTGTTTTCGTGGATACGCTGAAGTTTTGTGCCTGCCAGGGGACGGCGAGGGTTGAAAGGGAGAAACCACGGTAGCCACCGTCGATCGGGCATTATTGCGTGGAAGCGGGTCTCTGTTGTTGGCGTGGTTGCGATCGCCGGGTGGATGACATATTCTACCGGTCGATTCGAGCACAAACTCTGTGGCCATCCCAGGCAGGGGAGGGTCATAAGGTTTTCACCATCGGTGGTTTCGGCGATGTTACATCGTGCTTGCATAAGTCAAACCTGACTGGTTCGGATGGCCGTTCCCGGTCTTCGCTCCCGCCGAATCTTCCACCTCTGGCATCCCCCCCGACCGCTGGCGTGATGAAGTCCCAACGCTTCGCTCCAGGAAGGACAACCGGCCCCATGCCCCGCAAACCCAAAGCCTACCCAGAGCTTGACGCCCTCAAGCACCTCATGGGCTCGATGCCTGATCATGAGATCGCCGCGATGGCCAACACCACCGCGCCCACCGTCGGTCGCTATCGGCGCCGGGTGGGTCTGACGGGCTACGAAGGGCACAAGTTTGGATTTCGGCAGGGTGCTCGGCGCACCAGCGGGCGGAGCGCTCCGGTGATGGCCGCCGAAAAAGGAGACGCCGCCTCGCGACGCCGCTCCAAGCTCGATCCCTTCTTGAGCTTGCTGGGCAAGATCTCCGACGCCGAGATCGCCACCAAGGCCGGCGTGACACCGCAGAACGTCCGAGCGTTTCGCCGTCGCCACAATATCAAGGCGGTCTACCGCATCGGTGTCGACGCGGAGCAGATTGTCAGCGACTTCGTGGCCCCAATCCCGGCCAGCTATGATCTTCCGCCGGGCATGCCACCGGGGGGCCAGGCCCTGTCGATGTTAGCCCCAGGCGCTGCGTTGCAGGGCTTCAGCGTGCTGATCGAAGGCCAGGCCGAAGAGATCGTGACCATCGCCACGGACATCGCCTCGGCGGCCTTGCAGGTCACGACCTCGCTGGCCCGCCGCAGCCCGGGCGCCCGGGTCACGGCGATCCGCTACCTGGGTCCGGCGGTGGCCTGACCGCTGCCAAAAGCGGGTTCGCGGTCGATCGGGCTAAAGGTGGGAGCCATGCCCGCCGCCGCCTACTGCACCCGCTGTCTCACGCACTTTTCCGCCTCGGCCGAGCAATGCGTCAATCTGTCCTGCAAGGCCCGCCGTCCGCTCGGCGGTTGGGGTCAGCTCCTCGAAGAGGGCGACCTGATCGACCGCCGCTACCGGGTCACCCGAGCCCTGGCCCTCGGCGGCGCCGGCGTGGCCTACCGGGCGCGTGAGATCGACGATGAGGGCGCGCCCTTCGGGCCCGACCTCGCGGTGAAGGTGCTCCACGCCCACCGCGACGGCGGGCCCTTCCTCCGCCGCCTCGCCACCGAGGCCCAGATCCTGCGCGACCTCGCCCATGAGCACATCGTCCAGTGCTTGGGCTTCGTCCACCGCGACGGGCACAGCCCCTACCTCGTCACCCGCTTTGAGGCGGGCGGGAACCTCGAAGAGGGGGTGGAGCGCCTGGGGCCGATCCCGCCCTGGACGGCGGCCGGCATCCTCCGGCAGGTGGCCGAGGCCCTGCAGGTGGCGCACCAGCGCGGCATCGTTCACCGCGACCTCAAGCCCGCCAACCTGCTGCTGCATCGCGAGGTGCCCCGCACCGAGATCCCCCATGTGCGGGTGGCCGACTTCGGCATCGCCAAGGTCGATCGCGGGCTCTCGTCGGGGCTGACCCGCCAGGGCGCCTTCATCGGGACCCCCCAGTACGCCGCCCCCGAGCAGTTTCTCGGCGAGGCCGCCACGCCGGCCTCCGATGTCTTCAGCCTGGGCGGGGTCTGCTGCTTTCTCCTCACCGCCCGGCCCCCCATCGACATGCCGCCCGACAGCGATCTCGAAGACTACTTCGAGGCCCTGCGTGAGCGGCTGCCGCCGAGTCTGCCCCGCGAGCTGGTGCGCACCAAGGCCGGCGAGCAGCTTCAGGCCTTTGTGCGGGCCACGATGGCTGTGCGGGCCGAGGATCGCTGGAGCATCGAGGAGTGCGCCGCCTGGCTCGACCATGTCCTGGGGCTGCGCCCCGAGCCCCCCGCCAGCCTGCGCCCCCCCGAGCCGCGCCCGCGCGTGGAGATCGACCGCACCACCGCCCTGCGCTCCCGGGCGCCCGCGGCGGACCCTGCGCCGGTCGTG